>Ga0209636_10001117_pt1 | contig 26935 bp, 26 predicted proteins | sample DeeMarSWOR152_54_FD_187464 | JGI IMG/M metagenome (GOLD analysis project Ga0209636, IMG submission 187464) | Marine sediment microbial communities from White Oak River estuary, North Carolina - WOR-1-52-54 (SPAdes) (version 2) | ecosystem: Environmental > Aquatic > Marine > Intertidal zone >...
ACCTCAAGTAGACGGCAAAGCCTTTGCTAAGGCCTTTCTGACGATAGTCTGCGTTGAAACTAGAGCTGCAATTGAAGAAGCCCAGGTGCTATTGAACCGCAAAGCTTCGTTTAAGGACTTTGAACCCAGCACATGGGCACTTGGCTTGCTTGGCAGGCAGTGCCGGGCCCCCGAGTTCTCCAGGTCTCTTAACTTGGTTCAACGTACGGCACGGCAAATTGGTGATTTTTTCGAAAAATTCGATGTCTTGCTGACACCAACGCTGGCCTTGCCACCTGTGGCCACAGGTGCGCTCCAACCGAAAGGAATGCGAGCTATGGCAATGAAATTGCTGGGTAGTCTTAATGCTGGCACGTTGATTAGCATGCTGAGCGGAATAGAAATTCTCTCCCAACACATCTTCGAGTTCATGCCTTACACGCCGTTGTTTAATGTTACAGGTCAGCCGGCCATGTCAGTCCCACTCTACTGGAATGATGAGGGACTGCCTATTGGCATGCAGTTTGTGGGCCGATATGGTGACGAAGCGACGTTATTCCGTTTGGCCGGTCAACTGGAAAAGGCAAGGCCATGGTCTGAGCGTATTCCCCCAATCTGCGCCAAGACCAATTAGTGGGCAATCAGATCCTTCAAGTCCGTATCTAAGAGATAGGGATCGAGTAACATGAGCCGGTTTCGTCTACCTGCGCTTTCCAGGGTTGAACGATGCTGGCACAAACCAGAGTGACAGGTTGAGCTAGCTAAGCCCTGTTGCTATAATTGATTCTAAAGATGATCGATTGGAATGATTGCCAGAAGAACTTAGGAATAAGTTTCCACCAAAAGTCTTTGCTAGAGCAAGCTTTCGTGCATTCATCTTATCTTAACGAAAATCCCGACTTCGCCTGGCCTAGCAACGAGCGCTTAGAATTTCTTGGCGATGCCATCCTCAACTTCATTGTAACGGAAAAGCTGTATGAAGAGTTTCCCAAACTACCTGAAGGAGAGCTAACTGGGATTCGTGCCTCTCTAGTTTGCCGTGATACTCTGGCTGGACTAGCTTCTTCGCTCAAGCTTGGTGACTGGCTCTTGTTAGGACGGGGTGAAGAAGCAAGCGAAGGAAGGGCGAAGGCGAGCAACTTAGCAAATACTATGGAAGCACTGATCGGAGCCTTATATTTAGACCAGGGGCTAGCTAAAGCCAGGAGATTTATTCTCAGGCAACTCAAGCCAGAGTTGGTAAAAATAAAGGACGGGAAGACAACCCCAAACTACAAGGCATTAGTGCAGGAGTTCATTCAGGGACAAAAGAGGCCAACGCCAGTTTATCGTTTGGTGGAAGCTATTGGTCCTGACCACAGTAAACAATTTACCGCTGAAATTCTGGTCGAGGGGGAGGCGCTGGGCAGGGGGATAGGAAAGAGTAAAAAAACTGCTGAGAGCCGAGCAGCAAGAGCAGCTTGGGAAAAACTGAGGTGTAGCCATGGGTAGACGAGATTATAGACGGCGAGAGCCCAAGAAGCCCAAAAAGGGAGCGCAGAAAAGCAAACCGATTTCGGAATTCGTGCCACAGGTAGAGACAGAGGTAATCAAGAAAAAGAGGAAGCCCGCTGAGGAATACGAGGAATAGATAGTTGGCAGCTTACCTGGAGCTTTACCGTAGTGGCAAGCTAGGGGAACGGATAGATGCGGCTGTATCTTTGCTGGAGAGTTGCTCCGTATGCCCTCGCAGTTGTGGTGTGAATCGCCTGGCTGGCCATGTGGGCAAGTGCCGCACACCCCGAGAAGCAATTGTATCTAGCTATGGGCCTCACTTCGGCGAGGAAGCCCCATTAGTGGGCAAACATGGTTCGGGTACCATATTCTTCACTAACTGCAACCTTAGATGTCTTTTCTGCCAGAATTATTCCATTAGCCAGCTGGGCGAGGGTCAGCGAGTGAGTAAAAAAGAGTTGGCTCGTATAATGCTCTCTCTTCAAGCCAAAGGATGCCACAACATAAACTTGGTATCCCCAACCCACGTAGTTCCTCAAATTCTGGAAGCACTGGAGCTAGCAGTGGAGTCAGGCTTGCATCTCCCCTTAGTATACAACAGCGGTGGCTATGACTCGGTGGAGACCTTGGGGATACTCGACGGCATTGTAGATATTTATATGCCCGACATGAAGTATGACGATGAGGAGAATGCTAAAGAATTGTCTGGCATTGAAAACTATCCTGAGATAAATAAAGCGGCAATCAAGGAAATGCATCGGCAGACAGGTGACCTGGAAATAAACGAGGAGGGAGTGGCCCAACGAGGACTTTTGGTTCGCCATCTAGTTTTACCTCATAGGTTAGCAGGAACAAAAGGGATAGTGAATTTTCTCAGCAAGGAAATTTCACGCAGCACCTATGTCAATATCATGGCTCAATACCATCCATGCCACGAGGCTTTTCAAATTCCAAGTTTAGGGCGACGGATATCATCTGTAGAATTCCACGAGGCGGTATCCTTAGCCCAGGAAGCAGGGCTAAGGCGGCTGGATAAGATTGATCCTGTAAAGATTCTTCGTATCCGCGCAGAATGACAAGAAATGGTTCAGGACGATAAAAAGCGGTTGAGAATGAAGAGGATAGCAGAGGATGACGAAGATAGCTGAGAATGAAGAGGGTAACTCAAGGTAACGAAATGGCTGATATGGCGTGTCTTTCCGCTACAGTTTACGGGCGGGTGCAAGGTGTTTATTTTCGCTATTTTGTCCGTAATATAGCCAGGGGGTTAGGTTTGAAAGGCTGTGTCCGCAACCTTGCCAGTGGTGATGCTGTGCAAGTTCAAGCTGAAGGAGGGAAGCGGCAGTTAAATGAACTACTGGGACAGCTCAAAATAGGTCCACCAAAAGCTCGGGTTGAGAGAGTGGAAGTAAAGTGGGCAGACTATTCAGGGCGGTTCGATGATTTTAGCGTAAGATACTAGCAGGAATCCTAAGCACTAAATCCGAAATCCTAAATAATGTCAAAATTCAAAACTCCAATGACCAAACAACAAGGTTCTGCATTTTGAAATTAGGATTTGGAATTTGTTTAGTGTTTAGAAATTAGAATTTAGGATTTAGATTAGCGGGGGGACTCATTTAGTCCTCAAGTTGAACCCGGCCCTCGCTAATCAATCCTAAGTGCTCACAGTCAACTCCAGCTATTTGAGAAGCCTCAAGATCAATTTCATAAGGCTCGCCAACTAGGATTTTCCCATAATCCTCTGTTTCCCCTTTCGTGGGGTCATCAGTGAAGAAGAACTTTTGATGGGCTTCGATAATGCCCAAATCGAAGGGCAAGGTGAAGTAAAGGTCAGCAAGGACTTTCTCGATGCCTAACTCATGCAGAGCTCCCCAACCACCCGATTTGCCCTTTTGATACCTGCTCACCGGCAGCAGACCTAAAAGGTTTGCTACACTGAAATGACCAGAGCTACCACAAACCTTGAAGGGAGTGACGCTGATCAAGAAATCGCTGCGCAACACTACATTGGGAACCCAGAGACTCTCCACAGCATAGAATTCAGATAGAGGATTCTGCACCTCTATAAAGATGGAATCCCTGATATCGAGCATAAGAACGTGATGAAAGTTATATCCTAAAGCTTGATATATTGGATAGATCGATTCACCGCTAGGAGTCCCATCCGCAATGAGGATATCAGCATTACTAACTTTCCTGATACCTCTAATAATAGTGTTCAGTAGTTTGGGACTTGTAGTTACAGGGTATGGCAAGGGATGGCCGGCATATGGTTTGATTAAAACTCGTCTTGCCCAGGCAAGCTGTGGAGGAGGAGTAAACGCAAAATCAGAATCTTTGACAATCATGGACTTCATATCAGCGACTAAATTTCAATAACTACAAAGCTGGTTGTAATAGCATGATTGCACTGACAGCCGGCAGCTTTTCTCGCTGGAATTCCGCTTCACTAACTCCCTCTCTTCTCACGTTTTTCTTCCCCTTGAGAAAATCTTCAACATCAGCTATAGGATAGGCACACTTGGGCGTCTTAAAATGCATGGGAATAACTACTTTCGGCTTTAGTTGGTCACATACATAGCTAGCTACAGGGGCATCAACGGTGAAAAAGCCACCTACAGGAACAAATATTATATCTACGGCGCCAATTTCAGTGACTTGCTCTGGACTAAGCACATGTCCTAAATCACCCAAGTGGCAAAGCTTTATGTCGTCTATGGTGAAGCAGAAGACGGTATTAGCCCCTCTTTGTTGGCCCTGAGAGGCATCATGGGAAGTGGTAATGCCCCTAAACCGGATACCCTTAACAGTTTTTGTACAGCTACCCTTAACTACTTCGGGTTTCCCTTGTACTGCAGATACGTTACTATGGTCGCCATGGTCATGGCTCACCACAACGACGTCAGCAGTTTCGGTGATGGGAGAATAATTGATACCTCCACCCACAGTATATGGATCCGTAATTACTCTCGTTCCATCCTTAGAAGTAATTAAAAAGCAAGCATGACCTAACCACTTTATTTTCATATAACCTCCTGACCTTTCGTTTCATTCAAAGCTAATTCAACTAAAGTTCTGACGCCGACTCCGGTAGCCCCTTTTACTATATAGCCACTCTCTTTGTTGGAAAGAGCAGTGCCGGCTATATCGATATGGACCCAAGGGGTACTATCAACAAATTCAGCTAAGAAGAGGGCAGCGGTGATAGCCCCGCCATACCTGTTGCCAGTATTCTTAACATTGGCGATTTCGCTTTTAATTTGCTCTTTATACTCTTCGGGCATGGGCATTTGCCACATTCTCTCGCCAGTTCTTTCAGCGGCTCTGAGAACTTTATTTGCCAGATCTTGGTCATTGCTGAAGAGGCCGCTATAAAGGGTGCCTAACGCAACACGGCAGGCTCCGGTCAAAGTAGCTAAATCTATTAAGGGCGATAGCCCGAGCTTCTGGGCATAACTCAGGGCATCAGCCAGAATAAGCCTTCCTTCGGCATCGGTGCTTATGATTTCTATACTCTTGCCATTCATTGCCTTTAATACATCCCCTGGTTTCAAGGCGGTGCCGCTGGGTAAATTCTCGGTAGCTGGGATAATAGCAGTGACATTAATCTTTGGTTTCAACTGAGCAATAGCCCCAACTGCTGCCATAGCTGCTGCAGCACCAGCCATGTCATCCTTCATCTCACCCATTCCCTCCGAGGGTTTAATGGAGATTCCTCCAGAGTCAAAAGTTATGCCCTTGCCAAGAAGTCCAAGGGATTTTTCAGAACGCGCATTTCCTTTATAACTGAGAGTTATTAGCTTTGGCGGCTGGTTGCTGCCTTTCGCCACACCCAGAAGAGCTCCCATGCCCATTGCCTCTATGTCCTCTCGGTTAAAGACTTTGAACTCTAAATCATGTTTGCCAGCTATTTCTTTAGCTGCTTCAGCCATCTGACTAGGCGTCATGTAGTTAGCTGGTTCATTGACCATATCCCGAGCCAAGTTAGTAGCCAAAGCTATTGTCTTCCCCTTGTCAATGGCTGGCTCCACAATTAAGACCTTTTCCTTTTCTGTTAACACTATCAGCATTTCCTTGATATCTTCATATTCAGGCTTCTTATATTTAGTGAAGCTATAAAGCCCGAGAAGAGCGCCCTCAGCTATTGCTTCCGCTGAGGTTTCAAGCTCAATACCACCTATGCCAGCACCATGAAGTATTGTAGCTATTTTGTGGCAATTCAATTTGCGCAATGCCCTACAAAATTCTCCAGTTACCCCGCGAACTCTATCCACATTGAAATCCTGGCGCTTGCCCAAGCCGGTAATAGCAACTATCCTTGCTGGCAGTTTCCCAAACGTATGAACAATGCTAACTTCTCCGAACTTACCCTTAATCTCACCTCGACTGATGAGCAAGCTAATAACTCCTTCCAAAGCTTCATCTACAGCAGCGGTAGCACCGCCCGGTTGTTCGACACTTTCGAAGAGATTTACCACTATGGCATCAGTCTCGATTTGAGCTATGTCTCCGACTATAACTTTAATCTCCAAGATTCGTCTCTCCAAAACATGTAAATTTTAGAACATTTATTTTACTTTATTTGGATGAATAATTGAAGGGGTTAATAAAGGAAATTCTACTCTTATCTCTTTGTTGCTCGCACAATCTTATTGATTACTGGAGTAATATCTTGCGAGGTATCAACAACAAAATGATTGCGAGAAATCTTTTCTCTTCGAGGCTTCATTTTATTATACACCTCCCAGCCGGCTTCCGAGTCATACTGGGGTATAGCTGCTTCTTGTCGAGCTAAAAGGCGTTGCCGCACCATTTCGGTGGGAGCTTCAACCCAGATCAGGATGAGCTTTGTCCTGGCTCTTCCGGCAGCGCGGTAGAGATATTCTCGATGGTGCTCCAACAGGTTTGTGGCATCAAAAATGACAGGTATTCCCTTACTTAAAAGTTCTTCGATGAGAACGTGGCAAGCAGAAAAAAGCCGCTTATTTTCACTTTCCTTATACTGGGGGGACGGGAACAGGATTTTTCGCAAAGTATCGCTTGCTAGGATGAGAAAAGGCAACCTTTCGGTCAGCTTGCGGCAGAAAAAAGACTTGCCCGTGCCTGGCAAGCCACTGACAACTATAAGCGGAGGTTCTATCTGAGGTAGAGGTAAGCCATTGAGGCTTTGCCTTAATTTCTCTACATCCTCATCTAAGCTACCTGCCATAACATCATAATTATCACCACGGGTCAGCTTATGTGTCAAGATGCTGAAGTTATAATTAGACCGGATATGACGTTTGAAGAGGCAGTGTGCGTCACCTGGAGTGGCAGGCACTGGAAGGCAAAGGATACATAGTGAAATTCAAGCAGGGGGCTCTCGAAAAAGCCGTGATTGAAGCAAACACATTCCGAGCAAAGCGAAGCAATTACATGGTGAGTATCATTGTGTGTTGGAGTCTCTCTATCCCAAGGGATGACCGTCAGGTCGCGCTGCTTTTGAAGCTTCGAGCCTGTGTCGTTACCCTTCCGACCGTTTTAAGGAATGAGGTGATGATAGCCGGGTCAAACTGAGTGCCAGCACCTTCCTTAATTTCGTGTACGGCTTCTGCGACTGACATTGCTGATCGATATGGTCGGTCGGATGTCATAGCATCAAATGCATCGGCCACGGCTATGATCCTGGCTCCTAATGGTATGTCTCTACCCGCTATGACCTGATGAAGTCCGCTACCGTCATAATGATCGTGATGGTGCTCAATTATCTCGGCTATTTTCCCACTAACCAACGGCTGAACAATGAGGGCGCCGACATGGGTATGAGTCATAATGTGCTCGTACTCTTCACTTGTCAGGTTGCCGGGCTTATTCTGGATAACCTGATGAACCGCGATCTTCCCGACGTCGTGGAGTAAGCTTGCCCAGCGCAGGTCTTCCATATCTTTTGCCGATAGACCAAGTTCGTTGCCTAAAGCTAAAGCTAGCTCGGTCACCCGGCGGGAATGTCCACCAGTATACGAGTCCTTAGCTTCAAGGGCGGATACCAGTGACTCAATCGCGCCGAGGAAGACTTTTCTAATCTCTGTCGTTTGTTCCTCGACCTTTTCCTCCAGGAATTGCTGGTACCCCCTGAGCTCGAGCCGTAGACGCCTCCTATCGAGACCCCTTTGGACGGCTAGGGAAACCTCCTCTAGGTTGAAAGGCTTGCAAATGTAGTCATCAGCTCCCTGCTTCAGGCAATCAATGGCAACATTAATGTCATTGACGGCCGTAGCCATAATAACCGCTGTGTCAGGGAAGCGCGACTTTATTTCCGGGAGGAGTTCGATTCCTGATTTACGGGGCATCTTTATATCCAGGATAACCATTGCAATCGGAATGCTTTCCAGCATATTCAGGGTTTGCTCAGCACTATTTGCTTCCTCACATGGGTAGCCTTCTCTTGATAATTTCACGCGAAGGACCTGCCTGACTACATCTTCGTCATCGACGACAAGCAATGTTTCTCGCATTGAAGGACTTTTCTCGTTGGCGTTAATCTGTTTCATGGCACACTCCTAGTATGGTCGCTACCGTTAATGGGCAGTTCGACAAGAATGGTGGCTCCTTTACCCGGCTGGCTCTTGGCATATATCTGCCCGCCGTGCTCGGCCACTATCCCGTGGCAGATGCTCAAACCAAGCCCGGTTCCCTTGCCCGGTTCTTTGGTGGTGAAGAAGGGATCAAATATATGGCTCAGATTTTCCGGTGGGATACCTGGACCGTCATCAGCGAGTGAAATCCTTACGGTATTGTTCTGTTTTTTAGTCGTAATGGTTAGGGTTCCCATCTTATGCGCCTCGGTCATAAAATATTCGGCGTTGATAATGATGTTGAGGAAAACTTGCTGCATCTGGAAATAGTCAACCATGATTTCAGGAAGGTTGGGGGCAAGATGTCTCTCAATATCGATACCATTTGATTTGTGCGCGTAAGCCCGTAATTGTAATATGTCCTCAATAATTTCATTTATCTGGTTAAGCCGCTTCTCAGGAGCATACTTTCGGGCGAATGTAAGGAGGTTGCTCGTTACAGTGATAGCCCGCTGAGCCTCGCTCTTGATAAAAGCCAGATCCCTGCGGATATAGTCAGGGGTATCCTTCTCCATAAGCAACTCGGCGAAACCAATTACGCTTGTGAGCGGGTTGTTAAGTTCGTGGGCGGTGCCGGCTGCCAGTTCACCGATGGAAGCCAGCCGGTCAGCCATGATAAGCCGCTCATTTTGTTGCCTTTTCTCAGTAATATCGGTAAAAGAAATTAGACCGGCTAATCTGCCCTCATGTATGATCCTCGCACCTGTCGCACTTATCCATATTTTCCTGCCATCCTTGGTCACCACCCCTAGTTCGTAAATCAACTGTGAGTCTTGTTCAAACAAAGCTTTCTCAGCAAGTTCAGAGATTCTTGCCTTGTCCTCTGGACGAATGAAGTCAAGCGGATCTACTTCAAGAACTTCCTCTACAGAACTGAATCCAAATATTTTCGCAGCGGCTTGATTAGCAATCACTACTTTCATAGTTTTAGCATCCAGAACAATCGTGCCGATGACTGCACTATCGAACAAAGCTCTATAATTTTGCTCGCTTTGTTTCAGTGCCTCCTCTGCCTGCTTGCGCTCAGTGATTTCAGTAAAAGAAATCAAACCAGCTAATCTGCCCGCATGCGTAATCCTGGAACCCGTTGCACTTATCCATATTTCTTTACCGTCTTTGGTAATCGCCCGAAGCTCGTTAGTCTGCCGCAAGTCCTGTTCAAACATATCCTTCGTAATAATCTTAAAGACTCTTTCTCTATCATCTGGATGAACAAAGTCAAGCGGATCTACTCCAATGACTTCCTCTAGAGAACTAAATCCAAACACTTCCAAAGCGGCTTGATTAGCAATCACTACTTTCATAGTTTCAGCATCAATAACAAACGCACCGATGACTGCGCTATCGAACAAAGCTCTATAATTTTCCTCGCTTTGTCTCAGTGCCGCTTCTGTCTGCTTGCGCTCGGTGACGTCACGCCCAACGCCACTGAAACCGATAATCTCGCCCTTGTTATTTCGCATAGGGGAGACCGATGTTTCGGCAAACCCGTGGCTCCCGTCTTTGCGGGTGGTCTTCCAAGAGAAGCCCTTGTTCGGCATATTGGTCCGGTACACTTCATTGAAAACTCCAAATACGGATTCGATATCATCTTCAGCGGAAAAATTTTTATAGCTCATTCCCATCAGTTCTTCCTTCGAGTATCCCAGGTCGCGGCACACCGAGTTATTGACAAAGGTGAGGTGTCCGCCAAGGTCAACTTCGAAATAGGCATCTTCCATCTCCTCCAGCATAGTACGGTATCTCTCCTCAGACTGTCTCAGTGCTTCCACTGCCTGCTTACGCTCAGTGATGTCTGTAAGCGAGACTAGCCCCGCTGACCTGCCCTCATGCATAATTCTGGCACCCGTCACACTTGCCCATCCTTCTCTACCATCCTTATTTACCACTCGATACTCGTGAGTCCTCCGCAAGTCCTGTTCAAACATCTCCTTTGTAGTTATCTCGAAAGCTTTATCCTTGTCCTCCGGAAGAATGAAGTCCAGCGGATTTACTCCGATGGCCTCCTCTGTAGAACTAAATCCAAACATTCTAGCAGCGGCTTGATTACAGATCACTATTCTCATAGTTTCAGCGTCCATAGCAAACATGCCGATGCCTGAGCTATCGAACAAAGCTCTATACTTTTCCTCGCTTTGCTGCAGTGATTCCTCAGCTCGCTTGCGCTCGGTGATGTCCCTGACAAAAACCGAGATGCCGGCTCGGGAGGGATAGGCGCTGATCTCAAAGATGTAGTGTCTGCCGTCACGATCAATATAATCGTTCACAAAAGTCTGGGGCTGCTGTGTCCTCAGCACACTACGGTACGTCTTTTCAGCCCTTTTTATTCCAGGCGTGTCCGGGAAGATTTCCGGGAGGCATTTCCCGAGCGCATCCTCTGCCGGAATTCCTGTCAAGATTTCGGATGCCTTGTTCCAGTAGGTATATCTCAGACGGTCATCCATTGCGAAAAAGACGTCGGTGATGCTGTTGGCAAGCTCCCTGTATCTCTCTTCGCGCTCTTTTAGTGTTTCTTCTAGCTGCTTGCGCCCGGTGATTTCCATGTAATTTCCCAGAGTTGCCCGTCTCCCATGGTACTCGATGGATTTAACTGTCGCCATAACCCAAACAATGCTACCGTTCTTATGAATCACCCTGAATTGATATGGCAAGGTAAGTTCTCCCTTCAGCATCTTTATGGTATTTTCCCTGACCATGTCGCTATCTTCGGGAAAGACAATCTCCGAAGAATCCTTGCCCAACAATTCATCTACCGTGTAGCCGATGGCGAGTGGAAAGTTGGCGTTGACATAGCAAAACTTTCCATCCTGCATAATGCAAACTCCAACTGGCGCCTGCTCGCTCAGAATCTTTAGCATTTCCTCTTCATTCGTTTGTGCGATCGTTGATTTCATCTGTCTACCTACTCAGCCGGTCCGACGTATCGCGGTAATGTGGTTCGTCTTCGCCCTAATGGTCTCCACTTGAGCTGCGGTAAATAGTCTCCAACCCCGCCAATCCCGGTATTCTACGTCGGAAACTATCCCTTCCTTCAACCACCTGAAAAGGGTATTCCTACTGATGCCGATCATTCGGCAAACCTCAGTTGTCCTATAATAGGTCTCGTCATTAATAACGATAGGCATATCTTCCTCTCATATAAAATACTCAACTATGCCATACTATACTTTAATATGGCTTATGCTTTGGAAAGTGTCAATCACCCATTTGTACTTGCTATTCCATTACTTTAGTCCTGGATTGTTCAGCGACTCTTGTTGGCTGGATACCTTATACAAAGCACAGGCATTCCGCGTCTGGCTACTGATGTAATGGGGTTGCCATATTTATAATTCTCTGACAATGGTAGGACGTGAGACGAGATAAGCGACTTCCTCAACCACAAGGACAGGGCGGTAGACTCAAATAGTCCAGACTCCTGGTGAATGACTGTTACGATTATAGCTTCACGATGGGCGAGATTAGTTCCTCGTCTTTTCTTAATTCGATGATGCGGTCGCGGATCATAGCAGCTTTTTCAAACTCCAGATTTTTAGCCGCTGCTTTCATTTGAGATTCCAGTTGCTTGATAAGATGGCTTATTTCTTCTTTAGAAACAGGAGTAACCGCATAAGGGGTTCTTGTCTCAGCAACCGCTTGAACTCTCTCAGTTATATCCTTAATTGCTTTTCGGATTCCCTGGGGAGTTATGCCGTGCTCCTTGTTATAAGCTTCTTGAACCTGGCGACGGCGTCTTGTTTCGTCCATTGCCTTTTGCATGGATTGAGTAATGGTATCAGCATACATTATGACATGAGCATTTAGGTGTCTGGCAGCACGTCCCATGGTCTGAATGAGTGCTTCTTCAGACCTGAGGTATCCTTCCTTATCCGCATCGAGTATGGCGACCAGGCTCACCTCAGGCAAGTCCAATCCCTCACGAAGGAGATTAATGCCCACTACCACATCATAGACGCCAAGGCGGAGGTCACGGAGAATCTCCACTCGCTCTAAAGTCTCTACCTCTGAATGAAGGTAATGAGTCTTAATCTCCATTTCTCTCAAGTAGTCGCTTAATTCTTCTGCCATTCGCTTGGTCAATGTAGTTACCAAACAACGCTCCCCCTTAGCCACTCTGCTCTGTATCTGATGAATAAGATCATCAATTTGCCCCCTAACTGGCTTGACATCCACGGTAGGCTCCAGTAAACCAGTGGGGCGGACTAATTGTTCCACCACTTGCTGGCTGCGCTCATATTCATAGGGCTTGGGTGTAGCAGAGACGTAAATGACTTGATTGATATGCTTATTGAACTCGGCAAAATTCAATGGGCGGTTATCCAGGGCTGAAGGGAGGCGAAAGCCGTAATCGACCAGTGTCTGTTTTCGAGCAATATCACCGCGGTGCATGCCCCTTATCTGCGGCAGGGTCATATGTGATTCATCGATGAACAACGAGAAGTCATCAGGAAAGTAATCCAGTAAAGTCCAGGGTGTGCTTCTCGGTGCCCGCCGTTGGAGATGCCGGGAGTAATTTTCTACCCCGGTGCAGTACCCCACCTCTTGAAGCATTTCAGTATCGTAATTGGTTCGCGACTCAAGCCTCTGGGCTTCCAGTAGCTTTCCTTGTCTCCTTAATTCCGTTAATCTTTCCTCTAACTCAACTTTGATATCCTCGATTGCTGCCAGCAACTTTTCATGAGAGGTAACAAAGTGCTTTGCGGGGTAAACATCCACTTGATCACGATGAGCGAGCACTTCACCAGTTAGAGGGTCAACCTCCACAATGCGCTCAATCTCATCCCCCCAGAATTCGATTCTGAGGGCTGTTTCTTCGTAGGCTGGTTGGATTTCTAGAATGTCACCGCGAATACGGAATCTGCCTCTGGTGAAATCATAGTCATTTCTTTCGTATTGCATATCCACCAAACGGCGGACCAGCTTGTCTCGCTTACAATATTTGTCCTGTTTAATGGTAACGGCAAAGCTATGATACTCCTCAGGTGCGCCTAGACTATAAATACAGGAGACCGAAGCGACAATAATTACATCTCGGCGCGTGAAAAGAGACCTGGTGGCGGCATGTCGTAGTTTGTCAATCTCCTCATTTATATCGGTTTCTTTCTCAATATAGAGGTCGGTGCTGGGGATATAGGCCTCCGGCTGATAATAGTCATAGTAGCTGACAAAATACTCCACAGCATTTTCGGGAAGGAATTCCTTGAACTCGGTTGCTAATTGAGCAGCTAGGGTTTTGTTGTGACAAATAACCAGAGTTGGCCTCTGTATTCTCTCAATGACGTTGGCCATGGTGAAGGTTTTACCACTACCGGTGACGCCAAGCAAAGTCTGCTCTCGGTACCCTTTGTTCAATCCCTCAACCAGCTTGTCTACAGCCTGAGGCTGGTCACCGGTAAGACGAAAATCGGAAACTATTCTAAACTGGAGCATCGGGTTTACTCATCACGATAAGAAACACCAACCATTAATATACATCAATATATAAGAAACACGAAATTTTGCATAATCAGGTGAAGGAGCAGCACCATCTAGATGTGCCGTGTCAAATCAAGGTCTTGTTTGAGACTTCGAGCCATGTTAGAATTGGTAATCCTCGATAAGAAAGGAAACTGATGACATGAAGTCCTATGAGGAACTCGCTGAAGAGCAAGGGAGAAGGGAAAGTAGTTTCTTGTCCAACTTGGGGGAGGCTGAGCTAAGAGAATTGTCTGATTTTGAGGCTGGTGCAAGCCAGCGACGGGAGGAAATATTATTCAAGATAACTACAGAGATAGAGGATACTACAAATGCCCTGAATCAAGTTGAGCAACTTGCTCAGAGACTCAAGAAATATCTGGAACGGTTAAAAAAGATACATCAAACTCTTTCTAAGTAAGGTTTAGTCACCACCAAAATTAGAATATAGCGTAATGCAGTCTCATTCGGAAGTATCGGTTAGACTTCGTTTTGCACCCAGTCCCACAGGGTATCCACATATAGGCAACATCAGGACTGCTCTATTCAACTGGCTTTTTGCTCGCCACCACGGCGGCAAATTTATCTTACGAATTGAGGATACCGATGTTGCCCGTACGGTAGGCGGTGCAGTGGAGGTGATACTGGATAGCTTGCAATGGCTGGGATTAAACTGGGATGAAGGGCCTTACTTCCAATCACAACGATTGCCTATTTATCATGAAATTGCCCACAGATTGCTTGGGGAGGATCATGCATATTTGTGCTACTGTTCTTCAGAGCGGTTAGAAGAGATGCGCAAAGAACAGGCAAAACGCAAGCGGCCACCAAAATACGATCGCCATTGTCGGGATATAACACAACACGAAAGAACTCGATTAGAGACAACTGGTATCACTCCTGTGATTCGCTTTAAAACGCCTCTTGAAGGCGAAACCACTTTCTATGACTTAATTCATGGGCCGGTAACTTTTAAGCACGATGCTTTAGACGACTTCATCCTGCTCAAATCCGATAGGTATCCCACATATCACCTGGCTAATATAGTAGATGACCATTCAATGGCTATCTCACATGTCCTCCGAGCTGACGAATGGCTTTCGAGCACCCCTCGCCATGTTTTACTCTACCAGGCTCTAAACTGGCACCCCCCGAGATTCGCTCATTTACCTATGATTCTGGGACCTGACCGTACCAAATTGTCTAAAAGGCACGGTGCTACTACTATCACCGAGTATCAGAAGCAGGGATATCTCCCAGATGCGATGATCAATTTCTTGGTGCTTCTGGGCTGGTCGCTTGATGATCGAACTGAATTGTTATCCCGGGAAGAATTGGTCAAGCACTTCTCTTTAGAGAGGGTAGGTAGAACAGCGGCTATATTTAACAATAATAAGCTAGAATGGATGAACGGGGTTTATTTGCGCAAACTAAGCTTGAGAGAATTTGTCCAACAAGCTATGCCATTTTTAGATAGAGAGTTGCCAAAATCGGTAAAACGTCCGCTGAATAACAGTTACGTTAGCAAGGTTCTGACTCTCGTTCAAGAGCGAGCCAAAACACTGGCTGAGGTCCCTAAGCTTACTAGCTTTTTCTTCCTCGATGAGCTGCAATATGATGCAGGTCTGCTTTTAAGTGGGAAACTGGATGCCAAATCGGCTACTAAGGCTATCACGGTTACTTCGCAAAGATTAGAAGAAATATCGCTCTGGGATGCCACTACGCTTGAGGGTGTCCTGCGCCCTCTGGCTATGGAGCTAAACTTAAGCACAAGGGAATTGTTCGGTTTGTTGAGGGTAGCTGTTACCGGGTGTACTGCAGCACCACCATTATTTCAGACCATGGCAGTATTGGGAAAAGGGAAATGCCTGAGACGATTCAATACGGCATTACAGTCGCTCTGCACTTGTTTTAACTAGGATGCCACATGTAACTTCGTAGCGAAACTCTCAATAGTCTTTCGCTCTTGCCCTGCTGCTAAAATGGTTAAAAATCTACAATCTTTGCTTTGGAAGCCCAAAAGGTATTGACAAAGCTTTGTTCTTATAGTAACAATATATATATAGAAAAATTAAGAGGAGGGTATAATGGCGACGGCTTATTGCATGAAGTGCAGGAAAAAGGTAGAGATAAGAAATCCAAGGCGGGTTGTACTCAAGAACCGCCGACCAGCAACCCAAGGTGTCTGTCCTTCCTGCGGCACAAAAGTATTTAGAATAGAAAGAGCCTAAATTTCTACAGCGGTCACCGGGTATCAAAAGGGGTCATGCATCGATATTACCCCTAGGTGTGTCTGAGTGAGCTCCAGAGGTGAGGCGGCTTAAATCTTCAGGGATATTTATTCCAGAGGTTATACTGGTGTCTTCTTGAGAGTAGTCTCAAAAAGTAAAAACTAGGGAGCTTGTTATCTCTCCTAGGGTGCGGTTTAAGGCTTCCTTGTCTGCATATCTTAGATTCATAGACCTGTGGGAGATTTTCCGGGCTTCTCGCTGAAGATATTTGCATTCACTTAATAATGGTGCACGGATTAATCTATTCCCTCCCAAAAATATGTAATCCAGTGCGCAATTTTTAAATTGCTCCTCGATTCTATTGCTAACCTTTCTCAGGAAATCTTTCTTCTGTTCTTGAGTCCTGCGGGCAAATCTTTTTTCACTTCTTCCCCCTTTCCTGTGTTCCTTATGGATGTACCCTGTGCCCACTTTTAATTTGACCAGATTATCACGATGGAAAACTCCTATAGAGTATGCTCCCCATGTTACCAGCACCACGCCGATAACATATTTTCGCTCCAAAGCTTCAATTAAAGGGAAAGTATCAAGGGCGCCTAGTGAGATTTTATCTTCGGTAATAGGAAATGGCGGCGACACTATGTATTTATTGCCATTTCTTTGCCAGTATACAGCTACTCCCGTGTTGCACCTTTCAATTGCTTGCGCTACAGCTTTGACGTTGACTGATTCCTTAATTTCGTGGACATACGCATTGAATTGTGGCCGAAGCGATAGTCCATTTATACAACAAGGAAAAGAAGAAGGTTTTATATACAGGCTCACATAGTCTTCAGGGCTGCTTTCGAGCCTGAACAAAAGCTCATATAGTCGAATTTCGCTAAAAATTTCCCTTTCCATGTTGATTTCTGTAATGGTAAGGGCTTTTAATTCACGCTGGCTTAAGTTAAACTTTAGCAAATATGACTCAGAAATATAACCCTCGGGAAATCGAAAAGAGATGGCAGCAGAGATGGGCGGCTGACCATAGTTATGAGGTTGAAGAAGATAGTGAGCGCCCGAAGTTTTATGCCCTTACCATGTTCCCCTATACCTCAGGAGACCTTCACATTGGTCATTGGTATATCATGGCGCCTTCAGATGTTTATGCCCGATTTAAAAGGATGCAAGGCTATAGTGTGCTTCATCCTATGGGCTTCGATGCCTTTGGATTACCGGCGGAAAATGCCGCTATCAGCCATGGGATTCACCCCTATGAATGGACAATGAAAAACATAGAGAATATGCGTCGGCAACTCAGGAGCATAGGGGCAATATATGACTGGAACCGTGAAGTAGTTACTTGCCTGCCGGACTACTATAAGTGGACACAGTGGTTTTTTCTTAAATTTTATCATGCTGGTCTGGCCTATCGAGCTGAGGCGCCGGTTAACTGGTGTCCCAGGTGTCAGACAGTGCTGGCTAATGAACAAGTAGTAGGCGAAGGTTTTTGTGAGAGATGCAGCACGCCAGTGACTAAAAGAGAGCTGGAGCAGTGGTTCTTCAGGATTACCAAATACGCTGAGGAGCTCCTCGATCATAGTCGTATAGACTGGCCAGAGCGCATAAAGATAATGCAGAAGAACTGGGTGGGCAAGAGCGAAGGCGCTGAAATTTCCTTCAGGCTAGAGCATAAGGGTGTAAAGCAGAAAGAGATAAGGGTGTTTACCACTCGCCCCGATACTATTTTTGGAGTAACTTTCTTCCTCCTGGCTCCAGAGCATCCTTTAGTTCCTCAATTGACTACCCCGGAGCATAAAGCTGAGGTAGATGAGTATATTGCCTGGTGTCGACAACAAACTGAGTATGAACGGGTGGCCTTGGGCAGGGAGAAAACAGGGGTCTTTCTTGGAAGCTACGTTATCAATCCGCTGAACGGAGAAAGAGTGCCTATCTGGATTACTGATTATGTATTGCGAAGTTATGGCACTGGAGCAGTAATGGCGGTTCCTGCTCATGATGAACGGGACTTTGAATTTGCCAGTAAGTTTAATTTACCCATTCGAACAGTTATTGCTCCTTCGGGCTGGATAGGTGAAGAACTGTCGGAAGCATATACTGCATCGGGTACAATGGTGAATTCTGGGGAGTTTAGCGGTTTACCCAGCGAACAAGGATATGAGGCAATCTGTGCTTTATTAGAAGAAAGGGGGTGGGGCAAGCGGACGGTTATTTATCGCCTTCGCGATTGGCTTATTTCAAGACAGAGGTATTGGGGGGCACCCATACCCATGGTTTACTGTGGTAAATGTGGCATAGTCCCTGTGCCTGAGAAAGATTTGCCTGTTCTGCTTCCCCCTAATGCGGAATTCAAACCTACCGGGGAATCTCCTCTGAAATATTGCCAGTCATTCGTCAATACCACTTGTCCTAGGTGTGCCGGGCCAGCGCGAAGGGAAACTGATACTATGGATACTTTCATGTGTTCCTCTTGGTATTTCTTGAGGTACATCAGTCCTGAGAATGAGGAGGCTCCCTTCGATGCTGCTAAAGTGAAGTATTGGTTGCCTGTGGATTTATATACCGGTGGTCCTGAGCACGCAGTTATGCATCTCTTCTACGCTCGTTTTTTCATCAAGGCGTTGAGGGATATGGGCCTGGTCGATTTCGATGAGCCCTTTGCTCGTTTGTTCAATCAGGGAACCATAATTTATTGCGGTAGCAAGATGAGCAAATCTAGAGGCAATGTAATTGCCCCTGACGAATATGTGGTTGAGTTAGGAGCTGACGCCGTTCGTGGGTATCTCATGTTTATTGGACCCTGGGAGTTGGGGGGGGAATGGAATGATAGAGGCATTGTGGGCGTCAGCCGCTGGCTGAATCGAGTATGGAGCTTAGTAACAACAAATTATACTAGCCATGTTGTTGATGCTGCGGCTGAGAAAGAATTCCGTCATTTAACTCATAAGACAATTAAAGAAGTGACTGCTGATCTGGAAAGATTCCGTTTCAACACTATGCTGGCTAGCCTTATGGAATTCAGCAACTACCTGTCTAAGGTTAAAGAGAGTACAGTGGTATCAGATTCCTTATGGCGAGAAGGCATTAGCTATTTTGTACTTCTCCTTGCCCCCACCGCTCCTCATCTTGCCGAAGAGTTATGGAACAGGACGGGGCATCCCTATAGTATTCACAACCAACCGTGGCCTGAGTATGACGAACAGCTAGCCAGGGAGGAAGAAATTACCTTAGTCATTCAGGTAAATGGCAAGCTTCGCGATAAGGTGCTTGTACCCGCTTCCATAACTGAAGTCGAAGCCAAGGAGTTAGCGCTGGGTCGAGAGCGAGTGAAGGCCTATATTGATGGTAAGAAACTTACCAGAGTCATTTATGTCCCCAAGCGAGTGGTGAATATTGTGGTAGCATCATGATAGAAGCATGTAGAAACAAGGGAAAGAAATGAGGATAGCATTTATTGGCGGTGGGGCTATGGCCGAAGCGATGGTTAAATGTCTTTTGGCTAAAAAGGTGGCTGCGCCACAAGACATGGTGATTAGCGATATCAGTCCGGTGCGGCGTGAGTTATTTGATAGAGAATACGGAGTTAGCACTGTAGTTGGTAATAGAGAAGCAGTAGCTAATTCCGACTTGATTATTCTAGCAGTGAAGCCTCAGAATCTGCCTCAGGTAATGGAAGAGATAAAAAATCCATCGCCCGAACAGCTGGTGTTATCTATAGTGGGTGGCGCTACTCTGCCCACTCTATGCCAGGGCTTAAACTATTCCTCTGTAATTCGGGCTATGCCCAATATGCCAGCGCAAATTGGCGAGGGAATGACTGTCTGGACAGCAACTGCTGAGACTGAGCAGAAGCAGAAGAAGTTAGCCCGGACTGTACTGGGTGCTTTGGGTAAGGAAATTTATGTTACTGATGAGAAATATTTAGGTATGGCTGGGGCTTTAAGTGGTAGTGGTCCAGCTTATGTTTTTCTTTTTATCGAGGCACTCGTCGATGCTGGTGTGCATATTGGCTTGCCTCGGGATATGGCCCAAGAATTGGTGATACAGACCATACTTGGTTCTATTCGCACCGTTGAGAAGACTGGTAAACATCCTGCTGATTTGAGGAACATGGTTACTTCGCCGGGGGGGACCACGACTGAGGCTCTTCTTCAGTTAGAAAAAGGGAGATTCCGTTCTCTGATTCTTAAGGCTGTGGCTGCTGCTTATAAAAAAGATAAACGCCTTTGAGAATTATGTAAGATGGATTCAACTTTTGAATACCGCAACTGTCCCTGTTGTAAGCAAAATGATTTTGAGGTTCTCTTTGAGTCTAACATGCAGACTTATGATTTCCGAGAAGAGACGGAGACTATATATATGTTATGGGGCGAGAGACATGGCAGACACGTCAAGTGTAAGAACTGTCATCTAGTTTATGTAAATCCTATTGAAAAAGGAAATAACATAAACGAAGCTTACTCCCAAATGAAGAGCGTTGATGCTGCTATTATTAGGGAAAGCCGTTTACGTGCTACTGAGTCGCAAATGGAATTAATTAAAAAATATAAGGATGACGCACGTCTCTTGGATATAGGTTGTGGTGAAGGGTTTTTCTTGTTTAATGCCTCTAAAGCTGGATATACCACTAAAGGGGTCGAACCATCGCAGGGTGCCGCAGCGTATGCAAGAAAGGAGTTCGGCTTAGATGTAGAAGCTAAACCCTTTGAAGAACTCCGGTTTCCTGAAAACCATTTTGATGTGGTTACGCTATGGCAAGTCCTGGAACACATGCTATACCCACTCATGGTTCTCAAAGAAGTTCATAGAATACTCAAGCCAGGAGGGATGCTTGTAATAACAACCCCGGATATTGAAGGGATACCAGCAAGGATTTTGAAAAAGAGGTGGTGGTGTATCACTAGGCTTCATATCAACCAATTTACCATTAAAACTCTTACGAACATTCTTAAAAATGCGGGGTTCAAGAACATTTCTCCTGTCTCTTATAAAGAATCCTTAAGTTTACTTATGGTGTTTATACCAACATTAAAATATCTGCGATTATACAAGCCATTAAGAAATTTATTCTCCCTTAACTCTAGTTTAGGCAGAATTATGAATAAAATCTTGTTACCATATCCCTCAACACTGGATTATTGTACAGTAATTGGTTTCAAATAAAAGAATAATAAATGGTAAATATTTCTATATTGCAGGGGATTAGCTTATCAACGCTCTGATTCTTGAGGCAATGGCTGTTGCTTATAAAGAAGCTGAACACTTTTAGGAGTTTTCCAAAGTGGATTCGCCTTTTAAGGACACGGTTCAAAGGACAGTATGAGAGACATACATTTACACGGTTTGATAAATTGGCTGGTTTTGTTCTGTCTTAACACATTTGGGCGGAACGTAGCTATCTGGAAGGCGTTTAGAAACAGGGCAGGTGCTAGAATACTGGACATAGGTTTTGGCCGAAATAGCTCTCTCTCACAGGTTATCAAAACTCAAAATTTTTATGTGATAGGGTTAGATATTTTTGAGCCCAATGTTAGAGCATCCAATCGCAAAGGTATTTATCATGGTGTCATCTGCGGAGACGTGAGGGCGCTTCCTATCAAGGATAAGCAGTTTGATTTGGTAGCTCTTATTGAAGTGCTAGAACACCTTGATAAAAGGGATGGTCAAAAGGCTCTCAGCGAGCTTGAAAGGGTATCGAAGGAAGCGATTTTGTTAACGACCCCTATACGCAAATGCCCGCATCATGATTACTACGGAAATCCCCATGAGGAACATAGATATGTCTGGAGTTTGGAAGAACTAAAGGCAAGTGGTTTTGCCATTAGAGGTAAAGGTATAAGAGGCCTAACTGTAGGAGACAGGTGGTGGCGTTCCCCCCCCATGTTCTTCAGGCCTCTTCAATATGTTATCTATATGGTGGGTACAGCATTTAGTTATTTTTTCCCTACTATAGCTCCAAGCGTTATTGCTTGGAAATACTTGGATGGATGATGGGCTGTCGGTGAAAGGATAACAAACAAGCTGAGACACAGTGAGTTATATTTGTTACCAACGGAGTGTTGCTGAATGAGAGTAATTATATACAATTACGCGAAGCAGGGGTGAACCAATTTTCCGTATCACTTGACTTCCTTAACGAGTGGCATTATGAATTTCGAGGGCGTCGGGTCTCTATGAAAGTGTGGAGCACACTCTTCCCCTGCTGGCAAAGCTTGGATTTCGGGATATTATCTTGGACACAGTTATAACTAATGTAAATCTGAGAGAAATATTGCCTTTGGTAAAAAGGCTACTGAGTGGGGTGTAGACATATCGTATAGTGCATATACTGCACTGCGAACAAGGAATAAGGACTACTGCTTAGATAATGGGGAGGATTTGGAAATCTTGAGCCAGGCCATAAACTAACTAATAATATTGAAAAAGCAAGGTACTCATCTAGTCAACCCAGAACTCACCCTCCGAGATACCTTGAAATTCTTTAAGTAAAGATACATGCCAAATTGTAAGGTTGGCATAAGATTTGTTGTCGTAATACCTGATGAGGGCTTAGTTCCCCATTCGTTACGCCGCAACAAATACGCTACTCGTAAAGAGATGAGAGAATTTTTCCCGAACTAACTGAAGTGGTAGTTGTTACGTCGCCATAAGGTCATATAGTGAGATGTCATTTCTAAGTCACACGAAAAATCTCCCTAGGTAGATACAGCAAATGGTTTTTCACTGAGAGAGATTTGTTAGCCACGCGTGATGAGTTTGCCAAACAACAAGCAATTAATAAAATCACATTAGCTCGCCCTTCGACACGCTCAGAGCGTGCTATTATAAGGAATATCTTGTACTAAGATACTGAAATATTTAACAGGTCTTATCTTAGGTAGCGGCTGGAGTCTCACCGGGGTGTAGCTTGCGCCACTTCTCCAACAGTTGCTCCCGTGTTTCCTTGTGATCGGGGTCAGAGATGCAACAATCTACAGGGCAAACTTCAACGCACTTTTGTGTTTCGAACCAGCCGACACATTCAGTGCATTTATCAGGGTCGATGATATAGATTTCTTCCCCCTCAGTTATGGCTTCGTTTTTGCATTCTGGTTCGCAGGCACCACAACTAATGCACTCCTCAGTAATTTTGTATGCCATCCTTCTATTACCTCCTTAGCTTTTAACTTTTAATTTTACATTTTACCCTTACCAGTGGCAAGCTCAGTGGGCAAGGAAAACTTCCCCTTTAGAGCTACAGCCACGTGGTCAGGAACCATATCTTCAAGACAGCCGCCTAACTTAGCCACCTCCTTTATCAGGGTAGAGCTAAGAAATTGATATTGAGAACTGGTCATTAAGCAAATTAATTCAATATCTGGCGCCAGCTTTCTGTTCATCAGCGCAAATTCAAATTCCCTTTCGAAGTCAGAGTTTGCTCTCAAACCGCGGATCATAACCTTTCCTCCCACTTGGTGTATAAAATCCACGGTCAGTCCTTTGAAAGCTTCAACATGGACGTTGGACAGGCCAGTTACTGCCTCTTTCACTAACTTCACCCTTTGCTCAAGAGAGAAAAGTGGTTGTTTGTCAGGGTTCTCATAGATGCCGACAATTAACTTATCGACCAGAGTTGCTGCTCGTTCGATAATGTCCATGTGCCCATAGGTGAGGGGGTCAAAGGTACCTGGATAAACTGCTAAGACCATAGTTAAACCTCCTTTTGGTACACAGAAATAAAAGTGTCACCGTAGTGACGTTGCTTAACAAGATGAAGTCCATCATAGTTGGAATTTAAGGGGAAGCGGTTTGCGTGGCAGAGCACGATTGTAGAGTTTTCCCCCAGCAATTTCGACTTAGCTAGATTTGTCAGTAAATTATTTGTAGAAGGGTCAGAGTAAGGCGGGTCTATAAAGATAATGTCATAACTATTGTCAAGGAACTCAAGTGCTTTGCTCACACTACAGCAGTATATATGAGCCCGATGTAATTCGCCTGTTTTTTCCAAGTTGGTCCTGATAATGTCACAGCACTTCTTTCTATAGTCAACAAAATCGACTCGTTCTGCTCTACGACTTAGAGCTTCGATACCCAGAGCACCGCTGCCGGCGTATAGATCAAGAACCTGACGCCAATTGGCAGTGCTGTTCTCCAAAAGGGAGAATATAGCTTGTTTTACCACGCTGGTCGTGGGTCTAATGGAGTGCCTTGGCAGAGTTTTTAGCCGAGTTCCCTTTACTTTACCACCGGTGACCCGCATCTCTATTAACCTTCAACAATATTTTCTATGGTATTATATTATCATTCTATCACTTGGTTCAAGTAAACCGGGCTTGTTGACGAGAAGGGTAGTATGTTCTATACTTTGGCTAAAACTGCGACAGGTTTGAGATGAGTACAGGATTTGAAAGGTTTTCTGAAGGGGCTCGTAGGGTGCTAACTCGGGCTCAAGGAGAGGCACAGCGGTTAGGCCACAGTTACATCGATACTGAACACATATTATTGGGGATAGCAGGGGAAGAGTCAGGGATTGCGGCTAAAGTTCTAAGTAATTTAGGTATCTCGATGAGTAAGATTCAGGCGGCCGTAGAATTTGTAATTGGGAAAGGAGAGCGTCGAACTGCCGTTGGAGATGTTGACCTTGCTCCTCGGGCGAAAAGAGCCATCGAGTTTGCTGTGGATGAGGCACGCCGTCTTAATTCGAGCTATATAGGTGTTGAGCATCTTTTACTTGGATTGCTGCGTGAAAACGAAGGAGTAGCTTTTAGTGTTTTAGAGAGTTTTGGCATTACCTTGGAGCGAGCACGTGATGAAGTCAGTCGAGTTGTTAGACAAGAAGCTGTAAGAGCTCGTACCACAGGTCGCGTTGCCACACGCACACCGACCTTGGATCAACTTGGGACCGATTTAACTGCCCTAGCCCGGGCGGATAAGCTTGACCCTATTATTGGACGTAACAAGGAGATTGAACGGATAATTCAGATTCTGAGTCGGCGTACTAAGAACAATCCTGCGCTTATAGGTGAAGCAGGTGTAGGCAAAACAGCTATTGTTGAAGGGTTGGCCGAGCGCATAATAGCTGGAGAGGTTCCTGAGGTATTGCAGGGCAGGAGAATAGTTGCATTAGATATAGGTGCTCTAGTGGCGGGAACAAAATATCGCGGTGAATTTGAGGAGAGGTTGAGAAAGGTTATAGAGGAGGAGAAAACTGCCGGTAATTGCATCTTGTTTATTGATGAAATGCAGACTATTGTGGGTGCTGGAGCAGCTGAGGGTGCGGTTGATGCCGCTAACATCCTAAAGCCTTCGTTGTCGCGTGGCGAGATTCAATGTATTGGTGCTACTACTTTAGACGACTACCGCAAATATGTGGAGAAAGACCCAGCTTTGGAAAGGCGATTTCAACCTGTCTTGGTAACTGAACCTACTATGGAAGAAACTTTGGAAATATTGCGGGGTATTAAACACAGATATGAAGAATTTCACCAATTGGATATAAGTGACGAGGCTGTGCAGACAGCGGCTACGCTGGCTACCAGATATATAGCGGACCGTTTTTTGCCCGATAAGGCTATTGATTTGGTAGATGAAGCTAGTTCTCGAGTACGCATTAAACGGGGTAGTGCCCCCATTGGTTTAACTGAGGCAAGGCGTGCTTTGGAAAGTGTACGCAAGGAAAAAGAAGAGGCTGTTGCAACTCAACAATATGAGTATTCAAGTGAGTTGCGTGATCGTGAGCTTCAGCTAACGGAGAAAATCGAGGCTATGAAGAAAGAGTGGCAAGTTAAGCAGGAACAGGGTCGACCTGTAGTAACCTCAGAGGATATTGCTGAGGTAGCCAGCATGTGGACGGGCATACCTGTGGTAAAGTTGACCATTGATGAAACCAGTCGCCTTCTACAGATGGAAGAGGCTCTGCATCGCCGTATTATTGGCCAGGATGAGGCTATAAATACCATAGCTAAAGCGGTAAGAAGGGCTCGAGCTGGGTTGAAAGACCCACGACGTCCTATCGGTGTCTTCGTCTTTTTGGGCCCCACCGGAGTCGGTAAAACTGAATTGGTAAGGGCCTTGGCCGAGTTCATGTTTGGTAGTGAAGATGCTTTGGTCAGGCTTGATATGTCAGAGTTCATGGAGCCCCATAATGTAGCTCGCCTGGTTGGAGCACCACCAGGTTATATTGGTTATGAGGAAGGTGGTCAATTAACTGAGGCAGTAAGGCGGAAATCTTATTGCGCTATTCTTCTCGATGAAATTGAAAAGGCGCATCCTAATGTATTCAATATCTTGCTCCAGATTTTCGATGATGGTCATTTGACCGATGCCAAAGGGCGAAGGGTTGATTTTCGTAACAGCATCATAGTCATGACCAGCAATATCGGTAGCGAGCTTATTAAGCGGCATATGACCCTTGGTTTTGCTGCGCATATCGAAGGCGAACGCAAACAGGAGACGGAGTATGAGAAGATGAAGGAGAGCGTTCTCGAGAAGGTGAAGAATGACGGAAGATTCCGGCCTGAGTTCCTTAACAGGATCGATGCCCAGGTGGTATTCCATGCTCTAAGCGAGGAGGATATCCGCCAGATTGTTGACTTGATGCTTAAACAGGTTGCCGCTTCCCTTCAAGAGAAGAATGTCACTTTAGAAGTAACTGATGCAGCTAGGGATTTTATAGGCAAAAAGGGTTATAACCCTGATTTTGGAGCCCGACCCTTGCGTCGTACGATCCAGAATTTGGTTGAAGATCCGCTCTCCGAGGTTTTGCTGCGTGGTGAATTCCTGCCTGGAGACACGGTGCTTGTGGATTGTGTCGAGGAGAAAATTGTAATGAAGCCCTTGGTGAAGGAGACTGCGTAAATATGACTCAGGAAGTAATCGAAGCGCCACTACCTGGGAAAATAGTACGTGTCGAGGTAACCATCGGTAATACAGTTGAGGAGGGTGGGGTGATTTGCATCATAGAAGCTATGAAAATGGAAAATCCCATATTATCCCCAGTGAGAGCCTCAGTTATAGAGGTAGCAGTTTCACCAGGGCAGATAGTTAAGACCGGGGAAAAGATAGCCGTTATCGAGTATTAGGTATCTTGGCCAGGGGACTTGAAATCTAACGAGCGGGGCAAATCCAAATTCAAGAATGTTTTCATTTGTCAGCAGTGCGGCAAAGAAAGTCTCAAGTGGT
>Ga0209636_10001119_pt1 | contig 26915 bp, 29 predicted proteins | sample DeeMarSWOR152_54_FD_187464 | JGI IMG/M metagenome (GOLD analysis project Ga0209636, IMG submission 187464) | Marine sediment microbial communities from White Oak River estuary, North Carolina - WOR-1-52-54 (SPAdes) (version 2) | ecosystem: Environmental > Aquatic > Marine > Intertidal zone >...
CCAAGGTCACAGTCACAGACACGACTTATTCAACACCTTACGAATTTGGAACATGGTGTCGGTATGAAGCGTCCTATGACGATGTTATGGTACGCAAATACGCCTCTCCAGAACCTTCAGCACACACGGCATCAGAGCAAAGCCGATGACACGGAGCCCAAAGTTAAAGCGCATATTCTAAAGTAGAAGCCGTATAGAAAGCTGGCATATAAGCTACTTCGAAATAATGCTCTTAGATTTTAATTCTTTAAATCACCTGAGAAAGGATGAGCCACGGTTCTCTATGGCTACTACGAGTCTTCCTGATTCTAGCCATTCTCTTCAGCGGTCTAGAAAAAATCTGTTCGTACCTCATCTTTAGTAATGGGCATGCCATTGAAGCCAGTCCCGTTCCACGATTGATGATGCAAACCACAGGCTTGCTTGCTGGACACATACTCGGCTTCATCATATCCGCCATCTTCATCTACGTTCTGTACAAAATCAGCATAGAAATGAATAGCCCTCTAGCCATCTTGGTCGGAGCCATCATTCTAACCATCGCGTTCTCCATGTACCTGTCGGTTTTTCTCCACAACCTGAAAAATCTGCAAACGCTAGAAGCGCTAATGTAACTGTGCACGCGCAACCATAATGCGCCGATTTCTGCATAAAAGAGAGTATTGACACAAAAAGAGAAGAGGGAGGAGATCTTCTTGAGGGAAATCCTTAGTTCCCTTTGCTTCCTTCGCGGTGTTGGTTCCTGATTTGTTCCATGTTCATCGGTTGGGTGCAAGTTCTGTTTCTGCAACACTCTTCAGCTCTTTGCTGGTATTGTGTTTGTGTACAATCGCAGGTACACTCGTGGCTTTGTGTCCTCAGTCTTTGTTGCTGTTGCGTCTGAAGCATCGAACAGTCGCCGTCGTGCTCCAGCATTCTTTGTTGTCCCCTTTGCTGCGTCTGAAGCAGGTCACCAGTAGCGGTTCCGTTGAAGTAGGCTAATGTAGGGGCAGCGAAGAAGATACTGGCTACAATACCCACCAGAAGGACTCCAACAACCATCTTAACGTTCATCCATTTTCACCTCCATCCGTTTTCTAAGAAATCTATGGCTTCGGCGTGGTTTAGATGTTGGCTGTAACGAAGTGTTTCAGATTTTGAAACGGCTTATAAGGAATGGCCAGTCTTTAAGTTCTATGAGTGAAACATGCGTGCCAAAGCTGTGATACTCATTCTACCGATCTCGTTGATACTCAGTATTCTTGGATTGTTTCTGTTCGTACTTGATGGCGGTTTTGGTGGAAGAGGGCAGGGGATGGGGGGACAGATTCCCGGGTCCTTCTGGCTTCTTTTGTTTGTGGTGCCTCTTGTTGTCTTTGTAGGTGTGTTGGCGTACGCTCTGGCTTTTCCAGAACTCGGAGAAGGAAAACCCAAGATAGAGCCTTCGTCGGCGCCAATGGTTAAAAAAGGAGAATCTGCTCTTGATGCCGTTTTGAGAGTTCTGAATGAGGATGAGAGAAAGGTAATCGAGGCTTTGGTTGCGGAGGATGGGACAATGCTACAGAAGGATATTCGCTGGAAGACTGGTCTATCACGGGTGAAGACGCATAGGATACTCTTTCGGCTAGCCAAAAGAGGAATCGTCTCTGCCGAGAAATACTACAACACAAATAAGATTACATTAGCGGATTGGCTGACGAAAAAGACAGTATTGGAAGATGACTGAGCCCTCATCAAACCAAAGCTTACACCTGCGCAAACACTGTAGTTTCTAACGCAGCTGTGCTATTAGGTCCCAAATAGCGAGGTATGTTGAATCCTATAGGGGAGAGGGGGTCTGCTCACGTTACCTTAAGAGATGGGAACGGTTTAATGCGACAGGAACATGACGGACTAGCGTGCTGAAAAATGCGTCAGCTCAACAAGATTTCTGTGTGGACTATAGGGCACAGCAACCGCTCAATCAAGTATTTTCTGGATCTGCTTGGGGAGCATGGAATCGAGGTGCTGGTTGATGTTCGCAGGTTTCCCACCTCTAAAGTTGAGCAGTTTAAACGCGAGGAGATGGAGCGATGGTTGGGTGACCACGGGATCGACTATGTCTGGATGGGTGAAGAGCTTGGTGGATATCGCCGAGGCGGATACAAAGCTTACACGGAGACTGAGCAGTTCAAAGATGGCATAGAGAGGCTTCTCGAAATAGCCAAGCAGAAAAAAGTTTGCATAATGTGTCTAGAGCCGAACCCGAAGTACTGCCACCGCCGATACATCTCGGCTTACTTAGACAGAAAGGGCGTGAACGTGATGCACATACTCAAGAAGGGCCAAACAAGCCTCATCAGCTTTAGAGGCATTGCATAATCACCCCCTTTCAGCGTGTCATTAACGCTTCTTCTGAACATCCTCTTTGATCATACGAACGAAGGATTCCAAGCTGAAGCGGCCGAGATCGCCCACCGTGTGTCTTCTAATCGATAGCGTATCGGATTTCATTTCTTTTTCACCGCATATGACCATGTATGGAACCTTCTGCATCTCAGCGTCCCTTATCTTGTGACTTATAGTCGATGAGCTGTCGTCCAGCTCGGATCTAACTCTTTGATTAAGAAGGGTCTTATGTACCTCCTCAGCGTACCGATTGCAGCCTTCGCTGATCGGTAACACTCGCACCTGTACCGGAGCCAACCAAACCGGAAGGTTCCCAGCGTAGTGTTCAAGCATTATCCCAAAGAAGCGCTCGATGGACCCCAGCAGAGTTCTGTGTATCATCACGACAGAATGCTCTTGCCCGTCGGGTCCCACGAAAGTCACATTGAAACGTTTCGGCAGGTTGAAGTCGAACTGAATCGTTGAACACTGCCAATCTCTCCCCAAGGAGTCAACAATTTTGACATCGATCTTTGGTCCATAGAAGACCGCTTCACCCACCGCCTCATTGTAGGGAACACCTTTTCTCTCTAAAGCCTTGGCCAAGACCACCTGAGCCAAATCCCACTCTTCGCTTGACCCCATGTACTTCTCAGGCTGCTTCGGATCCCTCGTAGAGAGTTCAACCCTGTACTCGGAGAAGCCCAACGTCCCCAAGATATGCCCCGTTAGATCTAGAATCCCCAAAATCTCCCCTTCAAGCTGTTCGCGTGCGCAAAAGATGTGAGCGTCGTCCTGCGTGAAGCCCCTCACACGGAGAAGACCATGCAGGGTCCCTGATCGCTCAAGGCGGTACACAGTGCCCAACTCCGCGTATCTGATGGGGAGATCCCTGTAGCTCCTTGGCTGCGACCTGTAAATCTGAACGTGCAAGGGACAGTTCATCGGCTTCACCACATAGGTCTCTCCATTCCTCTTGAAAACGTACATGTTCTCCTGATAGTATTCCAAGTGCCCAGAGGTCTTCCAAAGCTCTCCACGGGCGATGTGAGGCGTAGAAACGAGCTTGTATCCGCGCCTAAGATGCTCTCTCTCCAAGAAATCCCTCAGTATCTTCCGCACTAGGGCGCCCTTTGGATGCCACAAGACAAGCCCCACACCAGTTTCCTCGTCTATCGAGAAGAGATCAAGCTGCTTACCGAGGATTCGATGGTCAACCCACTTAACCTCTTCTCCACTGGAAACATTCTGCTTTTCTGAGCACCCATGCTTATCCGATTCACTGATAGAATCCGCTATATTCTTGGTTGCCTTAGAATGTTGGTCGAGGAATTCAAGAGGCAAAGAACACTCTGGCGACTCTCTGCGATTCGAAAAACGTCTTCTACGAATCTGTTTCGCGGTCACCCATTCCTGCTTTTCCTCGATGCCTATTCCATGAGCTTAACTTATATACATTTCTAACCAGCAATCCATATTACATTCTCACGCCCGCGCATTTGCCAATCTTTCCTTCTTGCTGTGGCTCAGTGACTTGATTTCTCTTTCTCGCTTCATAGCTTCACCACGGCTGTCGAATTGCTCGACATACACTATCTTCTCCGGTTTATGCATCCTTGTGTACCTAGAGGCTTGACCTTTTTCGTGCTGTGCAACCCGACATTTCACGTCTTTGGTGTATCCGGTGTAGTAGCTGTCATCTTCACAAAGAAGAATGTAAACATAGTATGGCATGCGGCATCGTCTCACAGCTAACGAATGAGTGCGGGAACCTATGAGTGCGGCTTATATAATAGCCTTAATATCGCCTATGCGTTTGCACGTGCACGCGCCCAAGCGAGTCTTCTGTGGTTAAGCTTGTAGAATTCATCTCGTAGCTGGAAAATTCACCACTAGAAGTAATAGATTCTCTTTTCCCGTGTTTCTGTAACCATGCTCTTCTTCCTTTGGAACCAATGCCACATCCCTAGGCTTGATCTGATGACTTCTGGAGCCAACCCAGCATTCTCCATTGCCTCTCAGAAAGTAAAGGACATGCGCGTGCGAGTGCTTATGCCTAGGAAACTCTCCATCTGGTTCCACCCGGAACAAGGAGAGATTGAACTCCCCCGTGAAAGCCCTTGTGGCCAAATCTTTGACAAACACCCCTCTTGTGGCGCCTCCAAATTCCCGCCAAGCAACATCATCTTGGTTAAAATATTGTTGCCCTTCCATTTTTGATCATTCCATTAATTTCATATACGCAATTCTAAATATTAGAAACTACGCTCTAAGCCAGCAAGAAGACGAAATGTCTGAAAGGGAGAGGAAGGGGATGCGTCTTCGCGAGTTTCAGGATATGATGAGGCAGATCTATTTTCACAGAGACTCAAAGCGCCGAGCAAAAGGAACCTACGAGTGGCTTGTAGACGAGGTTGAAGAGCTGGAAGAAGCCCTGATGGAAAAAGATAAGGAAGCCCTAGCAGATGAGTTTGCCGACGTCCTCGCGTGGCTATCCTCCTTGGCAAACGTGGTCAACGTAGACCTAGAGGAGGCAGCGCTAAGGAAATACAACAACAAGTGCCCGAAATGCCAAGAAAACCCATGCACCTGCCCGCTGTAGAGCAAATGTTCACATCAACCTAAAAGCGAAAGCCAGATTATTCCTTTCGTTCAACAGTTAAGGTGCATCTCGTAGCCAGAGCCGCGATTGCCCCAAGTGCCGCCAGCCAAGGAGCCAAGATCACTCCCACAACGCCAACCGTCACGGGCATCTCTAATAGAATCTTCCCTTCCTCGTCCTTGATACTTATCCGCCTGACGTTTCCCTCATGGAGCAGCTCCTTCACCTTCTTCACCAGGTTGTCAGCCGAGACAGAGAACTCCTCCTGCACAACCTCGCCCACCGTAGTCCCACAGGAAGGGCAATACCTCGCGCCCTCAGGCAACTCCGCCCCACACTTTGCACAGAAAGTCAAGCCCACACCGCCTGCACGCTTTTCATGGTGTGGATATTAGATTACTCATTAATCAAGTTGTTCACTGCGGGAACGGATTCGTCCTTCTATTTATGGCGGCTGTCCATAAACGTATTAACCGTTTCAATATCATTACAGATCTATAACAGGTCTGTGCAGGCGCTCGCATGGAGACAACAAAGCAGGAAGCAGTGCCTGCAATTGCAGACTTATACAGAAAGCTAGGATTGCATTTAGCTCAACTTATTTGCCTCTTCGCCTTCTTCCGCCACAAGATTATCTTGGTTAATATGTACGCTGGCATAGCCACGACGATGCCGCCCAAGAACCAGAATCCAACTTTGAAGGGAAGGCTTGCTATTGGCGGTGGCAATATCTGAATAATACTTGGATCCAAAACATCTTTGATTGAGTGTTCATATGGCATAAATGCTGAGAAGAGGAAAACGAGCCCCATCACGAAGAACATAACGCCTTCTGTAAGGAGATGCACAAAATCCTTCCAAGGGGCGGTTTTCCAGCTCTGTTTTGAGAATGTGAAGCTGAATAGTCCCATAGTGATGGTTATGGCGCTTAGACAGATGGGGTAAAGCGTCCATGCAGCCTCAAGTATGTCTAGGGAGGTGGGCTCTATGGACTCCATCAAAATTATCCGTATTGGTATTGGTAAGATCGCGATGAAGAACCCCGTGAAAAACAGAATCATGTTTACACCTCCATAAACGATGTAATCTTCAAAGTATGCCCGTATGCCCATCCATGACATGAAAATTATGAAATATGAAAACCCGAAGAACCCCACTGCCATCAAAAGATCTTGCGCAGCAGTTATCGGCAACTCCGTCAGTGAAAATGCGCCCAGCCCCAAGGACAGACCGAACACAGCATCAATTATAACATACATAGCATGCCTCTCAGCCCGGTGATGCAGAGACTCTTTCTCGAACGCCTTGCTCTCTTCCTCAACCATTAGCCACCACCGTTCCAAAATCGGTAAGTGAATTTAAAACATTATCCATAGCACTTATGTCGCAAGCTGATTCCAATCGCCTGATAGTCGGGACATCGACAATTCGCGCACACACAACGCTGCTACATGAAGTTATGAGCACTCTTAAAAGACAGACTCCTCAACCTATGTAGCTGAGGCAAAAGACGGCATGAAAATTCTCTTCGTCGAACCGCCGAAGGACTACTGGTTCGTCATGGGAGAGTACTTACCGCCTCCATACGGAATCCTCCAACTGGCAGCATACCTCGAAAACAAGATCAAAGACGTAGAGATAGAGGTGCTGGACTGCAACGCCGAGCAAGTGGACTGGAAGGGACTGGAAAGACGTATAGAATCCTTCAACCCGCATATTGTGGCCTCAAGCGCACTAGCCACATGCAACACATACGTCGCCGTCAGAACCCTTGAAACAGCGAAAAGAGTAAACCCCGAAATTCTAACAGTCGCCGGCGGTCAACACTTCACCGCAACAGCCCAAGAGAGTCTAGAGACATACCCGGAAATCGACGTCATCGTCCGTGGAGAGGGAGAGCAGACTCTCACAGAACTAGTCAAAAAAGCAAAGGAGAAATCGTCCCTTTCCCCGATAAAGGGCATCTCCTTCAGACACAACGGAAAAGTCCAACACAATCCTCCTCGCCCTCTGATTAAGAACCTAGACACCCTTCCCTACCCAGGATACCAATTCGTAGAAGACGTAGTTCACGAATATCACTTCACAGCGATGGCGGGTCCAAAGAATCCCTACGCGCTAGTCGAAGGCTCAAGAGGCTGCTCACACCGCTGCACATTCTGCACCCAATGGAGACACTGGCAAGGGAAGTGGAGAACGAAATCACCCAAGCGAATCGCAGACGAAATAAAGTTCTGCTATCAAAACTACGGAAGCAGATTCATCTGGCTGACAGATGACAACTTCACGCTTGGCAAACGTGCAAACGAAATGGCTGAAGAGATTATTCGGCAGGAAATTCCTGATGATATGATGTGGTTTACGCAGATAAGATGCGACGACGTTGTGAAGAACCGTGAACTCCTGCCCAAGATGCGGAAATCGGGTCTCCGCTGGGTCCTTCTAGGAGTGGAAAGCCCAAGCCCATCCAAGCTCAAAACATTCAGAAAAGACATAACACCTGACGATGCCAAAAGGGCTGTCAAACTGTTAAAAGAGAACGACATATTCGCCCACGCAATGTTCATCATCGGCGAACGCAAAGACAGCGCCGAGTCGATAGCAAGCCTGAGGGAGTTCGTGAACGACCTCGATCCCGACCTCACCATCTTCGCCATCCTCACCCCATTTCCAGGCACCGAAATCTTTGAGGAGGCCAAGCAGAACGGTTGGATAGAGGACTTCAACTGGGCCCACTATGACATGGTTCACGCCATCATGCCGACAGAGACACTCTCTAGAGAAGAGGTCCAAGAGGAACTCTACAGATGCTACCGAAGCTTCTTCGGCTCCTGGAGTAGAAGACTACGCGGGATATTCTCCAGCAATGAATTGAGAAGAAGAGTCTACAGGTACATGGCCACTCAAGGCATCGTAGAGCAGTTCAGAGAACTCTTTTGAGATTTGATCTCATGTCTCAGAGCCTTCCCCGTAGCTATATTCTGATCTTCATGATAGCCGTTTCATTCTTCGGACTATTCCTCGCAGTAATGCTCGCGATTAACCCGCCAATTATAGAAGAGCCCCTTCCTTGGCGAAAACCGGTGATTGGCTTAATCTTTGGATCAATCTGCGTGCTTGGAATCATCGGGGTCGTCTTCCCAAAGCAGTGTTCTGCGATGTTTCATTCGGCAAAAGGAGAGCGAGACTTGGGGTCTAACGAGAAAGATCTTGATTCTCATGAGAGCGCTCCAGATCTGAAGGGGCATCACCCGGACTGCGGAAGCTTTTCTGCTCATGTCGTTCGGACAGATAACAAGACCTTCTGTGCGGCGTGCACAGGGTTGCTTCTGGGAGCACTCATGGCGCTGGCTGGAACACTCATGTATTTCTTCGGTTATTGGCATATCGAACGGAACTCTCTTCTAGCTGTTTTTATGGGAACTCTAGGAGTCGGCTTAGGGCTGTTCCAGTTTAAATTCAGAAGCCTATTTCGCCTACTGATCAACACATTTTTTGTCTTGAGCAACTTCTTTGTTCTGGTTGGAATCGACGAACTGATTCAAAGCCTCGTCGCCGACTTGTTTCTGGTCGTCTTAATCGTCTTTTGGCTGCTTACACGCATACTGTTCTCACAGTGGGACCACTGGAGAATCTGTCATACGTGCAGAACTCCATGTGAAGCCTATTAGGAACCGAAAAAGAGTTCAGTATCTGCGGCTCAGCCCACGGATGGCGCCGATGACAATCAATATTCCCAAGATGATTATTGCGAAAGGCCAAGCAGATATTCCTGCGGGGATCAATTCAATACCGGGTTGTTGTAGAAGCCATACAAGACCCCAGATAAGAATCATTGCACCGAGGGCTAAGGCCACGATCGTGCTACCTCTCGGAATCCCAAAACATTCTTCTTCAAATCTGCGACGCTCGTATCTCCGAGTTGGAGGCGCTCCGGGATATAGAGATGCTCCGCACTGAGTACATACCTTAGCATCATCAGGATTCTCAGCGCCACACTTAGTACAATAAACCATGCGTGTTCACTCCACATCGCATCATCTTATGCAGAAGATTCTTAAGGTTTTTGGTAAGTTGAGGACCCATGTTAAGCGTGAGATGTGGAAAACATCGGTTAGCCCTACGTCAATCTCTGCTGCCCGGCGCCAGTTAACTCCCAGAAGTAGGGTTTCTTACCCTTGCGCACAAGTATATTCTCAGCTTCTAGAAGATGAAGATGGTACAGAGTTGCCGAATAGCTTAACTTAGTTTCTTGTGCAATAGCTTTGGCGCTTAGCGCTTCTTTTTCAAGCTGCGAAACTATCTGAGTTCTGGCGACTAGACCAGGCCGAATGTTTCTCTTCAATGAAAGGAAGGCTTTAGGATGGTAGGCTCTCCTCAACAGAGTCCCCGAGAGATAATTCAGAAACTCATCTATAAAAGCGCTAATCAGGCCATGAAATCTCTTAGGCTGATCTGCCTTGGTTTATCACCCTCAAAAAGCAACCGGATCTCGTCATCCACCAGCGAAAGCCTCTGAGCATAATAGTCAGAAAGCCCATACCTCCTAACGAGCTTGCGTGCGGCATCCAAGTACTTCTCAATTCCACCACGATACACTGTGAACGTCAAGGCGCCCCCACACTTGGGACACCTTCCCTCAAGCGGTAGCCTTCTGAACTTCCTGTTACAGTTCTTGCATCGAAAGTTTTGAGTCGTGAAGGCACGGAGATTCCCCATTATGTCTCGAATGAAATGTGTAGTGAGAACCTTCTGAGCAACCGTCTTCACATCAACAGCATCAATCTTCTCCGCCAACATCAACTGGCTACCCAACTTCTCCGTCATCCGCCCCAATTTCTTATACATGCTCTCACGATTCCCCATATTGACATCCGAGACAGGAACAGTGTAGCCAAAGCCCTCAAACTGCGCCTCAGTGTTCAATCTATGCGCAACCAGATCTATGAGTCCGCAGACATTCCGCGAAGACACGCCCTGCAGGGTCTTCTCGTAGAACTCCACGGAGTAGGCCGATGCAACATCAACCTCATGAGCCTGCCTCTGCACCTCAAGAGGATTCACAACCGGAATGACGAAAAGCGGAGCGTCCATTATCCCACCCGTCTGAGCAGGCAGATAGGCCTTAGAAAAATTCAGTACCGTATCCAAAGCAAGCATCAAAGCGTCCTCATCACCATCACAGTCCCTACGCTTCGCCGAATGCCACAAGGGATGAGCATAACAAACACTCAGAGGCGTGAACCCTATAATCCGCCCAAGAATGCCAACAGAGGTGTGAGGTGCCAAACCCACGACCAAGTGACCGACCAAATCCTCAACTCCTTTAACATTGTAGAATGCAGGAAGCTCATACACCTTCTCAAGCAACTCATCAAGAAAACCGGCCACACCAACAAAATATTCCACACATTCCATCGGGATAACAACATCCTGCACCCTCAGTTCACAGGTCTGGTCAGAACTAGTAAGCGGCTCTCCGCCAATGTCATGAGAGTAACCCAGCTGCCTAAGCCTACGTACAGAAACGCCGATCTCCCTCGCCCTAAAGTGTGTCAACGGAGCGTTCGTGGCGTCGAATCGTATTGTCCCATCCTTAAAGACAGAGAGGTCGTACTTTGCTCGTAGTATACCCTTCTCAAGCACCTCCGCAGTCTTCGTCTCATTCATCAAACCCCTAACACCCTTCACAAGCCCAGGAATAGGAATACTCAGCCCCCTACACGCCTCATCCACAAACTCCTTCACGTTGATTGTTTGTTTCTCATAGCTTCTAGTAGAAACCTTACACGCGGGACAGAGATGTTCCTCAAAGACCCTGCCACACCTAGGACAGACTCTCTCAAGAACAGTTTCAACCCCGCATCTTTCACACAAAGCTTTGAAGGTTAGTTCGTGACACTTTGGGCACCGCCTCTTCACAAGTTCAACCTCAATCAGACCCTTTTCAGCCGCCCTCACCAGATCACGCCGAGGACCACCAGCCATTCCAGTGGGAAAGAGAGCATGAACCATGGGCCTCATCTCACGCCTCTTCGCCTTTTCAGGGCGCCCCATCCGGGCACCTACAAGCGTGGGGGCCTTCTCTCTAACAGATACGCCAGAGAGCCTTTCGATGTTTTCAAGCACTGATTTTTCCTCATCTATTTCCCGCTCAGGAGACTGCAGCCCCAAACAAAAGCTGAATATGTCGGCGTCTCCACCATCTATTTTAATACTATTCTCCATAACCAAATGTGGCAAGCATATCCTCTCAAGTAACTGCTTCACCGATTCTTCCATCACACCAATCACTTCAGTGATTATGTCATTCTCACTCCGGGTATCAGAAGCCAGAAGCCACTGCTTCAACCCTCTGAGCTCCTCAGAAGAGATGCCTGACCACAAATATGTGAAGAACGGATGCAGAGGCGCCGGGAACGTTAGGGCCAGTGACATGGCTTCTTGGGCAACGGGTTTGTTCCCAAAGGGGTCTCCCAAAATTTCTTCGAGCCGTGTCACAGACATCTTCGCTGCTGTTGCTGCCGCATCCAAATCGCCGTTGAACCTCTGTTTTACAGCTGTATGGAGCTCTTCACACCACCAGTCTTCTGTGAAACCAGAAGGGAGAAGAGGCTTGTTGTTATACAAGAAGTCACCGAACCCTATCAAAATGTCACCTAGAAAAAGAATCCTGTCAACGACGTTCCTTATCTCTTCAAGATTCTGCATAGAAACGCGCACAACGGACCCGTCTCTTAAGCGAACTATGGGTGGCTCTATAGTGTCCACGGGGACAACGACCCCTCCCTTCCCTGGACCCTCAAGACGTAGCTGGGTTCCCGCAGCTAGGAAGCCTTGAAGAATCACCATAGTCGCTGGGTGTAAACCTACTGCTGCCAGACCGGTGTTGCGAGCTCTTCCGTAGCGAAGCCTGAAGCCCCCACGCCTCGACGGGAATGAGAAGATCGGGCGACCAGCGATGACATCCTCCATGAACCCCGCTGTCTTCTTTTCCTTGATCTTCCGCACATTCTTCAGCCAGTCCCATCCCTCGATTCCCAGTTTCTCCACTATCGTCCAGACTTTTGCGGAACGCCCAACAACCCCATCGTTTACGACCAGCAGGGCGCCGCCTCTCACGCGGTTTGTCTCTATACGTGGCAGATTGCGGAAGGATGAAACCTCAACTGGATTGGACTGAGTGCCCGTAGCCTCCACTGGGATGAATTGGATAGCTCTTCGCAATTCTTCGTCAGAGACGTGATACTGAAACCGTGACACCGCCCGTTCATAGAGCCGTACCTCTTCAACAAATCGCCCGACCTCCTCTGGGGTTGGCTTATAGCGATCAAGCCCAAGCAATTTACGAACAAAATCACCAATCACCAAGGTCAGGGCCTGCCCTGTACCGCCTGCTGCCCGTATCGGACCAGCGTAATAGATTGCGAGATATTTTGTCTGATCGGGATTATACTTAATGGAGACTCGGGGCACACCCTGCAGGGGTGCGGCGGTAATTCCCTCGGTCAGTATGGCAAGGGCGGTCCTGATGGCCTGCTCAGCCGCTTCAGGTGCCTCCAAGTGCCCGAATTTTCCGTAGACGATCTCTTGGGCTACCTTGAATGCAAGTTCTTCTCTCGGTAGCTTTCGGCTTAACTCTCTTATGCTCTCGGCGACGCCTCTAGGACCGACCAATCCCTCAACAAGCCCGGCCAAATCTTTTGCCACCTCAGGCTCAGGGCTGAGGGCGGGGTCTACACCCTTTTTCCTAGCCTCTGTCGCAATCCTGTATATCTCTGCTAGTCTATCCCCTAAAGAAGAAACATAACCCTTATACCCTTCACTCATCTTGATGCCCAAAATGGTCCGCCCAAGTAACACTCTATCAGGTGGATTTTCAGTTTTTCCAACACGAACGAATAAAAAGTGAAGGATTACCTGACAAGGACTCTACAAGTCAACTCTTAATGCTTCTTACAAGTTCCTTAACCTTGTCTTTAACCATACACTCCTCTGTCACGTTCCCAGTGACAACAACGTCTGCACCAGCATCAACGACGCTCTTCATCTGCTCACCAGTCTTAATGCCACCCCCCACGATTAATGGAACCTCAACCGTAGATTTCACCATTCTTATCATCTCGCTTGGCACCGGATTTTTGGCTCCAGACCCGCCTTCTAAATATACAAATCGCATCCCAAGGTACTGTGCTGCCAAGGCATGCGCAACCGCGATTTCAGGTCTCCCGTGTGGGATAGGCATGGCCCGCCCGATGACACCTACAGCTGCTCCTGCTCCAACTACAATGTAACCTAGTGGAATCGCCTCTAAGCCGTATTTCTTAACCAGCGGGGCGCCTAAGACCTGTGCCCCTATGATAAAGTACGGGTCTACTGAATTGAGGAGCGACATGAACCATATAGCGTCGGCGTGTTGGCTGATCCCAGTTATGTTGTTCGGGAAAAGGATTACCGGGATCTCTACGCCTTTCTTTACCGCTCTAACGGTTTTGTCCAAATCTGAAGTAGAGACAGAAGTGGAGCCCCCAACCATTATCGCGGCTGTCTCTGAAGCCTCGGCTTCCTCAGCTATGTGAGATGCAGATTCGGGAGATACTCTCTCGGGATCTATGAGGGTGATGTGGATCGCTCCGTCCTCCTGAATCTTATCCAACAAGTATCTCTCTACGCGACCAATCAAGGGCTATCCCTTTTCATTTGGCCCTTCAAAGTATATATGCTTGCCCACCAGTACATGTGTTCATATTCGAGAACGAATGTAGCAGCAAAATCAGAAGATCTAACGGGTTTCTAGCTTCCTCAGCATCTTCAGTTCTAGAAGTACCTCATGTAAAATGGGACTAACGCCCGTCATTTTCCTCGAAAAACAACCCTTCCACTATGTGCTGATTTGTCCTGAGTAGAACTTGTCCGTGAAACGGCAATAAATATCGATCTTCTGGAAGGTTGGTTCAATTGGAAGCTCCTCATTCAAGCCACAATTCCCACAACGCACTGTCGCGCGCTCTCGCTCCTTCGATATCTTGACCCTAATCGTTTCCCTTCCACATTTTGGGCATAAGTAAACCTTAGGCAGCTGCCTTTTGGGAATACGAATCACCCTTCGTCGTCTTCTACCCATTCCAATTCCTCTGTCATTAATGGCACAACTAGCTTACAGCCCCCCAACATGTTAAAGTATGTCGGCATTGGTTTAAATATTTGCCCAACTGTTACTTGAAGCAGCTTCTCGCCCTTTGTAACATCAATTAATAAGAAGAAACGATAACAGAATAGACAAGGGTCTACATTGAAACTCAAAACCGAAGTTCTACAATTAGACTCCACAACAGCCGAGGTCAGAATTAAGCGGTTTATTACGGATTATGTAGAAAAAAGTGAAGCTACAGGCGTTGTTCTGAACATTTCAGGCGGAGTTGACAGCTGTACAACAGCAGCTCTCTCTTCCCTAGCTCTTGGTGGCAGCAAAGTTTTGGGCATATTCTTGCCTGAAGAGGAGACGCGCAACACCGTTGATGCCAAGCACACCAAGATTATCGCAGAAAAGTTTGGCTTCAATCTAGAAACCATCGACATCTCATCCGTCCTTAAAGCATGCTATCATTCTCTTCCCATATACGAGGACCAAGACAAGATCAGCAAGGGAAACCTGAAGGCCAGAATGAGGATGATCTTTCTTTACTATTATGCGAACAGACTTAATAGAATAGTCTGTGGCAGCTCGGACAAATCCGAAACCATGATAGGATACTTCACAAAATGGGGAGACGTCGCCGCCGACATATCACCTTTAATGGATCTCTACAAGACACAAGTCAGGCAACTGGCACTCCATATAGGCGTCCCTCCAGAAATAGCCAAAAAGCCATCGACTCCAAGGCTTTGGCCACGCCAACTGGCAGAGCACGAACTAGGCATCAAATATGAAACGCTAGACCTGATTCTCTTCGGCCTAGAACGTTTTATGACACCTAAAGAGATAGCTGAACACCTGAAACTGCCTGTAACGCGGATTGAGGAGATCAAAAAGAGATGGTTAGCCGCCGAACACAAAAGGCGCGGACCCTTAACGGCAAAGCTCGGATACCGAACGGTTGGAGCAGATTTTAGAATCCCCTACACAACACAATAAGCCTTTTCCCATAAGGGATACTATACGACTTGTGTGGAGAAGCATATGCCAAGGAAGATCAACATAGCCTTAGCGCAAATTAATTGCAGGGTAGGAGATAAGAAGCATAACATGGATTTGATGAAGAAGCATGCTAAACAGGCGAGAGAGAAAGGCGCTGACCTTCTCGTCTTTCCTGAGCTTTCCCTTACAGGCTACCTAACCCGTGACCTCACTTATAATTTGGCAGAGAAGATTCCCGGACCATCTGTTAATTCCCTGAAACAGGTTTCAAGAAGGGAAAACTTACACATGGTTTTCGGGATGCTTGAGCATAGCGAGAAAACTCGCGGCGTTATTTATAATACTGCGGTTCTGCTGGGTCCAAGAGGACTTATTGGCAAATATAGAAAGTCGCAACTACCAACGCACAGTGTCTTCGAAGAGAAACGGTACTTCAGACCAGGATACCAACTGCCAGTCTTTGAAACAGACATCGGAAGAGTTGGCCTCACAATTTGCTACGATATATTCTTCCCTGAAATCTCCCGCCTACTGAGGTTGAAGGGCGCTCAATTAATCATCTGCATATCAGCATCCCCAGCAGTGCGACGGAAGTTCTTCGAAGTCTTCACGGCTGCCAGAGCCATGGAAAACACGGTCTTTTTGGCTTATACCAACCTAGTCGGTATTGAAGATGGACTACAATTCTGGGGAGGCAGCAGAATAATAGCCCCAAGCGGCCACATTATTGCGCAAGCGAAATATGATGAGGAAGATCTGGTGACGGGTGAAGTTGACTACAGTGATTTGAAAAGAATAGAAACCTTTGTCCCAACACTTCGCGACTTGAGACCCGAATTTTTCGACTCATTGAAGACGCATACAGAAGACCTGTGAGGACCCAACATGGACAAAATCCACGTCATCAGAAATGAAGGCTTGGAAAAAGTGCTCATCGCAGTACCTAATAGCCACAAACACCTGCGGATCTGTCTGAAATTGAGAGACGCAACAATTTTAATCTTTCAAGAAGCGACGATAGCAAACATCTCACGAGCATACACCACCCTTAAAACTCATCCTAGCATCAAAGCTCAAGAACTGAAAATGAAAGCATTAACGGAAGAACAGCGCAAGGAAGGATACGCGACGCACCAACTCATCGAAACGTCAAGAGATACCGTCGAAGTCGAGGCAGAACTGGGAGAAATCTTAGAAAAGGGTCAAATCCTTACATAAGGTCTCCAGCAATCTTTTCTATCCGATTTAACGCTTCCTCTATTTTCTCATACGCTGTGGCATATGAAAACCTTAAGTATCGCTCGCCATGCCTGCCAAAAGCAGAGCCAGGCACGGTCACAACCTTCCCTTTTTTGAGGAGATGCTCCGAAATCTTTTCAGACTGCTTCTCAAATTCTTCTATGTTGACGAATGCATAGAAGGCGCCCTCAGGAATGGAAAAGCTGAAGCCTCCAATTTCATTCAGCCTCGAATGAAGAAGTCGGCGTCGTCTGTCAAACTGCATGACCATTTCCCCCACGAACTTCTGTGGTCCTTCTAAAGCTGCTACGGCAGCGTATTGGGCGGGTCCATTCACACACGCGGTTATATACTGATGAGCAAGCATCATGGCGGAGATCAATTTCTCAGGACCAAAAGCGTAGCCAACACGGAGGCCCGTCATGGCATAGGTCTTCGAAAATGAATTCGTAACAATCGTGCGCTCACGCATCCCCGGGAAGGTAGCCAAACAGTGATGCTCGGCGCCGTCATACGTGATCTTTTCGTAAACCTCATCAGAAATCACAATCAAATCACGCTCTACAGCAAGCTTTGCCAGTCTAACAATGTCATTATAGGACAAGACCGAGCCTGTAGGGTTGTTGGGTGTGTTTATGATCAACACACGTGATCTCTCCGTGATCAGTGACATCACAACATCAGCATTAAGCCGGAACCTATCCTTCTCAAACATAGGCATCGAAACAGGACTTCCACCCGCCATCAAGACTCCAGGTTCATAGCACACAAAACCAGGATCTGGAACTAAGACTTCGTCGCCAGAATTTATTAGGGCGAGCAAGGCTAAGAAAATTCCTTCGGTCCCCCCGGCGGTAACCAACACCTCGGAGTTCGGGTCATACGGTAAGCCGTAATCTCGCTTTGCCTTTCCTGCTAGGGCCTCACGTAGTCCAGTGATGCCAGTAGTAGGTGTGTAATGTGTTTTGCCTTCATCTAAAGCTTTCTTGGCTGCCTCAAGAACATGAGCAGGGGGGACGAAATCAGGCTCCCCTATCCCCAGACTTATGACATCAGGAACTCCCTGTGCCAGTGAGAAAAGGCGGCGAATACCAGAGGGTCTAATATTCTTAAATCGACCTGCAATTTCAAAACTCTTTGACACCTTACTTTCCTCAGCCTCTCATCTCTCTTAGGGCATAAAATGTTTGTGCTTATTATCCAAGAGTATACTAGAATGTTCGCAATCATAAAAAGACAGTAGAGTTCTTCTGTTTGTATACAAAACCGTATCCTTTCGACGCGACCTCTTGGTGAGTAGATTGAGCTTCCAGGAAAAGACCCAAAAATGGCTAAAACGCTCTCTAGGTGACCCGTTTGTGGATATGTTAGCAAAAAATAGTCATCTGACAAAAACACAGTTAGAAACTTTGCTAATTGACGTTTTAGCAGAAAATATAACCGAAAAAGCACTAAAATATCAAGAAAAGGCTAAACTACGGCTTTTGACGGTAACAAGGGGCGCTTTCAACAGAACTCTAAGGCAAGCTAGGAAGAACATCATTCGATCGATATACACCATCCTACTGCTCGGATACTTGGGAGTCTTTGAAGATACAAGGCTAAATCCTTACCTAGAAATTGCGAGCAAACTCAAAACGTACATAGCTTCCTACAGAGAAATCTTAAAAAATAAGGGTGCGAAGAACGGACATTTAAGAATTATGAACAAACTCCATGAAGAATTGGAAGCAAGCCTAGAAGAGCTCTCTAAGCCAAAGGCTCTCTCGACTAAATTGTGATATCACAAATCACACTAATGCGCTCGTCAACTAAGCAAAAAACTCTATTTCACTGCCAAAATAGGAATTGGAGTTAAAAATAGCCAGATCTCCCATGAAGTCAGAAATTCGATGACCCATGCCCATCGCATCTTAGACGCTCATTGCGAGACACTGTGATGTCACATATCACAAAAGCAGCATTCTCACTGACATCTACCGTAATGCTTAAGTTAGTTTTTGTGATATTTGTGATGTGATATGCAGATCACACGCATCACATTTGAATCACGTTTTCAATGGGTTAGGATTGAGGGTTCTCTTAGTGTTTGACCTGCTTTTGTTGGCCTCGTTTCTTCTATTCGCCGTAATCGTAATTGCATCGGTCTTGTATTATAAGCGCATAAGAGAGCTTCGTGAGAAGTATGAAGACGCCCGTGATGTTGTGGGCGATATAGTGGTTAGTTTCAACACCCAATTGCAGAGGTATGAAGATAAACTTGATGCTATATCCCATGAAACTACAGTGCTTTCCTCCGATCATGACAAAACAAGAAGTGAAGTGAAAGAACACGGTGAGCAACTAAAGAAGATCGTTGGCAGAATCAATGTTTTTTCGGCAATTGAGCGAAAAGTTCCAGCAAAGATTCAGGACGCAAACAGAAGATTAGAGAGCCTAGTGGCATCACAGAAAGAGATTGCAGAGAAGATTGAAGAACTTGAGAGGTTTAAGGAGAAGGTTTCAACGGCACCTAGAGCAGAAAAAGCCAAAGTAGAGGCCCCTATCCCTATCAAGAGAGAGAAGGCCTTGGCTCCGCTCACAGAGACAGAGCTTCGTGTACTGGAAATCCTTGCTGAAAACGGTCCAAAGACCGCTCCTAAGGTTAGAGACGAAATAGAACTTACAAGGGAGCACACAGCACGCTTGATGAAGAAGCTCTACGAGGAGGGGTACTTGGAGCGGGGTGTACAGAAGATTCCCTACACCTACCGTATAAAAAAAGAGATGTTAAAAATCCTAAGAAAGCAAGCTTAACATCACAATTCCATCGCTTTACCCGCTCGCCGAATCGTTCTAAGCCGTTCATCCATTCTGGAGAGCGTTCTTGACTCAGGCAGTTCGTATCCAACTTTTTCCCGTTCCTCCAAGTATTCGGGATAGTGAGTCACCTTTATCGGGACTGAAAACCGAATCTTCGGCTCTGAGATTAGCAGTGCTTCTCCCACATCAAGCATTTTTATCTCTGTATCGCTGTATTCTAGATAAGGAGTATTCTCAGTGAGCCATCTTCTATCTCGACGTAGCTCAGTCTTCATCAGCACTTTTGTCCACAGCTCCGCGAACACATCAAAGTTTATTCGCGAAGGTCTTGGCGTCACCGCGTTGAGCCCAACCCTGTACTTGCGGTATGTTAGGGCAATGTCGGAAAATATTGTTTTGGGCAGATTCGGATCCAAGAATTCATGAGCCTCCTCAAGGGTTATCAGGAGTGTCGGAAGCTTTTTCCAAGCCTCATAGTTCCCTTCCCACATCCATTTATAATGGAGCGCCACACTGGAAGCCGTCAGGCAGGTGATTCTACGCTGCTCGTCCGAGCTGATTCCAGAAATGTCAACAAGACAGGTTATACCCTTTCTCAGGTTCTCGATGGCATTATCAATAAAATTGTACTCAGAAGGCGGGAATAATTCCTGAGGAAGAGATGAAAGCCTGATCATAAGCGCTTCTATCACGCTTCTCTGCTTATAACCAGCGATCTGGGCCACTCCAGTGTAGCCATCTGTCCCATAGGCGTCCCGTGACTTCTCTATCCATGCCCTACCCAGCCTCTTGTGGAGTCTCTGAGCAAGCCTAAACTGGGGAAAACCCATGTCTGGAAAAAGTGTTCGAAGCTTCTCAGGACGGATTGTTGCGAGACCGACACACATCTTACCCTCCCTAGCAGAATAATAGTGGACTTTGCCGTGAAACAGGGGATGATCCCGAAGACCTCTCTGTGGCTTTATCCCCTTGCCGGCAAGCAGCTGACCTGCGAAGTCGAAGATGAGGGCTACAGTTCTCGGACTATGATCGATAATTTGAGCATTCAACATCAACTCACAATTTGTTTTTCCAGATCCAGTCATCCCGAACATGCCCATCATGAGGGGAATGGCCTCAACATCGACGCCCACAGACCCGATCAGATGCTCTCCTGAGCGCAAATGCCCAATCTCCAATTCTCCTGCGAGCCTTAAATCCGAACAGTCTTCCGGGCTGGCAGTGTACACTTTGCTCTTGTAATCAGGGTTGAAGGTGGGAGAATGGATTCTTCCGGCTTTCTTTTCCAGAAAAAGATTAGCCTCCACGCTTCTGTAGCTGGAGTATGGGCCGAAGGCCTCTTTTCCCTCTGCCTCACGAAGCTGCTCCCGGGTCTCCAGTGTAGATTTGCTCTCGGCATTCACAACCCTCGCATAGAAGCTTCTGTGCCCTGCGTCTATTCTAACAATCTGACCAAAGGAGATGTCCGTTTCTTGATTGAGGAAGAAGAAAACTCGATCTCCATGCACCTCACGGATGAAACCTATCGGCTCACACATGTTTAACCAACTCCCATCTGAAGGGATACTTCACACCATGAAGTTCATCAGCGAAGTTACATGAAAACTCCTCTCTACGGAGAACATCTAATAAACTAGCATTTGCGAGCGTCTCCTCAACCTCATCGTAATAATGAAGAAGCTTGGAGTCAGAGGGAGCGGAGAAGTCATGAGCAAGCCAGAGAGTGACTGGATAACCGAGACATCTTGGATCCTCTGAGATAAAGGTAAGAGGAGAGAGCAGATGATCTATTTTATCGTGGGAAAGATACTCCATTATGTCGCAACGAAATATGCGGGGACTATCTTCAGATAACTTCACCACTGAGACGTCACCATACAGACTTTTGTCTTTGTTCGCCTTTCTGATTGGATGGTAGACCCAAGTCTCGTAGGGGGAAAGCATGCTCGTAGTAGCTATGAAGTCCCTACCTTTTTCATCGTGAAGCATTGGGGAATTCTTGCTTATAGCTAGGAGGTTGATTCCCTCCTTCTCACATTGTTCATAAAGAGAGACACGAAATTTTCTTTGCCCGCCGAAGTAGCCACCCCCATCTAGAAGAAGATACTTACTACGAGCATTTAGATACTCATGGTAAAATGTCTCGCTTCCACCTCGAAGAACGCTCAAAGCCATTTGACTTTCTAACTCGATCCTAAGGTCGGTCAGAAAATTACTGCGAGTACGCGCATTGCCAATAACAGTACACACTCGTTCGTCAAAGTCCCAATCTACGTCGCGCTGTTGAACAGATGCATATGCGACACGCATGAGGTAAATTCCCCAGTTATTCGCCCGTTTTAATGTCCTCGTAGAGCAATCAACAGCAAGAAAATGTCCATTGTAATGGTTCAGTTTTTTTAGAGGCCTTATCTTGGACCTTTCAGGTTTAACCGCTATCAGAGGTTCTGACCGTACCTCCTGAAACCCAACTGCTCGCCCTTTATCGATGTATTCACCGAGTTTTTTCTTCATCTCGGCCAAATCTTTTATGATGTCGTCTTCCATTCAGCATCCTCCAAGAGAGTATACTCTCTGTACAGCTACAGAATGTGAAGCGACTTATTACGTTTCATAGGTTATTAATGCTCTCAGTAAACAACATAATTCAGTTAAAGTTAAGGCTCCAACCCCTTGGTTTCCACTGGACTCATACGGGTACAGTGGGTCTAAAATAAGGTTTCAGTAAAAAATTCTACAAAGACTCTAAACTGGTCTACAGTAATTGTTAAATAAGTCTCATCGAATCATGTCGTAGAGTCTATTCCTTTTAGCCAAAGGAATCTTCTTTTTCCTATGACCCGCTCTCTATTCCATAGGAAACGTAGGGGTGCGCCCGTTAAGCTGACGTGTGAACGGTTGATGTTACCTTGATTTTGTTTTATCTTTTTGTGTTTTCCGTTTAGTTTTTTGGATGAGAGAGTTTATCATTTAGATATATACAGTGGTGTAGTCCAGCTTGTAGAAATCACGCTACTACGTTGAAGAGGAGAAAAGCGGAGTGAAGCAAAATGGACGAAACCACGGTGCTCGACGACGTTTTTAAACGGTTCTTGAGTGGCGCGAGTCTTTTCTGGGATAGAGAAGTATTGCGGCATGACTACATACCTGACAAACTTCCTCACCGAGAGGGGCAGATCCGTTACTTGGGTGAAATAGTTGCTCCTATTCTTAGAGGTGCTCGTTGCTCAAACATTTTCATTTATGGTAAAACAGGCACTGGAAAAACAGCTGTAATGAAATACGTTTTAGCTAAATTGGGTGACAAAGCTGAGGAACTTGGAGCTCCCGTAACGACATGCTACGTGAACTGCAGGTTGGCAGGGACGGAATACCGGGTCCTGTCAAGTTTGTGCAATACCATCGGCGTGGACGTTCCCTTCACTGGCTTGGCCGTGGGAGAGGTCTTTGACAGGTTTCGACTAGGCCTGAACTCGAACAAGATTCTTTTCTTGCCCGTATTGGATGAGATAGACTGCCTAGTAAAGACCCGGGGTGATGTCCTGCTTTACGACCTAACTAGAATAAACGAAACCCTGCGCTCAAGTAGAACATCAATCATTGGAATTTCGAATGACCTTCGATTCAAGGAGTTTCTTGATCCTAGAGTCTTGAGTTCCCTCAGCGAGGAGGAGATAGTTTTCAGACCGTATGATGCGGCTGAACTTCGTGACATCCTCTGGGATCGTGCCCGATTAGCCTTCTATGATGGCAAGGTGCTAGACGGCGCCGTCAGTTTATGCGCTGCATTAGCCGCAGCGGAGCACGGAGACGCAAGAAGAGCCTTGGATCTTCTCCGTGTCGCTGGAGAAGTTGCGGAGCGTGAGGGTGCAGAGGCTGTAGCGGAGGACCATGTACGGCGAGCAGAGAAGAGAATTGAGCATGATCGGATCATGGAGGCTGTTAGAAACCTCCCGTCTCACTCAAAACTTGTGTTATGCAGCGTTTACCTGTTAAGCAAAGCAGGAGTCAACTTCGCTATTACAGGTGACATCTACGAAATCTACTGTGAACTTTGTGGTGAGTGTGGACTTGTACCGTTGACTCAAAGGCGTGTAAGCAGTTTGGTGAATGAGTTGGATGTAATAGGATTGTTGAATGCTAGAGTGGCCAGCATGGGACGGTACGGACGCACGAAGAAGATCCGTATGGCTGTGGCACGCAGCCTTATTAGAGGAGCCTTTGCTACTGATGATAGGCTGAGGCGTCTGACGATTTATGCCCCCAAATGTTTGGCAGAAATCTCGAGTGGTAGGCGTTGAAGACGGAGGGTTCTCACGAGAAGCTGATATTCAGAAAGCTCTCCTCGTTTCTGTTTTTCTTCACGGCATATCGATCATCGATTTTCAAATGACTGACATTGAAGTGGATGGCTTAGATGCTACTGAAAAATTCAGTTATATGCTCCGCCGATGGTCATTTGACAGCGTTATCTTGGCGGGAGTTTCCTATGCGGGCTTCAATTTGATAGATCCCAACGTGATCTTTGAGGATTTTGGGAAACCGGTCATTGTTGTAGCGAGGACAGAACCGAACAGTAAGGCCGTGAAGGGTGCCTTACTTCGGCACTTTGAAGATTGGGAGACCCGTTGGGCAGTTGTGGAGAAACTTGGACCCGTTTATGAGATCGTTTCTGTGCCAAATGAACCGCCGATATACGCTGAGATAGTGGGAGCTGATCTAAGGTGGGCGCGCAACTTAATGCGAAGGCTGTCTGTGTGTTGCAGAATTCCTGAACCAATACGGGTGGCTAGGCTTATCGCACGAGGACTTACGCCTAAGCTGTGGAAAAGTTGATAGGTGTGACTTCTAGCGTCTGAAGATTCACAACTGGTATAATTCCCGGAGTGGGAGTAAGCCCCATCTCCTCTTGAAACTTGGTTTGCTTTTGCCAAGCACCCGAATTGACCAGGAGGGTTCCTCGGTACGATTCGTATCCTAGGACGTGTACGTGTCCACAATGTAAAATGTCTGGCGGCCTCTCTATCACCATAAAGTCTCTCTGTTCCGGCGCTATTGGAGTTTTCCCACCATAGACAGGTGCCAAGTGTCTGCTCTGCAAGAGGAGTTTCATGGCTTTTTCAGGTGCGTTTAGGCTTACGTCAGAGGCGACTGAGACGATGTCATCTAGGCTACGTCCGTGATAGAGGAGGAGTTGTACGTTGTGGAGACTGATAGTACACGGGTTTCCCAGAGAGTATACCTTCCTCGTCTCATGAATGGGTTCCGCGTAGTTATGCGGTATGGCTGGCTGAGGAAGTGCCTTTCGAGAAGCGTCGTGGTTTCCAGGTATCATTATTAGTTCTATATAGTCTGGGACTTCTTCGATGAATTTTGACGCCATTCTGTACTGCTCATAGATGTCCTTTATGACCAACTCTTCTATCTGCTTCGGATAAACTCCTATCCCATCCACAACATCTCCGGCGATAACTACGTACTTTACGTGGCTTGCTAATTCTCTCAATTTCGGGTTTCCGAACTTCCCGTTTAGCCAGAGCAGGAACCGATTGAAGGCTTCTTTCATGAACATCTTGCTTCCAATGTGTAGGTCTGATATAAGGGCGGCATAGACTGGCATCGAAGCCCCTTTTGGTTTTCTTTGTGGTGTGTCGGGCCAGATGATGTCCTTTGCAACAAGCAATTCGTTTCGTGCCTTGACTGCAGCTATGCAGACAACTTGGTCCAACATTAGTTCTCGTGCCTTCTTCATTGTCTTCCGATCCTTGTCTGGAGACACAAGCACGGTAGCGCTAGAGTTCAGGTCTTCAACTCTCAGAAAAAGTCTCTGTTTGCTTTCTCTTTTCTCAGTTATCATGCTAATGATCTTAACCTTTGAATTGACTGGAGCCTTAAGAGCATCTGATATGCTAGATGCGTCCTTCGCGTCAATCCTCTGCCTTAGAATCTTCTCTATTCTCTTGAAGCGGTCTCGAAAATAGTCCAGATACTCTTCGAGGGTTCCAGTCTCACAAATTTCTTCGGTGGGGTCTTCCAGTATCTTTATGTCCGTGTCGATGTCCTTTGCAGAGGCATGGAAGGTCCCTTTTGCTTCAAGAACGGGGTGCGGAGGTAGCGCTAGAAGCGATTTCTCTTCTATGATTTCTGGGAGGGCCTCTTTTGCTACCTCTTCTAGGAGATCTCTGTTTATGAAGAGGGGTTTCTCGGAGGCGGTCTCCAGTTTTTTGATGGCTTTCTCCATCAACTGGATTGGGTCTTCTGTTTTGGAGAGGATGTTTAGGAAGTCGAAGGCTTTTTTGTCTAATTGGTATCCTGCCTCTATCGTAAGTGACACAGCTCTTTGAAGCCTCTCGCTCACAGCCGCAGTTTCCTCCAGGCAGTCTTTGCAGAATGGCGATATACTATCTTGGGAGCTGTCTTTTCTGCTTTTCCTCAGAAGCGAAGGTCTGAGGTTGGTGCCAGTAGGTTTATACACCTATTATGAAGTCTTGGCGTATTTTGACATTGACCAACGGTTTACGAATAATATATCCTTATTTGGATACGTTAATACTCTATTGAGGGTCTATCGTGGAGCTTCGTAAGGTTCAGATGACGAGTAGTGGATCCTTCTTTGTCTGTCTGCCTAAGGGTTGGGCTGAGCGCGTGGGACTTGATCGTGGGTCTGTTGTGGCTGTTTCTGAGCTGACCGATGGGCGGCTGGGCATTGATGCCAAGTATGATGTGGAGCGTGAGCCTCAGGTGGCTGTGATTAAGCCATCTCCTTATCTTGATCGTGAGATTACGGGTAAGTATCTGTTGGGCTATGATATTATTCAGGTTGTGGCTGAGGATAGGATTAGCCCTGATGATCGTGAGTGTGTGAAGCAGGCTTCGAGTGGTTTCGTTGGATTGGAGATTGTGGAGGAGGAGTACTCCAAGATTGTGTTGCAGTGTCTTTTGGATCCTTCTACCTTCGCTCCTGAGAAGATTCTGAGGCGTGAGTATTCTATTGCTGCGGGTATGCATAGGGATGCTGTGAGGGCTTTTGTTGGTGGTGATGCTCACCTAGCTAGGAATGTGGTTGCGAGAGATGTCGAGGTTGATAGGCTATATTTCCTGCTGGTTCGTATTCTGAGGACTATCATTCAAAGACCTGGTTTGAGTGAGAGATTGAGTGTTAGGGCTATTGACTGTTTGGATTACAGGTTGATGGCGAGTCTTGTTGAGTCTGTTGGCGATTTGGCTGTTGAGGTCGCTGAGAAGGCTGTTGAGCTGGGCGGTGAAGGCTTGAGCAAGGAGTTGTCTGAGCCTTTGTTGAGGTTACATGATGTTGTTTTTGGCAGTCATGAGAGGGCTTTGGAGGCTGTTTTCAGCAGGGATATTGAGGTTGCTGAGTCTGTTAGGCGTGAGCGAGGGCGGATTGAGGAGATGCTTAGCGGTGTTGAGGAAGTTGCCGGTGAGGCTGGGGGTCTTGGTGCCTGTGTTATGGCTGTTGCTGGGTTGATTGGTAGGATCTTTGATTGCGGCGTTGATGTGGCTGATCTGGTTATGCGTAGGGAGGAGTGAGAGGGGCAGAGAGCCACACTTTCATGCCCTTGGGCCTCAGCATGGGGTGGATAGGCTCCAGATATGAATGGTCTCTGTTGGTGGAGGAAGGTTCTTGTAGGTGTTGTGGGCATTTCGGTGTGCCGGGGTGGCAGAGCGGTAATGCGCTGGCCTCGAGATCCCTGAGGTTAATAGGGGCTTAGACGTGGGAGCCAGTGGGTCTTCGGGCCCCCATGGGTTCAAATCCCATCCCCGGCGCCA
>Ga0209636_10001120_pt1 | contig 26900 bp, 29 predicted proteins | sample DeeMarSWOR152_54_FD_187464 | JGI IMG/M metagenome (GOLD analysis project Ga0209636, IMG submission 187464) | Marine sediment microbial communities from White Oak River estuary, North Carolina - WOR-1-52-54 (SPAdes) (version 2) | ecosystem: Environmental > Aquatic > Marine > Intertidal zone >...
GAGCTTGTCGAGAACTACCCTGAGGAACTTCTCGATGCGTCCCTCGACTGGCTCGCTTCGATTATACTCAGCACAGGCGGGACTTACTCGAAGAATAAAATTTATTGCTGTTCTTTGTATCCGTCTGTTGCCTATTATCTTATTACTTTTGGCATTTTGGACAGTAGCGTGTGCTGCGATTGCCGATCTTTTTTACGACAATCTTTGTGCCGCAGACACGGCACGGCTCATCCTCGCGTGAGTAGACATACAGAAAATTCTGAAAATTACCATCTGCTCCATCGGTTCTTATGTAGTCGCCAACAGAAGTTCCAAAATTGTCAACTGCCTTATTCAAGACGTCCTTCAATGCAACAAGCAATCTGAATGTCTCCGCAGCTGTTAATCGGTATGCCCTTCGTAATGGCCTCACACCGGCATGAAAGAGTGCCTCATCAGAATAGATATTACCGACACCTGCACATATGCGCTGGTCTAAGAGGAGCGATTTAATCCGCGCCTTTCTTCCTTTTATCTTGTTTCTCAAATAGGCGAAATCGAATTCTGCTGAAATGGGTTCATATCCGAGGCTGAAAAACCCTTTTGGTATCTTGTTATCTTCATCGATTCTCAGGAGATAGACTCTCCCAAGCACCCGTGGTTCATTAAAAAAGAGTTGATAATCATGCAGTCTCAATATGAGTCGCGTAAACCGTTCAGAATCGGCATGAATATCTCTCAAAGCAATTGTTCCTGATAAACGGAGATGGAAGATGAGTCTCTTATCGTTGGTTAACTCAAAAATCAGATACTTAGCCCTTCTTTGTATTGCGACAATTCTTTCATTAATAATTGATTTACAAAAAGCTCTTGTGCTTGGGTGACCAATTACATCCTTTCGCAAAATAGTACACTCCTCGATCTCTTGATTGATGACCTTTGGTCTCAATTCTCTTCTTATTGTTTCAACCTCAGGGAGTTCAGGCATGATTTTCCGAAAATCCTAAATTTTCATTGCTCAATACGAAACAATCACAAAATTAGAAATTCCTAAATCAAAGAGTAGTTTCACCATTTGGAATTTGGTCATTAGAATTTGTTTGGTGTTTAGGATTTAGTACTCCTGATTTCACTATGGACCCTTGAACAGGTCCTTCAGCTTCTGTTCCCACTCTTTTTTCTTTTCCTGAAACTGGTCCTTGAGCTTGCCTTTGAGCCTCTTACTAATCTTATCTCTATCGAGTCTGAATTGGGGCGAGTTCAACTGACCCGACGCGATGATGTCAATTGTTGCTCGGCCTTTTTCATCGATGGGGAAGAGCCAATCTCCATGATATTTTTTTACAATATCTGAGTATTGCTTTGATAGTGTCGTTGTGATATCTAGGTTGAGCCTGCCATCTAACCCCACTGTTCCATTCGTCAAGAAATCTCCCACACGAGATGAGAGTGTCCAATCCTTAACATTCGCCTTACCATTGTCTATACTGAAATATAATGCCAAATCATCAAGCTCTACATTTTTGTAATCTTTCATACCAAGCCATGCAAGCAGTGCAGTAAGAAATTGAAAATTTTTGAATATACCATTTTGCACCTTCAGGTTGCCTGATGCTGAGAGATTTGAGACCACATCCTTCTGAGTGAGGCCATTTCCTCTGAAATTAGCCATTCCGTTCAACCGGCCTTCGAGGTTCTCGAACCTAAGAAAACGATTCAGAATCTGTTTTGCTGATACTGATGTCATGTGCGTAGAAATACGGTATGGCTCTGGACGATTGGCATTGTAATAAAAATCAAACTTCACCTTGCCATCAAATGCATCAGCAACGCAATCTTTCAAATCTATGATACCGTTCTCATAGACAAAATATGTATTGACATTCTTAAAGACCATATCCATTCCGGTCAGGGTATTAATGTGTACATCACCGCGAATTGTCAACGGCATTGGTTTGCCCTCTTGCTTTTTCTCTTTTCCGGGCTTGGGAATGAGTTCATCAAGGTCAATGATATTTGATCTGTTGTCTATTTGAACCACCGGCTTCTTAAAATTTGACATGTGTCCACTTAACGAAAAATCTGAACGGCCGATCTGTCCACTGCACCTGTCTATTTTCACCTCATCTTTCTTGATGGTTCCTTTGATATTAAGACCAGTAATCGGGTTCGCAAGTCCTGTTCCCTGGACAGATGCGTCTCTCAGATTATACTCACCAGAGTATGACACATTTTTCAGCTTTCCTTTGACACTCACTTTTGCGAAGACAGGGCCCTTCATTTGTATATCTTTCATTTCGTCGGTCATTGATTCAAGGTCGCGGAGGTCTCCATCCAGCTGTGCAGTCAAATTCAGCAAAGGGTCTTTCAAATTTTGTAGTGAACCATCAATGCTTAGTTTTGCATTGCCAATATTCCCTTTTAAGGTGATATCTTTGATAGCATTTTTATTGAACAATAGACTTCCAGTGATTTTTTCTATGCCTCGTCTCAAGTCCTTTGGAACGAAGGTAACATTTTTCAATTCACACTCACCAACAACATCTGGTTCCTTTGTTGTTCCCGATATCGAGAGCTCGGTCTTCAATGCACCGGTCAAGGTATTGGGCCGGATATCACTCGGAATCAAAGGTTGCAGCTTCGAGGCATCATCTACTTTTAGATGTGCACTCAGATCAAGCGTCTCCATCTTTGCAACTGTTCCTGTAACTTCGAGATGTATTGGTTGATAGAGTACAGACAATTTTTTAATATGAATATTCTTCTTTGATGTATCATATTCGATACTATTGTCTATCTTGATCTTCATCTCGGGGAGGTCTTTGCTCTTCAAAATATGAAGCGTATTTGTGCCGGCCATTAGTATCATCTTGCCTCTGAAAGAAACATCCTGCCGCATATCTTCTACACTCAATTCTGTTTTGCTCTCTGCATCCAAATAATGGAGGTTACCATCAAAAATGCTAATGGATGATAGCGATAGTGCCCAGCCTGCACCTTTTGTCTCCTTGGAAATAATTGGCGTAATATTCAAGGTACCTTCTCTGTTGCGTTCGAGATTAATCTTCATTCCTGATAAGTCGATGCTCCCAATCTCAATCTGTCTTCTTAACAAGGGTAAGAGTCTCAAATTGAGTGCTATTCTGTTGACCTGAACCATCGGGTCTTGACTAAAACCCTTTGCCTTAGGAAGTACTACGTCATCGATGGTGATGCCTATCTTGAAGCCGATCTTCAAACCCACCCTGCCGATTTCTACGGGATATTGAACTGCCTCTGATGCTACTCTCTTTGCAATAGTACGGATGGTTTCAGGAGTGAGATATGACTTGATGGCAAAATAGCCAATGACACAAATGATTAAAAGAACACCTACAATAATCGCTAGTATTTTTAGCAATTTATTCATGGTGTCTCCTCCTCTTCAACAAATGATTTCTAAAGCTATTATATTATTGTTAACTGACCGGCAAAGAGAGTTCCGAATAATCTCACAAACGGTCCAATCCATCCCCAGAGGACGGGTATACCAGTAATTCTGTCAAAAAATATCAATCCAATGAGTATATAAAATCCATACCGCGTCAGCCAGTATTCAATGTGCGCATGCTGTGGTGGCAAAAGGCTGAACAAAACATTTGAACCATCAAGAGGTGGTATTGGTATGAGGTTGAAGGCACAAAAGATAAGATTGTAGAGTAAACCGAATTGAAGCATTAATGCGATGGGAAACAAGAAATCATGATAATACAAGCCTGGGAAGATTCTTATGATTATACCGAACCCTGCGGCGCTTGCAAAATTTGATAGAGGGCCAGCAAGTGAGGTATACATGATGCCCTTTTTCCTGTCAGTAAACCTATCGGGATTTATTGGTACAGGCTTTGCCCAACCAAATCTGAATAGTATAAAGGCGAGTAAGCCGAAAAGATCGATGTGCTTTATTGGGTTGAATGTGAGTCGACCGGCAAATTTTGCGGTTGGATCTCCCATACGCAATGCGACATACCCATGAAAGTATTCATGAACCGTTAATGCAAACAATATCGGAGGTATCGCTAAAATGTAAGTTAAGAGGAGGGACATTCCCTAGAGATTTCTGAGATAATGCAAAGCTTCTCTTCTCGTCTTAATCTGTTTATCCAACTGGTAATCATACAACCTCTTTAACAGACGCTTATACCTGCTCTCCGGTTTAATTTTCACCCTCTTTAAATCATTGCCTCTTATGAATGGTCTGATTTTCTTCAATTTCAAATAGAGCTTGATTTGGGGAGAGACCTCCGGGTATATGAGAGAGAGACTATCGATGACTTCTTCAGAGACAGAAGATAAGATTCTGTAGATCTTGCTGTTTTTTTTCGCCTTTTTTAATCGAGAGGATATTCTGTTGAGCTTTTTGAAATCATTGACTATTCTTCTCTCTTTAGCGCTCAAAGGCAATTCTTTTAAATCGAGCTTGGAAAGATATAAATAGAGGCTATTCTTTCCCAGAAGTGGCATCAATTCCAAGCTTTGCTTGCTCATCTTGAATATCCGAAAATCTGAAATATCGTTGAGAATCTCTTGATATCTCTCTTCAGCAAAAATAAGTCTGAGTTCATTGAGTATCCTCTGACCGCTCAATAAGTTTATCAATCTCTTTTCAATTGCCTCTTTCATTCTCACCATGGTCTTCCTTTCGATTTTGAAATTGAAACGATTCTTATATCTGAGTGCGCGAAAAATACGTGTAGGGTCATCAACAAAGCTGTTCTTATGCAAAACCCTGATAAATCCACTCTTTACATCTGATAAACCATTAAAGGGATCAATTATCTCCCCGAAATTCCCTTTTGATATGGACATAGCCATTGCATTGATAGAAAAATCTCGACGATTCAGGTCTTCGATTATTGTCGATGGATAGACATAGGGCAATTGAGCTGGTGATGGATATCTCTCTATCCGTGCACTCGCCAGATCAATCCGTGTGCTGTCAGTATCGATCGAGGCTGTACCAAATTCTTTATAGGTATACAGTTTCCCCTTTATCTTCATGTTTAATTGGCACGCAGCCTTTATGGCATTGCCCTCAACCACTATATCAATATCAACGGGTTTAATACCGAGCGTCGCATCCCTGACATATCCGCCCACAAGATAGGCATGATACTGAGAATTTATAAAAAAATCGATTGTCTTATTTAAAACCGATTTCTTTGGCAGTCTTCTCGGGGATTTTAATTTTACCAAACTTTTCCTCATATATTTTAATATTTTGCTCTAGAGCCTGCTTGAGAATGTGTACGTTTTGGGGTGTCATGATGACACGGGCGAACACCTTTGCCTTCTGTGCACCAGGAAGAAAACGTACGAAATCAAGGATGAACTCTGAAGGCGTATGGTTAATGCCAACGCCATTCGCATATATCCCTTCAGATTGCTCTGGACTGAGCTCTACCTGTATCTGCTTTTTTTGTTCATTCATATATGTCTCCTGAAGAATTATACACATAATTGAGAAAAAGTCAAGAAAATTAAGAGAAATGTATTATAAGAGACAACTGCGGGTGTCTGAGACCTATTTCTTTGATGTCTTTACCTTGAAGAACAACCATGCATTCTGACCTGCCTGTGGGTATTTAAAAAGTACATAAATTCCTTTAAGTATTTTGCCTAACAAGCTAAATTTAAATCTATTTTTATACTTTTCTAATAGAATATATTCACCTTTGTCCCATATCTCGACCTTACCTGCACCATACTCATCTTCAGGAATATCACCTTCAAAATCAGCATAGTCTAGGTCGTGGTCTTCTACCTGGAGTGCGAGCCTTTTGATACCGGCTGTCTTGGGTGGTTCTTTTGGGACTGCCCATGATTTTAGGACCCCATCCATCTCAAGCCTCAGATCCCAGTGGAGACGTGTTGCATAGTGTTTATGGACAACGAATATGGGCATGGTTCTTAGTTATTCGACATAACTTCCTGCCTGACATCCTGGCAGACTTGGCATCGATATGTGGAAGTGCAAGATGAGTAGGGGCAATAAATAGGCGGCGGTGTCTCTGATGAGCGTACAATCAATATGGGTAGAAAATGTAGAAAAGAATCGAGAGAGCAAAAAGAATCCATAGGCCTGAATGTATCTCTTTTCCTCTTCCGGCAATGAGTTTGAAGATCGGATACAGTACAAAACCCGCAGTTATGCCTATACCTAAATTATAGGTAAAGCTCATCAGTACTATAACGAAGAATGCAGGTATGAGTTCTGTGTAGTCTTTGAAATCTATTTTCGTAAATACAGAGACCATGAGCATTCCTACGATAACAAGTGCGCCTCCATATGCCTGTGCAGGGATTGAGGTGAACAGCGGTGCAAAGAAGAGGCATACAAGAAAGAGTAGAGCAGTTATTACGGCAGTAAGACCTGTCCTGCCACCTTCTTCAATACCTGCAGCAGATTCTATGTAGGTTCCGGTTGTTGTTGTTCCAACGAGTGCTCCAAACACAGTAGCGAGTGCGTCTGCAAGCATCGGCTTCTCAATCTGAGGAAGATTACCGTCTTCGTCAAGAAATCCTGCACGAGCAGACACACCTATCAGTGTGCCCATCGTGTCCACAAAATCCATAACAAACACCGTGAGGATGACTGCAAAGAATCCCCATGAGAGTGCTCCGACAATATCCAGTTTTAGGAAAATAGGGGAGAGCGATGGCGGAAGACTCACCCATTGACTCGGTGCCTGGGCAACGCCAAGAATAAAGGCAAGAAAAGTCGTACCAAGAATCCCAATGAGTATCGCACCTTTTATCTTTCTCACGATCAGAATACCGATGAGGAGAATCCCAAAGATGGCAAGAAGCACTGCCTGACTCCTTACATCTCCTATCCTTACTGGAGCACCAGGCATGCCAATTCTGACAATACCACCATCATTTAATCCAATGAAAGCAAGAAACAATCCAATACCAACGGCAAACGAGTATTTCAGACCTCTGGGAATTGCATTGGCAAGCCATGACCTCAGTCTCAGGATTGTTATGATAGTAAAGAGCACGCCGCCGATAAATATTGCACCGATTGCTGTTTGCCAGGGATAGCCAAGAACTTTAACAACGGTGTAGGCGACAAAGGCGTTTTCACCCATATATGGCGCAATGGCAAAAGGACGTTTTGCATATAATCCCATAAGCAGGGTGCCAAAGAATGCAGAAAGAATTGTGGCAACCATTGATGGTCCTCTTGGTATACCCGCAGCCTCGAGTATTGCGGGATTAACGATTACTATATAGGCCATCGTCATAAATGTGGTTATTCCCGCTATGATCTCTGTCTTGACAGTAGTCCCATGTTCCTTTAATTTAAAGATGGTCTCGAACATGGCTCCTCCTTATTTTTTGTATATCATTGCATAGTAGATCGTCACGGACACACTGATCTCCGACACGCCAGATACTTCATATCCAGAGTATGTAGGGTATGTAATATCTTCAGTCACGTAGATTGGTTCACCAAGCACAACATTCATCTCAGAGGCCAATGCCTGAGCTTGTTCGGTTGCATTCCTGATTGCATCTTTTCTCGCCCTCATGATTGCTGGTTTGTATTCACTCGCTTCACTGATTATGGGCGTGATTGAGCCGATCTGGACTCCATCAATCAGAAGAAATGTCTCTTTGGCTGTATTTATATCATCTATCTTTTTAAGCCAGACCTGAATATCCTGTTCAACTCGATGATAAAGATCTCTCTCAATCGGTTGCAGCGTATTACTACTAATAAGAACGACATCTTTTTCAGTACCGCCAAACTCCTCTGCGACATCTATGATAGCTTGTCTCATCGATTCAGCAGATTCTTGCGCCTTTGCTTCATCCTCAGCAAAGGCATCTGCGTACAGAACAATCTTATATTCTTGAGCCCTGACTGAGATAGATGCAGTGCCCTTACTGGTGACTGATAACATCGGTCTGTCGATAACGATATTGGGTAAAGATCCAAAGGTTTGTGCGGTTGTTTGATTCGTGAGGAACAAAATAAGTAGCATTACCATTGTGTACCTCCTCAATTACAGTTTATACAAATTCTTTGAGATGTCAATGAGCCTCTATGAGATTTTGAGAGCGATGCATGTTCTTCACCATTCTCTTTATATTGACTGCATTCCTGTTTTCATATACAATCACTTGTCGACATGACCAAAGATGAAATAAGGAAAAGGATTTGGCACCTTCTTGAAGATGAAAATATCGCAGATTTCCCACGGCCGTGCTATGGTCGAATTCCCAATTTCAAAGGTTCACGAAATGTCTCTGAAAGAATCAAGGAGCTCACTGAATTCGAGAAAGCACGTGCGGTATTCTGTGCACCTGATATGGTCCTTAAGAGGATTAGAGAAATCGTTCTTGAACAAGGAAAGGTACTCGTTGTTGCCCTGCCACATATAAAAGATATTGTAGAAATTAACGAAAGAAAAAACATTGATGAAGCAACAAAGATCAGAGGTTTTGTCAAATATGGCGGACCACTCAGCACAAAAATCGATTTATTTGTTCAGGGGAGTGTTGCTGTTGACCGCAATGGTAATCGTCTGGGTAAAGGGAAGGGTTATGGCGACCGAGAATATATTATTTTAGAACAGAAAGGATTGCTACAGAATACTGTGAAAACGGTAACCATTGTTCACCACCTTCAAATAGTAGATAACATTTCCAAATTGATGGGGAAGTGGGATGTGAGAGTCGATTATATCTTAACCGACAGAGGAGTCATTAAGGGAAGCCAAAATGAAACATAAAAAACCATGGTATGAGAACAGCGATTTTTGGCGTACAGCAGGACCAGTGTTGTTTAGAAAGGGTCGATGGGAAATGGCGCCTGAAGAGGTCGAACATATTATTTCTCTACTGCAGATCAAACCTGGCGCAAAGGTCCTCGACCTCTGTTGTGGTGTAGGAAGACATTCGATTGCGTTAGCACGCAGAGGTTTTAAAGTCACTGGTGTAGACGTAACTCCACATTATTTAAGAGAGGCGCGTCACAAGGCAAAAAAGGCAAAACTGAATATCGAGTTTATCAAAGATGACATGAGACGTTTCTATAGGCGGAATACTTATGACGTTGTCATCAATCTTTTTGGTTCGTTTGGTTATTTTGAAAACCAAAGAGACGATTACCGTGTGGCAAAAAACGCGTACAGCTCCCTGAGGAAAAATGGTACTTTCATCATTGAGTTAATGGGTAAAGAAGTCCTTGCACGAATCTTTCAGAAAAGAGACTGGTATGAAATAGATGATACTATTGTTCTTGAGGAGCGTAAAACAGACAAAGACTGGAAAAGAATTGAGAGTCGTTGGATTATCGTGAAAAGTAGAAGAAGGAAAGAATTCACTATTTCGCTAAGGCTTTACTCAGCAGTCGAACTGAGTGATCTGCTCCAGAGCGTAGGTTTCAAAAAAACAGATATTTATGGTAATTTAACAGGTGCGCCATATGATCAGGTTGCCAAGAGGCTTGTTGTAGTAGCACATAAATAAAGAGAAGGCCGAAGATGGCTCAAAGAAGGCAACAGATGGCAACGAATGGGAATAGATAACCGCGGATGTCAAAGAAGGAGACATCTATCATCATCTTCTCTGATTTTTCTATCAGTCTTTTTAAACATGTAGTCCTTAATAGCCTCCTCATGTCTTGTATCAGCCCTCTTAAACCTTCTTATCATATTGACTTTTTGAGATAGATTATTATAATACAGTTGTGCGGGAGTAGCTCAATGGTAGAGTCACGGCCTTCCAAGCCGTTGGTTGCGGGTCCGAGTCCCGTCTCCCGCTGTGTTCCATCGTATGGAGCAGTAAAGAGGTTTTAGCATTTGGCAATGAGATAGCTTTCTGAGTCATTGTAAGGAGGACATATGAAAAAGGTGCTTGTACTGGCATTTCTCTTGTGTTTGTACTGTGGTGGGGGAGAGCAGACACAGGTACCATCAGATGTCGAGATGCCACAGATTGCACAGTCAGTCTTGATGATTATCGCACCAAAGGATTTTCGAGATGAAGAGTTCAAAGAGCCCTATGATCTATTCACCAAATCAGGGATAAAAGTAACAGTCGCCTCGACAGACACGCAACCTGCCCGGGGCATGCTCGGGATGACGGTAAAGCCTGAGATTACACTCGAGCAAGTAGTTCCGGACAGTTTTGATGTACTCGTTGTCGTGGGTGGCACGGGTAGTGAAGTGTTATGGGATAATACGACGCTTCACACGATTGTGCACGATTTCAACGATGCGAAAAAGACTATTGGTGCTATTTGTATAGCACCGGTTGTCCTTGCCCACGCTGGAATCTTGAAAGATGCAAAGGTAACTGCTTATCCTGCTGTGAAGGACGAAATCGGGCTTTGTGGTGCAACATATACTGGTACTGATGTTGAGGTGTATGGAAACATTATTACCTGTTCAGGTCCCAAGGCAGCAAAGGATTTTGCGGAAACAATATTAAACAGATTAAGCCAATGATTACGTTTTTTTTTCAAAAATGAAAGCAGTCGTTCAAAGAGTTGCGCGTTCAAAGGTTACTGTAGACGGCACATTAGTTTCAGAAATTGGCAACGGCTTGATGATCTTGCTCGGTATCAAGAAGGGCGATAAGGACGAACAGGCGCACACATTGGCCGACAAGTGTGCTCATCTGCGTATATTTGAAGATAGAAACGGTAAATTCAATCTTTCAATCAAAGACGTACAAGGTGAGGCACTCGTAATCTCCCAATTTACCTTGTTAGCCAATGTCTCGCGTGGCAGGAGACCTTCATTCACCGATGCAGAAGAGCCAGCAAAGGCAAAGAGATTATATGAATTGTTTATCTCTATACTCAACGATTTAGGGATTCCGACACGAGGTGGTATTTTTGGCGAATATATGCTCGTCTCCTTAGAAAATAGAGGACCGGTCACCATAATTTTGGAGGAATAGATGCCGTATAGTATGACTGGAATGGGGCGCGCAAGCGGTACCATAAAAGAACCACCGATCAAGTTTGAAGTAGAGATAAAATCGTATAACCATCGCTTTCTAGAAATTTCTGTGAAATGTCCGAATGGCATTCTCCCGTTTGAAGACGAAATCAGACGATACGTACAAAAGAAAGTAGCAAGAGGACACATCATTGTTATTGTCCAGCAAGATCGCGAAATTTTACCGTGTAAGGTTGATGTCGACAAACCTGTTCTTCGCTCCTACATGAAACTCGTCGATGAATTAAGAAATGAGTATAAAATAGGTGGAACTATTGACATAAACACACTGCTCTCTATCCCCGGGCTGATAAAATTCAGTCAACCACAAGTCGACTCAACAAATATCTATAATGCATTTAAACCCATTCTAGAAAAGGCAATGGCGTCCTTTTTGAAAATGAAGAAAAAAGAGGGCGAGAATATTGCAGGAGAAATTAGGAAGTCTGTCAGGGTTGTAGAAAAGAACATCCGTAGTATTGATGCTTTGATTCCACAGAGGAATGAACACTATAAAAAGCACCTTCTCAGTCTCGTAAAAAAGACCCAAAATGAATTCAATGAAGAGAGATTTTATCAAGAATTATTATATAATATAGATCGAACAGACATAACTGAGGAGTCCAAGAGACTCTCAAGCCATTTATCACTTTTTAGAGAGGCATTAGACAAAGAAAAGCATCCCGGGAGAAAACTCAATTTCCTTCTTCAAGAAATCCAGAGAGAGGCGAATACGTGCAGTGTTAAGGCTAATTTCCTTGGAATCAGTAAGGCTGTTGTTAATATCAAAGAAGAAGTTGAAAAGATAAGGGAGCAGGTTCAAAACATTGAGTAAAGCAGATCCTTATCTCAATAAATCATCATGGTCTGATGTATAATCGCTCAACATTCATGTATGAACAATCGGGGTAAATTATTCGTTCTCTCAGGACCTTCTGGCGTTGGCAAGACAACAATTTATAAAAGAATACTCGAGTGTTGTCCAGACATCGTGTATTCTGTTTCAGCAACATCAAGACCCAAAAGAAAAAACGAAGAGGAAGGGAGGGAGTATATTTTCCTTACCAAAAGTGAATTTAAGCAGTGGATTCATAAGGGATTATTTGTAGAGTATGCAGAAGTTCATGGCAATCTCTATGGAACACCTAAGCAATTCCTGGATGAGAGTCTTGGTAAAGGCTGCCATGTGTTAATGGATGTAGATGTCAAGGGTGCAAGAAAACTTATGGAATTGTATCCAGGTGGAATATATATTTTCATTGCGCCGCCGGATTTTGAGGAATTGAAGAAAAGGCTTTTAAAGCGTAATACAGATAAGGACGAGGCAATAGAGAATAGACTTGTGACCGCACTCGAGGAATTGAAACATAGACACAAATATAACTACGTGATTGAAAATCGCGATCTTGAACAGACAGTCGAGAAGGTTTTCTCAATTATAAAAAAAGAGATGTGTGAATAGTCAAAATGTCTGTTGACTTCACGGATGTTTTCACTATTATTATCTAATAGGGGCAGTAGCTCAGTTGGGAGAGCGTCTCGTTCGCAGCGAGAAGGCCGCCAGTTCGACTCTGGTCTGCTCCATAGAGAATCAACAGAAAAATGATAATACCAAAGAGGGTCTTTTTCACCAAAGGTGTAGGAAGGCATCGCGAAAAATTAACAAGCTTCGAGGCGGCACTGAGAGATGCCGGCATTGCTCCATTCAACATAGTTAGAGTATCGAGCATTCTGCCACCAGAAGCGAAGATCCTTCCGAAAACAAAAGGATTGCAACTTCTCTCTCCTGGAGAGATTGTGTATGCAGTAATGGCTGAATCGAGCACGAATGAACCTCATCGACTGACTGCTGCATCAATTGGCGTTGCAGTACCAAGGGACAGAAGTCATTATGGCTACCTCTCAGAATATCATTCATTCGGCGAGACCGAACTCAGGGCAGGAGACAAGGCAGAGGACATGGCAGCACAGATGTTGGCGACTACACTCGGTGTACCGTTTGATCCTGATACAAGCTATGACGAGAGAAAGGAAATCTGGAAGATCTCAACAGAAATTGTGAGAACGACAAATACGACACAAACTGCAATTGGTGATAAATATGGTTTATGGACAACCGTCATTGCTGCTGCCGTATTGATACCGTAAGCGCAATAAGTCCATTCAGATACATACCAGTTACAGCACGATGAAGACTGCCGTCTCACAGTGCGGTGTTCATCCTCTCACCGTGTGAAGAAAAAACCCTTTACCCCTGTATTCTTTTTATTCAGTATCATCACCTTCACTGCGGCATCGTCTGCTCAGACAGCAAAGATCGTTAGCTACAACATTCTCAATTTTCCAGCAGTATTGGGCATGGAAAGAGTTGATGACTATCGCATCATTCTCAATTTTATTGATCCAGATGTTCTCGTTATTCAGGAAATGAAGAGTCAAGAAGGAGTAGAACTATTTCTTGATTCAGTTATGAATTACGACGGAAATCAGTTCGAGGCTGTACCCTTTAACGATGGCCCAGACACAGACAATGCCCTGTTCTATCGCTCTGATAATATAGAATTTCTCTCTGCCTCATACATACCGACACCTCATAGGGATATTGCTCAATACAGATTAAAAATGAAAGAATCACAAGAGGTATTTTATGTCTTTTCAGTACATTTGAAATCATCTCAAGGAGCAGACAATGAGCAGCTGCGTCTTGAAGAGGCAACAATATTGAGAAATCATCTCGATACTCTCAACCAAGGAGTACACTTTCTCGTGATGGGGGACTTTAATATCTATTCGAGTGATGAAGCTGCATTTCAAAAGCTTACCGGGAATTTTCCCAATAATAATGGCCGTCTCTTCGATCCCTTGAATCTCACTGGTGAATGGCATGAGAACAGCAGCTATGCATACTCACACACACAGTCAACGCGTGTAGAACAGCTCGGAGATGGTGGGGCAGGAGGAGGACTCGATGATCGATTCGATCTAGTTTTATGCTCACAGAGCTTCTTAGATAGCATCGGCTTGTATCTCTCTTCACAATCATATACAACTTATGGTAATGACGGTGATCACTTTAATCTAGCAGTAAATGAAGGAGTTAATCAATCGGTACCAGATAGTGTTGCCGATGCCCTTTACTACGCATCAGACCATTTGCCGGTTGCAGTCAGTATCTGCGAAGGTATCGTCGCAGAGATACCGAGGGAAGTTGTAAAAATATGGCCAAACCCAATGCAGCGCGAAGTACATATTCAATTCCCCTGGATTGAAGATTTCCAGCAGGCACGGATTTGGATAACCAATATTCTCGGACAACAACTATATGAGGCAAGGATTTATGATCCCAAGGGATTAACTCTGAACAGAGGAGCACTACCCGTTGGCATCTATTTTGTCCACACTGAGATAGAGGCGAGGTACACTACGTACAATTATCAGACGAAATTAGCGGTCATCAAATGATCATAGTCTTCCTCATTTCCCTAAACTCTTCTTACTTTTTAAACATGTCTCCTGGCGTCGTGTCTCAGGGACTAGGCGGCGCCTCAGTCATGATTGATGAGGGATTATCTGCATTTCACAATCCAGCTATTCATCAAGCCACAAAAGTCACCTTTACGATTGCGAGATGGTTGTACGCAACTCATTTTTTATCAATGGGAGCAGGTTTCAAGAATAATGTTATAGGAATCAGTTACTTGAATTATGGCTCTATACAAGGCTACAATGAATACGGTGGTGAGACAAATGCATTCAATCCTTTTAACATATGTCTCGTGATTGGTAGAAGATTAGGGCCGATCGGTATTGTAGTAAAGGCATTTGAGGAGAAGATCGACGAACAGGCGCTCTACGGGATATGTGGTGGAATCAGTTCGTTTCTACAGTTTAATAAGATATCGTTTGGAGCGAAGGTTGATAATATTGGTAAAGAATTTGGACAAAAAACAGAGATTCCCTTAACAGCTTTATTTGGACTAAAGTTGATTTTACCAATGCATATTGATCTTATTGTTGAATCGAGATATCCGGATTTCGAGGTTCGTTCTGGATTGATGTACACATATGAAAATGTGAAACTCCTTTTAGGTGCACGCTACATGCATCCTCATGATGCAATCGATGACGCGAAAATGAGCTCGAGCCTCACTGATATCAGCCTCACCAGCGGGCTCATCGTGCAAGTCAAAAAATACGAAATCGGTTATTCCTTTGCCTATACGGAATTTTCAAATGCACATCAATTTTCTGTCACATTGATGCCTTGAAATCAGCTAGTTATAAGAATTATCTTGCTTGTGGATTTTGGTATTCCAATTCTCAATACACCACATGATTACCGGTATGCTTATCAAGGCGAAGGGTAATAATGCCAATTCAATCCACCACATTGAGATCTTATTCAACAAGTTGGCAAGGTGCACATAACCAGCTATGGCATCGATTGATGTCATAATCAAAAATCCTGCCCAGAAATAGATATATCGTCTCTTTACAACCGCAATCAGGACAAGAGCACGTGAAGATGTGTGGCACAGAATAGCTGTTATCCTTTCTACGGGTCCGACGAGCCATAGCAGCGGTGTCGATGCTGAAGTCTGAATAATGGCAGCCATAATAGACTCGCTTCCGGCATAGCCGCTCAGGATCAATAGTGCGTTGCCAATCTGCGAAAATCCAAGGATGAGAGCCTCGATACTTCCAGCGCCGATGCCAATGCCAACGCCTCTTTTATAACTCTCATACATAGCCTTAATAAAGAGCGCAAAGACCAGGGCGGTTCCTACCTCAAAGATGCCAGTAAGCACGCCAATATACAAACTCCCGATCCATAGATATACTGTTTTTCCGAATATTGACTGAAACCATTCGAGGATGGGCGTGTTTAACAAAAATGCAATGACGAGCTTCAGGAAGATGCCGATAGCCCATATGCCACCTCCAAGAAGCATCCATTTGAGTGCAACACCACTTCGCTTTTTCCACACTATCATAAAGAGCATGGCAATCACTATCATCAAGATTCCTGAAATGAAAATAGAAATCACCGTCCTCGAAAAGGATATCTCGGTGAACGTAATATGCCAATTACCAACAGCATTATCAACAGTGATTTTGATATGAATCGGTTCGCTATTGTTCAAGGGACCAAAAATCAAATTATCATAGGTAAAACGTCCTACGTCACTATAGCTGCCAATGACTTCATATCCACCACCACCAAACCAGACAGCCAGTCTTCCTTGTTCTAACTGACTGTCTAGATTGAGTATAATCCTGTTTCGGTTTTCTGATACACTGAAATCAAAATCATATATTGTAGTATCCTTATCTGGATATTCTTCTGTGCCAAAATCGAGAAGAACTTTGCCGAAAATCAACCCCGGTATGGAAAAGACGAAAATAGAAAGAAGTAACAATATGCTCTTTTTCACTGTATATGAGTATATGTTTCAATAGTATTATGTCAATGAGATCATTCTTGATTTATCAAAACAGGTGAATACAATATGGGGATGTCCAAAAAGACTGCTGGTGTTATTGCTACACTAGCTGCAAGTTTAATGTGGGCAATAGAACCGATCCTCGCAAAACTATCATATCACACAACAGACTTCCTTAATACGTTTGCTGCACGCACGTTGTTTTGTCTCATTACTATTTCAATTTACATGGTTATTAAAAAAGAAACCTTCAGCGTCAAAAAAGAATATATACCCAAACTGATATATATCTCTTTTGCTGCTACACTATTTGCCGATTTGATGTATATCTATGCCCTTACACGAATACCTGTCATTAACGCTGTCTTGATTGGGCATATGCAGCCGATTTTTGTGATTCTCATCGGAGCCTTTGTGCTCACACAGGAGAAAATAACAAGATTCGATCTATTCGGCATACTCTTCATGATTCTAGCTGGAGTGCTCGTCACTGCTCAATCATTAGATAATCTCAAAATGCTGAAACTGGGTCAGATTGGTGATCTCGCTGTGCTTTTGGCAACAATTGCCTGGGCGACAACTGCCATTGTTGCGAGGAAATACCTAACTGGTTTGTCAGCTGGCATCATATCCTTTTATAGGTTTCTGTTTGCTGGTGTCATTTTCATGTGTTATATGATGGTGACTACTGGTGTGAGCATAAATAATGTCTATCAAGTATTCATCGGATTTGTCGTCGGAATAGGTACAATCCTCTATTATGAGGGAATAAGACTCATCAAGGCAGCGCAGGTTTCAGCCCTCGAGCTTTCTACCCCTTTCTTCGCAGCTCTCTTAGGATTTCTCATCTTGAGAGAATACATAACAACGATGCAATTTATCGGTATTCTTTTGCTTTTCGGTGGTATATACTTTTTGTCAAAGAAGGAAACCACTAATAGAGATATTTCTTGATTTATCGAGGAATATAAATACAATTTTTAGATCATGCGTCAAAGGATCGGACTTTTTCTCGGACTAGGGCTCTTTATCCTCGTGCTCGTATTGCCTCCTGCTTCTGGCATGAGCCCACAGGCCAAAAGAACCGCAGCAGTAGCATTACTCATGGCGTGCTGGTGGATAAGCGAGGCAATTCCTATACCGGTAACAGCACTGCTTCCGCTCATCCTATTTCCCCTTTTATCCATAATGGCAGCAAAAGATGTCGCCTCACGCTATGCAGACCAAAATATATTTCTCTTTATGGGAGGATTCTTCATTGCAATGGCAATGCAGCGTTGGGAATTGCATAAACGTATTGCTCTTCATATTATTAGAATTCTTGGAACCTCTCCGCATAGAATTATTCTCGGCTTCATGATAGCGACAGCATTTCTCTCGATGTGGATTTCGAATACGGCAACAACGATGATGATGTTTCCTATTGGGCTTGCAGTTATCCTCCATGCCCAAGCGATGATTAAGAAAGAGAATCTATCGATTAATACAGCGAAAGGTGAATTCAATTTTGGTACAGCTCTCATGCTCGCCATTGCATACTCAGCAAGCATCGGGGGAATAGCGACACTCGTTGGTACACCACCTAATATTGTCTTTGCCGGGATCGCGCGGTCTCTGTTTCCGAAGGCTCCTGAGATTGGATTTCTCGATTGGTTTAAGATTGGTTTGCCACTAGTCATCATTTTCCTTCCGATTGTCTGGATATATCTTACCAGAATCATATTGCCGCTTAGGCTAAAAAAGATACCAGGAGAGAAGAATGTAATTGAGCAGGATTTGAAGTCTCTCGGTCCAATGAAGATTGGTGAGAAATTGACGCTGGTGGTATTTGTCGTGGTTGCTGTTGCATGGATATTTCGACAAAATATCGATGTCGGTCTTTTTGTGATTCCCGGATGGTCAAATATACTCGGTATTAGTGATTATGTGCACGATTCGACTGTGGCGATGATTGGTGCACTGCTTCTGTTTCTGCTGCCGGTCAATTGGAGAAAAAGAGAATTTGTGCTTAATTGGGAATGGGCTGTGCGCATTCCTTGGGGCATTATATTACTGTTTGGTGGAGGTTTTGCCATCGCTGCAGGATTTCAAAGTTCGGGTCTCGCGCAATGGATAGGAGAGAGGTTGTCATTTCTCTCTGGTATCCCCCTTATATTCATGATTATGTGCATCTGTTTGTTCTTAACGTTTTTGACTGAAATAACATCGAATACGGCAACGACTACAATGATGATGCCAGTTCTCGGCTCAATGGCGGTTGCGATGTGTATTCATCCGTACTTACTGATGATCCCTGCCACTATTTCAGCATCCTGCGCCTTTATGCTGCCGGTTGCGACCCCACCTAATGCAATAATCTTTGGCAGCGGCTATCTGCGCATCCCTGATATGGCAAAGGCTGGATTTTTCCTCAATCTTATCGGCGTACTCATTGTTACACTCATTGTCTATTTCCTTGCCATCCCGGTGTTCAAAATCAATACACTGCCTTTACCATTCTGACGCTGTTTTAGGAATGACAATATGACGCGAAAAATGATCAAACCTTTCCTGATGGGGAGACGTGTCTACCTCCGTTCTATTAAGATTACTGATGCGCCGATTATTCAAAACTGGCATAATGATCCTGAATTGAGGAAAGTAGCACGGGCTGGAGAACGTCCAACAACACTCAAGCAAGAAAAGGAAGATATCAAGACTGCATATCATAGTAAAGACGAGGCATACCTTATGGTGGTGAAGAAAACGAACAATAAAGAAATCGGTTTTATACGCGCTAGTTGGTTGACCTCAAGTAGCAGAAATGTGTGGCTGCGTATGATTATTGGTGACAAAAATGCATGGGGAAAGGACTATGCAGCTGATGCGTTGCACTCTTTTTTAGAATGGTTATTTTATGAACTGAATGTTCATCGTATAACCTGCGAGACCTATGCAACGAATAAACGAGCGATTCGATTTTTTGAAAAAATGGGATTCAAGAGGGAAGGCATTATACGAGAAGCACATTACATCGACGGTCAATACCACGATATCATCTCATTTGGTCTCTTAAAAAGAGAATTCCATAGGACAGACATAAAGACAGACAAATGATCTTCATTCCCGTTACGACTTTTCAGCAAAATCATTACTGAGCCATTTCGATATCTGTACAATTGTACAGATATCGAAGGTATGTGAAGGAGTTTAATGGTTGACATCGCTGTCGTTTTGACTATTTTTAAGGAGAGGAGACTGTTCTTTGAAAATCTAAAAAAATTCTGACATAGCCGTGCACAGAGTAGAGGAGGAACACTATGAAGGAGAGCTGGTATTGTTTTATGACTCATGCCTGAACAGGGGACGACGCCACAGTCAGTGAGGTTGAACACACACATACCAGTGGAAGGTGCAGTATCTCTGCGTCTTACAGTGGCTGATACAATCTGAATCCAGCCCGCCTGAGCTGGCTCGATTCATGAGTAGACAGAATAGAGTAGTCGATAGTTCAAAATCCTTAGGTCGTGTTGTCAATTTAACAAAAATCTAAGATGACTACTGTCTATTAACTGTGTACTACTCTGTTCCAGCAATTTATTGTTGGAATGAGACAAAAACAGTCATGGTACGGATTCTGGGATGAAACACGCCCTGATGAAGTTGGAACTGGAATTACCTGCCCAAGACCCTGCTCATCTCTGATAGCTATGAATTGGGGCGGTTGTAATCGCTGACCCTAAAGGAACAGCGGTGAATCTGTCACTGGTTCAACCGAGCCTGGAACCTGAGAAAGGAAGAGCAAACGGAACCCTGACCACTTGATTTTTACAAGAGATCAAGGAGGTCAGGTATGAGTAGGAATGACGAAAATACGGAATTTGTGTGCGTACATTGTGGTCAAAGGGTTCTACGGATGACAAATGGCGGTTATCGTAATCATTGTCCATTTTGTCTCTATTCAAGACATGTGGATGTAGAACCTGGAGACAGGCAGTGTCGCTGTCATGGATTAATGAAGCCTATCGGACTAAAACACCATTCAAAAAAGGGTTTTCAAATAGTCCATGAGTGTACCAAATGTGGTAAGAAACAGGTGAATAAGGTGGCTGAATTCACTATTCAGCCAGATGATATTGATGAGCTCATCAAACTGTTCTATTACTAATGGTGCATGGCTATGTCATTTTTAAGGAAATGATGACAGCGATTAAAATAAAAAGATGACAGTGATTTTAGTAATTTATCTTTTCTTTCTTATTTCTTCCAGGTGTTTCTTTGCGTCGGGGACGTTCTTGAACCACTTTTCGAGCTTTTCACAGATATATTCATCACAAAAGGCACAATTCTCTATCTTCTTTTCGAGACCACATTTTCTTATTTCGCAAATATTACAGTAATTGATGAGCACTCCTGATGATAGACAACCATCACAGTCTACTTCTCTTGGAGTAATTTCCTGTCCGAACAGTTTTGACCACTCTGCAGCAGTTTTTTTCCTCAGTTCATCGTTGTTCTCTTTGCGGGCAATAAATGCCGGACATTCTGAACATATAAGCCCACAGTATGCAATCATTCTATCCATTAGACCTCCTCAACAAATAATATTCATTCTTCCTAGAAAATCAATGGCTGAGTATCTCAATCATCTGAGATTTTGGTTGACTGTCTCAAAAAATTAATCTATAATTGAACCAATGGAGGCGAACCAATACCCATTTAATGAAGAAGATGTTCGACTTCATTATCGACTATTAAAGCATAGATATATAACCGAGTTGCGAATGCTGAGGAGAGGTTTGTATCCTGTTTGTAGAATAGTGAATGGGGAAGAGCAATTCGTCTCGGTCTGTCGCCGATATAATGGTAAACGAAATATCTATGCCGGACTGAGAGATAGAAGAAAAGGATTGAAATCAGCTGGTCGCACCGAGGATATCTGTGGATTGCAGTCAATTGTCCTTGATATCGATCCTGTGAGAGAATCTGAAACGCCATCGACAAAAAAAGAACTCGATGCTGCAATCAGACTAACCACCATTATGAAAAAGTGGTGCAGCCAGCACGGATATGAAGAACCTTTTATCGCGATGACAGGAAATGGATGCTGCTTCTATTTCCTTCTGCCATTCTATGCGATAAATGATAGAAATCGCTTTGACATCACACGTAAAATAGAGACTTTTGAAAAATTGATGAGAAATGACTTTAAAAAAGAATTGAAGAAATACAATTGCCTGATGGACCGAATGTACGATCTGCCCAGGATTGTTCGCGTCATCGGCACCTACAATGTTAAAGGAAAACCGACCGCACAGAGACCCTGGCGCCTGTCCTATTGGTTGAACAAATCTAAGGCACGGCAAGAAGATAGAAAACTCTTAAGATTCATCCTAAATCTTAAAATTGAATAGCAAAGTCGTTATTAAAAAACTGATCTCTCAGTATGGAGAGCTCTATTCTAAACAGCTTGGTATCAAAATCAAAGAAAAGACTGAAAAAGAACTGTTTAAGTGGTTCTTGGCTGCTATCCTTTTTGGAAAAAGGATTAGCGAGAATATTGCTATAAAAGCATATCATGAATTTGAGAAAGCAGGAATTCTCACTCCGGAAAAGATTATTGAGACCAACTGGGATAGGCTTGTTCAATTACTCGATACAGCTGGATATGTTCGATATGATTTCAGTACGGCAACACGATTACAGGAAATATGTAAAGCGTTGTTGGATAGATATGGTAAAGAGGCACTCATAAAGATTCATGAGATTGCGAGAGATAATAGAGAATTAGAATCGACCTTACAATCATTTAAGGGCATTGGTCCGGTGACTTCAAATATTTTCTTGAGGGAGCTACGTACTGTTTGGGAAAAGGCGGACCCAGAGCCATTACCTATCGTGAAGAAAATAGCGAAAAAGTACAATATCGACCTTGCTCAATTCAACCACAAGACCGAGAAATTCATAAAGCTCGAAGCAGCATTGATTAGAACAAGAAAGGTACTACACACCAAAGCTGCAGTTCATCAGCTATTGTAGTGGCCTCTGTTAGCAGCAAGAGCGAATCCGTATGGAAAGAAGATCAGAATAGAAAATATTATTTTCTGACTAAATTTTTATAAATGCTTTAAAATAACGTGTCTAATCTGAGAAGAGATTTTATTGTTCAATTCAATCTTCTCACAATTATTGAAATGGGCAAATTCATGAAGTGAACGAGATAAGGCAGGTATGAAGGTCTTGAAATCAATTTTCTTATCTTCTAAATGTAAGTTATTGATGATGAGTGTCTTATTTTGACGGTCTGCCTTGGGATCTATTCTGCCAACAAATTGATTACGCCACAGAATTGGCAGGCAAAAATATCCGTATTTTCTCTTTTTCTTTGGCATATAACATTCGAGGCTATAGTTGAAGCCGAAAAGTTTACGTGTTCGCTCTCGTAATATGACGGAATTGTCAAAAGGGGAGAGGAGGCGAACTTTTGAATCTTTCGTTGTCATACCTTTTTTAAGCTTCGTTAAATCGCTTTTTAAGATATAGTAGGGTCTTCTCAATCCCTCAATTTCAATCTTGACAATCTCTCCTGACTTGTGCATCTGGTGTATCCATTTATTCAATCTGCCATCCACCCCGATATATTTGCTGATGTCTTGCTCTGTTCCTATTCCCAGTGCTCCTAATGATCTTTCCATAAAAAATATCTTCTCTTCTTCTTCAGTCGGTTGATTTGTATCTATATTACGAGGAAGTACTCTTTCTGTAAGGTCATAGAGCCTTTGAAAATTCTGTCTCTCCTTAATCATCAATTCGCCTTGCCAAAAAAGAACCTCAAGTGCCATTTTTGTAGGTTTCCAGTCCCACCACGTCCCTCGTCTCCTCTTATCAACATCAGCAAAATCACTGGCGGCAAGGGGTCCTTCTTTAACAACTCGTGCCTTGACTCGCTTTATAAGACTGCGGTTTTTCTTGATCCATCTATCGAGCCACGAACCCTTTTTTGGTTTTCTCTTCATTGTAGTAAGGTAATAACGATAATCTTTCATGGGTATGAAAGAGGCGGCATGAGCCCAGTATTCAAAGAGCTTCCTGTCTTTTGCCTGCAGGTCGTGAAGGTAACTATGTTTGTAATCAGGCAATCTGGTGAAAAGAATAAGGTGATGCGAACGCTCAACGACATTTATGGTATCAATCTGGACATAACCAAGTTTTTCGATTATATGCAGAACACCTGCCTTACCCTGAGGGACCCTTTCATTGCTCAAGAGCTGCTTTCTAAGAAAAAGATTACGAGCCTGTTCCAAGGTTAGTTTCATACTGTTTTCATTTTCAGTATATCGAGGGTATCTACACTATCAAGTCCAGAAAATAGCCACGTTCTATGACTTTGAATCGTTGTTATCTGGGTGTTTAATCTCTGTTCCGCGAAGCGTGAATCCTCATCTTCAAGGCGGGATAATCAGAGATTTCTGAGATGTCTAGAAATCTCAGACTCTCTTGACAAACGGGAAAAAATGATGTATAGGTATTGTATAATGTATGAAGAAGATGTAGAGAAAGTCTTCAAGAGAGTGCAACTCTGTTTGATGTCACTTGTTGGAGAGGGTGGGCATGCTGTGAGTTATTCAGTTGTTCCAGACACGTTTAGAGTCTACAGAGTAGAAGAACTACCACGCGGACTAAAAAAATACTATTTCACTGCAGATGCCTACCACGAATCTGATCTCACGGTCCATGATGAAGATTATAAACCAGAACGAGAGAGTATTTCTGGCAGCATTGTCCTTGATAAAAACCTTGGATTGGTCAGGGATGATAAAGGTCATGTGATGATCGAACCCTGGAAGCGTGTTGATCTCACACGACTCCAAAAACTACTCACACCAGGAGAAAAGACAAAACAATTATTATTTGATAAGTTGAAGAGGGCAGAATACGTTATTGAGAAGATCATGGAAGAATACGCTCTTCAGCCTGAAAACAGGATAGAACTCTTGATCTCAAATATTCAGCAGAGAATAAGTGGTGCCAAGGTATCGTCAGATGAGGCTCTGCATCACACCCATCTTCAAGATATCTATGCAAATTTGATTGATGGGATAATGACTCAGGACCTGCTCAGTCAAGAAGACGAGATAGTTCTATTAATATCAGCAGTCAAGAAGCGCCTCGAGCATTTTGACCTGTACTTTGAGAAACTCAGAAAGGGCGAACTCAAGGGTCCATTCGAACCTTCGTAATAGTTGTCTTTTTGCCTATTCGGCGCAGCATCACTCCCAGATACCGAGGAACTGAAAAACACAAATGAATCTTACCCTCACCTTAATCCTCTCCCATAGGGAGAGGAAATTTGGAGGAGGCGGAGAGGAAATCTAGGGGAGGAGAAATATGAGATTGCTTCGGCTCTCTGTAAGAGCCTCGCAATGACAGGCAAGGAATCTCGCCCCTCGCAATGACAATCATTTTTGTGCCGGTTTCGCAGATTCTCAATATTACGTATTCACATGAACTGGGGAAGAGAGGCAGATTGAGCATGGCAGATCAGATAATTAATTCTAGTTCGCATAATATCTATTATCAGACACAGTAGATTAAATGTTATTGAGGGGGTGATCTACGTAAAAGGCCATAAATACTCTCTCTTTGAGCCGTATTTCGCTGTTAAAAGCACATAAACACTATTTTGCTGCGTCTACCTTGTCTTTATCCACTTCTGAACGTAAAAATTCTATTGATTTGAGTTTAAAAACCCATCCTTGACTAAATGGTGCGAGAAAAATGTATTCTTACGGCACAACATCAGTTCTGCGTCTATAAAAAAATTTATGCCCTGTAAGCCTCCATCTATTTCTTATGGATTACTGAGCTCATCTATAGTCATTTCACATAATCACAACACCATTTACATCTAGAATGAAAATAATAGAGAAGACCATTAATTAACAAATTGGTTTAAGTTAATTACAATAAGTCTCTATAAATTGAGAATATACAAAGGAAGCAGTTTGACTTCAATAAAAGCAATAAGGGCAGTCAGTCTTGCCCTTGCCGAATCTTTATGATTTTCGCTCTCTAACCTTTTTTAGATAAGATGCAAAATCCTTGATGGCTATCTTTTCCTGTTTGCCTGATGTCATATCTCTTATAATGCAGATATTCTCTTTTGCCTCATCCTCTCCATAGATGATGGCATATCCAGCCTCAACGCGATGTGCTGATTTGAGTTGCCGCTTTAGAGTCTCTTCGGGGTTACCCATTATGCAGATGAAATTATCACCTTGCAGAATATCTTTCAGGGCTATCGTATCGTTTATCAACCTCTTCCCTATGGTTGCGACGAAGAATCTTGTCTTTTCCTCTATTTTAGGTACATCATCAGGCATTGCAATGAGTAGTCTATCAACCCCCATTGCCCATCCTGTGCATGGTTCATCAGGACCACCAAGTTCTTTCATGAGCAGATCATATCGACCACCTGCAAGGATTGTATCCTGGGCGCCCAGTGATTGATGCTTAAACTCAACGACCGTTCTTGTATAATAGTCGAGACCACGAACCAAATTCTTATTCTCCTGATATGATATACCAAACATGCTGAGGAACTCCTTTACACCATCATAATGTCTAAGGCAATCAGTACAGAGATGATCAGTAATCTTCGGCGCATCCATGTAGACCCTTTGGCACTCGATCATTTTACAATCGAATATTCGAAGAAAGTTCTTTTCAAATCTTCGCTGGCAGTTTGCACAAAGGCTGCGAAAGTAAGGTTCAAGATATTTTCCTAACTTTTTTTTATATAGTACGCGACACTTTGGGCAACCAATGGAGTTTATCTCAATAGTAAAATCCCTCGCTCCTATCTCATATAAGAATCTTTTTCCTTGTTCGATTATCTCAGCATCATAAAATGGTTCTCCCTCGCCCAAAAGCTCGATGCCAATTTGGAGGAATTCACGGTACCTTCCTTTTTGTGGTTTCTCTCTCCTGTACATTGGCCAGATATAGAAAAATCGTGCAGGCAATGACAACCTATTCTCAATGAACGCTCTTAAAACCGGCGCTGTTCCTTCTGGTCTGAGGGCATAGAGTTTTTTGTTAACCTCAAATTTGTACATCTCATGTTCTACAATGTCTGTCCTCTCACCTATTGAACGATCAAAGAGCTGAGCACGTTCAAATGTCGGAGTTCTTATTTCTTCATAACCACTGTGTCCAAAGAAGCGACGCGCTGCTCTGCATACTGTCTCGATTCTCTTTAATTCTAGCCCAAAGATATCTCTTGTTCCTTTAGGTCTTTGGAATTGCATTTTTTCTGATATTTCTCCAATGGAAAATGAAAAAAGCGATAAGTAGACCGAAAATCCCTGCGATCATATCGGCAATCTCAAACGCTCTGCTCGGGATCATCAATTGCTGAAACTCAGCAAAAAAGACAATAGCGCCTCCGACGAGGAAAAAAAAGAATTTCTTCAAGAGTGGATATTCAAGGAATCCC
>Ga0209636_10001121_pt1 | contig 26898 bp, 25 predicted proteins | sample DeeMarSWOR152_54_FD_187464 | JGI IMG/M metagenome (GOLD analysis project Ga0209636, IMG submission 187464) | Marine sediment microbial communities from White Oak River estuary, North Carolina - WOR-1-52-54 (SPAdes) (version 2) | ecosystem: Environmental > Aquatic > Marine > Intertidal zone >...
AAATTCTTTAGTACTCTTAGACCAAGAGTGTTTGTTTTGGCTGAATCGGAATTGTGGCCCAATCTCTTAAGAGAAGCAAACAGACAGACAAAAGGCGTTCTCCTTATTAACGGCAGAATCTCTTCGCTTTGTCGGAGAGCTTATAGGCAAGGGATAAAAGCAATGACCTTCATCTAGGTGAAAAGCCACAGTAAGAGAAGCTCGAGTATGATCATCGGCACGACGACGGCTATTCCCGCGTTTGTCATAGGAATCCGGAGGGCTGACTTCAGACCGTAGGCCATCGCCAGAAGCGCCCAGATTAGAAAAAACGAATAAATCCAAGGGGAAGCCGCAGGAGAGAACCCAGCGAATTGCAGAACTATGGTAAGACTTCGTCCCAGAAAGAGAAAGAAGAAGCTCACCCCAACCACGCGGGTGATCGGCGCGAAATTCGGGACGGTACCGAATAGCGAGAGGACAAGAAAAATCCCAGTTACAAAGTATAGCCAAAGAAGAAACGCTACGGCCAGTGCTACGAAGATTCCAACGAGAATGCCCAGTTTCCATGCCCACTCGAATCCTGGCTGAATTGGTGGAAATTCGGCAAACAATAACATAAAAGAGACGTTAGCGGCCGAAAAACCGGCAACACTCAAAATGGCCTGTACCAGACCTCGATTCGTGGAACTCATATCAGAGTAGGCACGCGCAGGCTGAAAAAGAAGGTTAAAGAGGGTCATCCGCCTATCGCATTCACCACGAGCGGGCTTACTCCGGACTCGAGCACAGCCGCAAGCAGAGTCAATGCTACTGCAGATCCGAACCAGCGGAGTGGGTTGGCAAGGCGGAAAGGATCATCATGAGCTATTGTCCTGATTAAGGAAGCAGCGACTTTCAGTCCAGAGACTGTACCGCAGAACTGGCCTGCCAACTCCGGCAATCCATGGATAGAAAGAGAGACCCACCAGAGTGGATAGTCGGCCACAGCTGCGAATAGCGCGCCTGCCATAAAGGAGTTCCATGCCGCCACGACTACCGTGGGTACGGCCAGGAGCAGACCGCCTGCGCCGAGGAAGACAATTACACGGAGGTTATGAAAGAGGGTAGGCAGTAAAGCCACGCGCTGGGGGACAAGAGGAGGCGAAGTCGTAGCGGGGTGGACATACCAGCCAGTAATTATGGTTGATAAAAAAAGGGCAGCGGTGACGAGCATCGGCCATCGCCGCCCTGATGTCATTCCGGAGAGTGATTTTTGCGTCGACGTCGTTCTAGCTTGCGAAGGGCTAATTCGTAGAGAATCAGGTACGCCCCACCCTGAAAGCCGATAATAAGTCCTATACACAGGTTAAAGTTGCGGTCACCGAGCAGTTCATAAATCGCGAAGACCACCAGGAGAATAAGAGCGATTCCTACAAGAAAATGCCCCGGCAACTGTTTGATGGTTTGAAATGGCTCCAAGACTCACGCACCTACTAGAATCGTCCCGAGGGATGCTCCCCAGCTGGCACCTTTCAGGCCCAGAAGAGTCCCGGGACCAGGGAAGAGCACATTTCCAAGTGCTGCACCGCCAATCAATCCGATGAGTCCCCCTATAGCCCCACCGATTATAGCGGCCCTCTGGCTCCGCCTGCTGCCAATTAGGGCGCCTACATCGCTTGTTACTGCGCTGGTGTTCTGGATGAACAAAGCGAGCACAAGTGCGACCATGACCAGTAAGGAAATTAACACATTTTTCATATAATCCTCCTTTATCTAATTAAATTTTGAAGTTTAACCTAACTTCATAATCATAACGTACAAGAAATAAATTTTTTCTCAATCTTTTTTAGGAAATAAAAACTGTTTTCTTTGGCTTGCCCTTTTCTTCTGGAGTAACGAGAAGTCCTTTCTCTTGATACGAGATACTGCCGTTTCAAGTTAGACTCCAAAAGATTTTCTAGTGGAAGCGCCGCAGATATTCGTGCTGTTCTTCTTGTGTCAGCTCCTGCCAGATCGAGCCAGCCATGCCGGAGGCCGCCCATGGGAAATTGACATTGGAGGTGTTTACTTTACCGGTCTCCGGATTCCAGTGTTCCACCACCCGGCCGTCCAGCAGTATCCCCACGGTGCGCCGTACCAAGAATAAATACAGCATCTGGTAACCATAGGAATTGAATCCATCCATCACCGGTTTCGAAGACGCCATCCAGGTGGGCCCGCGCCAGTATTTATCCGGATCATACTCTTCATTAGGAACATGTTCACCGTCCGCGCCCAACTTCATCATCGGCTGTGTGGGGATAGAGATTACATCTACAGGCCACCAGATCCAGGGATTAACTGCCTGCATTGATAATTGAAAGGCCTGTCCTTTTTCTCTTCAGTCATTTTTTATCCTTTTTCATCCAATGCATATCAGCGAAAATGAATATTTCTCCTGTAGATTATCAAAATTTAGGGCAGGACAATTGTTTTTTTTGAGGGACGCTCCCCAAAGTGCCACCCTTTAGAGTGAAAGGGAGTGTTTCCCGATGTGCCATCCATTATTATGCTGACGAAACCTATAAGAAAAGATATCGACTAAGGAGACCAATTTTAAAATAAAAAAGGTGGTACTTTGGGGAACGTTCCTAAGAACGGTTTGGGGAACTTTCCCTAGAGCGTTTCCCAAGAATATTGCGCAAGAGTAGTACTTCGGGAAACCTCCCCAAGAATATTGCACAAGAATAAGGAATTTAGTATATTCAATGAACATGTATGTCTTCTACTCACTCCTTCTCTTTATATATCTTTTGATTTATATCCCAGTCTATTTTGTGCGAATAAAATTATTAAGAGGGGAGAGGCTTTTTCTGAGAGATAGATTAGGGCGGAGGCTTAAAGATGAGGGCACCCAGAAAAAGTCACTGTGGATCCATGCTGTTTCAGTAGGGGAAGTTCTCTCGCTCCAGAATTTAATCAAAAAAATTAAGGAGAAGTACCCTGCATGGACTATTCATTTTTCTACTCTCACAAACACAGGCATGAGAGTGGCCAAGGAGAAATTAACTGATGCGGATAATATATTTTTTGTTCCCTTAGATTTTAAACATGTTGTTCGCAAATTCTTTAGTACTCTTAGACCAAGAGTGTTTGTTTTGGCTGAATCGGAATTGTGGCCCAATCTCTTAAGAGAAGCAAACAGACAGACAAAAGGCGTTCTCCTTATTAACGGCAGAATCTCTTCGCGCTCTTTTAAAAGGTATTCCAGGTTTAAGTTTGTAGCGAGAAAAATATTAAAAAACATAGATCTCTTCCTTGTTCAAACAGAAAAAGACAAGGAAAACCTTGAAAGAATAGGCGTAGATTCGGGAGTGGTCGAAGTTGTCAGTAACTTGAAATCAGAGACTAATCTGCCCATCTTAACCGACGAAGATCTTCTAAAATTAAAAAATAATCTGAGCATTCCCATGACAAATAGAGTAATCGTAGCCGGAAGCACTCGGAAGGGAGAAGAGAAGGAACTGATTGAAGCCTATTCAAGAGCCAAAACTGTGGACGAAAATCTCCTGTTGATTTTGGCGCCCCGTCACCCTGAAAGGTTTGATGAGGTGGAAAGAATTTGTAAGGATTTTCCTTTTAAAGTGAGGAGGAGGACGCAGGTTTCGCCGAATAAACAATGGGATATATTGATCCTGGATACAATAGGTGAACTGGCCCATTTTTATGCTCTTTCTGATGTTTCTTTTGTCGGAGGAAGTATGGTGCCTTGGGGAGGTCAAAATTTGCTCGAGCCCGCTTTCTACAAAAAGCCCATCTTTTTTGGCCCCCATATGGAGAATTTTGCCTTTTTAGCCGAAAAATTTGTCCAGTCCGGAGCAGCCCGGATAATACACAAAAATAGAGATTTGGATGAGATGTTCCTGATTAAAGACGAGAAATCCCTGGAAAAAATGGGAAAGAGCGCCAAAGAAACCTTAAATTCATTGCAGGGAGCAACGGAAAAAACAATCAGCGCTATAGAAGCTATGATGGCAGATTCTTAACGAACAGGTCAGATGAATAATCTTCCGAAAAATCTGTGTGTTTTAATCCTGCTGGGGATTTTACTTCTTTTACCCTCTCAGAATATTCTCTTTGCTAAGACATCATCGGATGAGGACAAACTCAACAAGGAATTCTTACTAAATTTTGGGAATGATTTTGTCGATGTTCTTGTTTCACCTAAAAAATGGAAGGGAAATGATTTCTTAAGTTTATCAGCCGTCTTGGGGGCAGGACTCCTTCTTTATTCTGCTGACCAGGATATTCATCGATGGGTTCTAGATCATCGTAGTTCATCATCAGAGGATGTTTATAAAGCTATTAATCATCTTGGCAGCGGAGTCGTTCTAATCGGTTTGATGACGGCTTTATATGTTTCTGGTGAGGTTTCCGATAACAATAGCCTGAGAAAAACAGCTTTGTTGAGCTTAGAAAGCTATCTGACTTCCGGGATAATTGTCGTTGGCTTAAAGTCTGTTGCAGGGAGAGCTCGGCCCTGGACAGGTGAGTCCACTCACAGTTTTCATCCGTTTTCAACGAGGTCAAGGTTTGCTTCCTTTCCTTCGGGTCATGCCTCTTCGGCATTTGCAGTGGCCGCAGTAATTGCCGATCAATCGAAGAAAGTTTATGTTGATGTTCTAGCATACAGCCTGGCAACCTTGGCCGCAATATCGAGGGTTCATATCGACAAACATTGGGCGTCCGATATTCTGGTGGGCTCTGCTATCGGCTACTTTGTTGCTAAAAAAATCTGTGCCTTAGACAGGAACCGGAATTCCAATAAAGTGAAGCTTAGTTTCCAGCTTTCTCGACAAAGGCAAACCTTCTCTCTTACTTTTTCTTTTTAAATCAATTCATAGGCCAAATCCAATCCGGATGGAGACATGCCTTGAGGAATAATAAAGGTTATCAAATCCTGATCCTTTTTATATTTTGCCCTCGTCCCGCTTATTTCATCCAAGCATATGCCAATTATAAAAGTTGCTTAAGTCTGATCTCGTTATCGATATCTCTAGACATCTTTTCACTGATTTTATATATTACAGACACTTCTGTTTTTAAGGAGAGGAGATGAAAAAGAAAATCACCCGAAGAAACTTCCTTAAGAAATCATCAAAATTCGTTGCAGCAGCCGGCCTTGGTGGCTGCGGGATTCTTCTTAAAGGATGCGCCTTAAAGAAGGATTTTGACCTCATCATAAGGGGAGGCTATATCTTGGATGGAGCAGGAGCAGAAATGTTTGAAGCTGATATCGGAATCAGCGGAGATTACATCAAAGAGATAGGTCAAATACTTAGTGTTAGAGGAAAATCTGTAATCGAAGCAAAAGACCTTGTTGTCTGCCCTGGTTTTATAGATGCTCATGATCATACCGATGTCGGGCTCTTGGTCAATCCCAAAGCAGAGAGTTCAATCCGTCAGGGCATCACTACTCTCGTCAGCGGAAATTGTGGAAGTTCGCCTTTTCCTGTAGCTGAGGAAATTTATGAAGAATCCAAGGAGAATTTAAAAGAGCTTTTCCAGCTTGATTTAACATGGAGGGATATTAACGGCTTTTTCTCAAGACTTGAAGAGAAAGGTATAGCTCTGAATTATTCCACTTTGGTCGGCCAGGGAGATATCAGAGGAGCTGCGATGGGATTCAATGACCGCCCGCCAAGCCAGGATGAGCTCGAAAAAATGAAGAAGATGGTAGCCGAGAACATGGAGTACGGAGCTGTAGGATTATCCACCGGGCTTGAGTATGCACCAGGAAGCTATGCTAAAGCTGAGGAGATAATTGAATTATGCAAGGTTGTCGCCCAGAATAGTGGAGTTTATGCCACTCATATGCGGGATGAGGGAGACGAATTACTTGAATCTCTTGATGAGACTATCGATGTTGCCCGCAAAACTGGTGTAAGTGTTGAGATATCCCATTTTAAAATTGCATATCCACGTAATTGGCATAAGATTGATGCTGCTTTGGCTAAGATTGAAGAGGCAAAGAAAAATGGCATTTCGATATTCTGTGATAGATATCCTTATATAGCTGGTTCAACCGGCCTCAGCTTTTATTTTCCTCTTTGGGCAAGAGAGGGAACAACCGATGAGTTTCTGGCCAAGCTGAAAGATCCCGCTCTTGAAACTAGCCTCCGGGCTCATATTGCCGGGCAGGAAAAGAAACTCGGTTCCTGGGATAAAGTGGTCATTTCGTCTGTAGTTTCCGAAAAAAACAGAGTCTTTGAGGGCAAAAGCGTTCTGAAAGGAGCAGAAGAGACAGGAAAAAGTCCTTACGATTTTATGAAGGATCTCCTGATAGAAGAAAGAAGCAGGGTTGGCATGGTTACCTTCATGATGAAAGAAGAGAATTTAAAGAGAATTCTGGCACATCCGCTTGTGGGCGTCGGAACAGATGGCTCGGCTGTTGCTCCCTATGGCCTGCTGCATAGAGGAAAGCCACATCCTCGGCATTATGGGACTTTTCCGCGAGTGTTGGGAAAGTACGTTCGAGAAGAAAGAATTGTTCCTATGCCTGAGATGCTGAAAAAAATAACCTCTATTCCTGCTCAAAAATTTGGCTTTGAAAAAAGAGGAACTCTGAAGAGCGGATATTTTGCTGATATTGTCATATTTGACCCAGATAAAGTTATTGATAAAGCTACTTGGACGGATCCTCATCAGTATCCAGAGGGAATTGAGTATGTTCTCGTCAATGGAAAAGTGGTTATCAAAGAAGGTGAACATACTGGAGATTTGCCTGGAAAAATCTTGAGAAAAGAGAAAGTTTGATGCTCTCTATCCCAGTCCAAGGATCATTTATTTCAATCCGTGGATACAAGATCCGCTTTTTCCCCGTGCGGAATGGCCAGAAAAATTTATCATGCTAGTGATTGGTTTATTGGAGTTGTAGCGCGATGAGAAAAGTCTTCTTGCTTTTTCTTCTTTTTATTTCCCTGAACCCGGCTTGCCTTTTCTCTCTGCATGAAGAGCAGCTGTTGACTCCATCTGGAGTGACTGTAGATCTTATCTGCAGAGTTTTCGAACCTGGTGAAATCATTGTTGTCGTCATAAAGGATGACTCGATTGTAAAAAACGCTTGGATTCGATTCTTAGATAGAAGATATCCTATGGGAAAAAGCGAGACGAACCTTGGGCTTTTGGCTTTCATGGGTCTTGACCTTAGTCTTGAACCGGGCTCTTATGAGATGGAAATCTTCATAGATAAAACTCTGGGCGAAAGGGAGTACATAAAAAAGCAAATCTCTGTTCTTGCCAAGGAATTTCCCTTAAAGAAATTGTGGGTAGATGAGAAATTCGTAACTCCTCCACCAGAATTCCATGAGAGAATAAGAAGGGAAGGGGAAATCCTTAAAGCTATTTATGGAATAACCACTGATAAATGGCTGGGCAAAGGTTTTTTTATCCTTCCTTCTTCAGGAAAAGCCGCGCCCAATTTTGGTGAAAGGAGAATCTTTAACAACAAGCCTCGTTCTACCCATAAGGGAATCGACATCAAAGTTCCCTATGGAACATCTGTTAAAGCCTCGAATTCAGGAAGAGTCGTACTGGCGAGTGATCTCTACTTTGCTGGAAAAACAGTCATTATCGACCATGGACTGAGTGTCTTTACTATGTACTGCCATTTTTCAAAAATCAGGGTAAAGAGAGGCGAGCTGGTCAAGAAGGGAGAGATTATCGGAGAGATAGGAGCTACAGGCAGGGTGACAGGGCCACACCTTCACTGGGGAGTTAAAGTGTCTGGAATTAGTGTGGACCCTTTTTCTATCCTGAGTCTCACTTTTGAATAATCGTTGAATAATAGGGGTCAGGCCTTTTAAACTTTTATAATCTTAATTTCTATCTATTTCTTTCATGAAGCAGTATTCTTAATATAATTACCTTGACATATAACGATTACCAAGTTGGTACCAGACTTTGAAAGTTTGAAAGGTCTGACCCCGTTTACTTCAGGTATTTTTCGAGCCACTCATGGATAGTTTTCCACCAGAGCTCTGCGTTTTGTGGTTTCTGGACAAAATGGTCCTCATCAGGGAAATAAAGCATTTTTGATGGGACTCTCATCCTCTGGAGAGCCGTAAAAAATTGAAATCCCTGGGTGACAGGAACTCTAAAATCGTTCTGGCCGTGGATAACCAGACAGGGAGTCTTAAAATTTTTGACATAGGAGCTGGGCGACCATTTTTCGTACATTTCTTTGTTGGTCCAAGGAGTTCCCCTTAAATCCCATTCCGGAAACCAGAGTTCCTCTGTAGCTCCATGCATGGAGCGCAGGTCATAGACTCCAGCATGAGAAATGAGACAGCTGAACCTGTCGTTATGGCCTTCAATCCAGTCGATCATGTAACCGCCATAAGAAGCTCCCGCTGCTCCCAGCCTATTTTTGTCGAGGTAATCATACTCTTTTAGAAGATAATCCAAACCTTGCATGATATCCTCATAGGGATTTCCTCCCCAGTCTCCGCTTATTGAATCTGTGAATGATTGACCGTAACCGGTACTGCCGTGGAAGTTGATCATAGCCGTCACATAACCTGGCGCGGCGAACATCTGGGCATTCCAGCGGTAGTGGAAATTGTCAGACCAGGCTCCTTGAGGGCCTCCATGGATGAGCATAACTAACGGGTATTTTTTTGATGAATTAAAGAAAGGAGGCTTGACCAGAAAGCCGTGCACTTTGTCTCCTTCTGCACCTTCATACCAGAATTCCTCAGCGCTACTCATCTCAAGTTTTGAGAGAAGTTTGCTGTTCATCATAGTCAGTTGATTCAGCTTCTTTGTTTTTAGATCAAGGGAGAAAACATCTGCAGGTTGATTGATGGCTTGTTTGAGGAAGACGAGCTTTCTACCGTCAGGAGTAAGGCAAGTTGTACCGATGTAGTGACCTTCCAGAATTCTCTCTATCTTTTTGTTTTTTAGTGAGATGCGGGCTAAAGATATTCGGCCTTTTTCTTGAAAAGTGATAAAGAGAGAAGTGCTATCATGAGACCAGAGAATTTCATTCACTGATCGATCTAACTTCTCTGTTATGTTTGTTTTTTTCTTGTTTTTTCGGTCATAGAGAATAAGGCTGTATTTGTCCGCTTCAAATCCTGGTCTGGCCATGGCCCTGTAGGCGATAAACCTTCCATCTGGAGAATAATGAGGAGAGTTGTCGTTAGCTTTGTTCTCTGTAATCTTCTCAATCAATCCTCCTTGGGCGGTCGTTTCGAAAAGATCGTTATTGGTTCCGAGCGAGATTTTCAATTCCGGGTCAATATTGCGCACAAAACAGATTTTTTCGCCTTCAGGAGAAAAAGCGAAGTCATGGCTGCTTCCCAAAGAGATAGGTGGAGTATCGAAGTCACCTGGTGTGACGTCGACGGCTTTGCCTCCTTCAGCCGGGATGACAAAGAGATGGCTTCTTTTTTCATCTCGCCATGAATTCCAGTGCCTAAAAAGCAGCTGGTCAAAAATTTTGGCCTTAACCAGACTCTCCTCTTTCTTTTTATTTTTTTCTTTGTTGCATTCATCGTTCTTGCAATCCGGGTAGACAGAAGAGACAAAAGCCAGGTGCTTTCCGGTCGGGGACCAGATAACTCCTCCAGCTCCCGTAGAAATAGTTGTAAGTTGATAGGCTTCTCCTCCCTTGGGGTCGATCATCCATATTTGAGGGGAGCCTTTTCTTGCGGAGATAAAAGCAATTTTCTTTCCGTCAGGAGACCAGCGTGGATTGCTGTCAGCTTTAGGGCTTGAGGTTAGCCTCCAGGGCTCTCCTCCTTTCGAAGGAACCATCCAGATGTCACTATTATTCGTGTTTTCTTCCTTGTCCATCTCTGTGACTACAAAGGCGATTAAATCGCCTTTCGGCGAAATTTGAGGATCGCTGACTTGCTTAAAGCTAATGAAGTCTTCAAAGGTTATGGTCTTGGTGCTGGCGCCGCTCAGGATATAAGGGGCCAAAAGCAAAAGCATTAAGATAAATATTTTTGTCTTTTTCATTATCCCTCCTTTAAAATGTGTTGCAAGATGCAGCTCATGTCGATAAATTCTTAAGAACGAGTTTTTAATTTGATAATATATTTTTTCAAGAATTTTTCAATAGCTTTTACAACTTCATTTTTAAATTGAGCGGGACTGGATGCTACCCAAGTTGCAAAATTTAATAATTCCTGCAAATCTACTTTAATCCATTTTTCATTCATATAAAGAAAAACTAATAAAGTGGTCAAAGCAATACGTTTATTTCCATTTTGGAAAGGATGATTTTTTATCATTAAATAAAACAATATACTGGATTTTGATATAAAACCTGGGTAAAGTTGTTGGCGAGAAAAAATTTGAAACGGAGTTATCAGACAACTTTCTAATATATTAGGAAAACGAGTTGAAAAATTGGGAATAGGTTCATTCAAAGCAAGTAATTCTTTAGCAAGTCTAAATGCGATTTCTTCAACCTCGGTTATTGTAATTATGTTCACTATTCATTTCCCAATTTTATAAGCACTTCTCCATATTCCTTAACTGCTTTGTGAACAGCTTTTTTAATTATTCGCTTTCTTTGAGGGCTTAAAGTATGTCTAAAAATTTCTGAAACATAAGATTTTGGAATTACATAAATATTCCCAATTTTTTTAGCTTTTATCTCTCCATTTTTTATTTTTTTATGAACTGCTATTCTACTAATACCCAAAATATTTGCTAACTGAGAAGTTGTAAGATATTCGTCTACCTCTATATCTTTCGGCTTCATAATAATTTCTCCTGATTATATTTTCATTGTTAACCTTGGAATACTTAGTTAACAGTTGTTAACCAAATATAAACAAGTTAACAATTGTTAACTTTGCATAAATAGGTTAACATAACAAAAAAGAAAGTCAAGTATTTTTTTATAAATTAGTCCTCACGCTGCGCTAAAGGGATAATTTCCTTATTTTATATTTAAATATCTCGAAAGACTCAAGTTTTCTAATTTTAATCTTATTTACAGTCATTATGTAAAACTCAAGTTTTGAAAGTCTGATCCCATTGATATTCCATTGACATACGATTGCTTCGTTTCTATAGTATAGGCTTACTATGAGGAATACGGATGGATAAGGATATAGACATCGCCGAGAATTCTCCTTTAGTACAAAGCATTAAGAAAGCTTATCAGGCTGGCCAGGAAGACGAAGCTTTAGACCCGATAGTTATGGCTGATCCCGAAGGTCAACCTCTGGGTAGGCTCGAGAACGGAGATTACGTCATTTTTTATGACATTCGAGGGGAAAGAGAAGTTGAACTATCAGATTGTCTAATAAATAGAGATTTCAGTAATTTCCCTGTAAAAAAGGATCTGCACCTGAATTTTGTAACCATGATTGAGTATAATTCTTCGCTAAAGGCCAGAGTTGCTTTTCCTCCGGAAGGGAAAATCAAGAATACTTTCGCTGAAGTTCTCTCTAAAGCAGGAATAGGGTTCATCAAGATTTCCGAATCTGAAAAAGAAATTCATGTCGGTTTTTTCATGAACGGCAAAAGTGACGAGGTCTTTCCCGGAGAGGAAAGGATAGTAGTCCCTTCGCCCGAAGCAGTTTACTCTTATGCTCTAAAGCCCGAGATGAGTGCCGGTCAAGTTGCAGAAGAAGTATCTCTAAAGCTTAGAGATCCTTCCTATCGGGTTATTATTGCTAATCTGGCAAATGTGGATGTTTTGGGACACATCGAGGATAAAGCTGCGGTGCTCAAAGCTGTGGAAGAAGTTGACCGCCAGCTGGGAAAGATCATCGAAGATTGCCGTACCCAGGGCGTTACACTCGTTGTCACCTCTGATCATGGAACAGTGGAAGAATGGCTCTATGCGGATGGTACGGTTAACACCGGCCACACGAAGAATCCGGTTCCTTTTGTGCTTGCCGATTTTTCGGCTGAAGAACCAGAGAGCTGGAATCTGAAAAAGGAGGGTGAGCTTGCCGACGTTGCTCCAACTCTATTGGCCTTACTGGAATTGGTGAAACCGCCTGAGATGAGCGGTGAAAGCTTAATTCTCAATTTCCGTGAAAAGGAAAAGGCAGGGAGAAGAGTACTCCTCCTGATTTTGGATGGATGGGGAATGCGGGAAAAAAAAGAAGCAAATTTAATTGCTGAAGCTGGGACTCCAAACTTTGATAGACTTTGGTCTCGTTTTCCCAGTGCTCTGCTCAAAGCCTCAGGAGAAGCAGTGGGAATGCCAGCCAACACTGTGGGCAATTCTGAGGCCGGGCATCTACACCTGGGGGCTGGAAGGCGAATCCTGCTCGATCGGGTTAGGATAGACAAAGCTATAGAAGAGGGGAGTTTTTTCCGGAACGATGCTTTTCTTTGGGCTATGCAGGGAGCCAAAAAGGATCATAGGTCTCTTCATCTTCTGGGAATTGTTTCCAAGTACAGCTCTCACGGAACCATCAAGCATCTTTTTCCTTTGCTTCGATTAGCCAAGCAGCTCGATGTGAAGCCGGTCTTCATTCATTCTTTGATCGGTCGAAGAGGGGAGAAGCCTGAGAGCGGTGAGGCTTATGTAGCCAAAGTGGAGGAGGTGTGCCGATCTCTTGGCGTTGGCCAGGTCGTAACTGTAATGGGAAGATTCTGGGCATTGGACAGGGAGGAGAACTGGGATCGAGTAGAAAAAGCTTACAGAGCTTTAGTGTATGGCGAGGGAGTTCGTGTTTCTTAACATTAAGCCTGATCAGACGTTATGTCCTCTATTACGGAAGATGAAATGCTTCACTCAAGAAACTTTTTCTTGAAAATTATCGTATTTATTTAAAGAATTAAGGATAATGTATTTTGGATAATACATAGAAGATGAGTATTGAAATTAAGGACATCCATTTCAGCTACGGAAAAATTAAGGCTCTGGAGGGAGTAAGCATTGATTTGCCGCAAGGAGCTGTTGGGCTGTTAGGCCCCAACGGAGCTGGAAAGAGTACCCTTATTCGTATCCTCCTTGGGTTTCTTTCTCCAGATAAAGGTGGAGGTCGTGTCCTGGGCTATGACATTAAAGACGAGCAGACTGAGATACGGCGCTATGTAGGCTATATGCCCGAGGATGACTGCTTTATTCCTGGTTTGGACGCAGTTTCTTTTACCTCTTATCTTGGCGAGCTATCGGGTATGCCGAGCCAGGAAGCCATGAAGCGTGCCCACGAAGTCCTTTTTTATGCAGGTCTTGAGGAAAGCCGTTATCGTAAGTTAGAGACTTATTCCTCAGGGATGAAGCAGAGGCTCAAGCTCGCCCAGGCGCTTGTCCATGATCCTAAACTTATTTTTCTCGATGAGCCCACAAGCGGTTTAGATCCCCAAGGAAGAAGTGAAATATTGGAGCTAATAATGGATATCTCCTCGAAGAAGGATATTCAAGTCTTGATCTCTTCTCACATTCTCCCCGATATAGAATTGACGTGCAAATACGTCGTGATTCTGAACAAAGGGAAGCTTGCTGCTAAGGGTGATATAAGTGAGCTCAAAGAGATAAGAGATCTCTATGAAATGAAGATAAAAGGTGAAGCAGAGGGTTTTCTCCGCAAGCTGAAAGCTATGAAATGTAAAGTGGAAGAAACTGAAGACGGGATTCTGAAAGTTTATTGGCCTCCCAAGAAAGACAGGCAGGAAATTTTCAGGATTGCTGCTGAAGAAAAGATACAATTGAGACATTTTGTAAAGAGTGAAACCTCTCTAGAAGATCTATTTGCTGAAGTGGTAGGAGTGGATTAGTGACTATTAAAGAAAAAGGCTATTCCCACTGGGATGGAGAGTTTCTTGCCAGAAGATTCCCCTGGTGGCCGATTACCCGTTATGGGATTAAGTTAACTTTCCAGAGAAGGTTCTTTAGGCTTATTTTCCCCATGAGTCTTCTTCCTGCAGTATTTTATCTAGCTGGGATATATGTTTCAGAGAGGCTGGAGGATTTCCCCTTCTTGAGAGGAGAGACCATACAATTCCTGCAGATTAATCCTAACTATTTTAAAACGTATCTTACTCAAAGTTTTATGCTTTTTATTATGCTGATGATTGTGATTTTTTGTGGCGCGAGCCTTATAAGCGATGATCTCAAACATAATTCTCTTCAACTGTATTTTTCTCGGCCGCTGAAGAAAAAGGACTATTTTTTGGGAAAAACCGCTGTTATTGTATTTTTCTTGTTCATTATTACTCTGATTCCCGGCCTTCTCTTTTTTATCATGAAGCTTGTTTTCTCAGGCAGCTTCAAATTTTTTCTCTCCTACCCCTTGCTTCCTCTTTCAATCATCGGTTATTCGTTTATCGCTACTGGGTTTTTCTCGTTTTATACGCTTTTCTTATCCTCTTTGAGTAAGAACAGGAGATTAGTGGCTATTCTTATTTTTGGAATTTACTTTACTTCTGATATTATTTATTTGATTTTTCGCTCGGAATTCAGAAGCCATTATGTTTCGCTTGTATCCCTGAGAGCGAATCTGCAGCAGGTGGGTGCCCATATTTTTGGTCAGAAAACCCCCTATAACATCTCCTGGGTCTTTTCTTTCCTGGTTCTTTTGGGCATTTGTGTTTTTGCTGGCTTTATTTTGAAAAGTAGAGTCAAGGGAGTTGAGATTGTAAAATGAAGCCGATTGTTGAAACTAAAAGCCTTTCCAAATGGTACGGGAATGTCCTGGGCCTGAGTGATGTCACCCTCCAGATTGAGCCAGGGATTATAGGAATTCTGGGACCGAACGGTGCAGGAAAATCCACTTTTTTAAAGCTCATAACCGGACAGATAAAGCCAAACATCGGTACAGTCAAAGTAAAAGGACAGCAAATCAGGAACAATTACCATTTATTCTCGATCATAGGATTCTGCCCAGAACGGGATTTCTTCTATGAAGAGATGACGGGATGGCAGTTCGTAACAAGTCTTTTAAAGCTTCATCATTTTTCGCCATCAGAGATAGGATCAAGAGCTAACAAGGCCCTGGAAATCGTTGAATTGGTTGAAGACAAAGACAGAATCATCAGGTCTTACAGCCGTGGCATGCGCCAAAGGTTAAAATTTGCGCAGGCCATCGCCCATGATCCAGAAATTATCGTCCTTGACGAACCCTTGAGCGGCCTTGATCCTCTGGGAAGGCGCAAGATTATTCACCTTATAAAATCCTATAAGAGGGAGGGAAGAACGATCATCGTCTCCAGCCATGTCCTGCCTGAAATCGAAGCTATGACCAAGCGGATTATTCTTATCCATCAGGGTAAAATATTTGCTCAAGGTGATATTCACTACATCCGGGATCTGATTGATACCCATCCTCATATTATTTCTATTAAGTGCAGTAATGCCCGCCAGCTCGCTTCGAAATTCATTGAAAAGGATTATATTTTAAAAGTTCATTTCAGCTCGTCGAATGATTCTCTTCTTATCGAGACCAATAACAGGGATAAGTTATTCAGCCTTTTGCCTTCTCTTTTTATTGAGAACAAAATCGAAGTGGACGAAATAACATCGCCTGATGATAACCTTCAGGCCGTTTTTGACTATTTAGTGGGAAAGTAGGATGATCCAAAAAGATACCGGGAAATTGTCTTTTTTCTTGACCTCAGTGAAAAATATTTATTCTGTCTTCTTGTCTATGGGAAGAAGGGCGAAAAAAACAAAAATCTTTTTCTTGTTCAGTTTTTTGCCGGTTGTGATTGCCTTTATTATTAAATTTAATCAAATTTTTTCGGGCCGTGGCAAAATTCATGGCTTTTATATTTTTTCCAACTTGATTGTAGTCTTCTATCTTCAATTCCTTATCCTAATCCTGGCGCTTTTTTTCGGGACCTCTGTCGCCTCAGAGGAAACAGAAGGACAAACACTGACCTATTTGGCAACACGGCCGATACCCAAATCTGCTATCGTTCTCGGGAAGTATTCGGCCTACACTACTCTGGTTATATTGATGATGAGTGTTGGCGTGCTTTTATCGTTTCTTATTTTGAACGTGAATAACTTGGGTAATTTTTCCTTATATAGGATTCTTCTGAGAGATGTGATTGTTTTAGCCTTGGGCATTATCTGTTATACAGCGTTTTTTACATTTATCGGGACTTTTCTGAAGAAGTCTATTTTAGTCGGGCTTGTTTTTAGTTTTGGCTGGGAAAGCGTGATTCAATATTTTCCGGGTTCAACTCAGCGCTTTTCAATAGTCCACTATCTCAAATCCTTGCTGCCAGTTCCTAGAACAGGACGATTCTCTTTTCTGATGTTCAGGCTAGAGCCAAGTCCTGATGGGCTGGCCATCTTCATGCTTTTCCTTATCACGGCCATTTTTCTTGGTTTAGCCTGCTTTCTTTTTTCACAGAAGGAATATATTCTTGAAGATTAATAGAGAAGTATTCCAGACTAACAAGGCGAGAAGATCAAGTAGAGAAAACTATTAAAAATCCTTTTTTTCCTCTTTCGTTTTCTTCATTTTGAGCTTATCAATGATGGTCTGAGGAAGATCTTCGGGAATGCTGGTGTAGATGTTTACATGATCTGGGAAAGAGGTAATCTCTATCCTGTCTAAAATCTCTGCCATGTTTAAATCCTGAATCTGAATCAAAGCTGCCATGTCTTTATAACCGTTTAAGTTATCAGCCAGTTCTTGGTTCTTCGTCGGATCGCTGCTCATGATATTTATGTCAGCAATGATGTTTGTATTTTTGTAATCGAGAGAAATAGAGGCAGCATTGACGGCTTCCATGATAACGAGTTCAGGCCTTGCCGATGTTGCCTCTTTTATAGCTTCGGCGGGGATAAGAGCCGCACCCCAGAATATCGCTTCCTTATTAATTTTATTAAGCAAAGCAGAAAGTCCTTCGTTTTTTAAAACACTTTCATTCTTTTTAGCTAGAACATCTATCACAGACTTTACTGAATTTTTATTGCCTGCGGCTATGTTGGACTTGTCCAGGAAAGCAAAGCTTTCTCCATCCTCCATTTCCTCTTCTTCTTCTTCTTCTTCACATTCTTCTTTAACTGTGTAAATAGTAAAGCCGTTGTATTCTTCTTCGATCAGTTCCTTTTCTTCTTCCTTTTCTTCTTCCTCTTCTTCTTCTTCTTCAGCTTGTTTCTCGTGTTCTTCTTCTTTTTCTTTTGCTATCTCTTCTTTAATCACCGAGAGCAAATGATCTTTGTCGTAGGTGAGGTTTATGATTGCGACACCTTCCTCGTCTCCTTTTTCCGCTTCTCCTGTTATAGCCGCAACGATAAAATTAATATCCTTCTCGGGATCAATTCCTGTCTTTGCTTTAAATTCCTCAAGACCTGTTAATTCGTCTGACGTCTCATCGCTTTCTTTCTCTTTGATTAGATTATTTATAAATTCTATTGCCAATACTCTGTGGATATCGATATAAAAGACAGCCATTACATCTTTGGGAATGAGCTTAAGCGCGCCTTCAGCATCGGCAGGGGCAGCCTTAGAAACAAACAATCCCTCTTCGCATGATGTAAGAGAACACAGAGCGAATATAACCGCAATACCAATTAACGCAAATTTTTTCATTGTTCTTCCTCCTGTATTAACTGATAAATTCTTTATGAAGCCCTAAAACTTTAACCACTATACCAAAAAATTCCTGAGTTGTAAAAAGGAAACAGGCGCCATTTTCGTTACAAAGTGTTAAAAGGGGGCATGTCCCATTTTTTGATGTTCTGTCCACACGTTGAGAATGTCTTCTTATTTTCAAAAATGGGGAATGAACCCATTTTTTGGCCCCATTTTTTTCTTAATCAATTTTTTCTTTTTAGCTTACTCCATAGATTTTAACCTGGATTCACTAATTTAATACGAAAAAAAAGTCTCAAAGGTTTTTAAAAAATTCAATTTTCTGTTATAAATTGAGGGGAAAAGCACAACAATATTTGGCTTGGAAAGGAGGAATCGTGTCCGAAAAAAGAAAAATAGTACTTCTCGTATCTTTTCTTATTTTTGCGTTTCTTCTCCCTCTGTCTGGAAAAGATGAGATGCCTTCTATTCTCAGCATGCGGGAAAGAAATGCTGTCGTTAATAATTTGTTAAAGATTCGCCTTGAAACACTTCTTCCTGAGCTGATGCGTCAGCAGAACTTTGATATGTGGGTGGTTATCTGTCGTGAGTACAATGAGGACCCGGTCTTTTTTTCCTTGGTCCCTTATAATTCCCTTGCGGCCCGACGTCTGACAATGTTAGTCTTTTATGACAGGGGAGACAAAGGTGTAGAGAGGCTGGCTGTTAGCCGTTACGGAATCAGAGATTTCTACGAAGGAGTTTGGCAGCCTGAAAAAATTGAGCAATGGGAATGCCTGGCAAAGGTTATCAAGGAACGAAATCCCAAAAGAATCGGGATCAACGAATCTGATACATTTGCCTTTGGCGATGGCCTTTCATCCTCCCTGAAAAAAAAGCTCCTTCGAGCTCTTGGACCCGAATACTCTTCGCGGCTTCATTCAGCAGAGAAACTCGCTGTCGGATGGCTGGAGAGGCGGATACCTGAGGAGCTTGAAATCTATCCCCATATTGTGGCTATAGCTCATCGAATCATTGCCGAGGCTTTCTCCAGAGAAGTCATCACACCAGGAGTGACCTCAACTCAGGATGTTTCCTGGTGGATCAGGGAAAGGTTCCGAGAGCTGCGTCTGGGCAACTGGTTTCATCCTTCGGTGTCTATCCAGCGCTCAAAAAAAAGCAAGAGCAGTGGGGATACTATCCTAAGAGGAGATCTTTTGCACTGCGATATCGGAATAACTTATCTCCGACTCAACACAGATACCCAGGAACACGCCTATGTTCTTCGGGAAGGAGAGACTGATGCTCCTCAAGGCTTAAAGGAGGCGTTGGAGGTGGGAAATCAGGCCCAGGATATTTTGATCGCTGAGTTCAAGGAGGGAAGAACCGGAAACGAAATTCTTGCAGCTGCTTTGAAAAAAGCCAAAGAAGCTGGTCTGAAAGCCAGCATCTATAGTCATCCCTTAGGCTTCCATGGTCATGGAGCAGGACCAACCATCGGCCTGTGGGACAACCAGGTTAATGTTCCTGGAAAAGGAGATTACCGCCTCTACTATGATACCTGCTATGCCATCGAACTGAATATCAGAACAAACCTTGCCGAGTGGGGAGGCCAGGAAATTCGAATTGCTCTGGAGCAGGATGGAGCCTTCACCAGAAAAGGAGTTCACTTTATTGACGGACGCCAGACAAAATTCCACCTGATAAAATAAAAATTCTCATGGATAAATTTTCATCATGGAGACAAAATAGAATTGATTTCTTCAGAGTCCTAGAGAGGGCAGCCTTGGCAAGACTGAAAAATATTTTAAAATTGGCTCTTTCTTAGAGTTATGTGATAAGAGGTTATTGCGAGTTTAAGATGAAAGAAAATAAACTAGAGACTAAAAACTTTTTTCAAAATCTTGTTAAGAGCCGAAGGAGTATCCGCCGCTACCTGGAAAAGCCTGTTGAAAGAGAGAAAATTCTGACCTGCATCGAAGCAGCCCGGTTGGCGCCGTCCGCGGATAATGTCCAACCCTGGAGATTTTTAATTATTGACGATCCGGATCTTAAGGCTCAATTTGCCAAAGAGGTTTTTTCAGGAATCTATTTCGTCACAAGGTTTGCTGAGAAGGCTCCTGTTCTCATTATGATACTGGCCCGGCTTGATATAATCGCCAACAGAATAGGGAAGCAAATCCAGAACATCCACTATTATTACATTGATATTGGAATTGCAGGAGAACATATCGTGCTTCAGGCCGAGGAGCTCGGTCTGGGCACTTGCTGGGTTGGCTGGTTCAATCCCAGAAAAGCCAGGAAGTTTTTAAAAATTCCGCGTAAGTACAAGGTTGTTTCGCTCATGGCCATGGGCTACTACGAGAAAAAACCTTCTAGAGAGAGGAAAAGGAGGAAACTCGAAGAGATAGCCTGGTTCAACAAGATTGAAGAAAAGGACTAGGGGAATAACCTGGCTTGCTCCTTGCCTTCTTTTGATGTATTTCCCAAAACAGGGATAATTATAACCGTTCCCAATTCTTATTTGCCGTTTTTTGTAATTTTCATCAGATAGTCGTCTTTATAGCTTTGTGATTATAAAAAGCTATAGGTAAGACCAAAGGCAATAGCCTGCTTGATTTGGCGTTTTTTGGAAATGTCTTTGTCATAAAATAGCTTGAAATTAATATTTATATTAATGTATTTGGAGATCATTATGGTGAAGACGTTATCCCAATTTACATCTGTTTCATCAAAGGCCTTAAATGCACTAAAGAGTTCTAATTTAGAGGTAAAAAGTGAGTTGTTAGTTACCTTCCAACTTAAATCAGTCACTGATTCAGCTCCGAATTCATTCTTTGTTTTCTCGATTTTATCTACAGTGCCCGGGTCATCGGCATACGGTACGGGAAAATCACTGGTGATGGTCTGTTTTAGGGCAATACCCAGCCGACTTTTTACTAAATCGTTTGGTTGATAGCCGACGCCAATGCTTTCTCTGAAATATCCCGGGTCCATAAAAGACGATATTTGCGTTTTTGGGTCAGTGTCGTAATTGTAACCAGGTGCAAATTGAGTTTCCGCAGTGCAGGCTATAAAAGGATTAACAAACATTCCAAGCCTATATGTTAAGACACTTTCCAGTTTAACCTCATCAATGGACTTGCGGAATTCTTGATCGCCGATCTTAGTTGAAGCGTACGTAAACTTGCCAGAATTAGCCCAATTATACTTTTCCTGGCTTTTTATAAATTTGAAATTAAAATTTAGCTGCCAGGCGAATGAGTTTTCACCACCCTGGGTCCAATTGCTTAAACTGGTTTGAGTTAAGTTGATACCTCCAACCATCTCTTTTTGCCAGCCATATTTTGGCTCCTCTTTTGGCTTTTTCTGGGCAAAAACATATGTGCCCAAAAAGATTGATAGAAACAATACAAGCACAACGGATTTCAGTTTCATGATATCCTCCGTTATTGAAGGTTTGTTTGACTATCTTTATCATAGGAAAAGATTGAATTCAAATTTCATAGAAAGCGACAGGTAGCTAGATTAAAACCTTACGATAAAACGATTAAAAGGTTAGATCTCGACTTTGAACATGCCCTTAAAGACGAAGGCAAAGATAATAGAAAGAACGAAATAAACGATAACCCAGGCCGGGATTTTCCAGAGCCAGGGGATGCTCCAGCCAAAAAGATTCATACTCTTGGCTGGATATTTCACTTCTATAGTTTTTATCGGTAGGTCTCGTGGCAAGGGGGATTCTCCCGGATTGACAAGCTCATTGATGAAGTTACGTCTAACTTTCAGAGGAGAAATCTTACTCAGCGGTCTTTGAGCGATAGCCAATTTTTTTGTGAGCCTCTGGCCGTTAACTATCAATGTTAAATCATGAACACCTTTTTCTCTTGCTTGAAGACGCCAGTTTATCTCCTCTTCTTCTTCAATTCTGAAGGGAGGAGTTTGGATATCAAAACCTGAGGAGGGTTCGAGAGCAAGATTGATATCAAGAGGGTTCTGGCCTTCTTCCATTTTGACCTTTAAGATTGCTTCTTGGCCGGGAGTTAAAGCCTCGTAGCCGAACCAGAGGTTAAGCTGGGTAACTATCAGAATGATAGGAATAATCATTACCAGCAAAGGTTTTGCCGAGTAGCTGATGTATTTTAGATTATTGCGGAGAATGTTTCCCTGGGCCTTAAAAGAGAGGCTCAGATTATCCTTGAACAACCAAAACTCTAGGAGATGAGCTTTTATCTTATTCTTGACCTGCCTTATCCCTTCTTGGTTTGAAGTGAAGCGAAAGACAAAAAGCATAAAGAGCGCTGTCAGAAATGAGATGAGTATCATGCCAATCCAGGGATTCATGCTTTGGAATGGAAAGAAGATGATATTAAAGATTTTCCCGAACATAGAATTAAATATCCACATCATCCTTTTTAATACTTAAGAAATATAGCCAAGTCCTTTTAGCTTTTTCTTTATTTCCTCCTCGGAATCGGATCCTTCGAGTTTTGCAATCTCTTTCTCCAGGCAGTGCGTGACGAACTCCTCTGGAGAAGAATAGCCGGCCATTTTGGCGTATTTTTTGACTTTATCCATTAAATCTTTATCCAGTTTTATTTTGGCCTTTCCCATTTTTTATCTCCTGAAATCTAAAATATCGGTTTTCCTACCATCTCCTTTGGTATTTCCGCACCGAAGATTTTGAGTATTGTCGGTGTTAGATCATAAAGAGCAGGAGATTTGATCTTTATCTTTCGGTTGGTGAGTAAAATTCCCGGGATAACTTCGGGAGCCATGCAGTGGTCGCCACTCCATTTTTCTGTGTTATCCTCAACAATTTCTTTTGGGATTCTTCCCAGTGGGGCAGCCCAGGAAGTGCGGTAGCCATGATTGTAGCCGACGATGATATCCGGAGCTTCTTCCACATACGGGCCCTGGTAAACATCCTTGGCGACAAATGCTCTCAATACAGGCTTTTCCCCTGTTTTGGGATCGCGGAAATTCTCTAATTTATGAGCGATCTCTCGAACTAGGGCTTCTTTTTCCTCTCCTTGTTTCACAATGCCTTCCGCCTCTCTTCCCTTTTGGTTGATGTAAAGACTGTTCAAGCCAAAAGAATAAGCTTTGGTTCTTGACCAATTAGTGTTCAGAAAAAGATCTTCTCGACCCTGTTTCCAGGGATTAATCAAGGTATGATAGCCGCTTTCTTTAAGCCATGTGTTTAGATTGAAAGAGTGGCGGAAGGGAGAAAACCCGTGATCAGACATGACAATGAGTACTGTATCTTTATCTGCCTTTTCCATGGCTCTTGCCAGCAGTTTATCCATCTCTCTATAGATATTTTCAATCGCGTTTCCGTGTTTTTTTGCCAGGTCTTGATCGTAGGAAGGATGTTCTTTATCTATAAGTCGCCAGAACATGTGCTGCCGTTGGTCAGTACTGGATACATAGTAGAAAAGAAGCCCTGAGGAAAACCTTGCCAGTTCATAATCGAACATATCCAGCCTTTCTCTAAGGACAAGATCATCCTGCTCAAGGAACTCGCCATCATCCAGAACATCGTTATCAAGAGCTTTAGTGTCAGCCGGAAGACCCTTGGTAAAGAATGGACCGAATCTCTCCTCCAGCTCTTTTGAGTATCCCTTTGGAGTGGAGATAGGAAGAGCAGCTCGACCTGGATCAATGTTAACAGGTGAAACATAAAGCTTGAAGTTAGGTCGAACCTGTTTAAGGTAAAACAGGCAGATGCCACTTAAACTCTGAGTGGGAATCATTCTGAGGTGAATTCTTTTCCATGAACTCCACTCTCCTTCTTTGAGGAGGAATTCGTGATCTTGGATCGAGATTTTAGCCACCGGATTCACCGGGTCGATAAAAACCTTAAATTCTATCGATGATTCTGGCCTGTCCTTTTTAAAAGAGTTCACAGGTCCGGGAATCCTGGCTTCGACTCTATTGGCAATGACATTGACTGGATGTATTCTTCCACCACCGATATCCTCCTTGAGTTCTTTTGCTTCTGTAGTGTAGTAGTTGAAGATACCGTAGCTTCCAAGTATATCTGGCGTTCCCATTCCGGAAATTGTTCTCTGTTTTGTAGAGACCGGAGGGTAATTTGCCGGGATTTTAAAAACGGTTGCCGGAATATCATGATCTTCGAGAATCTGCCAGAAAGCTCTTCCTTTCCGCATATTCTTTACCTCTCCTCCTGAAAGCGGAAGAACAAGGTTTCCGATTCGTAATGTTTTTTTTGCTTCTGTTGTTTCGGATGCGGAAAACAAAGGAAAGTAGCGTTCAGGATCTCTGTGGATGAAATCAAATATGGCATGCCCACCGGGATTCGTCCCGGTAGTAAAATTCGACCAAGCAACAGGACTTTGAGGTGGAATGCTTGTTCTCAAAGGGAGAAAGTCCCCTTGGCGCGCCAGCCGCTGGAAATAGGGAAGTTTCCCCTCCCTCATCCATCCTTGGAGAAGGTTAGGGTCTATCCCATCAAGTCCAAGGATAAGGACTTTTTTGGGAGTCGCTCTCTTTCCAAAAACTTTTATAGGCAGGTCTGAGCTTCCTAAAGCCAGAAGAGAGCCAGCAGCCAAGCCTAATTTAATAAATTCTCTTCGATCTATTTGATTCATTTTTTCTTCTCCCTAATATTTTTACCTAAAGAAAAATTCTGAGCGTCTATCAGTGAATGACCGTCCATGTGCGAGGGCACTTGGAGGCCAAATAATTCAAGTGCTGTAGGAGCAATATCCATTATAGAAGGACTCTTGGTGTTTATTTTTTTGCTGCAAAAAAATATGCCGGGGACAATCCTGGCGTCGATGCAGTGATCTCCACTCCAGGCTTTGGTGTTATCTTCAAAGATATGGTCACTGACCTTTCCAGTGACTGAATCCCAGGAGATTCTGTATCCTTCGTTGTATCCCACAATAAGATCAGGACAATTATCCAGGTAAGGACCAGATGGAAGTTCATCGCGATCAAAAACTTTATTGATGGCTACAGCGTTTCTTTCTTTGTCTTCTAGACCATCCAACTTTCTGATAATTTCTCTCTTTAGGGCCTTCGTTTCTTCGCCGGTATGAATTTTTCCCTTTGCTTCCCTGCCTTTCTGGTTTATGTAAACTCCTGCAAGGCCCAAACCATAGGCTTTGGTTTGCTCCCAGTCGACATCCTTAAACCACTCCTCGCTTCCTTTTTTCCCTTCTTTGAGGGAGAGATAGCCATTCAGATAAAGCCAGGAATTGAGATTCACTCCGCGGCGGAAGGACTTAAAGCCATGATCTGACATGATGACTACAACGTCTTTTTCATCTGTTTTTTCGAGAACTTTCCCCACAAGTTCATCCATTCTTTTATAGAGGTCTTCGATGACCTTGGCGCTCATACTAGCCTGCCGGCTTTGGAGCGCAGGATGACTCTCATCAAGATACCGCCAGAACATATGCTGGATGCTGTCTGTGGTCTCAAAAACACAGGTGACCAAGCCTTTTTTTGTTTTATCCATGGCATGGAAAAACATGTTTTCCCATTCCTCATGGTTTGAATAAGTCAATTCTAAGAAGGCTTCTTCACTGAGAATTCCTTCGTTCAGGGCCCAGGTATCGTTTGCTTCTCCAAGCGTTATGAAGCTTCCCAGGAGTTTTGCCAAATAGACAGAATAGATATAAGGATGGGAAAGAGGCAGAGCTGGTTTTTCCGGGTCTATATTCAGCGGAGTGAGATACATCTCGAAATGAGGATGAATTTGAGAGATATAAAAACGACAGATGGCCTTTATTTTTATTCCCAGGCCAGGGCGGAATGTAAGTTTTTTCCATTCTGAGAAAGTCTGTTTTTCCAGTTTGAATTTTTGGCCCGAGACTTCCAGTAAAGCTGCTTCTTTATCGTTATCGATTGAAATTTGAAGAGGGAGGCGAATTTCTTCATCATTTTGCGCAAGGTTATTTTCTGGGCCTGATATGTAGGTTTCAATCTTATCTCCATTTAAGGTCACAGGAATATTTATCCCGCCTTCCCGCTTTTTTATTCTCTCTTTATCTGAGGTGTAAAAGGAGAAGGTTCCCTGGCTGCCTTTCAGGTCAGGAGTACACATGCCAGAGAGGAGATGTCCTTTGAATTTTTCTGGAGGAAAGGTTATCGGTACTCTTAAGATAGTGCTGAAAATGCCTTTCTGCCCCAAGATTTTCCAAAAAGGGATGCTCCTGCGCAGACCTTTGATTTCGGGCTTTGAAAGGGGGATATTGTATTTTCCGAGAGATAGGGTTTTTTTAGGCTTTCCGATCCGCGCAGAAGAAAGATCTGGAAGATATGTCTTTGGGTCGCGGCTTAGAAAATCAAAGATGTTGTGTTTGGAGGGATTGGAACCTGTCATAAAAGAAGACCAGGCGACCGGGGATATTGACGGAATAGTTGTTTGAAGTTTAGCGTATGTTCCCCTTTTTTTAAATCTTGAAAAATTAGGAAGTTTACCTTCGGACATGTATTTTTCGGCTAGAGTCGGTTCTAAGCCATCCAGCCCGATGATAACAAATCTATTGATACTGCTTTTCTTATATGCTCTTTGCCCTTTTATGACACGAAGGATAAAACGAAGAGGCCACGAGAAAAAGGAGAAAAGAGCCAGGAAAAAAGTTAGAAAAAGGATAAAAAAAGAGGTAAGAAAGGCAAAACCCGCTCCTGGGCCTATATAAGCTTGGAGGGGAAGCGAAAGAGCAAGTAATAGAAAGATAAAAGGGAAAAAAGGGGGCAGGCTACTTTTAGAGAAAAGGGGACAGGCTTTTTTTCCTTTCAAAGGTTTTAGTTTACCAAAATGCAGGCTCCGAAAAGAAATAGCGGCTTGCGCCATTTTTTTTCTTTTCCTTGAAAAGAATTGCGTTATCCAAAATGACAATTGCGCGAAGAAAAAGTAGCCTGTTCCCATTTTATTTATTTTATTCATATGAAAAGTCATCCAGTATTATCTTTGCTAAATCAGAGATATGTAGGTCCTTACCTTGTTCTTTTTTTGACCAGAAAAAAGCATCATCCCAGGTGTGCATACCCTGTAGTTTCGAGCGGCCAAATATTTCCTTTTTCTTTACCGAGCCCTTCATATCAAAACCAGATTCTGAGAGAACGATTAAATCCGGGCCCTCGGAAAGACAAGGCCCGGAATAAATTTCTTCAGCATCAAACACACATCTCACAACTTTTTTCCCTTTGTATTCAAGTCCCTCTAATTTCTTACTGATTTCTTCTTTTAACGCTCTTTTTTCCGATGGTTCAACACAGCCTTCAGGAAATTTTTCTTTCAAGTTCAGGTAGATGCGGTTTGGTTCCATGACAAAGGCCCTGGTTGATGGGGAAATATCGGTCAGGCTTTCTGGAGAAGGATTTTTAAACTTTAAATATCCCTGCTCTTCAAGCCACACATTAAGATAGACTTCCTGTTCGATCTTGGCAAATCCGTGATCTGAAAGAA
>Ga0209636_10001122_pt1 | contig 26897 bp, 25 predicted proteins | sample DeeMarSWOR152_54_FD_187464 | JGI IMG/M metagenome (GOLD analysis project Ga0209636, IMG submission 187464) | Marine sediment microbial communities from White Oak River estuary, North Carolina - WOR-1-52-54 (SPAdes) (version 2) | ecosystem: Environmental > Aquatic > Marine > Intertidal zone >...
CCATTTAGCCAGCTTATAAGCCAGTTCTTCAGCTTCCCAGTAGTATTTCGTTAAAGGAGAGTTCTTGTCTTCAGGATTGGCCTGAGCAGACCCAAAGAAGAGTACTGTGTTATTGACCTTCAGCTCCTTCAGCCTGCTTAGAGGTTCCAGATATTCACTCAAGATCCGAATAGTGCGGGCGTCCCGGGACTTTAAAAAGTCTAAATTTTTATATGCTTTCAAAGTGGATGTGAATTTTTTCATGATGACCTCTTTCAAAAAGCGAAAGGAAATTCTATCCGAATTAGGAGTTGAACACAAGTGCAACAAAAAAGGGGACGGGCCCCTTTTTACATAAAAATGGGACAGTCCCTATCTCATACAAATAAGGATTGAAAGGGACAATCCCGATAGAAAAAAGGGGCCTGACCCACTGCTGTCCGGTTGTTGAATTTCAAAATCCTTATAACTTCAATACATACATAAACTTACGGTAGGTTTTCGCCTTAATCGATTTGAACGCAAATTCCAATTTTTTTTGTTGTAACTTTAATAATATCAACAATAAATTTTTTATTTTGTGTATAACCGGACACTAGTGGGCCTGTCCCCTTTTTTGTTGCTTGGTCTCATGTTTTAATATATCCTATGATATCTAAAACAGTGAGTTTGCCGGATACAGTATGACACAAGGTCTTGAGAGTCTCTCATCAATGGAATATCCTGGCCGGGTTGTGCTCATTGGCCAGGATCTATCCGGAGAGAACACGGTCATTATCTACGCCATAACTGGCAGGTCTCCCTCGAGCCAAGCCAGAAAATTGGCAGTGGAAGACAATGGTATCTGGGCTCAATCTACCGATGAAGAGACATTAAAAAAGGGAAATGTCGAGTTGCTTGTCTACCAAGCCATACTATTCACTTCTCAGGGAATCGCAGTCAGCAACGGGAAGCAGACGCCGGATATCGGAAAGGCACTCACGCAGAGCCAGAATCCTGTTGAGGTCCTGTCTTCCTCACTCGCAACATGGGATTACGAGCCAGATTCGCCGATCTTCACGCCCAGGATAAGCGGATGTGTTCTCCCCGGTAGGAAAGCAGCATTGAGCATAATCCGTCGAGGCCCGGATGGCTCCTCGCAGAGAAAATTCTTTGATGTTCCGTTGACTGCTGGCAGGGGGAAAATGATTGCGACCTATTCTGGAGAGAACAGGGATCCCTTACCTTCCTTTGCAGAAGGTCCGGTTGATGTCGGAATTCAGGCAAAAAAGGCAGATGATATGGCCGAGGCTGTTTTTGATTCTCTTGGTCCTGTGGCTGGCAAGGACGATTTCAGGGTATCTGTGGCCTGTGTTTTTTCCAGTGATTTTGATATACGTCAGAATGAAACATACATAATCAACAGGCATGAAAGGATAAGGAACTAACATGGAAAAAACAAGCAAGGAAGACCGTATGCAGTACCGGACGAAAGTCAAAGAGGAGTTTCCCGAATTCATTCAGTTTGGCGATAGGCAGTTCAAGAAGAAGCAGTCCATGAGATACGGGGAAAACCCTGGCTACCCTGCAGCTTTTTATACAGAAGAAGGCGCATCCGGTCCCAACATGGCCACCATGGAGATTCTGCAAGAGGGGATAAAGGGATTAGGGTACATAAACGTGGGAGATATGGATTTAGGCCAGAGGCTTGTCAGAAAATTAACCGGGATCTATAAAGATAGAATGATCTGTGCTCTCATCAAACATGAAATGCCGAGCGGAGTGGCCATGGGGAAGGCCCAGGAGGAAACCTTTGAGAAAGCATGGAAGTGTGATTCCCTTTCTAATTTTGGAAGTGTTGACGTCTTCAATTATGAGGTCACTGAAACGCTGGCCGAACTTCTGGTGCAGAAAGAAAGGAATATTGAAGTCGTCTATGCTCCGGGTTTTAGCTCCGAGGCGCTCGAAGTTTTTGCCTCGAGAAAATCCTTAAGAGTGGTGAAGATGGGAGCCTCTCTGGATGAAGAAGCCGTCGATAATAGTCTGGAATTTAAAAGAGTAGCCGGGGGAATTCTCGTTCAGAAAAGGTTTGATTCAAGGATTGTATCCACGGATTCTGTCGATGTCGTCTCAGAAAAACAGCCCACTCAAGAAGAAATTGACGCGGCCATTTTCAACTGGAACGTTGCCTGTTTTACTCGCTCCAACGCAATTATCATCGGGAAAAACGATAAAGTCCACGGAATCGGCTCGGGCCAGCGGAGCCGGGTGGATGCTGCCGAAGATGCGATTCGATTTTCAAAGCGCGGCTACGGGCCAGAAGGATGTGTCATGGCCTCTGATGCGTTCATGCCCTTTCCGGATGTTGTGGAGCTTGCAGCGCAGAATGGGATAAGAGCGATTATCTACCCTCTCGGGTCCATCAGAGACCAGGAAGTTCTTGATAAGGCTAATGCGCTTAACCTGGCTATGCTCATAACCAGAAAGCCTGGAGAAGCGGATAGCGAGCGCTGTTTCCTGCACAGATGATTCTCATGAAGCGACTACACATCCCACTCAGATTGAAACAGAGTCAGTAGAAAAAGAGAGAAGAAGAATCCGGTTCAGCGTTTTAACCTGGAACTATCCTGAAACTTGACTTTAGGAGGCAAAGCGTTATAATAAAAGGCTTTTCATAAGTCAAGAAAAGAGAAAAAATCTGCATTATAAGAAGGCATCTATTTTCATAATAATACACGTGGATTATTCACGAGTCGAGGTTGCCGTAGGCTCTGTTGCGAAGAGCGTAGCGAATGTGGTATTTTTATTTCAAACAATAGGTTGAGATTACCACACTCCCTTCGGTCGCTCGCAATGACAGCGCTCTACTTAAAGTTGCCGTTCACCAACTGATCCCTGTGATGACGTGGCCGTCCACCGCGATTGGGCCACAACGAAGCAGACGTCGTTGTGAGGAGCGAAGCGAATGTGGCAATCTCGTGCAATTAGCGATACACTATGAGATCGCCGCGCTCTGCTCGCGATGACAATTTTATTTAGAAAAAAAAGGTCGTCAGATTTGCTTGCCCGAAGGGTAAAAGATGCAGACATAGGATCATTAGTCGTCCTTCAAAGGTGATTTGAATAGGGTGTCGGCAGATTTTATGAATAATTCAGGGATATTAACCATTTCATAAGTTTTTATAAAAAGGAGACATAAAATGAAAGAAGTAACAGTGGAAGAGTTGTTGGCTAAAGCTGAACAGCCTTCCAAAGATGCAATGCGGCTTCATCCTTTCTACAGGGGTAAAATTGAGGTCATTCCCAAATGCCGGATCAGAAATTTTGAAGATTTTGCCATCTGGTATACTCCAGGAGTCGCCGCTCCCTGTAAAGATATCTACGCCGATAAGGAAAAGGCATACGAGATGACCAACAAGTGGAATTTTGTTGCCGTTGTCTCGGATGGATCAAGAGTTTTGGGGCTGGGCGATATCGGGCCCGAGGCAGGGCTGCCTGTTATGGAAGGGAAAGCCTTGCTGTATAAGTACCTGGGAGGCGTAGATGCTTTCCCAATCTGCATTGATACCAAGGAGCCTGAAGAAATCATACAGGCTGTCAAGTGGCTCCAGCCGACTTTCGGCGGTATCAACCTTGAAGACATCTCTCATCCGAAATGCTTTCATATTTTAGATACTTTAAGAAAAGAGATGGAAATTCCTGTCTGGCATGACGACCAACAGGGGACAGCCTGTGTCACAGTGGCTGGGCTCCTCAACGCAGTCAAAATAGTTAGCAAAAAGATGGAGGGTATTAGGGTCGCATTAATAGGTGCGGGCGCGGCCAACATTGCTATTGCGAGGCTCATAATTACAGCCGGTGTAAAGCCTGAGAATATAATAGCCGTTGACTCCAAGGGAATACTCCATTTGGACAGAGGGGACAGAGAGACATTAAAAACTAAATATAAGGAAAAATGGCATCTCTGTGAAACGACAAACTCCAAGCGCATCAAGGGTGACATCAAGGAAGCCATGGAGGGTGCGGATGTGGTGATCTCTGCATCCAAGCCAGGCCCTGGCGTAATCAAAAAGGAGTGGATTGAGTCCATGGCAGAAGACGCCATTGTGTTTGCAGAAGCCAATCCGGTTCCTGAAATTTGGCCGTGGGAGGCGAAAGAAGCCGGCGCAAGAATTATAGCCACCGGACGTTCAGATTTCCCCAACCAGGTCAACAATTCCCTCGGATTTCCAGGAATATTCCGTGGTGCGCTCGACATCAGAGCCACAAAAATCACTGATGAAATGTGTATCGAGGCGGCCAAAGAATTGGCTAAAGTGGCTGAAGACCATGGGATTCACGAAGAATATATAATCCCAAACATGGACCAGTGGGAGGTCTTTCCAAGGGAAGCAGTCGCTGTCGGAACCAAGGGAATCGAACAGGGAGTGGCCAGGATCAAAGCCCCTGCCGAAGAGAGATTTAAACTTGCGGAAAGCATTATCAAGAAAACAAGAGAAGAAATACAACTGCTGATGAAAGAAAAATTTATAATCGATCCTGATAAATAGAAGAAATCCGCCCGAACGAGCGATTTTCTAAGAAAATCGAAAATCTAGTAAGAAAAATACATTCATTCCGGATTAATAAATTATATTTAGCTGAAAAACGTGCATAATGATTCACTTTTGTCTGCGATTTTTCTGGGTGATTTAATCGTTTAACCAGATCAATACTATTTCGTGGCGCTGAATCCAGCCATTAATAAAAAACATCCTAAAAAAACTTGACAAAACATCACTCAAGTAATATATTATATATTGACTAAAATAGGAGGAATAATATGGCAAAAACAATAGGTATTGATCTAGGAACGACAAATTCAGTTGTGGCTGTCGTTGAAGGAGATAAACCGATTATCATTCCCAATGAAGAGGGAGGGCGGACAACTCCTTCTGTAGTGGCGTTCAATGAAAAAGGTGAACGTTTGGTCGGACAGGTTGCCAAGAGGCAGCGGATCACCAATCCGGAGAATACAATCTATTCCATAAAGAGATTCATGGGCCGCCGGTATAAAGAAGTGCCGGAAGAGATAAAACAGGTCCCGTTTAAGGTAACTCAAATATCGAGTGGAGATGTGAGGATTGAGGCTCTTGGTAAAAAGTATGCCCCTCCAGAACTCTCTGCCATCATTCTTCAAAAATTAAAAAAGGCAGCAGAGGACTATCTGGGAGAAAAAGTCGAGAAGGCCGTCATCACTGTTCCGGCATATTTCAATGATAGTCAGAGAAAAGCCACCAAGGATGCTGGTGTGATTGCCGGTTTAGAGGTAGAGAGGATCATCAATGAGCCGACAGCCGCAGCTCTCGCTTACGGTATGGAGAAGAAGAAAGACGAAACGATTGCTGTCTATGATTTCGGAGGAGGGACCTTTGATATTTCCATCCTGGAAGTTGGAGAGGGTGTTATCGAGGTCAAATCCACCAACGGAGATACCCATTTAGGCGGTGATGATATTGACCAGCGAGTGCAGGACTGGCTTGTGGCTGAATTCAAGAAGGAGGCGGGCATAGACCTTTCTAAGGACAAAATGGCCCTTCAGAGGCTCAAAGAGGCCGCTGAAAAAGCCAAAATGGAACTTTCCACTACGATGGAAACAGAAATAAACCTTCCTTTTGTCACAGCGGATGCATCCGGTCCAAAACACCTGCTGATGAAGCTCAGCCGAGCCAAGCTGGAACAGCTCATGGATGACCTCGTTCAGAGGACAGTCGGACCATGCAAACAGGCTTTGAAAGATGCCAACTTGAAGCCCGAGAACATCGATGAGGTTATTCTGGTGGGAGGGTCAACCCGAATACCAAAAGTCCAGCAGCTGGTCAAAGATCTTTTCGGAAAAGAACCCCATAAAGGAGTGAATCCGGATGAGGTGGTGGCTGCAGGAGCGGCTATCCAGGGAGCTGTCTTAACTGGAGATGTCAAAGATGTTCTGCTTCTGGATGTGACTCCTTTGACTCTCGGCATAGAGACTCTCGGGGGCGTGTTCACTAAGATGATTCTCCGGAACACGACCATACCAACAAAGAAAACAGAAGTTTTTTCCACAGCCGCGGATAGCCAGCCGAGTGTTGAGATCCATGTTCTCCAGGGAGAAAGAGAAATGGCTGCCAATAACAGAACATTGGGTCGTTTTCACCTGGATGGGATCCCACCGGCTCCAAGAGGTATCCCCAAGATCGAAGTGACCTTTGACATCGATGCCAATGGGATCCTCCATGTTTCTGCTAAGGACATGGGAACCGGAAAGCAGCAGGCAATCACGATTACCGGTCACAGCGGGCTGGATGACAAAGAGATCGATGAGATGGTCGAAGATGCAGAAGCCCACTCAGAAGAGGATAAGAAAAGGAGAGAAGTCATTGATGCCAAGAACCAGGCTGACCAGATGGTTTATAATTTAGAAAAACTGATGAGAGAGAACAAGGATAAGATACCTGAAAACGAAGCGAAAAATGTTCAGGTAGAGATTGAAAACACCAAAAAGGCCATTGAAAGTGATGATGCCGAGCAAATAAAGAAAGCTATGGAGGCTCTTTCTCAGGCATCGCATAAGTTGTCAGAAATGATGTACCAGCAGGCTTCACAGCAGCAGGCTCAACAGGATGCCTCCCAGCAGGGTGCAGCCGGCGACCAGGCTGCAAGTCAAGAATCATCCCAGGATTCATCTGAGGAAGAAGTGATCGACGCAGAAGTTGTAGATGAAGAGAAAAAAAAGTAAACTGTAGATAACCTGTATTATTTAATTAGGTATTACAGCCCCAGCACGGCTGCATGAACGGATAGGTCAGGGATGGACAAGGATTACTACAAAATTCTCGAGGTCGACCGGAAGGCCTCTTCTATCGAGATCAAGAAAGCCTACCGAAAACTTGCCCGGAAATACCACCCTGACCTGAATCCCGGAGATAAAACTTCTGAGGCGAAATTTAAGGAAATCCAGGAGGCGTATTCCGTCCTCAGTAACCCGAAGAAGAAGAGTCAGTACGACCAGTTCGGGTTTGTCGGAGATGCTCCTCCTGGAGGATCGCAGTACCAGACTTACTCCTCGAGCTTTGACGGTTTCGATTTTTCTGGATTTGGGACGTCTTCATTCAGGGATTTCTTTGAAGGTTTTTTTGGAGGCACTGCCCAGCGCGCTCAGCCGAGTGTCCAGAGAGGAGAAGACCTGCTCTATACCATGAAGGTTGGGTTCATGGATGCCATCAATGGTTTGAAAACGAGGATACAGTTAACCCGGATGGTTGCCTGCTTGATCTGTCAGGGAAAAGGCTTTATTCAAAAGAGCACCCAACAAGCCTGTCGTGCATGCGGAGGAAGCGGCCAGAAGACTATCCAGAAAGGTGCCATGCGCTTTTCGACGACCTGTCCTTCCTGCGGAGGAACAGGACAAATCCCAGGCCAGGAGTGCTCCGCCTGCCATGGCCAGGGTCTGGTGCAGAAGACAGAACTGATCAGTGTCAGGATCCCCGGAGGAGTCAATACGGGCTCTAAGGTCCGCATACCAGGAAAAGGGAATGCCGGAAGAGGAGGAGGTCCCTCTGGTGATCTATTCATCACGATAGAAGTCGACCCCCACCCGCTCTTCAAACGAGAGGGAGCGAATATCTACTTGAAAGTGCCCATCACTGTGCCCGAGGCCACTCTGGGAGCCAAGATAGATATTCCGACTCTCTACGGGAAGTCCACTATCAAGATTCCTCCCGGAACAAAATCAGGTCAAAAGCTGAGGCTCAAGGATAGGGGAGCTCCTTTTCCCGGAAAAAAATCGCGAGGAGATCAGTTTGTCGAAGTCTCGATCGTCCCTCCTTCATTCAATGATGAGAGAATCCGAGAGTTGATGAGAGAACTGGAAAAAGTCTCTCAGGAGAATCCCAGGGAGAAAATGGAGAGTTATTAGAATGAAAGAAAAAAAAGAGCCAAAGAATTATTATCACATAAGCAGTGTTTCGGAGATGTTCAACATCCATCCGCAAACCCTCAGGCTTTACGAAAGGGAGGGTCTGTTAAGGCCTTCCCGGAGTGAGGGGAATACACGCTGTTACACAGATGAGGATTTGAAGCAGCTCGAGCTGATCCTGAATCTCACACGGGACTTGGGCGTTAACCTGGCTGGCGTTGAAGTGGTGATCAATATGAGGCGAAAAATCGAGCAGATAGAAGAAGAAGTGAATATGTTCCTGGAATACATCAGGAAGGAATTTTTCGAAGGGAAGGAAGAGGAGTTTGAACTCAGGACAAAAAGCCTGGTGCGCGTCAGCCCTGCAAAGATCATAAGGATAGAGAAAGAGAAAGAAAAAAATGACGAATGATGACCGAAGCTACCTGGATTTTAAGAATTTAAGGACTTATCTGAGCCAGATAGCGAAATATCCCATTCTCACACAGGATGAGGAAAAAAAAATAGGAAAACGAATCCAGAAGGGCGATAAAGAGGCTTTAAAGAAGCTAATAGAAGCCAACCTTCGGTTCGTTGTTTCTTATGTGAAAAAATACAAAGGGATGGGAATGGGAATGTTCGACCTGATCAATGAGGGGAATCTGGGGCTGATCGAAGCCGCAAAGAGGTTTGATCCGGACCGGAACGTCAAGTTCATATCCTATGCCGTGTGGTGGATCAGACAGGCGATCATTCATGCCTTGACACGTTCCTCACGTGCTTATCATGTGCCTCAGAAGCTTTCCGATAAGATATCTGAGATGAAAAGAAAGCAATCTCAGCTCAAAACAGAGCTGGGAAGAGACCCCACTCGAGAAGAAATTGCCAAGAGGATGGGCATTGCTGTGGATGAAGTTGAAGACCTGGAATTATTGGACGAGAAAGATGTTTCCCTGAGCGATACATTCTATGATGAAGACCGGGAAATGGGAGACAGGATTGAAGACAGTATTACTCCATCCGTGGAATACCAGATTATCAAAAACTCCATCCAGGAACAGATCAGGGCAATGTTGAAGGGACTGGATGAAAAAGAGATACATGTGATAAAATCCAGGTTCGGCCTGGATGACGATAAGCCTCGAACTCTCCAGGAGATAGGGGACGAGTTAAAGTTATCCAGGGAGAGAGTGAGACAAATTGAGCAAAAGGCAATGAGAAAATTGGCTCGTTCTCATAGTCTTCAGCAACTCAGAGGGTATTTAAACTGATGCCTGAAACGACGTGTGGTGAATGCCAGGGAACCGGCTGGGTCTTAGTGGAGTCCGGTCCAGGGACGACGGCCAGGCGGTGCAAGTGCTATAGTGAGAGGAGGAATCAGATTTTGTTTGAGCAGGCTAATATTCCGAGAAGGTACCGGGACTGTTCCTTCAAAAACTTCGAAATTCACAATGACTCGCACAAGGATGCTATAAAAATAGTGAAGAAATTTGTAAAAAATTACCCTGTGCAGGATGTCGGCCTCCTTTTTCTCGGTCCCTGTGGAGTCGGAAAAACACATCTAGCTGTAGCTACTATGAATGAGCTCATCCACAAGAAGAGGGTTCCTTGTTATTTTTGTGACTTCAGGGAATTGATCAGGAGTATCCAGAGCACTTATTCCTCTGATTCAGAGCTGACCGAAGTGGATGTGCTGTCACCCATTTTTCATAAAGATGTGCTCATCCTGGATGAATTGGGAGCTAAAAGGACCACGGCTTGGGTGGAGGAGACCGTCTTCTACATCATCAACAATCGGTATAACAACAAGAAGCTGACCATATTTACATCCAATTACCCTGATTCCGATGAAGAGGAAGAGGATAACAGGGAGGCTTATTTCAAAAAGGGCAAAGAGACTCTAGTGGACAGGATTGGTGTCCGTCTCAGATCCAGGCTTTATGAGATGTGTAAGATTGTCCAGATGGACGGGGATGACTATCGCAAAAAAATAAAACAAGCGAGTTACCGTTTTTAGCCGCACCCATCGAATTTTCTTAGATATTCACAACTTTATTCAGTTCAATGCGTGTTGAGTGATGACACTAGAAATGGAAATAAACTCATAAGGGGAATTTTAGAAAACGTTGCTATTTTTCAGCACTTTTGCTAAATTTAATGAGGACCTGCTCCTCGGTAGCTCAATCGGCAGAGCGGGTGGCTGTAAAAAGAGGAATGGATGGCTGACAGCGAAATTCATTCCGGGATGCAGCTTCCACGAGAGATCGTGGTTGAAAAATCGGGTGAATTCAGGGAAGCCTTCACGCTGTCAAAGAAGAAACAGGAGTATGGTAACCCTGAGCCAAGCTTTGATCTTGTGAAAAAGATCAGAGAAGGTGCAGAGACTAGAGCGTATGCTCGTACTCCAGGGATGTTCTGGGGGAAGCGCCCGACACCCTAGCCTTTTGTATAAAGGAAGGGTGAAGAGATAGTCCAAGCCCAGAAGAAATTCTGGGGCACTTGTAACCACTAGGTTGCAGGTTCGAGTCCTGCCCGAGGAGCCAACTTTTCCGGGGGAAAAATATAACTTTCCTTTTGCTATCTGTAGTCAAATTTAGTCGCCGGCTATGGGATTGGACTGAGGCTATTCGTCCCTTTAAAATCAATTATTTAGCGTTCAATAGACCTTTCAAATGCAACTTGATATAATAGCGTGAGTTCAAAGTGAAAAGGCTCATATTTTTAAAGAACATGCACCATGAATAGAAATAAAGGATTTCTAATAGGTATTTTTATTCTGTTTTCAATATCTATAAAAGGAAGCGCCCAGGATACACACTACTGGACACATCAATATGGTACGCGTTCAACATTGCTTGGAGGGTTGGTCATAGGAAGTATCCTGGACCTCAGCGGGACATATTACAATCCAGGTGGTTTGAGTTTAATCAAGGATCCTGAAACAATAATGGCTGCAAAAATTTTTCAGTATCCCAGCATAACGCTCAAAGGTTTTGCCGGAGGCGATGTTGACGTCAATTCTTCAAATTTGAGTCCAGCTCCCTCACTCGTTGCAGGGATGATAAAATTTAAATGGCTTGGAAAGCACTGGCTGGGGTATTCTGTATTGACGCGTCATGAGGTCAAACTCGGACTTTCCGGCTCAGTGATTGAATCGAGAGATGTGCTTATAGACTCTCCGGGTGAAGAAGACATCGCGACGGATTTTCGACTGAATGAAGACTTGAGTGAACCTTGGTGGGGAATCACTTGGTCGTATAGAGTCAATAACCATTTCGGAATCGGTATCAGTCAATATGCGATATTTCGGAGCCACAGGGTGAACTTTCAAACACTTGCCGAGGCGCTCACAACTGATGGTGAAATCGCCATGACGATTTACAAAAGAGATTTCAATTATTCGAACTATCGCATGCTGTGGAAGCTGGGTTTGGCCTTTGACTTTGACCGTATCACCCTGGGATTGACATTCACTACACCCAGCGTGAAACTCTATGGCAGTGGCAGCTCCGGAGTTAACGTCACTGTCGTGAGGCAGGACATCGACGATGATGGCATTAACGATAATTATATGGCGGCTGACTATCAATATGATTTGGACTCAAACTACCGCACTCCACTGTCTCTGGGAATCGGAGTGACGTATAAATTTGAGAATTTCCGCCTGTATGGAAGTGCGGAATGGTTTTGCCGCATAGATAAATATGAAGTGTTGAATGTGGAAGACTTCACTGTCCAGAGTACGGGTGAGAATTTGCCCAACAAAGTGACTCATGAACTCGGCAATGTCTTGAATTTTGGTTTCGGAATGGAATACACTTTCAACCAAAATCTGAAAACGTACTCCAGTTTCACTACGGATTTTTCAGCGAGAAAACCAGATACGGAGACAAACCTATCTGTCACGGATTGGAATATCTATCATATTATGGGTGGAACAACTTTTAAGATCCTGCGATACTCGCTCACCGTAGGGATAGGATATGCCCTTGGCAAACGTCAGACTATGGAAAGACTCGATCCTATTCCCGAAGATCTTCAAGAAAAGTTGCTCGGAACCACCAGCCAATATGAATTCAAATACTCAAGCTTCAAGTTTCTCCTGGGATTTGCATTTTAGAATCGCGCTGCGCCCCTCCCAAACTCTTGACTTGTCTGTATAAAGTTTATGGATTTGATTAAAATCCAATGGATAATCTTAAGTTCCATTTTTTCAAGAAGAAAAAACGCTCCCAATGAATTTGATTTTGAGCGGTTCATGAATCTCGTAAAGATTTAAATTGACAAGGAGAAATTGATAATTTAGGATTATTCTGATTTTAAGGCTGTATGGTTTACATGTGGCAGGAGGTTTAGGGATGGCGAAGATGGAACAGAAACAGGAAAGAACATGGGGGATGCTTTGTCATCTTTCGGCACTGGCTGCATTTATCTTTCCTCTCGGAAATATCTTCGGCCCACTCATCGTCTGGCTAGTCAAAAAAGACGAATCACCTTTTGTCGATGACCAGGGGAAAGAATCCCTGAATTTTCAGATATCGTTCACAATCTACTGCATTTTTGCAGCTATTCTGAGCGTGATATTAATCGGATTTATCTTGTTGATCGCTCTGGGAATAGCTTTTCTCATCCTGGTCATCATTGCAGCCGTTAAGGCTAATGAGGGCGAGGAATTCCGGTATCCTTTTACCATAAGGCTTGTCCCATGAGATTTTTTTGAATTTAGGCTTCCACTCGCTCAAAAGGGTGAGAGAAAATCACCCCAAGAATCATCGTGCAAGGCTATTTACATTCAATAATGCTTTAATTATTCTTTGCTCATTGAAGAAGAGATATGTCTAGAATTAAATTCCTTAATCACTCTCACTCCTTAAGCGAACTTGACAAGGAGTGAAATATTGAATATAAATTCACAAATTCATGAAATATACAAAAATGGAGGAATGAGAATGAAAAAAGTAAGCTCTTTGTTATCAAAATGGAAAGTCATATTTATCCTGGCCATGTTCCTGTTTGCCGTATCAAATATATTTGCCCAGGATGAAGGCGGAGACCTGGAAGAGACTTTAAAACAACTTTCAGAATCAGCAGCTCGAGGATACATTACCCCTGTTGTTTCAATCTTTGGCACGAACCTGAATGGCGGATGGTTCCATAGTGCGCCCCAGCCCATAAAGTTTGGTTTAAAGCTGGAGTTTGGCCTGGTGGGAATGGGGACAACGATTCCTGAAGAAGATACTTACAGGCATTTCTCAACCAGCGGTACATTCCGCTTCAACCGATCGCAGGCCACAGAGATTATTGTGAATAGCGGTTTGGTTCCGTCGACGGAACTCATTAATGCGATCACTCATCAGGACTTCACAGTCGGAATTGAAGGAGCGACAGTCATCGGTGATTCGGAGGGCGATGATATTACAATATCATTCGCCGGTGATGACATCGATTATGATGATCCTATCCTCGGGCCCCAAACAGTGACTCTTTTAGCCTATGAGAAGAACTTGGGTATCGGAGGCCTCGGAGACTTTTTGGCTGAGGTTCCGATGGTTCCCTTCGCAGCCCCTCAAGCGAGTATTGGCACCATTCTGGGAACCCGGGCAGTATTCCGTTACATACCTGAAGTCGATATCCCCGGTATCGACATCACCGAAGATATCGGGAAGTTCAGCTGGTTTGGTTGGGGTGTGCAGCACAATCCAGGCGTTTTTTTCCCGAATCCTCTTCCGCTTGATGTCTCAATCGGCTACTTCAAGCAAACTTTAAAGCTTGGAACTATATTAGAAGCCAACACGACGGCTTACGGACTGACCGTGAGTAAAAAGTTTGGAGTTGGATTGTTCAACATCGCTCCGTATGCCGGCTGTTTGATCGAAAAATCCACGCTTCACTTTACGTATGATTTCACTCTGGATGCAGGGACTTTGTTCGAGCAAACTATTCCTATTGATTTTGAATTAGAGGGAGAGAACAAAAGCCGAATCACTGTGGGTCTCAGTGTGAAGCTTCTCATGTTCAATATCAACGCGGATTACAACGTGGGAAACTATAACTCTTTCACAGTCGGGATCATGATCGGGATCTAGGGGACCATCCCGACTGAAAAAGAGCGACTATTTTTTCTACTCGTAAGAGAGGCAGGGGTTTGACGGTGAGCAAGCCCCTGCTATTATTTTTTCCCCATCAATCCTTCCCTCGTTTTATTTCTGTTTATTTAATCTAAATCTCTTCATTCAGATTCTCTGTTTTTCCGCCCAGGAACATCCTTGTCTTTTTCCGTTTTTTTGAAATGGCGGATAGAGTGCCGGGATCAGAGATAGAAGTAATATTTGGGTTGTATATCTTGTCGAGTTTCATTAAATTATCGAGTAGAAAAGTCATTTGTGGAGAAAAAAGAATGGGAATACGCACACCGAAAAATAAAATAGGAACAGATATTTTTGGCCCTGCAAGAACCTTGTTCTTCCTGATTTTGGGATTTCTAATCTTCTGGTCATCCTGCCAGAAAGAAAAGGAACTCGGTGTTCAAGGTGAGCCAAAAAGGATTAAACCCGGGATCGAGGTTTTCATGGAAAAGCACCTGGACCTGGTTCATGGGAAACGGGTGGGATTGATCACAAACCCGACAGGCGTCAGCAGCCGTTTGGAGAGTAGTGTCGACCTTTTTTATAAAAACCGAAACATCAACCTTGTGGCCCTCTACGGGCCAGAGCATGGAGTCAGGGGAAACGCACAGGCCGGAGAATACGTGCCTTTTTACATGGATACAAGGTATGACCTTCCTGAATACAGCATCCCTGTGTTCAGCCTTTACGGGCAGTCGTTGAAGCCCGCCAAAGGGATGCTCAAAGATATTGATGAATACATGCGTTCCTTTGACATGAAAGATGTCGGAAAACTTCCGGAGCACACGATGATCGAGAGCATAGATGTCCTGGTGTTCGATATTCAGGATGTGGGAACGAGAATTTACACCTATGTCGCCACCATGGCCTACTGCATGGAGGCGTGTGCTGAGATTGGTATTGATTTCATCGTTCTTGACAGGCCCAACCCGATTAATGGCGTAAACATGGAAGGGCCGCTGCTTGAATTTCCGGAATACAGCTCTTTTGTCGGGCTTTATCCTGTTCCAGTCAGACATGGGATGACGGTAGGAGAGCTTGCCAGTTTGTTTAACGACAAATTCTTGAAAAAGAAGGCCAATCTGACTGTGATTCCCATGGAAGGTTGGGAAAGGGAAATGTGGTATGATGAGACTAATCTTCCCTGGGTGATTCCTTCACCCAACATGCCCTCACTCGCAACTGCCACTGTCTATCCCGGTCAGGTCTTCCTGGAGGGGACAAATGTTTCTGAGGGGAGGGGAACGACCAAACCATTCGAGCTGTTCGGAGCGCCCTGGATAGACGGCTGCAGGTTAACAGGAAAGCTCAATGGATTAAACCTTCCAGGCGTTAAATTCCGGGAAGCCTGGTTTACGCCGACTTTTTCAAAGTATAAAGAAGAACTCTGCGGAGGAGCCCAGATCCATGTCGTAGATAGGACAGCATACAGATCATTCGACACGTCTCTCTTTATCATAAAGGCAGTTATGGATGTCTACCCTGACAGTTTCACATTCCACGAGGAATACTTCGATAAAATCATGGGCACTTCAAAAGTGAGAGAGGCCCTGGAAAAAGGGATGGCTGTTGAAGACATCATAAAAAGCTATGAAGAGGAGCTCCAAAATTTTTCAGAGTTGAGAAAGCCCTTTTTGTTGTATTAAGGGGAAAAAAGATTCTTTTTAAAGTTGCTCCACAATATATAAGTGTGTATTAATAAAAGAGGGGAGGTTCAGAGATGAAGGTTTATTTAGTTCAACATGGCCTGTCCGTGCCCGAGGAGATGGATCCTGAGAAGGCACTCAGCCCGGAAGGCAATAAGCAGTCCCGAAATATGGCTGAATTTTTAAAGGAGAAAAACATTCGAGTTGATTCCATCTGGCACAGTCCAAAAAAGAGAGCGGCTCAAACAGCTTATATCATGGCTGAGATACTTGACTGCCCTGAGACTCAGGAAAGAAAGGGTCTCAATCCGCTGGACCCGGTTGGGAACCTTCCAGGGGAAATCAAATCCTTGAATAAGGATCTGATGATTGTCGGGCATCTGCCGTTTTTACAGAAATTGGTTTCATTCCTTTTGAGCGGGACAGAGGATAATCGGTTTATTTCCATCAGGAATTCAGGAGTCATTTGTCTGGAATGCACAGATTCCTGGAAGCTTTTATGGACTGTTGTTCCTGAGTTATTGGAAAAAGAGAGAGAGCAAACTGAGTTTGACAGCTCGAAGTTCGGCTGTTAGTCCGCGTATATCAATGCGCAAGAAGAGGAATGAATAACTCTAACTCAGGTCGCGTATCCGGACTTCAATCCCTTTAGCGCCCTTCATCAGCTCGACAATCTTAGATGTGTCAGTCCGGCCGTAATGATAGGGATAAAGGATTTTTGGCTTGAAGGACTTGGCTGCGTCAGCCACCATTTCCGGGGACATCGTGTAAGGGAGGTTCATGGGTAGAAAAGCAATATCAATGTCTTTCAGCGCTTTCATCTCCGGAATGTTCTCTGTATCGCCAGCCACATAGACTCTTTTATCGCCGAAAGTGATGATATAGCCATTGCCGTCACCTTTAGGGTGGTAAGGCATATTTTCTCGCCTCATGTGCACGATGTTGTAGGCAGGGATAGCTTCGATCTTCAAACCCATAACAGTTTTTACGTCTCCGTTTTTCATGATTATGCCCTCCACTTCCTCAGCGCACTTTTTGGTCAAGATAATTTCTGTGTTTTCTTTTTTAATCATGGAGATGACATCAGGATTAAAGTGGTCCCTGTGTTCATGGGTGATGAGGATAAGGTCGGCCTTTGGAAGCCGGGAGTAATCGGCCACCCGGCTGTAAGGGTCAATATGGATGATTTTTCCGCCAAAGGTGAACATCAACGTCCCGTGACCGATGAACGTGATCTTCAGATCACCGTTGGAGGTTTGGAAGATGTCTGAAGAAAATTCATTTTGGGCTTTCGCTGTAAGAGCAAAACCAATCATTAAAACCGCACCCAGGATTAAGGATTTACGCATCATAACCCTCCTTTATTCGAATCCTGTTTACAAAAGAATTCTTCTTCAGTGTAAAGATGTTTGATCGGGAGGTCAAGCACTCAGGATTTCATGTGCTTGGGCCAGCTTTTCTTTGACTTTCAGGCTGTAGGGACAGGCAGTTTCGCAGTGCCCGGAGCAGGTTGAACAGTGGAGAGGCTTCTTGCTCTCTTCCAGTTCCCCATAATACCGCATGGCTTCTTTTTCCATCCGGTAATCCTCGAAGTACATTTTGAAGCGGAGCACATCGTTAATGGCCACATTCTGAGGACAGGAGGCCAGACATTCCTGGCAGCTAACTCTACAGTATTGATCCTTAGTTTGACGCTGATACTCTGCGATCACTTTTAAATCCGCTCTATTCAGTGGTTTTCCAGAAGTGGAAACGTATTCCTCCACATGGGAGTAACTGCTCATGGTCGGGATACAGGTGCTAATATTCGAATTGCTGAGAACCCAGCGCAGGGCTGCCTGCGGATAACTCACGTCCTGGCTGATGAGCGATTTCAGGTTTCCGTGTTTTCCTCCGGCAAAGACTTTCATGGCCACTGTGCCTATTCCCTTCTGATGGACCGGACCGAGAAGGGATTCAATGGCTTCGCCCTCATCGTGGTTATAGATAAAAAGAACAACCTGGCCGAAATCATTATTAAGGACTTGCTTTAATGTCAATTTGGCATTATGTGTGGAGAATCCCGTGAATCGGACTTTCCCGTCTTTTTTGAGCTGAGCATAAGCGGCTTGGATCTCTTCATTCTCCAGCAAGGTAAGATCACTGACACCATGGACCATGGCAATATCAATATAATCGGACTGCAGACGCTTTAAGCTTTCCTCGACTCTTTTGATGATTTCTTCTCTTTTGACCTTGGGATTCAAACCGTGCTTTGTCGTGATCGTGACTTTATCTCTCACATCTTTGAGAGCTTGTCCGATGAATGATTCACTCTTGGTGCGCATATAGCTTTCGGCTGTATCGAAGTATGTCACTCCCACGTCATAGGCATACCTGAGAACATTCGGTTCGAAGAAAGAGATGGCACCGCAACTCACATCGGGCACCTTGATTCCTGTATTTCCCAGATTCTTATATTTCTGGATTTTTATTGAAGAGGAATCACTTTGCGCAAGACCTGAATTCCTCGGACTCGCTTTGATGTTTTTTGAAAGGCCAAAGCCTAATACGCCTGAAGTAAAAGCGGCCATGAAATTTCGACGGTTTATTTTTGCCATTATTTCCTCCTTGTGAGAATTTATTTTTTTTTGATTCGGATAGGCAATAGAGTATCCAATTGTTCAGCCAGCTGTGAAAATTCTGGAGAAATCAAGTAAATGAGATAATTTTCACCCCTTTGATTAGGCGCCATGAATTTGGAACCAGGACCAAGCATATTCCTGGGCGGGAATGATTCACGAAAGTCGATTTCCACCTCTGTATCAGCTATCTGCAGAATCAGTTTGTCCTCCGCCTTGAATCCGGCTTTCTGTATGCATACTTCTGTCCAGTTCGTGTTAATCGTGAGTATGTTTCTTCTAAAGCTTGATTGGACAATGTTTCCTTTTAAGGAGCCCTGACCGATTTCCACCTCTCCCACATTGACATCGAGCTTGGAGAAGAAGCCTTCCTCTAAAGGCTGGTTGACCTTCACATCAGAAATCTCGACGCTTCTTCCTCTTATTCCCACCTGAGAAGCGAACCATGAAGAGGGAATCTTCACTCCTTCTATTTCCTGATAGGGGCCGAAGTCGTGGTTCTCTTCATGCTTGTTCTGTTCTTCGTCATAACCTTTCAGCACCAGGCGTTTGAGCAGGTAATCTTCAGAATCGATATAAAACTCAGCCTCCAAATCGCCTAAGTTTGTTGAGAGCATGTGGAGTTTTTTCGGTCCAAAACTTTTAAGTCCGTGATACTTCAGCTGCTTACTAAAATGGCTAAGTGTGAATAGACCAGCCCTTAGGCGGGCCAGGCATTGATAAATGGATTTCTGGAGCCCTGAATATTCAGAAATATTGTTGAAACAGTTTCTTTGCGCCTTGTCCTTCCCGATAAGTATAACTTCAGTGATGATCGGCGCCTGGCCATCGGTCAGCTTCATCAAACCATCCGTGGATAGATAGTAAGTGGTCGGGCCGAAACGGAAAGAGTAGTTTTGAATACTCGATAAATTTTCTTTGCCTCCTGCGGCCAGGATGTTTTGCTCGACGATTTTATCAACCTGTGAGCCAAAAAGGAGAACTGATCCGGAGAGGATCAAAAAACAAACAGTGTGAAAAATCCATCGATGTTTGACCATCCCTACCTCCTACATAAATTTTATAAGGAATTATTCTAAAAGATATAAATTTTTTCTTCAAGATAAATCTGAATTCTTTATGTAAAAAAGCATTCGGCTTCCTCATTATTGAGTAGGTGCCTTTTCAGTTTCGGGAAAGATAAGGGCTTCAGATAGGCGAGCAGGACGATTGATGATATTGAGAGCGAAAAACATTTTTAAAACACTCTCGGAGTTTTCGAATATCGGGAATAAAAAGGCTTGCTAATCTATAAAAAGTTTCAAACCGATCAGTTGAATGTGCTATAATACTTCGTTTTTAGAGAAACAGGAATGAGGAGAGCACCATGCCGTTTATCGATGTTAAAGGGAGAAAAATAGAAGTCAACGAAGAAGGCTTTCTGGTCAATCACGAAGAATGGGCCAAGGATGTTGCAGAAGCTTTAGCTAAAGAAGAGGAAGGGATAGAAGAGTTGACCGATGACCATTGGGCTGTCGTTAACACTATCCGGGAATATTACCTCGAAAAAAACTTAGCTCCGATGGTGAGAAAACTCTGCAAAACCACTGGCTTTCAGCTCAGGTATATCTTTGAGCTTTTTCCTTCCGGCCCTGCCAAAGGCGCCTGCAAGGTTGCCGGGCTCCCCAAGCCAGATGGATGTGTGTGAAAGAGGAGATTTTTCATGCCCTTTTTCCTGAAGGTCGGAGTTCTTCTCGCTTTTCTTTTTGCTGTTGTTTCTCTTTCCGTTCTTGTCTTCAGGACCTTTTCATTCGGTAAGAGTTGTCTTCATTCTGAACCGCGCAGTAAAGGCCGAAGGGGAATCCTCTATGTCCTTGGAAGGGGAATGATGCCCTGGGAGAAGGAGAGCGCAAGAAAGCATCTTCCGACTTATGTGGGGGGCATGGCGTATCATTTGGGAATATTCGCTGCCCTTGCCTATCTGTTTAGTCTTCTCTTTTCTATAGAATTTTCCGCATCTCTTATCTCTGTTTTAAGGTGGGGAGTTGCGGTCGGGTTTCTCAGCGGAATGGCGCTCTTCTTGAAGAGAATCCTTCTTCCTGTGATGAGGAAGATTAGCTGTCCTGATGATTTTGCTGCAAACCTTCTCGTCAATATTTTTCTGGTATTCACCTTTATTCAGACATATTCAGAGAGTTTTACTGCTTTCTATTATCTGGCTACAATAGTGATGTTCCTCTACATTCCGGTGGGGAAGATTCGTCACTGTTTCTTCTTTTTTTATGCGAAGGTGCTTTTCGGGAATTTTTACGGAAGAAGAGGTGTCCTTCCCTCAAGGATTGACCAGGATTGAGAGATGAGCGAAAACACTGAAAAGAGAGATCCGATTGAAGAGAGGATTAAAAAGCTGAAGGCTGAAGATTTTGAGAAGGCTCTCAAGGTTTTTCATAAGAAATTGAATCATGAGTATGTGACTTATCTCAATTCTTGCGTTCACTGCGGTCTATGCGCTGACTCCTGTCACTATTATTTGAGCCAGAAAGACATCCAATCTCTCCCTGCCTTCAAATTGAGCTTGGCGACAGAAGTTTTTAAGAAGTATTGGAGTTTTATGGGAAGGAAGGTCTCCTGGTGGACAGGAGCGAAGAAACTCGATCATGAAATGGTGAGGGAATGGGTGGACTCGCTTTTTGGACGATGCACTCTGTGCGGGAGATGTTCCCTGAATTGCACTGTTGGGATAAATATTCATTATCTCATTCGTGCGGCGAGAAGTGCTCTGGTTTCACTCGGACTCGTCCCACCGGGGCTCCAATCAACCGTTGATACAGCTCTTGATAAAGGGAACAATATGGGCATCCCCAAAGAAGACTGGATTGAGACAGTGGAGTGGTTAGAAGAAGAACTGCAGGAAGAAGTCGGGGATAAAAAGGCCCGTCTTCCCTTGGATGAAAAGGGAGCAAGGCTTTTGTACACGGTTAATCCCCGAGAACCAATGTTCTTCCCACTCTCTATCGTTGCTGTCGGGAAAATTTTCTATGCGGCAGGAGAAAGCTGGACTTTTTCCAGTGACAACTATGATGTAACCAATTATGGCCTTTACAGCGGAGATGATGAAGCGGCGGGGATCATGTCTCAGAGGCTCGTGGACTCAAGGAATAAATTAAGATGTGAAACACTGGTTCTTGCTGAGTGTGGTCATGGCTTTAATTCGAACAGATGGGAAGCACCAGAATGGTTAAGTAAGAAATATGGTTTTGAGGTGAGAAGCATTCTGGAGATTATTGCGGGATACATCCGGGAAGGCCGTATCCAGCTTGATCCTTCGAAAAACTCAGACCCGGTCACTTTGCACGATCCGTGTAACCTCGTGCGGCTGGGTGGCATTGTGGAAGAACAGCGGTTTATTTTGAAACACGCTGTCTCGCATTTTGTGGAAATGCAACCTAACCGGGAGAAGAATTATTGCTGTGGGGGAGGGGGAGGCCAGTTGGCCATGACGCGTTTCGCCCAGAGGCGTCTCGAGGCAGGCAAAATCAAGGCTGACCAGATCAAGTCAACAGGAGCAAAAATCGTCGCATCTCCCTGCCATAACTGCATCGACCAAATCACAGAGCTCAACAAGCATTACAAACTGGACATTCAGGTCAAAACGGTTAGTGAAATTGTTGCAGACGCTCTGATCTTATGGAAAGGAAAGGAAGGATAAACTGAGACTGCAGTTTAGAAACGCTCGAGAAGTTCTTTGGGCGTCAAAGAAGTGCGCTGGTCCATGTGAGTCTTACATCCAGTGAACTGGAACAGATTAAGGGTATTTACTGCTGTTTGAAGCGGGATCCATACACTTTTATTTTTTGGATTTTTTGCTGAATTTAGCTATTTCTTTGACAGCCTTGATCGCTGTTTTGATTTCTTCTTCTGTATTAAGAGGACCGATTCCAAACCTGACTGCCCCATGAATCTTAGCTGTACCGAGTTGTTCATGGACAAGCGGAGCGCAGTGAAGACCGCTTCGGCTGGCTATGTTGTGATCGACATCAAGCATCGTGGATGTATTCATTGCCTCTAAGCCGTCAACATTGAAAGGGAAAATGCTTATATGGTTCGTCAGGTCTTCCTGGCAGTAAAGTGTAACTCCCTCTGTATCTTTAAGTCCATCTCTGAGCAGAGTAGTGAGTCTCATTTCATGCGCGTGGATAGTGTCTAATCCTTTTTTTTCGATCCAACTTAAACCGGCATGCAGGCCGGCCACTCCTAAAACGTTCAATGTCCCGTATTCAAGCCTGTACGGGTACTCATCGAGATGGGTACGCACGGCTGAACGAACACCAGTTCCGCCAGCCCGAGTATGCCTGATTTCAATTCCTTCCCGGACATACAGGCCACCTATTCCTGTGGGACCAAGAAGTGACTTATGACCAGTGAAAGCGATCACATCCACGTTCATCTCTTCCATATCGATCGGGATTTTCCCTGCAGATTGGGAGACATCAATCGCGAAAGGTATCCTTCTTTCTCTGCAGTGCTTTCCGATTTCTTTTAAAGGTTGAATGGTTCCGATGACATTCGAGGCATGATTGATGACGACAAGTTTGGTATTCTTTTTGAATTTCTTCGGAAAATCATCGGGGTCGATAAATCCTTTACTGTCAAAAGGGATGTAATCGACTTCCACTCCGTTATATTTCCACAGGTGATAGAGAGGCCTGAGCACTGAATTGTGTTCAAGAGTGGTTGTCAGGGCGTGATCTCCTTCCTTGAGCATCCCGTTGATGATGATATTCAAAGCATCAGTGGAGTTATACGAGAAACACAGTCTGTCGGGGTTTTTTCCATTGAAGAATTCAGTCATTTTCCTTCTTGTCTCTTCAACAAGTTCACCGGTTTCCATACAGAGGTCGTATCCTGACCGGCCAGGATTCACACCAGAATTCCTGTAGAAGTTATCCATGAACGTGTAAACTTCGTCAGGTTTTGGAAAGGAGGTGGCTCCGTTGTCGAGAAAGATGAGTTTATCCATTCAATCCTCCACAATCTTTCGATTTTTTTCGATTTTCGAAGAGATGGCTTGAAATAAAATTTTTATATATTTTCAGGGGAAAATCAAAGGATTTTTTTCTAAAAAATTGACAGAATTCAGGACTTGGAATAAAATGGGTATTCAACTTCGCCCGGATATTATGCGCTTTTGGCAGTCATTCATGAGAAGGCCTCCTAAAATATTCGTTTTCTTCATTAGTGTATCCTTTCTATTTTCCGTCTGGGCCTGCATTCCTTCTGCGAAGAAATTCGACCTTGTGATACAAAACGGTTTCATCATCGATGGGACTGGAAATCCCTGGTTTAAAGCCGATATCGCTATTCAGGGAGGTCGAATTGCCAGGATTGGATCTGTAGATGATAGGCAGGCAAAGAAGATTATAGACGCACAGGGTTTAATCGTCAGCCCCGGATTCATCGATGTCCACACACACTGTGACCGGGGGATAGTGAGGATTCCAACTGTGGATAACTATATCTATCAAGGAGTCACTGCTGTTATCGGCGGGAACTGCGGCGGGCATCCTTTTCCTCTAAAGGAGCTTTTTAGCAAAATCGAAGATCAAGGAATAGCGCTCAACTTTGGCTGTCTCGTCGGTCATAACACCATCAGACGGGAAGTGATGGGAATGAAGATGGAAGCTCCTTCCGGAGAGGAGATGGAAAGCATGAAATCCCTGATTCAGCAGGAGATGGAAGCCGGTGCGTTGGGATTCTCGACAGGGCTGTCTTATCTCCCGGGAGCGTATTCGGAAAAAGAAGAGCTTGTGGAGCTTGCCTCTGTGATAACAGATTTTGGGGGAGTCTATGCCACTCATCTCAGAGATCAGGGGCTTCTTATAACAGAAGCGATTGAAGAAGCCATCGAGATTGGCGAGACAAATAACATCCCGGTTCAAATATCTCACATAAAGCTGGCTGATGATGCTGTCTGGTATGAGCTTGAAAGAATAACCGAACCGGTTGAAAATGCCCGGAAAAGAGGCGTTGAAGTGACTCTTGATCAATACCCTTATACAGCGACCAGCTCCGGTTTTGGTAGCAGTTTTCCTTCCTGGGCGTTTGAAGGGGGGAATAAAAACTTTTTGAAGAGATTAGAAAACGAAGAGAATTACACACAAATCAAATCTTACATCATAAAAAGAAGGCTGACCTCAACAAAAGGAATAAACAAGCCAGAGACAATATACATCGCCAATTCAGAGAAATTTCCGGAATATGTCGGGAAAAACCTCCAGGAGATTCTTCTTTCACAAGGGAAAAAACCAACCATTGAAAACACGGCCGATTTAATCATCGAAATCCAGAAGAACGGAGGAGCATCGGGAGTGTTTTTTCAGATGAATGAGAAGGATGTTGAGGATCTCATGCGTCTTCCCTATAACATGCATGCTTCCGATGGGGCAGTCCAGGCGAAAGGAGATGGCGTTCCTCATCCGAGAAACTACGGCACTTTCCCCAGAGTGATTTCCCATTATGTGAGAAAACAAGGAGTTATCTCTCTGGAAGAGGCTATCCGAAAGATGACTTCTCTGCCAGCTCAGACTTTCAGGCTCAGAGAGAGGGGAATGATACAAGAGGGATTCTATGCAGATATAACCATTTTCGATAAAGACAAGTTTGAGGATAGGGCGACATTTTCAGCACCCCATCAATACAGCCTTGGTCTCCATTATGTAATCGTTAACGGAGAACTGGTGGTGGAGAATGGAGAGCACACTGGAAAATTTTCCGGGATGATTCTCTACAGGAGGGAAAAATGATCATTAAGAAAAATGCGGACGTGCCGGAGGCTCCAGTAGAGGAGGAAGAAGTCAAAAACGTTCTCCGAAGGATTCTTATCGGCCCTGAGGATGGCTCTCATAACATCATCATGAGGCATTTCACGGTTCTCCCTGAAGGTCACACTCCTTTTCACAACCATGACCACGAACATGTTGTGAAAATTGAAAAAGGCAAAGGGATTGTCGTTCGAGAGACGGGCGAGGAAATCCAGGTCTCCCAGGGACAAAGCCTTCTCGTTGAAGGAAACGAGAAACACCAATTTAAAAATCCTTTTCCTGAGCCCTTCGAATTTTTATGTATCATCCTCAATCCTGAAAAGGTGAGTTAGATAGAATATGATTCCGTCAGGCTGAGCGATGCAGGCAAACACAAACAAAGCGATCGAGTTTCTCCTGGCCAGAGGGAATCTGCCCATTCTTTACTGGCTGAAAAAAGATATACTCGAAGTTCCTGTGGACAGGGAACACAAAAACTTGCAGAAATTTGCCGCCCGCATCAGGATTATAAAAAGCCAAAGGTCCAACGGAGGCTGGTGCAGGAGGAAATACGAAGGCGATCCACGCTGGGAAAAAACTTACTTTATTGTAGAGACGTTACGGAACGTGCTCAAGTTACGCAACTTCGGATGTTCATATGAAGATGAGGAATTGAAGAAGGCGATTAAATTCATGTTCTCCACTCAGACCAAAACAGGAGATTTTCGGGGAGCCTACTTGAATGAATTTGCTCCGACGTATCATGCCTTGACTCTTGAAACCTTGTGTCTGTACGGACTGGATAAAGACGAAAGGACTCAAAAAGGATTCAGATGGATCATTAAAAACAGACAGAATGATGGAGGATGGGTAATCCCTTATCGAACTATTGACCAAGAAGAACTCAAGAGCCGTTACAATTTTGAGGCTCAATCTAAACTTGAGCCCATCAAGCCGGATAAATCGCAGCCTTTTTCCCATCTTGTGACGGGTATGGTGCTTCGTGCTCTCGCCGCCTCTCCGACCTGGAGAAAGAGCAAGGAAGCCTGGAAAGCTGGAGAGCTTTTATTGAGCCGCTTTTTCCAAGAAGACAAATATGATGACAGATGGTTGCCTTCATATTGGGAAGAAATCACCTATCCTTTTTGGGCGACCGATATCCTCAGCAGCCTTGATTCTCTGTCCACGATCGGCTTTCCAGCGGATAATGAAAAAATCCAGGTTGCCCTCGATTGGCTGATAAGCAAACAGGCCAAACAGGGGTATTGGGAGGCAGGGAATAAAAAGACAACCCTGGAAGATCATCTTTGGGTCACATTCGCGGTTTTAAGGGTGTTGAAGAAGTTCGGACTGTTTGAGATTTGAGCTTTCGCTCTCATCCCCTTTTCAATGGATATGCTCGATTATGCGTTCTTCCATGTCTCTAATAACTGTGAGAAGACGGGCTCGTGTGAGATAGAGAGCCTGGTTCAATTTTTGCTCTTCCTTGGGATTCTCATGCTTTAAAACGATATTCGTGAATGAACTGTTTTTTTCAAAACAATTCATTATATTTGTTACGAGTTTCTTCAATGATTCTGAGTCAAATTCTTTTTTGGCCACGATATTCTTCGATTCATCATGATAATGAGAAAAGACATTGGCCCATTCACTATTTTCTCCGGCTCTTAAAAGGACGACGAGTTCGTTAAGAACAAGAGCAAGCTCTTCGACTCGCCATTTTTCGACTTTTTGCATGGCCTCTAATCCTGAGTTATTCATAAAATCTGCCGATACACTATTCAAATCACCTTTGAAGGATGACTAATTATCCTATGTCGGCATCTTTTCCCCTTCGGGCGAGCCGATCTCAC
>Ga0209636_10001123_pt1 | contig 26895 bp, 18 predicted proteins | sample DeeMarSWOR152_54_FD_187464 | JGI IMG/M metagenome (GOLD analysis project Ga0209636, IMG submission 187464) | Marine sediment microbial communities from White Oak River estuary, North Carolina - WOR-1-52-54 (SPAdes) (version 2) | ecosystem: Environmental > Aquatic > Marine > Intertidal zone >...
GAATCCATTACAATGTTGCCCTCGGATTCCAAGCCTTTCCCATTTTCAAATGCTTCCATTCGAGTCTTTTCCATTACATAATGGGGAAAAATAAAGAAGGCACTTGCCGTAAAGCTGTTCCCAGAGCGCATATCAAAGTATTCTGCAACTATTTCGTCGCCGTATCGCACATTGAGACTGCTAGTGTTTAGAACAGGTTCATCCATCAATCTTATGCTAACCGCAAACACCGTGCCAGAAAATATTCCTAGAATATCTTTCGTCAGTGTTACTTCTTTGGAATCGATGCTGCTTGAAACGTTGACTTTGACATAGTTGTCGTTTAGGTCTCTATCCACGACTCTTATTTTAATTGGCACCGAGAGGTTAGGTTCCCAAAACACCCTGACATCCGGGTAGTAGATAGCCCTGTCAAAATATATGCCCGCCATGTCGTTCTGAGTACTATAAACATCAATGAGGGAATACTGGTCTTGATTCTTCGTATCATCGACGTTTGCTCTCACTAATGTCACAAAAAATATCCCGAACACGACCGAAAAAAATAAGGAAGACGCAAAAAATACTGCCATGACTTTCCTTTTCATCCTCCTTTCTCCTTTCAGTATGTTATTAGTATAATGTTGCAGATAAATTTTGTGAACGTTTCTTCGAGTGCTATATTTGAACCCAATTGAATTATTTATGCGTATGCGTTTTCCGACTTCTAACTCAACTGAATTTTGCTTATCCATACGACCGTAAGAGAAATAAAAGGGTTCATTGATTTGTTTAACAAGAGAAGGGCTTTTGCGGTGAAGTTCAGAAAGCTGTTTAGCGGAGAACGAGTTGTTGATGGTTTAAAGAGAGTTGAGGCTCTTCGTCTAAGAGTGTCTCATTCTTCACTAATGCATATCTCTTTGCTTCTCCTTATCCTTTTCATCGCTTTGATGGTCAGGCTGCTTCCCGTTCGTTGGGGGTTCCACCTCTCAGAGTTTGACCCATATTCTCAGTATCGCTTAACAAAGTACATGGTTGAGAATGGATTCTTCGCTTGGGCCTCTTGGCACGACTATATGAGCTGGTATCCTTACGGACGCGTCATGGGAACTACTTCTTATCCAGGGCTACCTGCCACCGCCGCGGTTTTTTACATTGTATTAAATGCGTTAGGTTTGTCTCCGGCTCCGATGTTTACTTCTAATCCTCTTACTGTTGACCCTGTTTTCAATTTGTGCGTAGTATTTCCAGTTATAATGGGGACATTGACGTGTTTGGTCATATACTTTTTGGGTAGGGATATTGGCGGTAAAGAGGTTGGTCTTTTTTCTGCACTGTTTCTAGCCTTAAATTCTTCGTATATAGGCCGCACCTCCCTTGGATTTTTTGATGATGAAACAGTGGGAATTCTTGGCATCCTTCTGTTCATTCTATTCTTCCTAAGGTCAATAGAACCAGAGAGATCTTTAAGGAACGGCTTAGCCTATGCGGTTGCTGCGGGTCTGTCTCTCGCCTATGTTTTTGCTTCTTGGGGAGCTGCTCAATATCCTGTTGGAATGGCCGTCCTTTTCGCTTTTGTTCTACTTTTGCTACGCAGATATTCATCTCGTTTGCTTCTGTCCTACAGCACAATATTTGGCATAGCTCTTTTCTTAGCAATCAATGTGCCAAGGATAGGTTTCCAGTTCTTAACTGATCCTGTCCCTTTAGCCGTTTTTGGGGTCTTCCTATTGCTATGTGTCGCCGAAGTTTCCCGTTACATCAAAACTGTCAAAAAGAAGATGATCTTCGTATTTTGCTTCTTTGCTTTTCTTGTCTTCTTGTTTCTCTTGCTTTCATCGTATGGATATGTTAGCGCCTTGGGGCTTAAATATGAGTTTGTGTTAAATCCATTTGCGCGTTTTGGTTCGGGAGCCTCGCAGCAATTCGTGCAATCTGTCCAAGAACATAGACCCTCTGCTTGGGGATCCTTTTATTACGGCATGGGAATAGGTGCCTTTTTCTTACTTGTTGGTTTGTTCTTTGCCGTGCAGAATCCTACAAATCGGAACCTTTTCTTATGCATGTTCGGTCTTACTTCCGTATACTTTGCCGGTACCGTGGTGCGGTTAACCTTGATTTTGGCTCCTGCTTTCTGCCTTTTGTGGGCGTTAGCCTTGGTTCGACTGCTAGGACCTTTCATCACCCTCATGAAGGAAGTCCCGGCAATTCCTAGGCGAAAAATGCGTCTTGAAGCTCACGTGGGCAAGGAGTTCAGCGGGGCCTTCATAGTTTTTACGTTTCTTTTGTTGACGTTTGCTTTCGTCTTGCCAAGCCCGATGGCAACGTTTCCAAGAGTCCTCGACCAGGCGTATTCGCCTACAACCATTGCTTCTGGGAGTATACCAGTGAAACCCGCTGATCCAGTTGTGGACTGGATCAATGCCCTGAATTGGATGCGAATCAATCTGCGGTCAACAGATGTGGTGGCTAGCTGGTGGGACTATGGATACTGGATTACGACAATCGCCAACAAAACAACTCTCGCCGACAACGCCACCATAGACGTCAAAAAAATTGGGAAACTTGGGGAAATGTTTCTTTCAAACGAGACTGAGGCAATTGAAATTCTACGAGAATACAACGCGACTTATGTTGTAGTCTTTACGACCTTTGACCAGAATGGGAATGATGTGGGATGGGCGGACGAAGGTAAGTGGAGATGGATGGCACGCATCGGAGGCTTAGACGAAACAGACTACGGAAATACCACTGAACAGGGTGGCTGGCAATGGAACGCCAAAGGCCAAGCAACCGTCATATACAAATTAATGCAGTATGGAAAAGAAATGACGATTCAAGCTTATTCGGAGATTCAATTTGAACACTTTGAACAGGCGTATTTGTCGCAAAATCCTGCTAGTATCCGCACGTATGGTGGGGCAATACCGCTTGTATGCGTGTTCAAAATTAAATACATCTGATTCTTAAACCTTTGACATGCAAGTGCAAAGAACGATTTTCTTTAGTATCTGCAATTATTATCGTCTTCTTGAACAAAGAACCATCATCATCGCTAAACATTTCCAGAATACCACAAGGCAATTTACATGTTTAGTTGAAATGAAAAGACCCCGTTCATTACTATGATCAGCAAAGTTTCCATCAGTTCTTAAGTGCGGTTGTGCGTGATTACGATAAACCAACTCGCTGAGGGTCTATTAGAACTCGGTGGAAGAAGCGATCTGAAGCCGAGATATGCAGCTACCCGAAAGGACGGCATTAAAAAATAGCTGTATGCTGCATGCAGATATGGACCAAGGTCAAAAAGCACTAGGCTACGCGCCAAGGGTCATATCAAAAAAGGTTTTGGAAGCACTTACTAGGTGTAGGAAAAGCATAGGACGCCGCTGTGACTATTAGGCACCAAAAAGTCTACAGGAAAAATGATATTGAAGTTTTCACTGGCGTCAGATCTATTTTCAACTCTTCTGAGAGATCACGTCTCTTATTGTGTCATTGAGGGTTGCAATATTTCTTTGCCAGTTTACTTTTGTCCTTACGGTTTCGAAGGCGTTTTTCGCCATTTTTCGTCTTACTTCCTCGTTTTTAGCTAAGAAAACTATTTTCTGCGCGAGCTGGTTTACATCTCTTGTTGGGGTCAGGTATCCATTCCATCCATCTTGAATCCACTCTTTATTGCCTGATATAGCGGTCACGATAGGCGTTGTAGAACATGCCATTGCCTCTAACAAGCTGGCAGATGTTCCGTCAGAGAATGATGTTGAAACGTAGATGTCTGCAGCGTTGAGATATTTAGCCACATCTTCATGTGGGGCCTTTCCAAGAAACCTGACAGAACCTTGTGCTATCTGTTTTCTCACTCTTTGTTTAAACTGTGAGGTTAGTTCGCCTTCGCCAAGAATTAGAAACTTAGCTTTTGATTCTTGCTCCAATATGAAGGGAATCGCTTCTATCAGATAGTTAACTCCATAGACCGGATTATGATCTCTCATACTAATTACTACTATATCATCTTCAGTCCATCCCAGTTCTTTCCTACCTTCAAATTTCTGTTTAACGTTACTTTCAAATCCGTTCAACTTAACCCAAGGAAATCTCAATATCTTATCGCTTTCGCAACCAAGTCTTACCACGGCTTTTTTCTGAACGTCGCTGTCAACGACGACAACATCCGCTTTCCTTAGAGCATATCTCACTAAGGTCCTTAAAGGGACAAACTTCCAAGGAAAGACCAGTACGTCGGATCCCCATACGAATAGAACAAAGGGATGCAGATTTGAATAAGCGGCATAGAAACCATATGTGGTTGCCCAGCATCCTATAAGCGCGTCCGGCTTAACCCCAGATGCGTACTTCTTAAAAGTTAAGGCCCTTATGGGGGTTAGGATGTGTTTTCGTGCTCCCTCAAAGGGATGTAAATTTGTCGCTGGAACCAGGTCAGGCATTGTTGTAATTTCTATTCCCTGAGGAATATGGCGGGGCGTCGGATGAAAAGTGAGGACATGAATGTCATATTTTTCCCTCAGGGAACTTATGAATAACTCATCGTACAAACTGACTCCATCATGCGCATATATGAGTTTAATCATGTTTCGCCTACACCCAAGCATTAGGATACCTATGAAAACTTATAGTGGATAAATTATAAGAATTCTTGTTGTGGAGAGAAAACGGCGGGAAGCATATACAAAACTATGTTTTTTGAGCTTTTACACGCTCTATGTACTTTCTTATTCCCTCTTTAAGGGGGGTTTTTGGTTCCCATCCGAGTAGTTTCCTTGCTTTTTCAATGCTCACAACAAGGCCCTTAAAGTCATGTTGCCTAGCTGGAGCATGTCCAACTTTTACCTCTCCTAAAATTTCTCGGAGAACCTTGATCACGTGATTCATTGAAATGAATTCGGAGCCAGCTATGTTAAAAATCTCATTTTTTCCAGAATCCTTGAGTGCTGCAATGTTTCCGTCTGCAAGGTCTTCGACGTATATGAAGCATCGACCTTGATTTCCATCACCAAAAATGGTGATAGTCTCCTTTTTCATAACTTTTTCAACGAAAATCGCGATGGCCATATTGGACCTCATTCTTGGACCATAGGGTATACCGTACCTCAATATCGTGTAAGGCAGTCCGTAGTGCTTATCCCACGCAACGACTAATTGCTCTTGCCCGATCTTTGTCTTTGTATATATATGCTCGGGTAATGGGATAGGTGTGTTTTCATCAGCTTTCCCCGCTGTTCTTCCATAAACCCAAGTAGTTGACGCCAAGATCACCCGGTTGACTTCTCTGGCGATTGCAGCCTTTAATACGTTCAGCGTTCCAACCTCGTTGACGCGAAAGCAAAGTTCGGGATGAAATAAGGCTAAGTTCACATCCGCTACGGCAGCTAAATGAAATACAGCTTCAACATCTTTGCACGCCTCCAAAACCTCTTCGTCATTTAGTACATCTCCTTTGCACCATTCAACATCATCTCGATGTATTTTCTGTTTATCAAATACTCTTACGTCATACCCCCTTTCAACCAGTTTATCCACGATGTGGCTTCCTATAAACCCAGAACCGCCTGTCACAAGAACAGACATCTTTTCTCACCTAGATCTCAGACAGAGATTCATCAAACTTTTCGATTACGTATTCAGCGTCTTCTATACTCATCCAAGAATGTATCGGTGGGCATATTATTCTTTTGCACGCGTCTTCAGACGCAGGAAGGTCTCCCTCCTTGGTTTTAAGCAGTTTCCGGTACACCGGTTGCAGGTGTAGCGGTGGCCAGTAGACCTCTCCTCCGCAACGGACGCCCTTTTCTCCAAGTTTTTGTTTGAGTACATCTCGGTTAATTTCAGGTTCTAAAAAGGCTACATACTTGTAATAGTTACAATAGATGTTTTTTGGCACCTTCAACGGTTCTATTCCGCTGATTTGCTTCAGATTTTCATCATAAGATCGAGCAATTCTTCTCCTTTTTTCTATGATTTCTGGCAACCTTTTTAACTGAACTACACCTATTGCGGCGCTGATTTCAGGTAGTCTCCAGTTGTACCCTAGCTGAATTACTAAGCTGCTGTGAAAGCTTTCTTTTCCTTGATCTCTCAGGATGCGGGCCCTCTCGTTTATTTGATCATCATTTGTCGAGATCATTCCTCCCTCCCCGGTCGTCATAACCTTTGTTGGATAAAAGCTAAAACAGCCTGCAGTGCCTAAGGAACCAGCTGGCTGTGTATCTATAGTGGATCCATGAGCATGGGCAGCATCTTCTACCAAGAAAAGTTTATGATCTTCGCAGATTCGCTTTATCGGTTCGATGTCAGGGCAGACTAAACCGCCCACATGAACGACCATAATTCCTCTCGTTTTTCGGGTCATGAATTTTTGAACATTATCTGCGTCCATACAAAGCGTTTCTGGGTCTATGTCAGTAAGTACAGGTTTTCCTCCAGCAAAAAACACACTAGCTGCAGATGCAGGGAAGGTGTTCGTTGGAACTAGCACTTCGTCCTGACTTTTCAGTTTCTTAGTTCTCAGGACCATTTCCAAGGCGCCTGTTCCAGAATTTACGGCTACCGTATGTCTTACTCTGCATAGTTTTGCAAAAAGTGTTTCAAACTCCTTTGTGTACTTATGCATAGTGAGCATTCCTGATTGAAGAATTTCCTCGACGTCACTTTTTATCTGTTTGATATCTTCCCGAAGAAAATAGGGTTTTACTGGAACAATTACTTTCGACATAGGTTCTCACCGATTAATGAGGCGTTGATTTTATAAAGATATCCCACAATAAATTTTAGGTGTCTGCCGTTTTCCACAGTTTCTGGCTAATGTCCCTGTTATAGGAGCCTTTTTCAATTGCACAACTGAATTATGTTTTTCGCGTGTATCCCTCAAATTGCGTAGATAAAGAAGAGGACAAAAAGGTAAAAAGAACAAGGACATATAGAAGTTCCAAGCTTTCCGTAACGCATTTCGCTAATTCCGTTTTTGGATTGATGCAATATGAAAGGAAAAATCAAAGAAATATTAAAATGGGAATTTGAGTCGAGGGGGAGAGGGACCCCAAAAGGCGAGTTTCAACGAGAGAGGTTTGTGCAACATCTAGCCTTTTTAGGAAATATACGGAAAAAATCAAAGGTGCTTTCTGTTGGTTGTGGAACGGGTTTTTATGAGCTTTTGTTAGGTGAGTACAACGATCACTTACATTGCCTTGATGCCTCGACTTACATGTTGAATATTTGTTCAAGAAGACATTTGAGAAGGCTGATTCGGGCAACTTCTTCTCATTTACCCTTTAGGTCTAACTTTTTTGACTGTGTTTATGCTCTTTCTTTAACTCCCCTCTGCACCCATGAAAATAAACACTCAAAAACGAAAACCATTGCAGAAATGCGGCGGGTCTCAAAGGGGGGGGGAAGAATCATAGTAGGGCACCCAACTGAATTCTGGAAAAAATTGCATGGTTTATTCAAGCATACAAACCCTGATTATGATGTGTTTAGGGCGTCACTTAAGGAGATTGAGGAGCTATACAAAGAAAACAAGATTAAGCTAGAAAAAGCATTAATACTTCCCTCAATTCCTTTTAGAGTTCTCAGAAGGATAAACTACTTAAAGATAGATTATATTTTATCCCGGTTTCTGTTTGGACGGCTTGGGCCATACCTGTTTGTTTGTGGAAGGAAGTGAATAGAAAGAGAGACTGTTCTTGTAGATGCGTTGTCTCTACTAGATATTCGACTTATGTGAAGCAACCTCAAGTCTAAGCTAACAAAAAAAGAGAAATACGCGTGTCCTACTATAAAAGGGTGAAAAAAGTTTGAAGGACCTTTAAAACGAAGTAATGGATTCTGCTAAGGTGACGGGGGGGTCCCTGTTGAAGCATGTGAAAGCTCGAGTTTTAAATACGGTGGATAGTTCGTTAACTATGCTCAAAAAGAAAGGAAACTTGAGCTATGTTAATGAAATGTATAACCCTAACGATTTTTTTGAGGAAGTCCACCACGTTTCATTGTATCCAGAGGATTCAATAATCAAGCTTGAAAATAAAACAATAAAAGTCCATGTTCTAAAAAGAATAATGAATAAACCGTTATGGTACCCCGCGAATGTGCCCTTCTTTCTTTTGCAATTCATAAAAATCGCCAAAAGAAATAGGGTTTTAGTGATTCGTGGAAGATCAACTGGCTTATCTGGTTTTCTCGGTCTTATGACGGGAAAAATTCTGAGAATACCCTTTGTAGTTTCATTGGGCCAAAACACGAAATTATTGAGGGAATTGAAGATTCGTTTCAAAAAAGAAAGTTTTAGTCTGTTGGAAATCTTGAAAGATGTTTTTGTTGAGTTGGTGGAAAACTTTGTGGTTAGAAACGCGGATTTCATATTTACGCCAAGCAGGCACTTAAAGGATTATGCCTCTTCCCTTAGAGCTGATAGGGGAAAAATTAGTGTTGTTCCATGGATGCTGAAAAGGGATATTTTCGAAGGAAAAGTGGATAGAAATGAGTCGAACAAAATTGTTGCGCGGTTTAATCTGGACTTGAAGAAGCCTATCATTTTGTTTGTGGGTAGGTTGGAAGTTGAAAAGCAGGTGGATGTGTTGGTGGAGGCTGTTCCATTTGTTCTCCAGAAGAAGCCGGACACGCAGTTTGTTTTTGTTGGCGATGGAATTCTTAGGGAAAGGTTGGAGGAGAGGGTAAGGGACCTTAACGTAGCTGAAAAAGTGTACTTCGTGGGATTCCAGCCGACTAACGTGGTGAAAGCCTTTCTGAGCATGGCTTCTGTTGTTTGGATTCCCATGTCCGGGTATGTTGTGTTCGAGGCAGCCGCCTTTCGTGCGCCTATTGTAGCTTTTGATGTGGAGTGGCATCATGAGTTTATTTCAAAAGAAGTCTCTGGATTGCTGGTTGAAAATAGGAACCACCGAAAGATGGCGGAGGCCGTAATCAAGATACTGGACAATCCGGTGTTGGCAAGAAAATGTGGTGAAGGGGCGCGGCGTAAACTTGTGGAAGAATACAACCCTGAAGCCATAAAAAGAGAAGAAATTGAGATTTACGAAAACATTCTAGATAAATTTTCAATGAGGTGATTAAACTGATTGCTCCTCGATTTATGGCAACACTGGAGTTGATACAAAGGTGTGTCCACCAAGGTTTCGCGCTTGACATTGGTTGTGGCAAGAATCCATACATATTCCGTGATGCTGTTGAGAATTATGTCGGATTGGACATCGATATTGAGACGCTTATGGAAGTATCACGGGATATTCCTAGTGCGAATCTAATATGTGCAAGTGGTTCTAAAGTACCGTTTAGAAATGACGCATTTGGCATGGTCATTTGCACAGAAACATTAGAACACCTCGAGAAACCTGAAGAAACAATCTCTGAGATTAGTAGACTGTTGATTAAGGGAGGATTTGCTGTTATTTCGGTTCCTTCCCTGTCTTCCGCAAACACTGATTCTATGGTTTGCTTTTAAAACTAAGAAAATTTCAAAAAAGCCTTACCAAAGTCCAGAGCATAAAAGGGAGTACGTAAAATTTAAGACAAGTCCGCACTTAAAAAATTGAAAGTCTTTTCGAACTATTTAGGCAAAAGGGACTACGAGTTAAAGATATCTTAACTGTTCAGTCACTTTATATGAAACCAAAAATGGTCTATGAGAGGTTTCTTTCGAAGATTGAGCCGTTCGCCGACAGAGTTTTTTCTAAGATCGAGATAGGTCACTATACAATTTTTAGAATGGAGAAAGATTGAGATTTACGAAAACATTGTTGAGATAAAACAAGATACTGAGTATGTATTAATTTTATATCCCACAATTTTCACATACAAATCATGGGAAATCACATTAGAGAATCACGCAAAACACACTCGCACTTTGATGAGTATGCTAGATTGAGAGATTTCTCTGCGGTGCGTGATGAAGTTAAGTCAAGATTTCTTCACAAGTATGTTTACTGGCGTCTTTGGGAAGACATGATTTTAGGGTCGATTAGTCCTTACCTGAAACCAACATCTTTTGTTCTTGACGCTGGGTGCGGCACAGGAGAGTTATCTTCGATGATAAAAAACTACACTGGTCAAATTATTCCTGTCGATTACTCACGTGAATGTGTAAAGCGAACAACGAGGAAAGTTGGGATATCAATAATGGCAGATGCAAAACATCTTCCCTTTCGGTCTGGAAGTTTTGATATAGTGATCAGTTGTGAGGTGATTGAACATCTAGAATCACCGGTGCAAGCCATCAAGGAACTGGTTCGTGTTTGTAAAAGAGAGGGAACTATCTGCATAACGACCCCTAATGCCCTTAGCGCATTTCTACCCACTTATTGGGGTTCCTTGCTACGCCATCCACTCAAATGGATTCAACGTTTTCAAGGGAAACTTAGCTGGTCAACGATCCCGACGGATTTTTGGATTTTTCCATGGAAACTCAGATCTTGGCTCCAACACTTTCGCGTATCTATCGTGAAGCATAGGTATTTCTTCCTTCTAACTGACCAAAGCCTAGTAATACGGTTCGCTCTAAAGTATCTATCACCTGATGCCCTCCGTAATTTTATCTATTCTGTTGAGAAATTTGAGATCATTCCATTGGGTATACGCCAACTGATCTTAGGGAAAAAACTCTGAAGATATATGCTTTAGTCTTTTCTTTTCTTGCCTCTTCGTTTTTTACCCCTTAACTTGTTCATTCATTAGTAATATTTTCATCATGTCCTCAGACGCTTTTTCACCCTTAAACGGTGTAGGCCTACCCTTCAAAGCCTCTTTGTAGTTGCCGTCCAACAGTTTCTCTACTGTAGACTTCACCGCCTTGGGATCAGTGCCGACTACTAAGTTGAAGCCCGCCTCCACGGTTTCCATCCACTCCGTCTTCTCCCTAATAGTTACGCACGGAACCTTTAAGATCGAGGCCTCAACCTGTACACCGCCAGAGTCAGTGATGACCACAGATGCTCCTTCAAGGAATGCTAGAAACTCTCTATGGTCCATCGGAGGCACTACGTGAATATGGGAGCTGGAATCCAGTTTTCTCCGCAGAGATCCAAACCGCTTCAGCATTTTTTGGGTTCTCGGATGAATCGGGAAGAAGGCAGTTGTGTTTAAACCCGTCAAGACGTCAATTATGTCTTTCAGCACAACGCGGTTATCAACGTTTTCAGACCTATGGCAGGTCACTAATATATACTCAGGTGGCCTCGGCAACTCTGTTTCACGTTTCAGTAAGTGTTGCTTCTTTAGATTCCGTATGATTTCAACGAATGCGTGTCCAACATTGTAGACCCTACCCCTGACACCCTCCTTCCTTAAGTTTCGAACAGCATACTCAGAAGGAGCGAACAGAACATCACTAACGTCGTCAACGATCATCCGATTTATCTCTTCCTGTGTTCTCAAAAAGCATCTGCAACCCGCCTCTGTGTGAACAACTCTAACATCGTTCTTTGCCGCAACAAGTGCTCCAGCCAACGTAGTATTTGTATCCCCGTCAACTATGCAGAAATCTGGTTTTTCTCTGAACAAAACTGGTTCAAGTCTCTTTATGATTCCCGACAACTGTCTTCCATGCGTTTTTTCTTTAACGCCCAAGAACACGTCGGGTTTTACGTCAGCCTTCCCTAGGAACATCTGCGACATCTCATAATCATAATGTTGCCCCGAGTGAACAACATAAGTGCCGATCTCCATGGATTTCGCCCGCTTTACTAGAAGGGCCAGTTTAATTATTTCCGGGCGCGTCCCCATCACAAAACAAAGCTTCATAGCAACTCCTTCATAACGTCCTCTAGTTTCTCCGCAATAACTTTCCAATCAAACTGTTTGACAAACGTCTGGTCGTACTCAAATTTCTTATCCATCAAACGCTTGATGGCTTCTTGAAGCTCCTGAAGGTTCGAAACCGGTATGTAAGGTATGTGCGAATCGAGACTTCCCTTCCACGATATAATCGGCAGGTTAAATGCTATGTACTCAGTCGCCTTCATCGGTAATGAACCGATGTTTAACACATTTGTCTCCAGACTGCAGATGGCAACTTTGCTCATGGCCAGAATCTTGGGGACGTCCTTGTGAGGAACTTGCAGGGTCTTAACGTTTGAAGGTAAGTCCATAAATTCAGATTCCCCTAGCAGAATGAAACTTACATCAGGTGACTCCTTTGCTACCTCTATTAGCCTTTTTATCCCCCGATGGGCATACGCGACACCGAGGAATATAACTGAACGAGCTTCAGCTGAATCACTTGTCTTGTATAAGCGAGGGTTAAAAAGGTCCAAGTCCACACCGTTGCGCAGTACGCCGATATTATCTATCGGTATGCGTTCAGCATAATCTTTGCTTACAGTCAAAACTCTGTTGCATCGTTTGAGGATTGCGTTTTGAAGCCCCATTTCCAAGAGCCTAAACCATCCGTGTCGTGTCGTGTAAAAGTAGTCATCTATACGAGCAATAATCGGTTTTCTAGCTAATCGAGCGCATACGTATGAGACTATTGTTGTGTGCGTGAAAGTGTGAAAGTGTGAAAAAACCAAGTCATGCTTGAAAGCGTTGTAGACCACCTTAAAGAACATCAAGTAGGGCATTACGCGGCATCCAAGTTTGGTCACCTTGCCCAAATAAACATTCGTGACGGCATGACCCCTGTTCCGTAGGGCTTTAGAAAGCCCCTCTGCGACAATTCCGCCCCCACCAACTTCCCCATAAAAAGTTGAAACGTATAGAATTCGCAAAAATGTTTCCTCAACCAAATTGACGTGTGCCCTAGGACAGGCGTTACCTGAGAATTACCAAGACTACGCCTTAAAAAAGGTTATGAAGCGTTAAAGCATTACCACGTCATCATGGTTCTTTCAGCATATCTGTTATGCCATTAAGAACGTTCCATTCGGGTTCAAAACGTAGCAAAGTTCTGGCCCTTGAAATATCGTAAACGAAAATTTGGTAGTCAAATGTTCTGGCGGGTTCTATCTTCATTTTCAAATCGCTTTTCATCGCTTTTATACAATACTCACACACATCTCTTATACTCGTTGCCCTCCCTGCTCCAATATTGTAGGCTAGATTTGTATACTGTGTTTCCAGCGCTAGCCGATTTGCTTCCACAACATCTTTCACGTAAACGAAATCGTTGGTTTGGTTACCTCCGAAAACGATTGGTCGTTCATTATTAGACAGTCTCTTCAGGAACGCTCCTATGGCGCCCCAGTCCTTATCCTTTCCATAAATGTATCCATACCGAAGAATAACGTAGGGCAACCGATTTCCATAGAACATTATCCAATCTTCAGCCATCCTCTTAGTCAAACCATATATGCTGCTAGGCTCTCTAGGAGCATCTTCCCTCATCGGCACCGGAGCATCCAAGCTATAAACCGAACCCGTCGAACTATACACTAGACGATCTGCCTTCTTTTCTATACAAGCTTGAATGATATTCAGCGTGCCCTCCACGTTCACTCGAACAGCTAGCTGCGGATTAGCCTCCGCCGTGTCAAATTTTGCAACAGCCGCCAAATGCAAAACCGTATCCCCCATCTCGATCAAGTCCTTGAAGTCTTCATCAAGAATATCCATTTTGTGAACTACACAGCGTTTTTTGTTAGAAAACGCTTTCAATCCTTCTGTTACAAGGTCTACAGCTTCGACGTAGTAACCTTTCTTTAAAAGGTCCCGGATGGTGTTTTTTCCAATAAAACCGTTCGCTCCTGTGACAATCACCTTCAACGTAGGATCCCCCTCGGCTAAGCCATATACCTTAAAACATCTAACATATATTTAATGTCTTCTTTAGCGATATGAGAGATAAATAGACATGTTTTGTGTTTTAGAATCTACTGAAGTAAACGTCAAAAGCGGAAACGCGCGTGCACACGCGCATTAATCTACAAGAAAACAGGTGACCGCAAATGAATATCTTGGTAACTGGTGGAATAGACCACATTTGAAGAGGGATTCTAATCAAATTAGGTGAGGAATCTCCAAAAAGCAGTGACAACATCCATCGACAACCTAGAGACAGGAAACTGCGCAGGCGTTGACTACCTCAGAAATGTATTCACAGTTATTCTTGCTCACGTTTACACCTTCTTTTGCTGCCTACGCCTACACCGCGGTAAGAGAAGCCAGCTTCCTCACAGTCCTTGGGATTGAAAACGTTTCTCCCGTCGACTATTACAAACGTAGCAAGGACGCTTTTGAGCCAGTCCAAACGGATATCGACATATTCCTTATGACGGGTCACGACGACCATGCAGTCCTTGTTCCTCAGGGCATCTTCCAAGTCGTCCGTAAGAACGACCCCTTCAAACTCTTTAACGAAAGGATCGTGTACTACCACTTCCTTACAGACACCTTTAAGGAAGTTGTGAAGGGGCAACGCCGGCGTGTTTCTCGTATCATCTGAGTCGCCCCGGAATGCGAAACCTAATATGCAAACTCTTGCATCTTGTAGCTTCACGCCTTTCTCATGCAATGCTTCTTTTACTAGATCTCCCATATGCTGCGGCATGAAATCGTTCATCCTCCTGCTTTCGACCAGAACCTTAGGCGTATATTTGAAGACCCCATAAGCGTCAAGACCGTATTTTAACAGCCATGGGTCCTTTGGGAGGCAGTGACCTCCTGCGCCTGCGCCTGGCACATGCATCATCCTGTATGGGTTCCTTGTAGGATCTGATGGGTCATTGGGTAGAGAGTTCACGAAGCGCCTAACCTCGTGGACATTGACGCCAATGCTCTCGCACATCAAGGCAACTTCGTTTGCGAATGCAACGTTAACATCGCGGTATGTGTTCTCGGTGACCTTAGCTACTTCCGCTGTAAGACAGTCGGTTGATAACAACTCCGCCTTGATGATGTTTCTGTAGAATTCGACGCCACGTTTAGTGCATTCACGGGTTAATCCTCCTACGATTCTTGGCATGTAAACTAGGTTGCGAAGTAGACGGCCGACCGTAACACGTTCATAGGAGTACACAAGGTTAAAGTCTTCGCCTGCTTTCATTCCAGAGAATTCTTCCAAAATCGTTTTCACGATATTGTTAGTAGTTCCCGGAGCTACAGTTGATTCTATAATGATCATTGCTCCCTTTTTCATGTGTCTTCCAACAGCTTGAGATGCTTCTCTTAATGAATCGTACTGCGGCACATGATCTTGGTCAACTGGCGTCTGAACATCGATGAGAATCACATCAGCTTTTTTGCACACGGAGATGTCGTCGGTAACCGTGAAGCTGCCTTTCCTCACCACCTTTTCGATGAGCTCCGCTAGGTCAGGCTCGTCACCTCCTATGGGACATTTACCGGCATTGAGATAATCGATCTTCCATCCTGACCGTTTAGACCTCCTTTGTACTCCAGTAACGTTGAAGCCTTCAACGTTGGCGAACATGGCAGCCGTTGGAATGCCAACGTATCCCATGCCTATGACTACAATCTCCAAGTTCATCACGTCTCGCGCGCGTTATGTCAATTCTGTGCCTAATTTAGATGAACTCATAAATTTTCTTAATAATATAACTCTTGCGCGCACGCGGTGTATGTTGTCGCAGTACATTATTGTTCTTTTGGCTACCTTTAAACAGGAAACGTCGAGGCTCAAATTCCAAAGGACTAGCTCATTCGTCAACAATATGCCGGTTATTTTTCCAGTAATTGAATGGTGGTCAACCGCTGTTTTTTAGCTGATCTCCTTCAAGACATTTAGTATATATTCGATGGCATTCTCATTGACTGAAGGATGGACGGGTAAGCTTAGAACTCGCTTGGAAGCGTCCTCAACCATGGGACAGACCACTTTTCCGTATCCTAGCTCCTCATAGAGCGGTTGCCCATAAACTGGAGTCGGATAATGCACAGCTACACCAACCCCCTTCTCCCTTAGACACTCAGCAAGCTTGTCTCTATCCATGGGATAGCTATCCTCCACTCTTATTACATATTGATAGAATACGTGTTTCACATTATCCTCAATGTATGGTGGTGTTAGACCAGAAATCTTTTTAATTCCTTTAGTTAGGACGCTTGCGTTCTTCCTTCTTATATCGTTTGATCTGTCAAGCTTCTTCAGTTGAACAGATCCAACTGCGGCTGAAGCCTCGGGCATCCGGTAGTTGTATCCCAGAATAACGTGGTTATACTTTCCGGTATCTCCATGATTTATCAGCAGGCGTACTTTTCTAGCCAGCTCTCTGTTATTAGTTGTTATTATTCCTCCTTCGCCTGTTGTCATGTTTTTTGTGGCGTAAAGGCTGAAGCATCCGATATCTCCTAGGCCTCCCACTTTTCGACCTTCATATTCGGCGCCATGGGCTTGGGCAGCGTCCTCCACCAAGGCTATTCTATGATCCTCAGCTATCTGCTTCAGAGCGTCCATTTCCGCAGGCTGGCCGTACAAGTGTACAGGTATTATCGCCTTGGTCTTAGGGGTAATTTTTTCGGCAACATCTGAGGGATCTATGTTGAAGTTTCTTGGGTCAATGTCAGCGAAGACGGGTTTTGCCCCTTGATATAGCACGCAGTTGCTGGAGGCTATGAAGGAGAAAGCGGAGGTAACTACCTCATCTCCGGAACCTAGCTTAAGAGCCTTAAGAGCCGCATCTAGAGCCAGGGTTCCGTTCGCCACGGCGACAGCTTGTTCTACGCCAATGTACTCTCCAAACTCTTTCTCAAAATTTTTTATTCTCTCTCCCTGAACCAGGACACCAGACTCAAAAACCTTTCTCACTGCTTCTACCTCTTCCCTTCCCAAAACTGGTTTTGCGATGGGTATTGTTCGTCTCAACGCGTTTTCACCCTTCCTTTTTCTTTATTCTAACATAGTTTTCTGCCGGTATCTTGTATTTTTTGTCGCATATGGGGCACTTCATCAAAACAAACTTTTTCTTTTTCTCCTCTTCCTTGAGTTTTTTTCCGCATTTACATGCGAATCCTTTGACTTCAGCTGGGTTTCCATACGCCACAGCGTGCGACGGAATGTCCTCTGTGACCACACTGCCGGCGCCTATCAAGGCATATTCTCCTATAGTAACACCGCACACAACAACCGCTCCAGCTCCTATTGATGCCCCCTCTTTCACAAGCGTTTCCATGATTTTCCAATCCGTGCTGAAGCTCCGCGGATACGGGTCGTTTGTGAAGGTGACATGGGGGCCCACAAAAACCCTGTCCTCAATCTTCACCCCTTCATATACTGTAACTCTATTTTCGAGTTTCACTTCGTTTCCGATTTTCACTCCTCTCCCCACATGAACAAAGTCTCCGAGTACACAGTCTCTACCTATTTCAGCGCTTTCCCTCACATGGACGAAATGCCAGACTTTTGTACCATCCCCTATAACAACTGTTTCATCAACAATGGCTGTGGGATCAACATAGACTTTTTTCACAGAATCCCTCGTTTATACTAATGCCATCGTGTAAATAACGGTTTAGGACCCTGTTCGAATCGCCTCAAGAGACTGACTGTAAGATCAAATTGTCTCTGAGCTTTTCTGAGCTGGTTGATTACACATTAAGAGTGAAGGCGAACGCGAGATCCCGAGTCGCTCTGGTTTGAAGCTGACTGAAGCTTCGAGCTTTTTCGCTTCACTTTGTAGTCAACCGTTGCTAGGAATCATGCTAGCTGCCTTTATAGCAAGTTTTCCTGAATAAAACCTTCCTTTCAGGTCCTCAACGATTTCGTGCGATGCCTTCCCATCTCCGTAAGGATTTGGCAACGACTCCAACTCCATTTTGATGTCCCGATCTTCCAATATCCTCCTAGTTTCCTTAAGTATTCGCTCGCTTTCAGCTCCCACCAGTTTGTTGGCTCCTAGCTTAACCGTTTCCACCCACTCAGTATTGTATCGCAAAGTGACACATGGAACATGAAGCAAGAATGCTTCCTTTTGCATTCCACCAGAATCTGTGAGAACGACAGCTGAGTTTTTAATGAGACTGAGCATGTCAAAATACCCCAAAGGCTCCGTTAACATCACGTTATGAGCTCGTTTCAACACTTTTCCAAGTTTCGTGTTCCTCAATCTTTTTTTGGTTCTAGGATGAATGGGAAAAACCGTCTTAACCTCTGTTAAGTTAACGATGGCCGAAACAATCTTTTTCAGTCTCTCTGCGTCATCTACATTTTCGGGTCTATGTAGGGTCATAACGGCGTAGACTTCCTCGGTTAGGCTTAGGTCTTTGACGATGGTTGACTTTTCTATATCTTTTTCATGTTGCAAAATGGCATCATACATGGTGTCGCCTGACAAAAGAATACTGTTTGCTTGTACTCCCTCTTTCTTCAGATTGTTGAAAGCCTCTGACGTGGGAGCGCAGAGCAGTTGCGAACAATGATCCGTCAGCACACGATTGACTTCCTCAGGCATGCTCATATCGTAGGATCGTAAGCCAGCTTCCACATGACATACTGGAACATGCGCCTTTATCGCGGCTAGAGCCCCAGCCAAAGTGGTGTTTGCGTCTCCAAAAACCATCACCACATCTGGTTTTGACTCGCAGATGATCTTTTCAGCTCGTGTCATCAACCTCCCAGTTTGAGTGGCATGTGAACCACTGCCTACGCCAAGATTGTGTAGAGGGTCTGGTAAGTCAAGCTCGTTGAAGAAAACTTTTGACATTTCAAAATCGTAGTGCTGACCGCTATGGATCAATTGTAACGTGACTTCTTCGTCTTCATCTAGTAAGTGGAGAACTGGAGCGGATTTTGTTATCTGTGGTCTGACACCAACAATAGGCATCACTCTGATTTTTTTGGCACTTCGAATGTTCATTAGCTACTATCTCCCTCAGGTTGAATCTCCACACGCCAGTGTTGTTCTCATCAAGTCCGAGAAGAATTCAAACCCTCTATTGGATCTTGTGTACCTTCTAGTTTTGATTTCACAGTTAATAACGTCATCGACAATTTCCTTGCTCGGATTCGGATTATGTAGCATAAATCGGTTTTCAATTAGCCATTCATCTACTGTTAGCAACTCTTCTCTAAAGGTTGAAATGACTTTTTTCCCCAATACAACAGCCTCTCTATTTATGGTTCCACCAGCACTTATTACAAGAGAGGAATTTGCTATTACATTTGGTCCATCCAGTGCCTCTGAAGGAATAAAGACGCTATCGCCAAAAATTCTTTTGTAGACGACCTTCTGATCTAACGTTCTTGGTATCAGAATTATGAAGTTGTCTTCTTTCAGATCTTTTATTAACGGAATGAGAAATTCTGTCTCTTTGATATATACGGCTTTAGAAGCTTCTGGTCTCATCAAGATGATGGGTTTATCTGTTTCTACACCAATCTCTTCTAAATATCTTTTGTTCGGTTTGAAACCCCAAAGATACACTTCTTCTTTTAGCCCCGGATACTGAACGATTTTTTCTTCTGTTGTTCCCATTCGTACATAATTTTCCTTTGGAACAATCTCCGGTATGATCACTTTGTCCGCAAATCTAACGCTTGGGACGATAACATCTTTTGCCTTATCTCCATCCAAAGTCCACAGGTTATAAATTCCTGCAAAATTTGAAGCAATGCTACAATAAGGTGAACCATGACTAATGGAAAACGATATCCGATCTTTTTGTTTCATTATCCCTTTCCAAAGAAGAAAAGACCTAGAAAGAAGACCAAAAGCTTTTCTAGACCTACTTTTTCCATAATGTTTTCCAACAATCTGATAGTCTAACTTTTTTTGTTTTAACAACTCGATTGTCTGCTGATAAGGTCTTGCAGTAATCAAGAATTCTACCCCTTCTTTCTTCAACATCTCTATTAATGGTTCAAAAAACAGAACATGAGGGCTATTAGTCACATCTATCCAAATCTTATTCAACATCTTTCAATACCTTCAACGATTTTTTAGTCGTGCGCAGGGTCTTCGGACCCCGGAACTTTATTAGAGAATGGACTTCGCCAAATTCTCGCGGTCTTCCCGTGGGTAAGACATCCGCTTCAGGAACAAGAAAGGACAAAGGAACTTTTTCATGAAGTGCTTTAGCTAACGCGTATGCATAGCTGGTGTGTCCCCCACAACCCACAAGAATCAACACGCGCCCGTGCACCTCGCCTCTCCCAAAATATCTCTCGTTCAAGGAATTAATTAGTTGCCCTTTTCCTCAAGTGAGAAACGTTTAAATGTTCGTGAAACACGCTTACGGATTTGGAGACCTATGTAATGTCGGAGAAAACTTCACGTGGACTTGCTTATGAATGTGTGAAGTGCGGCGCCAAGGTGATGACCGAAGAACTTGAGTTGCGCGGTGGAGGGGTGAAATGCACCTTTTGCGGTTACCGCATCCTCAAGAAGATAAGACCGCCGGTAGTGAAACGGGTAGCCGCCAAATAGTCTTAACCGCTTTAGTCTCCGCAGCGAACGACCAAGACGGATGGGCTACAAAATTTCTTTTCTGACAAGCCTAGTGATATCCCCAGCAAACTCCCCTCTTTTTCTGGTTCTCAAGGGGTTCTTAGAATAGTCTTGCGAAGCACATTAATGCATGCATTCAGCTGGTTCTTTGATTGCGCGCGCATGATGATGATATTAGCTGCAGCTGTTGTGACAGTAGTTATGTCAAGAAAAGAAAGAGACATACAGAGATTAACTATCAAGCAAACAATTAAAGAACCAGTTAGACGCATCTAAAGTTAGTCAAATCATGTGTGTGCAACCTCTTTTGCTAGGGAAAAACAGTTGTTTGCGCGCGTGGAATGGAGCTAAATGCAACTCTGCCTTAATACTGTTAGTTTTAATGTAGAAATAGACATTTGTTCCGCAAAAGTTTTAAATGTATGAGCGATATAAGGAAATTGGAGAAAGAGAAAGGAGAAGGGATTTCTTAGAATGTTACAGTTATTCGTTTGTAGACATAGATGTAACAGGGTTAAAGCGTCAACGTTGGGAGTTCTGCTTACGATAGGGCTTGTGATAACTGCTATTCCAGTAGCGATTGAATCCGCAGTCTCAGCGCCGCATCTCTTGATGGTTGGAGATACGGTAATAGTTGCTCCTGTGCGTGAAAATGTCACTGTTTATAGAGACAACTGGGGAGTACCTCACATATATGCTCAAAGTACTCGTGATGCGTACTATGCCCTTGGTTATGCAATGGCCCAGGATAGATTGTTTGAGATGGACTTGTTCCGAAGAGCTGTGGCTGGCAGACTTGCTGAAATCTTTGGCAGTGACATGTTCGAAGATGATCTTACCATGAGAACTCTCGGTGTCTACCAAATAGCGAATGATACTTGGAATGGTTTGTACTCTGGCATAACAATTCCTCAACACGTTAGAGAGAATCTTGAAATGTTTTCGGCTGGAGTCAACCATTATATCTCGGATTTGATAATACCGAATGATGTCCCTCATGAGTGGAGGGTATTGTCTTATTCATCTGGTCTACCGATAAGCCATTTTATACCATACGATTGGACTCCCCCAGACTCGGTGGCAATTGCAGGAATGATGGGGTTGATGTTAACAGATACTTCAGAGGGAGAAATAATAAGAGGAGCATTCGCGGCGATGGTAGACCCGATGTACAATGCGTCAGGCCTGCCTGAAATGTCTGAGTTTCTAATGCCCGCTGGATGGGTAAACATGACTTCGATCATGCCTCCTGATCCTCCCGATGGAGGCGGTGGAGGTCTCGGATCCCTAAGCACCATAGAGGCAATAACCGCGCCACTACAAAGGTTATTAGGCTTTTCTGGACTTACCGGAAGCAACAACTGGGTAATAGACGATCTAAATACGACTACGGGCAATGCGATGTTGGCCAACGACCCGCATCTTGATCTACAGGCTCCGGGAATCAACTGGCAGGTTCACATAAACATATCCGAATTTGCCAACGTGATTGGATGTTGCATCCCAGGAGGTCCCGTAATCTACACTGGACACAACGATTACTTTGCGTTTGGGGTAACAAATCTCATGGCCGATATTATGGATATGTACTACTACGCTTGGAAGGATCCGGCTACTTACTGGTATAAAGATCACTGGGAAACTGTTACCGTGACACCTGTAACAATCTACAACCTCACAACACCTTACACAAGGTATATCTATAGCACTGTACACGGACCCCTAGTTCCGACTCCCCTACCTGCACCCTACGACAAAATGGCCCTCCGATGGGGTGGCAAAGAGTCGGGATACGGAGAGATCACAGGCTTTTCACTAATGATGAACGCTACAAACCTTGCGGAGTGGAAAGAAGCGGTCAGCCACATGTCGGTCATAATTCAGAACTACGTGTATGCAGACAAGGCTGGAAACATTGCCTGGTGTCCCTCAGGAAAAATCCCGTTGAGACCACCACCACCGCCTGGGGGAACAGGGACTTTGGGAGCTGTTCCAAGCAACGGATCTGCTGGTCAAAACGAGTGGATGGGCTGGTTGCCCCACGCTACAGCTCCTGTTGACTATCCCTTTGACCCGTGGCCCGGTCCCGTCTCTATTCCATACGTGGAAAATCCTAAGCAAGGTTTTATAGCCACCGCAAACAATCAACCTACAGACCCCACATACTTTGGCTACCCATGGCCCATTTGGATCGGTCCGGCATGCGGATTTGATCCCGGCTACAGAGGACAAAGAATAACAGAGCTGATTGAGAGCTTGGCTCCAATAAGCATAGACGACATGAAAGCGATACAGGCAGATAGCCTTTGCATTCCAGCTAGAAACATGGTGCCCATCCTCCTAGCAGTGATGGCGGGAGATACAAACGTAACAATACAAAACGCGCTGGCGCTTCTAGGAGCTTGGAACTATACTGAGCTCCGGAACATGGCTGCTCCTTTGATATGGGAAGAGTTCCTAGATAGGTTTACCTACAACACCTTCGCTGACGAAGCATGGGCAGGCATGGGTCTATATCCATTTCCAAACACAATAATTCCACTTTGGAACATGACTCAAACATGGAACTGGAACCCATACGCCATCGCTTTGTTCGACGACCAAAGCACGCCGCAACTTGAACTCATGCCTCAAATCATTAACAAGAGTCTACACGATGCATTAAACTGGATCACTAGTCAACTTGGGCTCCCCGCTGATCCTGCCTTTTCAAATTGGCAATACGGAGACATCCACGTAGTTGACTTCGGGCATCCTATAGGGAGCACAGTCCCATTGGTTGACTACTTCAACGTACCACCAGGTCCACTCTCTGGAGGACCCGGACCAGTTGGATGTGACGGAGGTCCGTACACCGTTGATCCAGGAGGCCACCACCACGGATTGGTAATCGATGAAATTCATTATGTTGACTCAGGGGCGTCCTACCGCGGAGTATATGAATGCAAGGACGGGTGGGATACTTCTCTAATTCTTGTCCCACCAGGCGAAAGCGGTACCGTAACTGGAGCTTTTCCTCCGGCCCCCCCGGATCCCGTATTCAACCCTCACTATGGTGACACATTCCTATTGTGGCTAAACAACCAATATACAACCTGCCTATTTGATGACAGCGTTATCCATACGCATCCAAAAACAACTTTCGTACCAGAAATGTATACGCACGTTTTTGAAATTACTCAGTTTGAACAAACTTTCTACATAATCATAGAGAGCAACTCAACCGTGACTGATTTAACATTTAGTTGGGAACTTAAGACAATTGAATTCGAAGTAACAGGGACCCCCTATACAAAAGGCGTATGCAACGTCACAATTCCGAAGGCATTACTTGACGCTGACCCCGGCGAATGGACTGTTCTACTTGCAGGTTCTCCCGTAATTACCGTCGTAACGGAGAGCGCAACTCACTCGTTCATATACTTCAGTTACTTCCACAGCACACACACTGTCAAAATCACTGGAACTTGGGTAATACCGCCTCCTCCAACCCCTCCTGTAGGGGGCGAAGCGACTCCACTACCTTACATAGGTGACATAACGACTTCACCAGACTTCTTGCTGGCCCTATTTATCATTATAGCTGCAGTGATTATCTCTGGCATGGTCATTGGCATAGGCAGAACAGGTGTCTTCGCCAAACACGGAAAGGAGAAACGATAACAAAACCTTCCCCCTTTTTTATTAATTAGCGCAGGAACTTCTCTAAAACATCGAAAAGAAAATTCGCAGTTTATTTTCCAACCGTCAGTTCTAGCGATGCTCGCATGTGAGATTATCGTTCTGTGTCAAGTACGATAATGATTTTGATCTATCCACGTCCATGCATAATAGGTGTGAAGTGGAAAGGAATTTGCTCTAAAAGTGGAACGGAAGTATGCTATTTTGACACAAAGAGTTTCGATTGAGCAGGTAGCAAAACGCTGGTTCACCGTTCACTATGTGCTATCAATTAATGGGAAATATTGGAAAATAGGGGTTCGTTCGATTTTTCGAACAAACAATGGTGACACAGTGCGAAAAAAGAGGCTCAAAAAAATTATTTTCAAAAATCGAACCGTAGAACAATATTAATTTTTCAGGCATGTTAGCCGCGCGCGCTTCGAAGGAGACTAATACCGCGTCAAAGTCGCAAAAACGGTCGAGGAAGCCTGCGAACTCGCAAAATCTGGATTCGACTACTTCACCAAGATATTAGACATCCAAGATCTTCAGGAAGCGAAAGTAGGCGGAAAAGTGGAAAAATCGCTAGAAAATTTCTTTCTCACCGATCTTTCGCAAAGCCTTTCCTCTTAGCTTCACCGTTGGAATTGGGGCTTCTTCAGGCTCTCTCTCGATGGTTTTCCGTTTCACGGTTTCTCCGCAGATGCCTCCGGGCAGTAGCCGTCTTTTTATGCATGTCGCGTAGCTGCAGTTTGCAACCTCGCATTCTTCATCAGTCCATCTGCACCATACGCTTTTTCCACGGTAGAGGACAGCTTTTTTTCCACACTGAAACAATTCGCATTTCGGAGAACAATATTTTGGTCCAGACAACACGGACACAACCTTAACTTGAACAAAAATTTTCTTGAATCTAGTGTCGCCAGTCAACTATGCCTTGGGCAACGGATGTTATAAACTTTTTTCTTTCTCTTCTCCAAGACCCTTGCTAAGGCCAAGCCTTCGGTATATCAAAGCAAAAGCAATCACGGCGATTACGATGCCCAGTGAGATATATGCGATTAACTGAATGACTTCCAGCAGAAATCCGCCCACAACCGCAAATTTTTCTAGTTTGAACATGATCACTATTGCTTCCTCTAAGTATAAGGTTCTGGTTTCGCTGACCTTCCCCATCACACTCACGGATATTTGGGAGTCACCGCCGGTGATATTGTAAAATGAAGCTGTTCCTTTTGTCCCGGTTTTTTGAGATATTTCCACATCATCTCGTTTGACTTCCACTAGAGCGTTGGAGATGGGCTGCCCAAAATAGTCTTTGACGATAACGGAAAGGTCTACATTTAAGATTTTGCAATTAATCACGAAGAACAATTGATCTTCAGTTAGGTCGATGACCGTTTGGTTCAGAATGATAGTGTGATCATCGTTGTATACCCAGATTTTGTATCTTCCAAATGTGAAATGGAAAACAGCACTACCCGAGTCATCGGTAGTTTCCGATTGTATAGGCTCTGCCACTCCGCTGCTCCATTCATAAACCTCCACTCCAACGTTTCGAAGCGGAATTCCTTTTGAATCCGTCACGTTGACAAATAGGGTAAGGGTTGGACAAGTTATGTTGACCCATCGAGTAACAGTTAGGTTTGCAATTTGTGTCGTATTAAACAAATTGCCATAGCGCCGAGCCCCAATGGTGTAACTAACGTTTGTGAACATGTTGCTTCTTATTACCCCTGTACTATCTGTTTCAGACTGCAAAACCCCTGTTTTATTAGATTCTAAGGTGACGTTGATGAAAGGGAGGGAAAAACCAGCTTCATCCTTTATCGTTATTATAAGGTAGGCAAGCTCACATTCTAGGGGTAGAAGGATACCATTTTCTAGAACATTGTACTTTAGGCTACCAACCTCCACTGTTCTCCAAAAAGCCTTGAAAGTGTAATTGCCATGGGAAACTCGAAGGTCGATCCATCCAGTTTCGTTGGTTATTCCACTAGCTACATATGTTTCGTTAAGATAGGCTGCGACAGATACGCCCGCTAGGGGTTCGTTGTCGTACCTGTTTTGAGTTTGACAGTATACAATGAGTTCAGTGACTGCAAAATCTTGAACGTCAGAGACCGGCTTAATTGTGTAGGATGCGTTGGTTATAGTCACGGTGTAAATTCCGAGGGTAGCGTTGTTTGGAATCTTCCATGCATCAGTAACTACACCATTCACAGCACCCATAGGCTTTGGATAACCTGCAACGGATTCTCCAGCAAACGTTAGGTCAACAATGATAAACTCATCAACCAGGTATCCTGCGCCTCGGATATTAATCCACACCACTTCAGTTTCTGTTCTTCCATAATCTAGGCTATCAGTTAAGCCAACAGTAAAGTTTTCAGTCGCAAGAGTTTCATTGAGAGCTATAGTGTATAAGCCAACGTAGTCTGTATTGGCGCCAAGGCTAAAGTTTGCAGGATACGTTATATTTCCTTCACCATATCCCGTGTTTGTGGTGTTCGTGAGTTGAAGGGTGTCGTTGTAGTAGACTGCGCCTGAAGGATCGGTCACGGTTATGTTTGCAGAATAAACGGTGTTTGCTTCTCCTCCAGTTACGTTCACCAATATATCCGTTATTCTTCCTTCTTGCAGTTGGGATGGCGGTGAAGGGACAACAGCTTCTATATTATATTTCGTATAGAGCGTAAACGTGGTATTTACTGCATTATCTACGGTGTCGTCAACTAATTCTATGAGAACATATCGTCCCGAAGGTGCTCCAATGGTTTGGGGAATGACAAATGATGTTGTAACATTATATCCCGTGGCGTAGCCGGTTGTTACGTTGAGCGTTCCATTCCACCTGATTGTATAGCCTCCGTTAAGGGTGTCA
>Ga0209636_10001124_pt1 | contig 26894 bp, 18 predicted proteins | sample DeeMarSWOR152_54_FD_187464 | JGI IMG/M metagenome (GOLD analysis project Ga0209636, IMG submission 187464) | Marine sediment microbial communities from White Oak River estuary, North Carolina - WOR-1-52-54 (SPAdes) (version 2) | ecosystem: Environmental > Aquatic > Marine > Intertidal zone >...
GAGGTTTCTGGCCAGGTGGTGGAGGTACTGGTCAAAGAAGGGCAGCCGGTCAAGAGAGGACAGGCCCTGGTCCAGCTCGACGACCGCGACTACCGGAGTCGATTGGCCCGCATCGAGGCCAACTACAAACTGGCCAAGCTGAATTACGACCGGACTGAAGCCCTGGTCAAAAAGAAGATCACCGCGCCGACCAAGCTGGATGAGATCGAAGCCCAGCTCAAGGATCTGGGTGCACAGCGCAAGGAAGCCCGGCTGGCCTTGAGTCGCACCCGCATTACCTCTCCGCTCTCCTCCCTGCTTAACCGGATCGAGGCCAAGGAGGGCGACTACCTCGCCGTGGGAGATCCGGTGGCTCAGATCTTAGAAATAGATCAGGTCAAGGTTACCGTGGGGGTTCCCGAGAGCGACGTAGCCGCTATCTTTGATCTGGAGGAGGCTGATGTAATCATAGAGGCCTTGGGGAAACGCAGGGTCAAGGGCAAGAAGGTCTTCCTCTCCCGACAGCCGCGAAGCTTGGCCCGACTCTTCGACCTCGAGCTCAGAGTTCCAAACCCCGACGGTCGCATCCTGCCTGGTATGTTCGCTCGAGTGGAGCTCGTCAAGCAAGTCTTTGAACAAGCACTGGCCGTTCCGCTTTACGCTGTCATCACGCAAGGAGACGAACCCTTTGTGTTTGTGGAGGAAGGAGGCCGGGCTGAAAAAAGGAGTGTCAAGCTCGGCGTTCTGGTCGGTTGGGAGGTCCAGATTAGCTCTGGGTTGAAGCCTGGTGAGAAGGTCATCGTGGTTGGTCACCGCCTTGTGGATGACGGCCAACCAGTAGAGGTTATTAAAAGCGTGAGCAATTCAAGCGAGATCCTGAAGTCATGATCGTCCCCAATACAGCTGTCAGAAAGCGGACAAGTGTTGTTGTTCTGGCCATAATAATTATCATCTTCGGTCTCATGTCTTATGAGTCCCTGCCCAGAGAGGCCGCACCTGATATTACCATTCCATATATCTTCATCATGACTAGCTATCCGGGTGTGGCCCCTGAGGATATAGAGCAGGCAATTACCCTTCCCATAGAGAAGAAGCTCAAGGGCCTAGAGGCGGTCAAGCAGATCAGGTCATCCAGCACTGAAGGTATGAGTTCAATCATCGTCGAATTCGTAGCTGGCACTGACATCGAAGAAGTCCTGTCCAAGACCAAGGATAAGGTCGATCTGGCCAAACCAGAGCTACCAACCGACCTGGAGGAAGATCCAGAGGTGATCGAGATCAACATCTCCGAGCTTCCCATTCTCGTTCTTTCTCTGTCCGGTCCAGTCGGGCTGGTTAGACTTAAGGAGATCGCCGAGGATCTTCAGGACGATATCGAATCCATTCCTGGCGTTCTTGAAGCAGAGGTGACAGGCGGGCTTGAGCGGGAAATCAGGGTGGAACCTGACTCGGATAAGCTCGCCTATTACGGTCTCTCCATAGTAAGCCTCCAAAACGTTATCGCCGAGGAAAACCAGAATGTTTCTGGTGGAGCTATCCGCATGGGTGACGGACGCTTTCAGCTTCGGGTCCCCGGCGAGTTCCAGAGCCCAGAGGAGATCTACGGGCTAATCGTGGGGCTTCACAAGGGCCAACCTGTCTACCTGAAGGATGTGGCACGGGTGGTTGATGGATTCAAAGACGAAGAAGGTCGCTCCCGTTTGAATGGCCACGAGGCCATTAATATCGCGGTTAAGAAGCGAGCCGGTGAAAACGTGATACGTATCTCAGAGCAGATCGACAAACTGATCGAGGAGCATAGCCCCACGTGGCCTGCGGGGACGAGAGTGACAAAACTCATGGACCATGCCAAAGATATACGTATCATGGTCGCCGACCTAGAGAATAATATCATCACTGGCCTGATCCTCGTCGTTGTCGTCCTCTTTTTTGTCATGGGGGTACGGAATGCCGTGCTGGTGAGCCTAGCCATTCCGTTCTCCATGCTCATATCCTTCATGGTACTCAACGCGCTGGGCATTACCTTGAATATGGTAGTCCTCTTCTCCCTGACCCTTTCCTTAGGCATGCTCGTGGATAACGCCATCGTTATTGTTGAAAACATCTTCCGCTACATGGAGCAGGGCGTGCCCCGGATTCAAGCGGCCATAAGAGCAACAAGCGAGGTAGCACAACCGGTCGTTGCCTCGACACTCACTACAGTGGCCGCATTCTTTCCCCTCGTATTCTGGCCGGGAATCATGGGTGAGTTCATGGTCTATCTCCCAAAGGCGGTGATCATCACCCTTTCCTCTTCATTATTCGTGGCAATGGTCATCAACCCGGCACTTGCGGCTATCTTTCTGCGGTTGCCACCCGGTCATCGCTTCACCAAGATCAAGGTCAGTGCTGAGGAGATAGAACGTGCTGGTGAGGCACCGATCACTGTTCGCGGCCCCTTGCTTAAGGGCTATCGTCGCCTTTTGGATGGGGCTCTCAACCACCGCTTGGCTGTTTTAGCCATGGCCTTCCTGGGGGTTCTGGCAATGGCCATGATCTGGCTTCATGAGATTGGGCTTGAGAGGCCAATTGAGTTCTTCCCCAATATTGACCCCCACAGCATTTACATCAACCTGGACACGCCAGAAGGGGCAGATCTGGAGTACTCGGACAGAATTGCCCGTCAACTGGAGATTGCCCTGTGCAGCCCTGATCAAGGTTTGGCCTCTCCAGGAGCAGATCCAGCAGAGTGCTACTATAACAATACTGAAAATAAGATCCACGCGTTGCGACAGGGACAGCAGGTGGTGGGGCTCACAGACATGGCCAATATCAAATATATCTATTCTCGTACAGTGGCAGTGACTGGTGGTAGCTCTGCCTTCGAGAATAACTTGCCAAACCACATTGGCATCCAGTTCTATGATATAGAGGATCGGGTAGAACCATCCACTGACACGGTGGAGGAGATCCGAAAGAGAATTAAGGACGTCCCTGGTGCCCAAATTACCGTCGCCGTGCAGGAAGAGGGTCCTCCTACAGGAGCACCTATCAATATAGAGATCGCTGGCGATGACTTTTACGTTCTGGGCCGTATCGCACAGCAAGTGCGGGGTGTACTGGAGAAGATCCCCTTTGTCCGGGACATCCGTGACGATTACATCCCGGGCTCACCCACTGTTAAGGTTCGGGTTGATAGGCAGAAGGCGGCCATGCTGGGGCTATCTACCGATATTATTGGCTTTGCCCTTAAGGCTGCGTTTAACGGCATTGAGGTCTCCACCTTCCGTGAAGGTGATGAGGACTACGACATTACTGTCCAGTTGCCGGCATCGGACCGCAAGGTGACGGATATCCTCCGTGAGCTGCTCATTCCAACGCAAGATGGTCTTGTTCCGCTGAGCACTGTCACCAAGTTCGAGATCACCGGTGGACTGGGCCAGGTAAACCGCATTAACCATGAGCGCGTACTAACAGTGAAGGCAAATGTTGATGAAGAACACGCACCAGGCCCAGTCGTCCGGGCCCAGGCAGAGAAAATCATGGCGGATCTCCCCCTACCGCCTGGGTATAAGATCCGCTTCACGGGGGAGCTTGAGTTTCAGCAGGAGGCCGAGGCCTTTCTCTCAAAGGCCTTTGCAGCAGCGGTCTTTCTCATTATCCTCATCCTGGTCACCCAGTTCAACTCCGTGGCCCAGCCGCTGATCATCATGACTTCGGTTATCCTTTCATTGGGCGGGGTGTTTTTCGGGCTTTCTGTGATGGAATTGCCCTTTGGTATCATCATGACCGGCGTAGGGGTTATTTCCTTGGCTGGGGTGGTGGTCAACAACGCTATCATCCTCATCGATTACACCAACCGGCTCCATCAACGAGGGATGCACTTCCGGGATGCAATCATTGCCGCTGGCTGCACCCGCTTGCGCCCGGTTTTGTTGACTGCGGTAACGACCATCCTCGGTCTCTTACCAATGGTTACCGGCATTGCCTACGATTTTCATAAGATGAAAATCGCGTGGGTCAGCGAGTCGAGTCAGTGGTGGAGCTCCATGGCCAGCGCTGTTATTTTCGGCCTAGCCCTGGCAACAGTGCTGACCCTGGTCGTCGTTCCCAGCCTTTACGCTCTTGTCTATACTACCAGTCGTGCCGCCTCCCGGGCAGTGAAAGGCATCCGCCGGGCCTACTGGGCGCCCTACTATCGCCTGACCGGAACAACCCCTGAGGAAGATGGGCAGTAGGTGCCGGATAGCCCCAAGGAGTGAATAAGACTAGAAAGTATGCAGACTATTCTCTTGAGCTGGCTGTTTGTGGTCTTGTTGCGCCGATTCTCGATGTCTTCAGGAGGAGATTGACCTTTGGTATTAGATGATAAGGCAAGGGAAAGAAATCCGGGACATAGATCTCTAGATCAAATTCAAGTTGATGGAAACCGTTGAGCCCTGAAGGAAGGAGTGTTCTTTCGGATTTATTTCCAAGGGGAATGAGGTAAAAGGGGCTGCAAAATGAGGTTTGACTTTTGAAAGATGGGTAAGAGGAAGGAGTTTCGCTTATCTGCCAGATCTTATCTCTGCTATTTAACACCTGCTATTGCCTGTGCCACGTTATAGCAGAAACCGCCCATTTTCTCGAAGGAATTGAGGATATCGATAAAGACCATGCCCCTATCGATCTCGCAGGTCCCCTCAACCAATCGACTCTGGTGGCTCACTCTCATCTCCTCGGTCATGTGGTCTATACTCTCTACCGCTTTTGATGCCTCTGGCATTATCCCCTTATTTTCATCTTTAATTCCCTTAAGCGCAAGGACAAGGAATTTCCTGGCCTCCGAGGATATCGTCTCATAATCTTGAAGTGCTTGCTCCGAGAATAAGAACTTGTTTTCAATCATGCTCTCGATTGCCTCGGCGATGTCCTCTATTTCGTCACCAATCCTCTCAATATTATTGGTCATCCGCAAAAGGGAGGTTATCTCCCTTGATTCCTCAATGAGAATATTCTCTTGCATAACCGTTACAAGGTAATCTGTGATCTCCTTTTGAAGATTATCCAGTACATCTTCCCTGTCCCTCCATATGGCCAGTTTCTTTGAATTCCTTATCTTAAGAGAGCTGATTACCTCATCAAACATGGTCTGAGCCACCTCTCCCATCCTTATAGTCTCCTGCCTTGCCTGTACTAATGCCACCTCTGGTGAGTCAAGATAACGCCTGTCCAGATATTTAATATGATAGATCTCATCGAGGTGCGCTGTTTTTCCACGAGGGGTGGCCCAGATGGCAATTTTGACCAGATAATGAAGGAGGAAAAGGAAAATTATTGCATTTATTACGTTGAAAAGGGTGTGCGCATTGGCAATATGCCGGGAAATGTAGGGCCTCTCTCCCCCGACTAGTAGGTCAGGATGCCCGATTCCCGGTAGATGAGTGGTAAGATACACGACGGCATCCACGAAATAGGGGAAGATTAAGATTATAAAGACGACACCAAAGACATTGAAGAGCGTATGGGCCATGGCTGTTCGCCTGGCACTGGCGTTGGAGCCTATAGCGGCCAGTTGCGCTGTTATGGTAGTGCCGATATTCTCACCTAAAATCATGGCAACACTTCCAGCAAAGCTAATCAGTCCCTGACTGGCCAGGGCCATAGTTATGCCAACCGTAGCACTTGAGCTTTGCACAGCCATAGTCAAGAGCGTACCAACAAGGACACCGAGGAGGATCTCATTTATGTTTTGGGCCTGGAATCTAGTGAGAAAGTCGATGAATACAGGTTCCCCTCTTAGAGGAGTAAGTCCTGTTTTCATGGTGGCCAATCCATAAAAGAGCATACCGAAGCCCAATAGAGCCTCTCCCCACTGCTGCCATTTCCTTGACGCAAAAAAGAACTTTAGCAATACTCCCACGGCAATGGCTGGCAGGGCATAATGGCTTATATTAAAAGCGATCAGTTGTGCTGTTACAGTGGTGCCGATATTGGCCCCTAGGACAACACCAACGGCCTGGGTGAGGGTCATGAGGCCAGCATCAACGAAGCCAACGAGCATGACAGTAGTGGCGCTTGAACTTTGAACCATGCTCGTGATTAGAGCCCCGGTGGCGCATGCTATTACCCTGTTTGAGGATACGGCACTCAAAATGGTGCGTAATTTTTTGCCTGCGAGCTTCTTGAGCCCATCGCACATGAGCCTCATGCCGAATATAAACAGGCCCAGGCCTCCCAGGGTCTGAAAGATTATCGCCTGCATAGCAGCCTAATTATCTTTTTTCGGGATATTAAGAATGCGTTTTTATGGATGGTAAAAGGAGAGCGAAAGTTTAGGGTTTCCAAGGTAACCAGCTAAGATTATTGAGTTTTTGATTTAGCCCCACTTATTTTGGACGAATCTTATAGCACTTAAAATCAAATCGTCAAGTCTTAATGCTAGTTTTCTAAAATGGAGTTACGAAAATTCCAACCATCACTCAGAAACCAACCTGGCACTGTTTTAGGTATATCCGGGCAAACGGCTCTCAAGAATGGGATCTTTAACTATAAGGCGACTTCCATACTTTTGAGAGCCCAGCCAATGGCCAGGGCTGTGATTATGAAGGGAACTAACACAAGTTTCACCGTTCACATGCTCAGCACCTCGCGGCATCTGGAGCGCATTGCCGATTTGGCAACTGACATTTCCGAGGACGTAATATATATGGTGAAAGGTGAGATAGTTCGACACCGTACGGAGGATTTTAAAGCACAGCGGGTGAAACGGTAGCGAGACTGGAGAACTACCTCAATCTCCAGCTAGTTCCATTGTTTTCTTTGGATTAACCCATTGAGCATGGCCCTTTGGGTGTTTTGACTCTCTTCCCACCGTTCCACGATGGGGTGGGGAATGGTTATCTGAGCATATCCGGGCCGAAATAAACAGTTTTCAGGCTCCTCATCCCAATCGTATCTGTAAGTGCTGTCCAAATCGAAAGGGCTTCCTCTAAATCCCCCAGTCAACAGGGATATGCATGAAAAGATGTGGCGATCTCTCACTCCAACACAGTTAGGAATTGCATTTGGGCTAATGCACCGGATGATGCTGGGAGGGATTGTATTTTGATACCACAATCCAGTTGAAGCAAAATAGGCGCCTTCCTTGATGAGGTTCAAGGAGTGAAGCTGGTAGGGGTTTTTTATAAGGCCGTAGCCAGTGTCTTCTTGAACCCTAATGTCCATCTCCTCGAGCTCCTGCAGGAAGATGAGCAACTTCTCCAGATACCCTATAAAATGGAAAAGCTCGTCACGCCCCAATTCCGTATTATCAGCGATGCCTGCAACTACAGTAAAGACCCGCTGGGAAGTAGGGGGGATGGGATAGAGCTCGAAGAGGGCCTTCAGGTTAAATAGATCTAATTTTTCCATAAATTGCGGGAGAATGGTATGGGCCTTTGCCGGTCGAGGGCCTTTGCCCAGTCCCTTTAAAACAGTAAGTGCCGGCACCGTGCCAACCATAATCATGCGCATGGCGTCAATAGCCTGGGCTTCGGTTTTGGAAATGGCCTGGGTAAGTTCCGCATCTAGCTTTCGGGATATATAGCTTTTTCGAAACTCCTGCATAATCCTGTAGATTTGACGATAGATGAACCGCGCTAAGGGCGTCCCGAAGGGAAGATCGGGATCTCTGCTGATCTCATAGTGGATAACCCTCAGGATATCTTCATTGTTAAAACGGAGGACGAGAAAGCGCCCTATCTGGATTGCGTCCCCTTTACTCCTCCTTTTAAGATGTTCGACAAAGCGCCTCACCAAGTTGGAAAAGCTGTCCCTCCACTCCCCCTTGTGCCTTAGCTGGTCGTAGGAGACCCCAAACCAGCTCATGCTGATCAGGTCTTTTTCACGGACGCCCACATGTAACTCGAGAAATTTTCGATAGATCTTTTGAAAGGCGGTGAGGCTTTGAAAGAGGACCTGCTTTTCCTCTTCCTTTAGGTCGAGGGCGCATGAGATAAAGATAAAAAGTGCCTCACTTTCATAGTTATTGATCAGAACCTCACAGGCATGGGTCTCGATTACATGACTAAAGGCCTTGTTTTGATCTACGATAATCTGCAGAATGGGTTTGATGATGATCAGGAATTCAGGTGTCCTGAGCTTGTACAGGTTTAGTAGCTCAAGCAGCAACTGTGGAGAGACCCGCTTAGTGTATCTTTCTAAGATCTCCCTCAAAATTCTTGCTATACAGATATCCAGAAGGAGAGAGGGGTGCGTAAGGGAAGAGCTGAGAAAGATATCCTGCAATCCTTGAATGACCCTTAGCCCGTAAGGCCTCTTTGGAAAGATGATATCTATCAGCTCCCGCTCTTTATCCTTGAGAAGCGGTCTTACCGTTTCCCATTCCTTCTCGAGGCCTAGATGAATGGCTGCAGTGTCCAGGTAGGGCGACCTGGCCGATGAGAATAGAAAGTCCAGGGAATGGGTTTCAACCCCTCTGATTTGGCAGGACAGAGCGTGGTAGATATCCTCTATGCCGACGGACATAAACAGTACCTCCCCGCTGCGGATCTGCAATATGGAGGGCTACTTCACGATGTGCCGGCGGAGGCGATAATAGATTCAGCTATCTTTTCCGCAGACTTGCCAAAGAGATCCTCAACATCGAGAAGGTTCAAATAGGCATCTTGCCAGGATAGGTCTGTTTCTTCAACAATATTCTTGATATGGGTCAGCTTGTCACCCAAGGCCTTTACCTTTTTGGACAGATCTATTTCTTTCCTAAACCCGACATCGAGAAGCAACAGATGATCAATGTTAGGACCCCTCTTCATGAGAGGAACGACGAGGATGCTTCTGTTGTCGATCTTTCCCTTTCCAATAAAGACATTTCCCGCCTTCACAATGATCTTCTTCGTTCCCCTAAGCCTGGTATCCGTTTCCACTCGTGAGGTAAGCCCCGAGGAGCTCCCTCGTTTCTTCACCACTTCGATCATTGAATCGTCAATCGGCTCGCCTGTATAGGAAAGGCTGCTGATCGCATAAAGTGTCTCGCCCTTTACTTTGGAGATAACCTCCTGAAGGTTCTTCAGCACAATAACGTTCTTATTGGTGAGATTGCTTACATCAAATCCATTGCTCCCCAGGGTTTCAAACAGTAATCCCTCGATGGGCTCCCATATCCTGCTTGTTCCCACTGTAACTGTTTTTGCCTGATGCCTTATTGCGTCTATTGGTCTGGCCATCTCATTTATGGCCTCTCCCATGCAGCCGAAGAAGCAATCGAACATATTGGGCGCTGACCCGCTGACCCCAAAATCGAGCTCAAAGTCGGACATGGGAAGTCGCCCGGAGAGGTATTTTAACAGGAGGGTGAGGTCAGAGGCGACCTTCAGATCCATAGCCGTAGTATATCGTCTATTCTCGAGGCTCTTTTTGAAATCCGTGGAGAATCTGGCGGTTTTCTCTTGAAAGGCCCTATCAAGTATCGTCTGGTAGATATCAAGGCCCTTTTCAAGGGATGTCGAGATATATCGATTGATCTCCTCCCTGAAATCGAAGAGAAAACGAGATTCTCCATTTATCGCCCTGGCAGCATGATAGCCCCAGAGGTGACCTGTTAGTGTCGTTACAATAGGGGAGAAGCGCTCCTCTACCTCCGGCACCCACAGCAGTGAGTCCGCATAGGGCCTGAATCCTTCCTCACCCTCACTGGCGATCACAATAGTAATGGCCTGGTGGGCCTTGAAGATAGCGGTGTCCTTGATGATGTCATTGATAACATTGCCCCTGTTCCCAGCTGTGCAGACGAGAATGAGCGGTTCTGAAGAAAGGTCAATATGTTTCTTGTCTTCAACCACATCTGAGGAAATAGTCTTATAGCAGAGCTCGCTCAATTTTATCCGGATCTCGTCCGCGGATATCTTATTGTAGCCGCTGCCGACAACAGCCCAATACTTCTTTGTGGGTGCAAACCGCTGAGCGGATCTGGCGATCTCCTCTTCCCTTGCCAAGACCTTTTTCATGAGAGAGGGGATTCGCACAAGCCTTTCGAGCTCCCCAAGGATAAAATCCTCCTCCCTCCTTGCTGTTAATTGTGCCAATTTGAGGCCAAGGATTGCCCCGGCTGCAGTCTGTGAATAGTAGGCCTTAGTGGAGGCCACGGACATCTCAATGTCTCTCCCAGTGCTGGTGTACAGGACGCCGTCTACCTTGAAGGTGATATCTGAATCCCGTCGGTTCACTATAGCCATGGTATGGGCACCACATTCCCGCGCCATATCTATGGCAGTATTGGTATCTGTGGTGGTACCGGACTGTGTTATAGCGATAACCAAGGTATCACTAAGCCTGGCTCTTAGAACACCGCCGCTAAACTCCGAGGCCTTGAGGGGGGCAATCCGGATGCCGCTGTCGTCAAGGTAATACCTGAGCAGTTCGGCGCAACCATACGCGGCAACCCCTGCAGTTCCCTGTCCGATAAAGACGATCTTTCTTATTCTGTCTTCATGAAAGGCCTCCTCAAGAGCAGGAGGGATCACCGTGTCATCTAAGATTATCAACGGATGCCTCCTTCCATTTTTTTCAATGACCTTCCATTTGTTCTGCACTGTTCTTTCCACTGACCCAGGAGATTCTGAGATCTCTTTGAGGAAATAATGGGGAAAATCCTGGCGATCAATATCTCTTGGTGTTATTTCCGTTTCCTTTACCGTGGCTTCAGAGAGTCCTATGGGGGTTCCGTCGTAGTGCATTGCCTTCACCCCTGTAACGCCACCGCTCGAGTCCTGCTCCAGGAGAACGATCTGCCCATGTGATCCAGCCGCGGTCTTATCCCCTTCCATCTTGATATATCGAGAGGTCTCTTCCACCAGGCCATAGATCTCAGAGGCAGTGATATAGTGCTCCTCGCCCAGACCGACAAAGATCGTCTGCCCGCTCCCTCTCTGAGCCAGGAAGATCTTCCCGGGGGCAAGGTCGGTGTGCATTGCTATGGCGTGGGAGCCCTCAAAATCGTTAACAGCCAACCGGAATGATTCCTCAAGAGGATGGCCAGCTTCGTAATACCTTTGTATCCAGAGGGGTATAATCTTGGTATCAGTACTGATTTGAGGAGGTATGGATCGTTTCGTCTCCTTTTCAAACTCCTCCTTCAATCTGAGGTAGTTATCGATATCCCCGTTCAGGCAAACGTGAATAATTCCCTTGCCGGTGTAAGATCCTTGCTTTCTATTATCCTGAGCTATCACATTATCAACTGGGTGACAGTTTGGTTCGCTGATTTCACCCACTGAGGCCCAGCGAGTGTGAGCAATGATGGTCTGATGGATACTGGGAAGGACGATCAAGGATTGAAATATCCGATCATTACGGATCTGTTTCCTTAGGAATTGTACATTTTCACCCAAATGCCCAATCTGGGCTGCAATCTTGTAGGCAAAGCTAATGGAAACAGGGTCCTTATCCATGCGAACTGTAATGCCACGGTTCAGGAGGACCTCCTGATCCTGACGAGCGGAAAACTCCTCTAGCAGTCCCCTCCTTCTTAGTGCCCTTTCAAAGTGAAGATAATCCTCCTTTTCTACGGTGACAATAATGGAGATACCCGCCGAGTCCCTTCCTCGCACCTCGAGTCGATCTAGGTTGTTCAGCAGGGTATTCATATTTTTCAGTCGGTCGAAGGCGGGTCGAGGCATATCTCCGCGAGTAAAGCCGGATAACTCCCCGATCTTCTCTACATTCTTTAGTATCTCCTCTTTCAGGGACCAGATCATATCCTTGAGCAGGCTTATTCTGCTTACGATGACCTCATTTTCCTCAGGGGAGAGGAGATGTAACCTTTGATGGTGTTTATCTTCTTCGCCGTTGATTATCCCCTCTAAGGCAGAGGAGGCCTTCTCAAGCCTTTTGCTGATAGGGGCATCTTGAAAGATCGTGTACAGTGATGAAGTAGCCTTGAGGTCGTGGATCACATCTTGTAACTCCTTGAGAAAGGTCTCTCCGCCGAGATACTTGGCTATGACGTCTCTATTTTCCCCTCTTATGGCTTTATGGGTATATCCCTTGAGGCGAGAAATAATAGATTCAAGCTTATGTGTGGGGACTGTGGAGGTGGCAGTCTCTTTTCTCTTGAAGCTTACGATGCCGGTTAAGCCACAATTAAGCTGACTGTCCTGGACTGGAAAGAGGACAACGGCACCAGATGGGACACTCCTGAGGCTCGTCCCACAATAGATCTCGGGACACCGCAGCTTTTCCCTAAGAAAGATCCTTATTCGTTCTGAGAAAGCCACTTACCTCAATGACCTCCCTTGCCTCATTGTTGACTGCGGCGATTACAAGAGAAGGACCTTCTGGTGGGACCCCTCTTTGGGCGAGAGGGCAACTTATCCCATCAAACCGGAGTTGGGATTTCTAAAAAATGGTAAGTCCTCAACCTTCCGAGAAGCGGTCTGCTCACTAATATCCTCAAGGGCTATACTCCGCTGGCTTACCTTATCTGCATGTTCCAGTACCTTTTTGGCGGCGGGCTTATCGATCACATAAATCATAGTACCGCCTTTCATGGCGAATAGGTGCCCGTAGGATATAGGCACGGAAGGCGTGGGGGCGAGCAAAAGGGAGTCCGCCACAGGATCGACCTTACGGCTTCCATTGGCCAGAAGAAGAACGGTCTTCGCGCTATAGACGAGCTCAACTCCCATAGAAATGGCATACCACGGGCTTTGCTCTCTGCTTGGAAAGTGTCCATCCTTTACGGCATTCTCCACGGTATCCTCATCAAGTTTAACTAGGAGCATTCTGTTTCCCTCAAAGGGGATACCGGATTCGTGAAAGGCTACATGTCCTCGACCACCGACCCCCACAACCTGGAGATCAATTCCTCCGCTCCGCTCGATTTTTTCTCCGTAAGCATCTATGATCTCCCTTCGGATCCACCTGAGATATTCGGATTGAGCAGTGGGCTTGATTACGATAGCCCTCCCCTTATTCGCGCCCTGCTCCTCCCAATCGCCGGGATTGGCCGCAAGCTCAGCCAGAAGTCGTTCCTGATCAACGAGTGTGCCCCAAGGCACATTCGTTTCCCTGAATTTCGTTTGCAGCAACCCAAAAAGCTCCTGTACCATAAAAAAGCTATAGCTCTCGGGATGAAACGCACGCTGCTGGGCATTCTCTCCTGGTAGGCCTATATATTCATCGAGATTAAATGTTCGGATCTTAGGGCAATCGAATTCCCCTGCATTAGCTGCCTTGGCAAGATGTTTGTAGAGACCAGTGGGCGTGCTACCAGTGGCCAGACCGAGGACATAGGCATCTTTCTTCTTCAAGGTATCCTGTATGTCCTTAACCACTGCACGGGCGGCAACCTCGCTCATGTGATCGAAATCCCTGGTCACAATTACCTTAAACGGCATCGCAGCACCTCCAGAATTGGGATCAATTAGCCGAGTTTTCCTCGGATTACATCAGCAATCTGCCTACAGTGTCTCTCGGTATCCTCGGGTGTTGGCCCCTCTACCATAACACGGCACATGGGCTGGGTTCCTGAGTACCGAACGAGGACCCTCCCCTTATCTCCCAATTGTTCCTCCACATTCCTGATAACCTCATCTATCTCGGGAATCGTGGACAGTTCAGGCTTGCTTTTAACATCCACATTGATGAGCTTTTGGGGAAATACCGTCATCACTTTCGCCAGCTCCGATAAGGGCTTTTGCAGCTTTTTCATGACGGCCAGGACCTGCAAGGCGGTAATAATCCCATCACCCGTGGTGTGATGCTGCAAGAATATCACATGCCCTGATTCCTCGCCGCCAATTGAGGCCCCCTTTGCCTGCATCTCTTCCAACACATACCTATCGCCGACCTTAGTTATTGCGTTTTCAATGCCAAGTTCCTTTAAGGCGATGCCAAGCCCGATGTTACTCATCACGGTGCTGACGAGCAGATTATTATTCAGTCTTCCTTCCTCTTTCATCTTCCTGGCACAGATGGCCATAATTTGATCTCCTGTTAGGACAGACCCCTTGTCATCAACGGTGATAAGGCGGTCACCATCCCCATCAAAGGCAAATCCAACATCTGCCTTCCTCTTGACGACCTCCTCTGCTAGGGTTTCCGGGTGCTGGGATCCACAATTATCGTTGATATTCTCTCCATTAGGGTCATCAAACAACGAGGTGACATCGGCCCCTAACTCGAAGAAGGTATCCGGTGCCACTCGATAGGTGGCCCCGTGGGCACAGTCAAGGACGATCTTGGTCCCTTCGAGGGTATATTCATTGGGAAAGGTGTTTTTCAGAAAGACGATGTACCGACCCCTGGCATCGTCTATGCGATAGGCCTTGCCCAATTCACTCGGAGACGGATGTAATGCATCCATGCTGTTGGAAAATATCAGTTTTTCGATCTCCAACTCCCTCTCATCGGGCAGCTTGAAGCCATCGCTCGAGAATATCTTTATTCCGTTATCCTGAAAGGGATTGTGAGAGGCAGATATGACAATACCAGCATCCGCCCTCATGCTACTGGTCGCAAAGGCAATCCCCGGTGTAGGCAGCGGTCCTACCAAGAGGGCATTCACCCCCATGGAACAGATCCCTGAAACCAGGGCACTTTCAAGCATGTATCCGGAGACACGAGTGTCTTTTCCGATAATGATCCTCGGGGTATGGCCTTTCCGCTTAAATAGACACGCAGTCGACCTGCCAATATTCAAGGCCATCTCGGCAGTCATGGGGTATTCATTGGCCACACCTCTCACACCATCGGTACCAAACAACTTTCCCATCCCTGTTCCTCCTTTCAGATCTGATTTCTATTTAAGGTGTCGGTGCGTGATTCTAAATCCCATGGGTTTACATCCCGACTATTACCCTGTATTCCCGGTTCTTAAAAGACGGGAGTTTTTCTAAGACCCCTTCATTTATGGTATCCACAATACCCTGTAGCCACTCGGTTCCCTTGGCACTCCATTTCTTATCTAAGCCCTGAATGACCTTCACGTAATCGTTCCCCTTTTCCTCTCTGCCCTGAGCCACTGCCTCCAAGAAGGCATCCCTGTCAGATCCCTCATCCATCTTTTCTCTTGAAGAAAGAAGGATATCCTCTATTTCTTGCCACTTATTGAAGAGCTCCTTTTTCTGAGTCACTAACCCCTGGGGGTCTTTTCCCTTCATAATCCTTTGATAAAGCTCGGCAGATTGGGGCATCTTGTGGGCCAGGGCCTTGAGCCGATTTATTCTCTCATCGATAGCCAGATCCAATTTCTCCACTGCCCCCTCATATAATTGCCGGCTCATGAAGTCCTCTTGGAAGAACTGGGAGCGGACACCCAGATACCACTGCCTGAGGGCTATAAGGTTTGCGACATAGTTTATGTTGTTTAATGCCCGTCTTGCAACATGCCAGTAAAGGCCTGGATAAAAAACTGAATCCGCTCTTTTCAGCCCTCCATCAGTCAGGAGTTTACTGCCTTCAGGGCAATCTGCCCGATAGACGACCCCAGCGGCTATGACTGTTCCATACCCCAATTGAGCAGGTCCCGCCAGTCCGCCCTGACCCCCCAGGAAGATGGGGCTCTGATTGAGCATGACGCCTCTCGGCACATCACCGATCAGGGAAGCGGTCGCCTTATCCTGATTTGGGGTGTAGTTAAAGTGAATATACGAGCTTCCTACCTCGCTGTGATTCCTCCTGCTTGTGCCGCCTGCCATGAGGCAATCACAGAAATTGATGAGGCTCCCTAAGGTAACAAATGGGAAGAGGATGGTGTGCTTCAGTCCAACGGCATGAGCCCCGTTAGCCTCCTCCTCCAAAATGCATGCATCCCGTACCTGGGCCCCGTAACCCATATTGGCCCTTTGAAGGAATACGGATTTACGGAAGAAGCCGGCCTTAAGTTCCACATCGGGGCCCATTTGGCAATCATCTATGGTCACAGGGCCTTCATGGCCCATTTTTGTTCCGGACATAATGAGCGTGTTCTTGCCGTAGATCTTACAGCCGGCATAGATAACCACATGGTCACCGGAAATCCTGTCTATATCCACTTCTTCTCCAATATCAACCGTCATGGGATTGGGTATGTATACCCCCTTTTCCATGAGGAGCCGGGTTTTTTCCTTGGTCTGGTATTCCATCACAAAGCTCTTCAACCTGTGGGCACTGCCACGTTGCGGCGCCTCTTAGCAGGTATGCTGATTCCCTGTTGTATTTCTACCACATTTTCCAGGTTATAATAGATTAAAGACAGCTAGGATGTGAAGTTTTAATTTTTTCGCGAAACACGATAGCAGCCCGCATCGCTTTTCCCTGTCTCGTATGGATTAAGGTTGTTCCCTGTATAAGTCTGATTGTTAGAGATGTTCCCAGCAAGAGGTGTGCCACTTGTAGTAGAGGTCACAAGTTTGGCATAAGTTTCAAGTTGTTAGCCCATATTGTCCTTAAGCAATAACTCCATTCGTAGGTAAGGAATTACCCAAATGGGGCAAATTTTTCTCCACTTCTTGGTGGGTTTTACACAATATCAGTTCCTTGTCTTGTATATGGATCTGTGATAATTGTTAGAGTGGCACTGTGGGAAAATAGGCCTCTCTCTTTTGGGTAAACGCGGATCCTTTTAGCGACATGGGATTATGAAACTCCTTTACGGGGCATACGCTGCCCTTACTTCCGGCCTGTTCCTGTCTTGTTTTCCACCGTTCTGGATCTATACCCGCCTGAGCCGACGCCACGGCGAGCATCTGAGAGAACGCTTGGGCTATATACCGCCAGACATTGGGCGGGCCCTTTCGGGATCGCCCCGCATATGGATCCATGCCGTGTCCCTCGGAGAGGTCAAGGTGGCTGCCGCCATCATCAATGCCTTACGAGAAATTCTGCCAAGCTGTTCCGTCATGGTTTCAACGACCACCAAACACGGTCGAGAACTTGCAATTGAGAACTTCGGGCAAGATACCCCCGTGGTCTACGCCCCGATCGATTTCATTGGTTCAGTGCGCAAGGCACTCTCCCGTGCACGCCCGGATGTGCTCGTTTTTCTGGAGACCGAGATCTGGCCTGCGTGGCTTACTGAGGCGCGGCGCATGGGAATCAAGATCGCGCTGGTTAACGGCCGAATCTCAGTGAGATCGGTCAGGGGCTATCTCAAGTTTCGGCACTTTTTTCGTGAAGTCCTGGGAAATGTCGATGCCTTCAGCATGATCCTTGAAGAAGATGGGTCTCGTATCAGGGCGATGGGGGCTGATCCAAAGAGGATCCTCATAAATGGCAATGCTAAATATGACCTGCTCGTAAGCCTTGCAGACCCTACTGCAGAAGCGGAAATGCGGCGGACCCTGAATCTTGAATCCTCCCAGCCGGTCTTTGTCGCAGGGAGCACACGTGGGGGCGAGGAGGCCATGGTGCTGGATGCCTATGAAAAAATCGTGAGGGAATTTCCCGACACTGTTCTGATCGTCGCACCGAGGCATATTGAGCGAATACCTGAGATTCGATCCCTGTTTGAGAGGCGCGGCTTCCGGTATCAGCTCAGGAGCGAACTTGGAAGCGGTGAGGCAAAGCGCACAGACCCGGTTGTTATCATCAATACCTTTGGGGAACTCTTCAAGCTTTATAGCGTTGGAACCATCGTGTTTTGCGGGGCGAGCCTCGTGCCGTTGGGTGGACAGAACCCCCTGGAACCGGCGATCTGGGGAAAACCTGTCTTTTACGGGCCCTCCATGGAGGATTTTCTGGATGCAAAGGCGCTGCTAGAGGAGGTGGATGCGGGCATGCCCATTTCGAGCCCCGAAATGCTGGCGGAGAAGGCGATCTGGCTCCTCAGACATCCTGATATCCTGAAAGCATACGGTGAACGTGCGCGGGATGCCGTCATGAGGAACCAAAACGCTGCGGAAAAACATGCAGGGGTGATAGCGGGATTGGTTTGAGGATCTTCGCGTTCTGGATCCTGGATGCTTGGTATGGAATGAGATGGTGGGGGAACGGGATGAGTTAACTGAATAAGCTGCCAAAATTCGAAATGTTTGAGCAAGGTAGTCAAATAAGAAGATCACCTCGAAGCGCTCTTTGAGGCTGAATCACTAACGGACAAGGAATTGTACGACGATATACATGACAAGCTCGAAGTTCTTGGCAACAAAATGAACTTGTTTATTCAATCCGTAGAAAGTGGACATATGAGCGAGAAGTCGCCCTTTTCTTTGCTCTTTAGTGATTGTAAATAGTGGCTGGGAATCCAGTATCCGGTATCAAGTATCGAGAATCCATAGTTGTAGAGGAGGTTAACTCATGGTGATTGATCGGAAAGTCATTGAGTCTATGTACCAGGGCCTCTCTTCAAGGGCTAAAGCCAGGGTGAAGCAAGCTACGGAGATGATTGTTAAGGCCAAGGAGAAGGGGGGTAAGGTGGTAGCGGTGGTGGGCAGCGGTCCGAATCTGCACGAGGGCGTGACCACCCTTCTGGCGGAGCTCATCCACAAGCGAATTCTCGATGGTGTCTCGACTAGTTCTGCAGTGATCAACCATGAGATGGCCGGCACCCTTGAGAAGGTAAAGCGATTCGATGGCGTGGCCTTTGGCCTTGAGCGAGAGAAGCTCCCCTCAGATGGATTCTTCGAGGTCAGTATCCTTTCCAAGGCAAGGCTTGAGGAATTTCAACGCGAGATTCCAATCGACACGGCCCTCTACCGGAGGATGCACCAGGCCAAGGGAAACGTTATCATCAAGGTCGCCGGAAACATTGCTTATCCTACAGGACTTCGTACTGAGAGGCTTGCGCGCGACGTGCTTGCCCTGGCGAAGCGCTGCGGCATACCCTTTGAGCAGATGGCTGGTTATGGAGCCGACCGTCTCACCATGATTGGGGCAGGAGCCGAGCATGACATTCCCGTGCTGGTCACCGTACCACAGTTAGTGGGAGGTGGAGAGGTGGGGCTGGCCATCGGGGACTCTCTGTCTATTTCAGAACGCTGTCGCCGCATTGCGGGGCTTCTTGATAGTGCCGAGGTGATTATCGAATCTGCCCTTGCCCTGTCGCAGGAAGTCCACGATGGGCCCTTCGAGCTCTTCACTGGGCACGGGGTGTGGGCGGACTGGGAAGGGGGATGGACCTACTCCCTTGCCCACAAGAAGATCGTACGTATTGACCTGGATCCCAATCTGGAGAGGGCATGGACGCAGGAGCGGAGGTCGAAAATGGTCACCGATGCAGTTCAAAGAGGCCTTCCTAAGACCAAGGTTATGCGCATCCCCTTCCGCATGGAGATGTCGGGATTTGCACGGATTCCAGGGAGTCTCCCCATTGTAGGTGATATTGGGGAGGTCTGGCCTGTTCTCGCGACTAGGGTCGCAGATGCACTCGATGTGCGGCTTGACTTTATGAGCTACAAGCAATCACTGCCTGCGGGAGAGAAAGTCCGCGAGTGGATCGTAAGAAACGTACAGGCAGTTAACGGCGAACGGATGTTTGCTGCAGCGAGGGAACTCACCCCTATCTGAGGGTCTCTCTTTCATCTTCTCCATCCCACAAGCAGAAGTTCTTGAGGATGGTCAGGCCTGGAGGTCCGCTCTTTTCCGGATGAAACTGGAGGGCAATGAGATTTCCTCTACCCAATACACTGGCAAATGTGATGCCGTGGTCGGTTGTGCCGATGATCGTCTCTCCATCTCTTGGGGCCGGATAATAGCTGTGAACGAAATAGAACTCGCTCTCCGGGGCAACACCATTAAGAACTGGATGCGCCTTCCTGAAGTTTACCTGGTTCCAGCCCATATGGGGCACCTTGAGGCTTTTGCCATTAGCCGAGAGGAGAGGCGTGGGAAAACGTCTTACCGTGCCAGGGAGCAATCCGAGACAGGTGGTCTGATTTTCCTCGCTCTCTTCCAGGATTATCTGTGTGCCCAAGCAGATGCCCAGGAACGGCTTAGCGGATGCATAGAGCTCACCTATCGCTTGGTCAAGCCCCATCGTTTTTAAATCCTGCATGGCCTGTCCTGCAGAGCCAACACCCGGGAAGATAACCCTACGGGCCCGTAGTATCTCCTTTACGTCATGGGTTATATGGCACTTGAAGCCAAGATGGCTTATGGCCCGCGCAATACTGGCGAGATTCCCGGCCTTATAGTCGATAATGGCGATCATGAATTGATCTTACTCCCATTCGATAGTGCTTGGCGGTTTTGAGCTGATATCATAGACAACCCTGTTAACCCCCCTGACCTCGTTTATGATGCGGCTTGAGATCCTAATCAGGAGGGAATGGGGGAGCTTGGCCCAATCTGCAGTCATAGCATCAAGGCTGTTTACAGCCCTGATAACCACGATATGTTCATAGGTCCGCCTATCCCCCATGATGCCCACACTCTTCAGGGGTAGAAGGACTGCGAAAGACTGCCACAGTCTTTTGTAGTAGTCGCCCTTCTTGATTTCCCTTATGAGGATATCATCCGCCTCCCGCAGTATGGACAGACGCCTTGGGGTCACCTCGCCAATAACCCTTACTGCCAGACCAGGACCAGGGAAGGGATGGCGATATATAATATCATCAGGCAGACCAAGTTCCTTACCCAAGAGCCTGACCTCATCCTTAAAGAGATGCCTCAGGGGCTCGATGAGCTTAAGGCGCATCCTTTTGGGGAGGCCCCCGACATTATGATGGGATTTGATGAGCGCCGATGGACCTCCGAAAGCAGACCTGGATTCAATCAGGTCTGGATAGAGGGTCCCCTGTGCCAGAAAGCCAACTCCCTCGATCTTTGAGGCCTCATCCTCGAATACCCTGATGAAGGTTCTTCCTATTACCTTCCTCTTGTTTTCTGGATCTACAACCCCCCTCAGTGGTTCCAGGAACCTCTTTCTGGCGTTGACGAATCGCACGTCAATCCTGGAATGCCTTTTGAATAAGTCCTTAACCCGTTCCCCTTCGCCTTTTCTCAAGAGGCCGTTGTCCACGAAGATACAGGTCAACTGTTTCCCGAGAGCCCTGTTGAGAAGCATGGCCGTCACTGAGGAATCTACCCCGCCGCTCAGGCCTAAAATGACCTTCTTTTCACCAACTTCCCCTTTTATCTCCTCTACCGCCTTTCCAATAAAGGATTTCATAGTCCATTGTCTTTTGCAGCCACATATCCTGAAGAGAAAATTACTCAGCATCTTCTGTCCCTGAGGGGTATGGGCGACTTCCGGGTGGAATTGCAGGCCGTAGAGCCTCTTCTTGACATTTTCAACCGCCGCAATCCTGGTATTTTCCGTTGAAGCCGTTACCATAAAACCCTCTGGAAGGCGAGAAGTGGTATCCCCGTGACTCATCCAACAAGGGGTTACCCCATTGACCCCATGGAAGATGCCTTTTTGATCGAATATGTGTAGCTCAGCGAGGCCATACTCCCTCTTGGCGGCACGTTCGACCTTACCACCCAGACTATCCATCATATACTGCATGCCGTAACATATGCCGAGTAGGGGAATATTGAGATTGAAGACCTGGAGGTCCAGCCTTGGGCTGTTATTCTCATATATGCTCGCCGGTCCTCCTGACAGTATTATCCCCTTAGGCGCCAGGGACCGAACCCTGGACAATTCAATTCCCGGAGGCTCTATCTGGCAGTAAACCTGCTGCTCTCTCACCCTCCTGGCGATGAGCTGGTTGTATTGGGAGCCGAAGTCAATAACTAAGATCATTTCTTAATCTCTTGGGAGTAATTTCCATTAATGAGCGGAGTATATGCAAATCAACTCTCCCGGTCAATATAAAGAGTAAAGAGGGCCTGGAGCTTCCTTAATCTTCGGAGAAAACCGTTGTCCTTGAGCGTAAATTGCTGGAGAGGTGGGGTACCCATCGAGGGTGAGCAGGAAGGGGAAAGCCAGCCCTTTAGAGGCTGGAAGGGGTAAGTATTCCCCACCTGCGAGCCCTGAAAGGGTCACCTCGAAAGCACGGAAACGAAAGGACAAGGGTTTTCGCTAATGAAGAATAGAGTTTGCTATATAATCAACAGGTTATGGAAATACACCCTATAAAACTCCGGAAACTGCAGAAAGAGGACCTCTCCCCTGATAACCCCAGATGAAGCTGCCGTTGACATTGGATTGTTTTTAATTTACCTTTCATGGTGCCTTGTCCTTCTTAAGAGAGCTGTGAAGAAGATCATAAATATCTATATCCTTAGGGAGATGCTCCCTAACTTTACGACCAGCCTTGTCGTATTTACCTTTCTCATACTTGCCGGCAGGGTACTAAAGCTCACCGAGTGGATGGTCAACCATGCAGTAGCCCTCTCACAAGTCCTGTTAATAACCGTGTATACTCTACCCTACGTGCTGTTTTTTACCTTGCCCATGGCGACACTGCTGGCCTCCCTGATCGCCTTCTCCAGGCTTACTGAAGACAATGAGATAATTGCCTTACGGTCATCTGGTGTCAGCCCGTTTCAGATACTCCCCCCCGTGGTCGCCTTTTCTATAGTCAGCTATCTCTTTGCCTCCTTGGTAGCCATCTATCTGTTTCCCATGGGTAATCATGCCATGGCAAAACTCCTCTTTGAGGTAGCCCGAGTAAACACGAGCATCGGAATCAAGCAAGGCGTGTTCAATGACAGTATTCCCAATGTAGTGCTCTATGCAGATCACATATCGGCGCATGACCAGACGATGGAGGGGGTATTTATCTTTGATGAGAGGGATCCAAGCCTTTCCAACACCATTATTGCCCGGCGAGGAAGGATCAGCTCGAACCCAGAACAGATGTCCATCAATCTGCATCTCACTGATGGATCCAGTTATATGGTAAGTAAGGACTTTGATTCATCGAGGAGGCTGGGATTTAAGTCCTATGACCTAAATATCGAACTTGAGGAAATAATGCATAAATTCTCCTCTAGGATGAAGGGCGAAAAGGAGATGTCCATACCTGAGCTGAGGCGCCGGCTGAGACAAACCAAAAATGGAACAGTGAAGCACAATATCCTGACTATAGAATTACAGCGTAAGTTCTCGATTCCCTTGGCATGTTTTCTTTTGGGACTGATCGGCGTCCCCCTCGGCCTTATGATGAGGGCGAGGGGAAGATCTTGGGGGATTGCCCTCAGTATCGCTATCTTTATGGTGTATTATATCCTGCTCTCAGCAGCAGATAGTTTGGGGGAGACAGGCAGAATGAGCCCCGCCCTGGCAGTGTGGATACCGAACATGGTCTTGGGGGCTGCTACGTTTACACTGTTCTGGCAGACACGGCGAGATATGTAGGGCAGTTGAGATCAGAAAGGTGAGGAGGATCCGGGCTCCCTCAGCTTTAGATTGGTGCTGAACACCTCCTCTGAGATAGCTCCCTCGGCGATCTTGGTGACTGGTCCGCTCATTGAAATTGAGAAGTCGCTTGAGACGGTGATCTCAAGTTCACCTCCAGGCATGCGAACTGTTATTTGAGAGTCGCACAGTCCTAGCCTGTAGGCAACGGCTGCTGCGGCACTGCTACTGCTACCAGACGCCAAGGTATACCCGGCCCCTCGTTCCCAGATCTCGATCTGAATGTTCGCACGATCCAGGATCTTCATAAGCTGGACGTTGGTTCGATTTGGAAAGCGAGGATCTCTTTCGATGAGGGGGCCCCATTTTTGGACCTCCTCAGGGGTGACATCATCACGAATGATAACACAGTGCGGGTTCCCAATGGTGGCCGCACAAAACCGTAGCTCCTCCCCATCGACAAGCATTACCTCGTTTAGGACCTCCCTGGGTGGTCCTTCGACCGGCACCTGCCGACTGTCAAAGCTCACCCTGCCCATGTCAACAGTGACGGTTTTGCCTCCTTTGTGCACCCGGGACCTGACCTTACCTCCTGCGGTCAGGATGGTGAACGGCCTTTCATGAACGAGCCCCCTGTCCCAGAGGTACCGAGAGAAGATCCGCAATCCATTGCCGCTTTTTTCAGCCTCGCTGCCGTCAGGGTTAAAAATTCGCACGGCAAAGTCACATTTTGACGTCTCAATTGGACCAAGGAGGATGCCATCGGAGCCAACGCCATAGTTGCGATGGCAAATCAATCGAATGTGAGCGGGTGCCAACTGGCTGCCGATTTCGGCAGGGTTTAACACAATGTAGTCATTGCCGAGCGCATGGTATTTGAAGAACTGCATTGCCTCTTAAATGCCTCCCTCCTGGATTACCTAAGCACTATGTCCATGGCAGATTCAGCAGATGGGCAAGATTGGCCCCCAGGACTCTGGCCTGATCTGTCTCATCGAAGTCACGGAGCAAGGCCCGATATTTCGCTAGCTCTACATGCATGAGCCAGAAGGGGGTATCACTGCCAAAGCAGATGCGCTCGACCCCCAGGGCCTGAATGGCCCTCAAGATGGCCGGTGCAGGAATGCCGCTGCCAATAATGGTAATGTTGGGATTGAGTGCTGTAGCTTCAATGGCTGATCTCTCAAGTGCAGGCAGGGCTGCCCCACCCATGTGGACCATGAGAAACTGTGTCTCCGGAAAGAGAGCGGCAATATGTCCCAGGCGATAGGGATGGGTGTTCTCATAGAAGTCAGCGCCAATATGAAAGGCGATGGGCCTTCCGTAGTGCGTTGCTCTTTCAATGAAGGGCAGTCCTATTTCAGGATCATCAATCACATAGTCGTCTTGTGCACCGTTGAACTTTATGCCGAGAAGCCCGTATTCCTCAAAGCATTGTTTAATCGTATCCAGTGTGCTAGCCCTCCCCAAACGGGGATTTGCCCACCCAAAGCCAAGCAGCCGATTGGGGTATTTCCTTGTTGCCTCATAGACTGCCTTGTTCTCCGGTGCAATGTCCTTGTTGTAGGGAGGGTTGAGCCAGATAAGGGCCTTATCCACGCCCGCCCTCTCCATCTGCTCAACGAGTTCGTCAGTAGTGATAGCGAGGCTGTCAAACTTCTGAGAGGATATGTGACAATCTGCGTCGATGATCATTGAGTTTACTCCCCTTGCGCTGAGAACTAAGACGAGCGCGTGCGGTATATGAAGTAGTCGGTTGAACGACCGCCTCTGTCCCTATCCTTTACTGTAATTGACTCAGCGTGGCCAAAGACCTCCTCAAGCCTCTTTTGGAATGCCATGCATTTCTGCGCTGCCCACACACCGAATACGCCCCCATTCCGCAACAGGGCCTTGACCTTAACAAGACCTGGCTCTTCGTATAGTCTCCGGTTCCGCTCCAATGCCAGCCATGTGGGGCCATTATCAACGTCCAGGATGATGGCGTCATAGGTTTTCCCTGTTGAGAGCATGTAGTCCCAGATATTCATATTTATAAGGCGCACGCGTGGGTCAAAGCAGGCGTGGCCGTTGAGCTTGCTGAAGTAACTCTTCGCCCACCTGATGATATGGTCTTCGATCTCAACAACGTCCACGGCCTGAATTCCCTCGCATGCCAGAAGGGCCTGGAGGGTATAGCCAACACCAAGGCCTCCGAGCAGGACCCGCAAGTCCTGCCTCTCCAATACCAGGGGCTCAATGGCCAGGTTGGCCAGTTCCTTTTCCGATAACTCGTTGTAGCTGGCCATCAGAAAGACGCCGTTGAAGATGATCTCGTAGACAGCCCGGTTATCTCCATTGATATCCATCCATTGTTGCAATTGGAGCTCTCCATTGGGGGTCACCACATGGCTCAGGATGACTTTCTCAGGCTCCATGCCCTTGGGCTTTTTGCAACCAGTCACCACGGCGAGATTACTGTGTGGATGAGAATTTCATGACCTTCGGCTTTGCGTGTGTCTCAAAATCCTTATATGATACTCTGATTAGCTCTGTGTGTGAACCTGCGTTGAATGCGATGTCCGCGGCTTCGGCCAGGCTTTCCGCTACGAATACCTGCACCCCGTAAAGATTTCCAAACGGCGGCATTGCGCCGATCTCACACTCAGGGAACAGGTCTTTAAATTCTTGCTCAGTGGCCAGTTCCACCCTTTTAGCTCCAGTCGTCTTCTTCAGCTGGTCGAAATCCACCCTATGGGAAGCAGGCAAGACAGCCATGGCCATCGTGCCGTCAATCTTGACCATCACTGTCTTTGCCAATTGCTTTCCCGGTATGTGCGAGGTTGCTGCAATTTCCTGAGCAGTGAAGGCTTGCGAGTGGCTAATCGTAACATATTTGATTTTATGGCTTTCTAGAAACTCCTTCAGCTTTCTCAAAGGCATGAGTAATCCTCCTTCCTGATCCGAGATTTGAATCAGAGGGGGCCGTACCCTGGCTGTGAGATGTGAGAAATCAGCGTTTCCCCCTCTTATCTCGTCTCCTCAGGGCTGGTCCGGGAACCTCGAGTGCTGGCTTGTTTGCCCTGGCGCGCATCCAGTTGATAGTACGGAGGACAACTGGTTGCCGGATGATGCGCAGTTCCAGGGCGAGTTTTCCCGGAAAGTTGAGTAACATTATACCAATCAGGATGGTGATGAAACCTTGACCCGGCAACAGCAACATTGCAAGACCAGCCACCACAAAGATGATGCCGAGTATATTTTTGAGGGCCAGGAGCAGAAGCCGAATCACGGCATACCGTCCCTGGTAGGACCGTGGGTTTCGCTTCCTCCGCTGGAAGTAATCCACCGGGATGTGGATAACGAGTACTGGGATGACAATCAGGGTTACCACGAGCGTTGCCACTGAAAGCACCCCGATTGTCCATAAAGCGCCCTCATGAACGCGGATCCACTCAGGTATCATGGCATTCCCTGTCAACTACGGAGTGTCTCCCTCAAAAGCGGAGGTCAGGGCGCAACTTATCCCCTCGGTTGCATTGTGATGGTTATACACAAATGATCGAAATAGTCAAAGGGTATTCTTTCTGGAGTTTCCGTAGTTTTATAGGGTGTATTTCCATAACCCGTTGATTATATATCAAATTCTATTTTTCATTAGCGAAAACCCTTGTCCTTTCGCTTCCGTGCTTTCGAGGTGACCCTTTCGGGGCTCGCAGGCGGGGAATACTTACCCCTTCCAGCCTCTAAA
>Ga0209636_10001126_pt1 | contig 26876 bp, 34 predicted proteins | sample DeeMarSWOR152_54_FD_187464 | JGI IMG/M metagenome (GOLD analysis project Ga0209636, IMG submission 187464) | Marine sediment microbial communities from White Oak River estuary, North Carolina - WOR-1-52-54 (SPAdes) (version 2) | ecosystem: Environmental > Aquatic > Marine > Intertidal zone >...
AAGACCTCTCTGGAGTCTCTAGACAGTACAGTTGTAGAAAGGATGCACGACCGTCTCATAGGTGGACTCATGGCGTTCATGCTCCACGGGAAACCTCTCTGGAAGAAGAGGCCAAGGCTAGGAAACGAGATAAGCTTGCACGCCTTTGGCCATATCGTTGGAGGAACTCCAGTTACCGTAAGTGAGAGATACCGTATTGCTATGAGGCTTGGGGGAGTTATGGCTGGGAAGAAGGTCGGAGAACGCCTCATGGAAGCGAGCATAGGAGAGGATGAAGCTATAAAGCACATTCTCGTTCTCCTGGAACACTGTAAGGTGGGGAAGGTTTCGATGGATGAGACGATAAGGATGGTGCAGAACTGCGAAAGCTTCATGATGAGAGGTGAGGAGCCTTCATGCTATTTTACCACAGGCTTCCTCAACGGCTTCTTTTCTGCTGTTAAGAATCAGCACGTGAAAGAGATGAAGTGCATAGCAATGGGCGACCCCTACTGTGAATGGGAGTTCAGATAGATGGTTGGATAAGAATCGTGTCTCTTGTTCCAGAATTTGAGTTAGGCGTATGGAATACTTGGATTTTCATGGGTCCCTTTCTATTGGTAATTCTTCTCATTATGCTCGTGATGATGAAAAAAGGCGGCCCTGCTGGTGGCTCAGTGCGCGCGGTCCAGCGTGCATGCAAGTCTAAGATTACGCTGTTAGTTGCCTCTCTCTCCAAGTTGATTTATTTTCCCGCCATGATATACTCTGTTTTCCTGCCGCTGAAATTAGGGTCTATATGGTTCTACGTAGGTCTTCCAATCACGCTACTAGGATTAGTTGGGAGCACATTTGTTTTGGTTGATTGGGCGAACACTCATGCGGGTGAACCTGTTACCAGAGGAATTTATCGGTATTCGAGACATCCTATGTATGTAACGGGCGTTTTTGTTTTTCTGGGGGTAAGCATAATGTCGGCTTCATGGGTTTTCTTGTTGTTGACTATCATATTTGGAGTTGGAGTAACTCGTCCCTATTTCGTAAAAGTTGAAGAAGCCGAGTGTCTTGGATATTATGGTGCCGCCTATCGGGAATACATGAATAGAACACCACGATGGATAGGAATACCCAACTCAAAGGAAAAAGGATGAAAAGGTTACGTGGGACATGGAAAACATCCCTTTTTCGAACCGAGATACCTCACCTCGGTCGCTTTCAAAAAGAAATCGTTTTTTTCACTATTAATTACTATGATTAATTACTGTTTAATGCGTCTATGTCTCTCTAAATAAAAGGCGGGTTACGTCCAACACACCAGCCCTCTACAACTGCACACCGCCCATATCCTAAACCTTCTAACAAGAAGAATGCGCAAATAAAATAGAGAAAAACCGCCCACAAAGTACTTTTCTTTAGGGAAGAAAAGATACCAAAAGAACCCAAGTGCTGTAAAGACAACGCCCAGCGGGCGCTGAGATTTAAATTAGATTAAAGTGTTGCCTAAGGCAAATCAGCATTTTTAAGATAAAGATTAACAATTCGCAAATGATTTATTAAAAAAAGTAACAACGAGACAGCAGAGTGAGGAAAAATGCGGAAATCCAAGCTCGAACTCTACGAAGAAGTCCTCTCAGCGTTAGTAGACAAAAACCTCAGCGTTGACAACCTTGCATTCCTATGCAACATGGACTGCGCAACCGCTACAAAGCTATTAGACTTTCTAGAGAAAAATCGACTCGTCGAAAACAACCACAGCTACACAAAAGTACTCTATTCTCTGACAACAAGAGGCGAAGCAGTATACAAAACGCTCACCAAAACCAAACGCTTAAACAAACTGAAAAAATCAATAAAAACCATCAAAGAAACTAAACGCACGCTCCCAACCCTCGCAGAATAGAAAGAAAGAGCCCAGCCAAACGCTTTTACTAAATCATCACAAAAGAGGAAGCTATTGCCATTCAGTGAGAGAAAGATTAAATTTTAATGTAAGATAATCATCTAATGCAGACACGACAAAGAACTTCTAAATCATACTGAAGGTTACAAAAAATCAAGATGCACATTTCGTTATACCGCATCAATGCTCATTTAACTATTCGTTCGTAGCGCGCGCTAAAAAAACACAATTTATAAAATATTACAACAATTACTTGTTATTAACAAGAAAAACGGAGTAAAAGTAATGGGATGTTCCGGCTATGAAAAAGAAGTTTGTATTCATACACATAAGTCATCTGGAAGATGACGTTAGTATTATATCTGTTAGTAGCTCGTTAATAAACGCGAAGCGTAGAGCCGAAAAGTTTATGGAACGCCACAAATACGCTGATGATTACAGGTTTCATGCGATAGAGAAGTGGGAAATCAACTCAGAATTAGAGAGTCCTGACGAAGTTTGGGAGTACGAAAGAACGCGGGTTGATAAACCTGAACGGTGGGTCAAGCTCGAAGAATTAAAGGGCAAGTTCTGGCGCGCGCCCCCACCTGTCTGCATGCCTTACCCTTTCCCGAAGTTGGCTTCTGCAAAGGAAAGATAAGTCATTTGTAAGCACGCGCTTCAAAAAATTAAGATTCAACATCAGTTATGCCGCATAAATGCTCCATTAACCATTCGTTCGTGCTCGCTCACGCTCGCACTCTAGCCCGCGCTGAAGCATTAAGAGTCAACCAATGAATTTTCTTTCTATGAAGACCTTTGAATGTTTGAATGTATTGTGAAAATGTGCTTTATTCTTACAGTAAGAGAAACTTGCGTAAATGCGTCTACCTGTGAAATAGAAGGCTAGCGTAGAGCTAATTCTCTGTTTCATGCAGTCTCTATACAACTATGTTGCTTGTCCCTCTGACTCTTTGTCATTACTTCCAACTAAAGAGAAAAAAGAGGAGAGGAATTTATTTGAGGAGTTTCAACGCTTCTTCATATGAAACCGCAACCATGGTTTGAGTCTCGCAAAATTCAGCCCATGGTATAGCCCATTTCATGGCTTCTTTTTCGTCAGGTGCTTCAAAGGTTATAACGAAGTCGTATTGACCTAGAGTGCAGAGCACACTGTGATACTTTATGCCTGGTGGAGGGCTTTTGCAGGTCTTTTGTGTGGCTTCTATGAAAGCTTGGGTCACCTTACCTTTCATTTTCATGAGAGCGACAAAGAACATAGCGATCTCCAATATCTATAGTAAACCCATCTGATTTATAATTTTAAATATTCGAGAAGAACAATTCCAGTCCTCTTCTCACATTATTAGGTATGTATTCCATACCTACTGCTTACTATTCGTTGTAGTAGGTGTGAACGAGCTCAAGAGAGACAGACACTTGATAAGAATTGATGTAGAAACTAGGGAGGTGGTCTATGGCTAAATTTTCTATAGACTCGTTGGAATGTTTGAAGTGAAAAGTAATGTATCTTTCGTTTTGTGTTTTGATATCAAAAGACAGAAATCCAGCATGTGCACATACTTATTTATGGCGAAGGCTTTGTGAGTAAGCGTAGGCTTTTTGACTTGCCTGAGTGCAGAGACTGCATTTACAAGGGTAGCAGCTATTGTTGGAGTAAATGTCCTTATAACGTCTGGAGAAGAGACAGATTTTCGTGAGAATGCTTGCTTATGCGAAAGTTATCTAAGAGTACTCTTAGGTCTTGTTTATGCAAAGGTAGCCTCCTGAAAGTTTGTATTCATGATAGATTGGACAGAAGGCGAGTTACGACCAACACACCAGCCCTTCACAGAAACGATGCGTGTTAGATTTACGCTAGAAAAAAAGGGAAAGTTGCTGGGTTATGTTTAGTCAATTTTCCATACGCGGACGCGCACGTAGTTCCAGTAGATGTCGTTTCTGCCTCTATACAGCGTTACAGTGTTGGCTGTGGAATCCGTCCAGGCTAAGCCGGACTCAACATCCGTCTTCACCAGCCAAACATCAGCGCCGCCAGCACCATAAGACTCTGTGAAGCCTGCTACTGCGTAGCCACCATCACCCGTCTCAACCACAGACCACCCCTGATCACTGCCTGTTCCGCCGTACGTCTGATTCCACTGCTCGTTGCCAGCTACATCGGTCTTAACCAGCCAAACATCGTAGCCTCCAGCACCAAAAGAATCTGTGTAGCCCGCTATGGCGTAGCCACCGTCACCCGTCTCCACAACAGAAAGTCCCCAATCAGTGTTTGTTCCTCCATACGTTTGGTTCCATTGGTGATTTCCGTTCGCATCGGTCTTTATCAGCCAAGCATCGTAGCTTCCAGCACCAAAAGAAAGTGTGTAGGCTGCTATTGCGTAGCCGCCATCACTAGTCTCAACAACAGAAAACCCAACCTCACCGTCTGTTCCGCCGTATGTTTGGTTCCACTGTGCGATTCCGCTTGCATCAGTCTTAACCAGCCACGCATCTTGGCCTCCAGCACCATAAGACGCTGTGTAGCCTGTTATTGCGTATCCTCCGTCGCTAGTCTGCACAACAGAAGTGCCATAATCAGCGTCTGTTTCTCCGTATGTTTGGTTCCACTGTGCGATTCCGCTTGAGTCACTCTTTACCAGCCACGCATCCCAGCTTCCAGCACCATAAGAACCTGTGAAGCCCGATATTGCGTAGCCGCCATCATCCGTCTGCACAACAGAAAACCCACCATCATCGCCTATTCCGCCGTATGTTTGGTTCCACTGCTCGTTTCCAGCTGAATCAGTCTTCACCAGCCAAGCATCGTAGCTTCCAGCACCAAAAGAATTTGTGTAGCCCGATATTGCGAATCCTCCATCACCCGTCTCCACCACAGAAAGCCCTATTTCCATGTTTGTTCCTCCATACGTTTGATTCCACTGCTCGTTGCCATTAGCATCCGTCTTAACCAACCAAAAATCATTGCCTCCAGCACCATAAGAATATGTTTCGCCTGCTATTGCGAAGCCACCATCACTAGTCTCCACCACAGAAAGCCCACGATCATTGCCTGTTCCGCCGTACGTTTCTTCAAATCCAGGTGTGTAGCCTGTTAAGCCCAGATGCTTCTGGTGTGCTCCACCGGTTGCTGTAGTCTTCCCAGTGATGTCCACGATTACGTCTGTGCTGTCAAGGTCGTGGGTTAGGGTGAAGTATTCACCAGCTTTATCGGTTATGTCTATCCAGCCGCTGTCGTAGTCAGGCGTGTAAGGACCTTGCTCACCCTGCGGGCCTTGGGGTCCTTCTGCTCCAGGTGCGCCTGCAGGTCCTGCGGGTCCAGCCGCTCCTGCAGTTCCTGCATCTCCTGTGGGTCCTTGTTCGCCTTGCGGTCCCTGTGGGCCCTCTGGCCCTTGCGGTCCAGTTTCGCCTTGCGGTCCTTGCGGTCCGGCCATAAGCTGCGTGGAAACTACGATGGAAACAGCGCTCGAAACCAAAATTGCAATAACGAGTCCAGCGACAAACTTGCCAGTTGTTAAAGTAGCTTTCTCCATTTCTCTCCCTCAAAAACAGTATTGTAGCAAATTCCTTTTAAAATATTCCACTAGCCACAAACTTCGTTTCGAATAATAAGCCGTTCATTAATGAATTTTCGTAGGATTCAAAAGTTGATTTTTTGGTCTTTGCGTTTTGACTTTACAAGAAAACAAGAAAGAAAAAAAGGAAATGCGGAGACATCGCCACTTTAGGCGGGTTACAACCAACACACCAGCCCAACAGAAAGTTCGTTAGTTTGCTTTTTTGATTAGGCTTATAAGAATTATTGTTTGCTAAGATGGACGGGGTTAGACTGTTCAGAAAACCTAAGTAGCCTTTACTTGTTTTGCACTTCTTTTTTTCGCTTCTGCCTCCGATGCATGAACATAAGGAATACGGCTATAAGCGCAAAACTCCCCAAGAACAGAAGGCGTTCATAATTAAACGTAGGCAAAAAGAAACGCATCAGGAAATACCCAATTAACGCGAAAATAGCCATAAGTGTAGCTGCAAGATTCATATTCATATTTTACCCTCTCTTGCCCTTTTTGCATAACAGAAACTTACACGCTTACTTTGTTCATGATTACTTTTAATCCATCTTTCGCTATTACTTGCATTGCTTTTCTGAAATATCTGTTAGTTTTGTGTTCAATCGTCTTCTCTTTAGAGTAAGGATGCAGAATCTGCAGATACGCACGCATCATGGAGTAGATTAGTATAAAGAACCCCATCCCCATGTTAGCCCTATTATTCAATTCCTTCGCAAAAGCCTTTTTTGAAACGAGGATTAGCCTTTTTCTCTTATTCGCATGTGCTATCCACTTCAAGTTTTCACAGTTGTTACACTTGCAAAAGCTAAATTTTAATGGTTTTGCTTTACGTTTCTTCTCTTGCTTGTTTGACCGTGTTGATTTTTCAATCATATCGACGTAGAGCATGCTGGTTTCAAGTATTGCTCTCAAGAAATCCGCGTCTCTCATGACTATTCTCCGCGTAATCATCTAACTCTTTTCCCTTAAAAATTCTCTTCTTTGTGGAGTGCTTAAACTGCAATTCTTCTCCCTATTGGAAGATGAAGCTGTTCAGAAAACCAAAATGACTACGCTTTTTTTCCCATGTACACGCACTGAAAACGCCACTTTTGGTGGGTTACGACCAACACACCTGTCCTTTCTGACTGTAACATTAATTCTCAATGAATCAGCATAGCGACTGTAGCTTCAAGTGAATATGCAGTTCAATTAGGGTTTCAGTCTTTATATAAGGGAGGGGGGTAGTCTTTTCCGAGCACTAGTAGTTCTCAAAAACAGAAAGGTTACAGTCAACACACAGCCCAACAGAACTAGCAGGCACTATTTCAAATATAGACAGGCTATAACAAAAATTTAAGTTCGCGGAGATATATTATATTCCTGTGGGGCCTGAATGCGTTTTAAGTATTGGAAGACAGGTATCCTGCTCATTAGCATTTTGTTACTAGTTTTCATTACACCTAACGCTTTTGCAGGCAATTATGACCGCACTTACAATTCTCAAGTTCAATTTGGACTTGTCAGTCACGAATTGTATGTTTCTGTGCCACCTTCCCTCTACGATTATTATCGCGGTAAAACCCCTAGACTTGTTGACGACAGTGAATACGCCACACTTGTAACTCCTGATGCGTTCCAATCTATCGCGGAGAACATTCGAAACCTTACGCGCGACAAACCTCGCAGCGATGAAGAGTTCGCCAATGCCGTATTGATGCTGGTTCATCAGATTCCATACGCTACTAGCGATGTAAAGTATCCTATTGAGACCCTTGTAGAAAATTCGGGAAAATGCGATACATTATCGCTCCTTGCAGCCTCAATCATGAAGGCTGGAGGTTTAGATGTTGTCTTACTTTACCACAAAGAGGTGCACCACATTAATGTCGGAGTTTACCTACCTTACGAGCCCCGTGGCACATGGTGGTGGCTGCCGCCAACTGGTTACGAGTTCGACGGCAAGAAATACTGGATAGCCGAGTGCACTCCCGCAATGGAATGGAAGGTTGGGGACGTACCACCCCTCCTAGTGGACACGAAGCCTTGGATTATTTCCCTTGAAAACAGTGAGGCATCGTCACCAGCACGTGTCTCGTCAAAATTGGGTAGTTCCTTGAACTCATCTTCCATATCCATAAATCTATCTTCCGACCCCTTAGACATCGACGATCTAGAGCGAACGCTTATAATTTCGGGTTCAATTTCACCTGCGTACCCAAATGAAAGCGTTGCCGTGTATTTTAGCCAAGACGGAATTTCCTACAATACATGCAGAACAGAAACGGACAATTGGGGGAATTATTCTTTTAGTTGGAACCTCACCTCAACGGGCACATATTATATTAGAACAAGCTGGAGCGGTAATTCAGATTGCGCTGGCGCAGACAGCGAAATACTTACAGTTTTTATTGGGTTTCCCGAATCTTTGGTTCAGTTTGAGGGACCTTACTATAACTATATTTACGGCCGTGCAGGCGCTGGTGCCTATGAACTTCGTATCAGGCAAGGCATTGAAGAATTTCTTAGTATCGACTTGTCAGGAACGGGAGTCTTGCTTACCGGCGAATTTATTATACTGAGAGGCGAACAAACAATATCAAGCGTGCAAACACAAACAATAACAATACCGAGAAGCGAACAAACAATAAGATTAGGGAGCGGGAGAAACAGGCGAATAATAACAATAGTGAGACCCGAGCAAACAATAACAAGACCAATATATACTATACCGAAAGGCATGCAACCACTAAGATTACCGGACGATATGGATCAGACAACAAATAATCAGTTCGGTTTTATCCTGCGAAATAATGGCGGAAACAATTACAGTGTAAGCGTTAGAGGAATGGACTATAATGACATATCTCAAATAAAACAACTTGAGGGAAACGGGACGGTTTTAATGAACGCATCTACGGACATAAGAGAAAACACATGGTATAAGGTCGTAGCAAGGATGTCTGAGGACGAAATAATCGCCGAATTACATGATATTAATGGCACTCTTCTGGAACTTGTCGCAATTAAAGACAACGCGATAGACATTAGTGAATTCGCACTGCTGGTGGCAAATAACACAGACAGAGCTGTAGCTTTTAAAAATTTGAAAGTCGAAACTCTTAATCAAACCACTCAACTACCCGAGGGCAATGAAAACGCAGTAGATGAACGTGATTTGTTAGCTCCATACGTTACCTTTACAATTCTTTTGGCTACAATTTTTGCAGCCGTGGTCTACGTAAAGAAAAGGAAGAAGGTGTAGAGACCAGCTCTTAAACAAATAGCACCCGTTAATAACGTTCTCAACACGACGCTAGTATTCGCGTTCTGTTTTGAATACCTATAGATGCAAAGCCCGCTTCAACACAACATTATATATCTAATGATTTACAGAAGAAGAAAAAGTAAAAAGAGTGTTATGCAGAAGATTTTTTTAGCTGTTAACTGCTATATGTTTTTGTTGATTAATTATGAAGGCTTATATGTGCTTAACTTGCAAGGTGGGTGCTTACAACAAAGTTCTGCAAGAGCTTATGAAATTGAATATCCCAAGAGGAGACATATTCCTGCTTTTCGGTCCCGTTGACGTGCTTGTACAGTTTAGGGACCTCAAAGATGTGGATGAATTTTCAGAAAAATGGTTCACTCCCATACGGATGATTTCCTCCAAAGAAGACCTTATCACAAAAACAATGACTTTCGTAGTGGTGAGCGAGGGCAACTCATACGCAGAAGAGCCCTTTGCCTTCATGTTCTTAAACGTCAAACCGCAACATTTAGAAAATGCTCAACAAGCACTTCTGAAAGTACCAGAAGTGATTTCTGCGGATATCGTATTCGGACCTTATGATATAATAGCTCCACTGCGAGCAAAAGATCATGTAGACCTTGAACGAGTAATCTCACACATTCATAGAGATGTCCCTGGAATTGAAGGAGCAGCCACGACAATAGTGGCCATGATTCGCATTTAATCATTTCATTATGCTTGGTAGTAAACCCTGCCAAGTTCCTCAACCCCCACATTGGTCGAGGCTAAATTTAACCGTAAATTATCTGCAACCCAGTGACGGCGTTATCTTAAATTCTTTCCAACCATTCTTTAAACTGCTTTTCGCTTAGTCCTTCGCCGAGTCTTCCATCAAGTCTCCGGCAAACCTTTCCCTCATAGAAAAGTATGACTGTAGGAACAGCCTTTAGGGAATATTCCTCCCACAATGGATTGGCATGACCGTCCACTTTCACGCGAAGGGCCCAATCAAAACCGCGTTTCCCAGCGTTTTTGTCAAAAACTGCAATAAAACTTCTACAGTATGGGCACCAAGACGCGTAAAACAACGCGAGAGCTTGTTTGTTCTTCTTTAGTTGGCTCTCAAGGTCACGTTTATTGCTGATTTCTATCATGGTGAGCATCTAAAAACGACTTCGGAGACACTCTTAAACTCGTTTTCCCGAAAGAAGAAACAAAAGTTGGATATAATGCTAAAAATTTAAGTGTATAAAAAGCTTGAGAACTGGTTGCCTATTTCTGGACTGGTATGTTTAGCACTTTTGCTAGGGCTGCGCATCTTTGCCTCAGTTCTGGAATCTCGTTCTTTAGGTTCTCTATCCTGTGCTTCTTGGCTTCGATTTCATTTCTGATTTTCTGTCTCAAAGTTTCTTCCAGATTTACTAGTTGCGTTTTCTCTGCTAATAGTGCCTTCTCTTCTCCATTCAGCGCCTGTAGCGTGGATAGATAGTCATTTTCTGTGTTTTCGCATGGTTCTGCGGTGTTTAGTTCTCCGTTGTTATGCTCTTCATCTGGTTTTTTGAACATTTCAAACATTCCGTTTGCACCTCAAAAGCTATCTAATATATTAATATATAATAATCTCTATTCCCAGCCACGATATATCTCAAAAACCGAATAAACACGCAATTCTAAGAAGGAAAAGTCCTGTACAAATCTGTTGCGTGTCACAATTTATTCAGTTTACTATAGAAAAAAATTTCTGCTTCTGTAGAAGACAAAATAATTTATACTGTGAATGAATCAATAGAAGTTACTTCCATAAGTGTTATAAGTAAACAGAAAACAATGATAGCTTCATAAATCTTAGCTTGGAGGGAGGTGATAGAGAGTATGAATAAAAAAGTCTTAGGGATAGTAGTAGCCTTGATGGCTGTAGCTATGCTGGCAACTCCAGTAATGGCAGCACCAGCAACAAAAGTTGAAGGTGTTACATTAACACTTGACCTTACAACTACTTCTGTGTATACACTTGTTGATCATGGTATACTGCAAGTTCGGGATGGTGTAGCTACTGGCACAGTTACTCTAAACATACCAGAACAAGCTCCACTAATAGGAACAGTGTATGCGGAATTTATTGGCACAATGAAATTTACCCACCCAGTACCTCCACCAGATCTTGAAGCTGAGAGTATAATGGTGGGTCATCCAGTGTTCACGTTCACAGGTGAAGGCACAACAGGCACATTTGAGGGTGTAAGACACTCAAAAATGATTGGTTTTCCATTTTCATCATACATTAATACCCGTTTCGACCTTCATGGAACTGGAGATTTTCTGGGACAAACACTGAAATTGTCATATGAAGGAGCACCACCAGCTGTTATTGAAGGCTGTCTTCTAATACCCAATTAAAAAACGTAAAACTGCAACAACATAATTTCCTCTTTTTCTATATTTCATTTTTTTGTTATGACTATGTAGACTATTATGGCATTAATGGATTTGAGAAACTTTAAGCTGTCCCTAATTCTTTGTGTATAAAACCGTTTTGATTAGTTAAATAAACATCTGCCTTTCTAAAGTAACCCAGCCTGTTTCAGTCCTTCTGGCGAGATTTTTCCCGAATGCAACGCAGTAGCCACCAAGACGCCGAAAACGCCAAGCTTTTGCAATTTCACCAAATCCTTAACGTCTCGCACACCCCCACCGACGAACACCTTAGCCTTGATGTTCCTTACCACTTCCTGTAGGAACGGCATATTGACTCCTTCTCCGCTACCAACTCTAGCTAAATCCAACACAATAATCTGTGAAACACCCGTTTCCTGAAACTTGCGCAAAAGCGCCACAGGGTCCTTAAGCGCGCCAAGCTCAAACCCGCTGATTACTCGGTCACCCATCAAGTCGAGGCTAACCATTATCTTCTCGCTTCCGAAAAGTTCGACCGCCTCGGCAACAAGGCTGGTGCTCGGCAGGGTTTCTGTTCCAATAATAACCTTTGAAACGTGACTCTCCAGCACGCTTTCTGCTTTTTTGAGGTCGTCTATGCCAGCGTCAACCATAAGCTCAAGCCCAGTCTTATCTGCGATATTCTTGAAAATCGAGAAATTTGCTTGCCCACGTGTAATTGCGTCCAGATCCGCCACGTAAAGCTCACCGAAACCAAGCCTCTTAAGTGTTGCAGCAACGTCAACTGGATCCGTGGACGCGCATAAGATGCTCTTGAGTGGTTGGTACTCTTTTCTTCTGCCTCTAACAGCGTGAACTACCCTGCCCCCGAGAACATCAATTACAGGTATTATCTTCACCATGTTCTCCTCTGCTCTGCAATGACAACTAACCAATAGAAAAGCTTACTCATTATTAGACGATTCTGACTGCAGCAGCACCTTCAGATCAATGCCCGCGACAAAAACTTTAAAGGCATAGAAATTCCGCATCAATATGATCAAATTGAAACTGTTAATAAGTCCAACGAACGAAACCGAAGCGGTGGAAGCCATCGCTGGAGGCGCCGATATTATAGATGTTAAAAACCCGAAGGAAGGGGCACTAGGCGCCAATTTCCCATGGATAATAAAGCGAATCCGCGAGATTACCCCAGAAAACGTTGAGGTAAGCTGCACTTTAGGCGAATTGCCCAACCTTCCTGGCGCCGTGTCGCTGGCTGCTTTAGGCGCGGCAACAACCGGCGTCAATTACATCAAAGCGGGACTTTCTGGATTGAAGACACCTGAAGAAGCTATATATCTGATGCAAAACGTTGCCAAAGCCGCCAAAGAGTGTAACCCTTCAATTAAAGTGGTTGCCACAGGATATGCCGACGCAGACAGAATAGGCGCGGTCAGTCCGTTGCTAGTGCCTGAAATAGCCCATAAAGCCCAAGCGGACATAGCTATGATCGACACGGCAATTAAAGATGGGAAAAGCCTATTCGCCTTTCTCACGATGGACCAGCTTAGAAGCTTCGTTGACACAGCGCACGATTACGGTTTAAAGGTAGCGTTGGCTGGCTCATTAAAGAAGGAAGACTTGCCTGTGGTTCATGCTTTAGGCGCTGACGTGGCAGGCTTAAGAGCTGCCGCTTGCACCCTCAGCGACAGAGTTAACGGTCGAATTACCAGAGAAAAAGTACAAGAACTCGTTGAAGTCGCCAAGCGCGCAGAAGAGCAAGCTGCATTCAAGGCGAAGGAGTCTTGGTGATGCGAGATAAAGGGCTGAGCAGAAAGGCAGTTTTGGCAGCACTAAGGAAGTATTGGGAACAAGACCTACGGTACGAAGACGGCAGAATCTTGTGCTCAATGTGCACTGCTCCTCTCCGTGCGGCGAAAACCGCTAACAGCTTGTTTTCAAGCTCAAACCTAGGGGATTCAGGACTGTTTCCTGGGAGCCTAAGATTGGAAAAAGAAGTCATCCAAAAACTCGCGGCACTTCTTAATGGCCCAAGCAGCGCCGGCTTCCTCGTCTCAGGAGGCACAGAAGCAAATCTGTTGGCATTATTGGCTGCGAGAAACATGGCTAACGTCAGCAACCCTGAAGTTGTCCTGCCAGAATCTGCGCATTTTTCCTTCACCAAAATATGCAATTTGCTAGGGTTAAAAGCCGTCCATGCGAGTTTAGATAACGGGTACAGAGTTGATCCCTCTTCGGTTGAGAAATGTATTACCGAGAATACGGTCGCTGTAGTCGGCACGGCTGGGACAGCTGAACTGGGCGCGGTTGACCCGATTGACAAGCTTTCCGAAATTGCATTGAATCGTGGTGTTTATTTGCATGTGGACGCGGCCTTCGGCGGTCTCATAATTCCTTTCTTAAGAGACATCGGATATAATGCTGCAGATTTTGATTTTCGTTTAGAAGGTGTGAAATCCATTACTGTTGACCCGCACAAGATGGGGATGACAACTATTCCTGCAGGCGGAATTCTGTTTCGAAACGATGCATTTTTGGATTACATTAAGACAGAGACGCCTTATTTGACTGAAGAGTTTCAATACACGTTCGTGGGAACAAGAACAGGCGCGTCAGCCGCGGCAACATGGGCGGTGTTTGAATCCCTAGGCCGCGAAGGTTTCAGGAACACAGTTCAACATTGTATGAGGTTAACAAAGCTTTTGTCGTCAAGGCTTGAAGCGCTTGGTTTCAAACTTGTTTCCCAGCCAACGTTGAACATAGTTGCGTTTCACAGCTCAAATTCAAAGCTGCTATCAGAAAAGCTACGGCAACGAGGCTGGTTTACCTCTTATATCCCACGTCTTGACTGCATTAGAATAGTAGTTATGCCCCATTTAAGAAAGCAGCACATAATGACGTTTTTGAAGGATTTGAGCGAAATTGCCCGAGCAAACGTAACTACTTCCTCGTTTTGAAGGTGAGGCGAACCTTTGAGGCTTCTGATTTACGAGCATGTTTCCGGAGGCGGCTTTGCTGATGAGCTAATTCCATCTGGCGTCTTAAGCGAAGGGTTCGGCATGCTGCGAACATTAATATCGGATTTGAAAGCCGCTGGGCACTACGTGACAACTACACTTGATTCGCGACTTGCAAGGTTGAATCCTCCCATAGGCGCTGATTGTATAGTGCCTGTTTTTTCTTCGCGAGAGGTTCAAGTGGCTATCCGTAAGATTTCTGAATCAGCTGATGCTGCTTACGTAATTGCGCCAGAAACTGAAGGTGTATTACAGTCGCTTGTGGAAAGCGTGGAGCAGACAGGCGTAGCATCGCTGAACTGCCCCGCCAGCACTATCGGAAAAGTTGTTGATAAAACGGTTCTCCAAGCGTCTTTGAAGAAACTGGGGATGCCTACGCCTGAGACAATAACGTTTAGCGTGGCTGATGGCGTAGAGGAAATCAAGCGGGCTATCCATGGCAAGTTGAATTTTCCTTTAATATTCAAGCCCTCGAACGATGTTGGCTGTTGCGGATTGAGCGTTGTCACAAATGAGCGTCAAGTGGCTGGTGCGGTTGGCAAGATTAAAAGGGAATCGCCAAGCAAGCGTTTTGTGGCTCAAGAATTCATCACGGGCGCCGCTGCCAGCGTTAGCTTAATCTCCACAGGCAGCGACGCTCTGTCTATAAGCTTGAACCGTCAAGATGTCACCATTGGAGCGCCAGACGCAATTTCAAGCTATAGCGGAGGCTTAGTTCCTTTTGACCATCCGCTGCGGCCTAGGGCATTTGCAGTGGCGGAAAAAATTGTTAAATCTTTCCGAGACCTCAGAGGATACGGTGGAGTGGATTTGGTTCTGACGGAAGAGGAAGCAGTGGCGATAGAGGTTAACCCAAGACTAACCACGTCCTATATCGGCTTAAGACGCGTTGTCAACTTTAACCCTGCTCAAGCCATTGTAAACGCTGTTTTAAAGCGTGAGCTTCCAAGGAACATTCAAAGTTGTGGTTACGCGTACTTTTCGAAAGTAGAGATGCCTCTGCCGACGATTGATGTTCTTCAAAAAACTGGCGAGATAAACGAGGTTGTCTCTCCACCTTTCCCTGTTTTAGAGAATGGCACTGCCTTTGCGCTCGTTTCATCTCATGGTGCCACATTAAAAGCGGCAACGGCAAGATTCCGCGAAGCTAAAAAGCGCGTCCTAAGAACTATACGCAGAGGTAAATAGCGTTGGTAACTGTTATTGGTTGGGACATCGGAGGCGCCAATACCAAAGCAGCTTTCATGCGCACTAAGAATGGCTCCGTGGAAGAGCTTAAGACTGCAATCGAGTATTTCCCAGTCTGGAAAGACCCAAACAAACTCGTCAGCGTGCTTTTAACTCTAAAAGAAAGGCTATGCCGCACAACGAGGCTTGACTGTATGGGCTTAACTATGACTGCTGAATTATCTGACGCGTATCAAACGAAGCGAGAAGGCGTCAACCACATTCTAGCGTGTGCTGCGCAAGCATTCGCTGGCGTGCCAGTTTTCGTTTTGGACGTGGACGCAACGTTAAGACCTATAGAGTCTGCCAAATTGGAACCGCTGCGGGTAGCTGCAGCGAATTGGGTAGCAACGGGCTGGTTGGTTTCTCAGCTAATCAAAAACTGCGTAATAATTGATGTTGGAAGCACAAGCACCAGCATAATTCCCGTGGTTGACGGGCGCATCGTAGCGGCGGGCAAAACTGATTTGGAGAAGCTCATGAATGGCGCGCTTGTGTACACGGGCAGTTTGCGAACGAACGTCGCTGCAATCGTGGGTTCTGTTCCCCTCAGAGAGGGTGCTGCTCGGGTTTCATCAGAACTGTTTGCCCAATCTGGTGATGTCCATTTGGTCTTAGGCAACATCACGGAAGAGGAGTATACAACGGAAACGGCGGATGGGCGAGGAAAAACGAGACGGGAGGCAATGGCGCGGCTCGCCCGAGTTGTTTGCGCCGATATTGAAATGTTAACTGAGCAAGAAATTGTCCAGATTGCAAGGCACATCCATAACAGGCAGATTGAACAAGTTGCAGAGGGGCTAAGCCAAGTTTACTCTCGGACTAAAACGCTCACGGCAGAAAAAATTCCCTTGGTAATCACAGGCATCGGCAAAGATTTTATCGCAAAAACCGCCGCCCAAAAAATCCGCATTGCCAAGATTATCGATCTCGGCAAGTTGGTGCGAAACGATTTGGTCATGTCATCGCCTGCTGTGGGGGTCGCGTTGATGGTGGCAAGCAAACTTGAAGGGAGAATAGTGAAATGGACGCCGTGATAAAAATAGGCGGAAGCTTAGCCGAAGAGCCGCAACGGCTGAGAGCTTTATGCGCCAAGCTGAGCGAGTTCGCGAAGAAATATGAGATTGTTGTTGTGCCTGGAGGGGGCAGGTTTGCTGATGTTGTGAGGGATTTTGATCAGCGTTTTGCTTTATCCAGTGGAATCTCTCATAGGATGGCGATTCTGGGGATGGACCAGTTTGGACTGTTACTATCCCAAATTATCCCTGACTCCTGCGCAACCTATTTGCTTAGTGACGTAAAGCAGCTTTCTGAGATTAGGGTTGTGCCGATTTTTTTGCCATCGCGGCTGATGTTTCGGGAAGACCCGCTGGAGAATTCGTGGGATGTTACCTCGGATTCCATTGCTGCCTATGTTGCAGGTCGATTGCACGTAGCTAAAGTGGTTTTGGTTACTGATGTAGACGGGATTTTCACGAAAGATCCTAAGAAGCATGCGGATGCTACGCTGATGGAGAAGCTGTCAGCTGAGGAACTGCTGAAGTTTAATAAAAGAACCAGCGTTGACCGTTACTTGCCTAAACTGCTTTTAGAATCGCAGATTGATTGTTACGTGGTTAACGGGAAACATCCTGAAAGGATTGAGGCTATTTTGGCAGGGCAGCAGGCTACTTGCACTTTGATTGCTGCAAGAACTGAATGAGTACTGTTTATAAGCTGAGCGTTGTTGATATGCGTATGCAATCAGAGTCTCCAATTGTGGCTGTTGTTAAAGGCGAGCGGGGTCACGCGCCAGTTTTTAAAGCCCTTGACCTAATCGACTACAGAAACGCGCTCTTGGGTTATGATAAGGTTCTTATTAAGGTTAACTTCATTACAGACAAAACTTGGGACACGGGCGCAACCACAGACCCCATCGTAGTTGAAGCAATAATTAAGAAACTTGAGGGTTTGCCCGTGAAAGTCTATGTTGTGGAGTCAGATGCGACAATAACCAGTGCTGATAAAGCCTTTGAAGCGACAGGCATGAAAGAAATGTGCAGCCGCAACGGCGTAGAATGGCTCAACCTGAGATATGTTAAAGACAGAGTTAAGCTCGCGGTTCCTAATGGCGAAGCGTTGAAGAGCATAACTGTGCCGCGTCTTGTCATTGAATCCGCGGTTATCAGCGCGGCGAAGCTTAAAACGCACGTGGATACTGGCGTGACGTTGGGCATGAAGAACATGTTCGGCTTGCTTCCTGACAAGCTCAAGAGCAAATACCATCTGAAAGGCATAAGTAAAGTCGTGGTTGACATTAACACGGTCCTCAAGCCCGCGATAACAGTTATAGATGGCTTCGTAGGCATGGAAGGACAAGGCCCCATAGACGGCACACCAGTTCAGATGAACCTCATAATTGCAGGAACAGACCCTGTTGCCACAGACGCTACTGCCTGTCGAGTTATGGGCATCAACCCATACGAGGTAAAGCACATACGCAAAGCTTATGAAAAGGGCTTGGGAAAAAGCGAGGCTCAAGTTTTAGGCGAAAAACTGGACACAGTGACAAAAGTATTCAAACGAAACTAATAATCAAAATTGCTTGGACTACGGTTGGGTTTGGGTATCCGATTCGCGGCGTCAGCCCCACGGACTTGGTGACTACGGCGCCTGCTTCCGCTATGCGTTGCAAGGATTCGGCGGAGTAGCCCAAGATTCCAGAAGCCAAGGCTGTGGGGTTCCTAAGTTCTAAACCGGCAACGCGGATGTTTAATGGCTTGCTGTTCAAGCGCGTGTTTCCCCTTTTTAACCTTTCACGGTGTAAGTCTATTCACCCTTTAAAAAGATAAAGCTTCGTTAAATCCTCTGCCTCCACACTTCCAGAAGTCCTAAGAAACCACAAAACTGACACTAAAAGACAAGTCCAACCTGAATAAGAAGTACCCAAAAACTTCAATGCATCTTAAAGGCTGAATTTTTGAAGTACGAAAATAACCCTTAAACTGGTACTGAATAGCTTCTAAACAACTCAGCGAGAAGTTCTGGATAGACTATTGCACAGTACATTCTTTTGGAATCTTTGAGTGCTTTGAAATGATGATAGGCTGCTTGGATTGAAGGCTCTACTTGCTTGTCTCTTTTACGGGCATAAATTAAAACAAATCCATCCATTTTCCAATCTTGAGCCTTTGAAGTTTCAGATCTAATTATATGTTCTGAAATATCGTCATTTCGACTTTTTATCTGGAAACCAATTATTGCGTCCTTAATACTTTGACTAATATCAATTCCCGAATATTCTTTAACGCCATGAAGATCAACCTTGTAGGCTGATTGGACTTCATCCAGTAACTTGTTGAATGCCTTCATTACCACTTCGTGAGGTTTTTTTGCAGTCGAAAAACTCTTCAAAATAGTATTTCGCTCTTCAACAAATTTTGTGCTGTCAAACCCAATTTCAAAATGCTTTGATATGAATTGTTTAGCTGTCTTGAACTTGCTTATCTTGTCTGGGCGTTCTTTTCGTACCTTATTCAAACATACATAAACTGTGTGAGCAAAAAGATTTCGATTCAATCTATTAATGCGAAAGAAATCCCGTCTAATTCTTTTTATTTTCTTTGTGAAATCTTCAAGGCTTACATCGGGATTTTCCTCAAAGATTTCGGATATGATTATTGCTACGTCTTCTCTGTGAGTGTAGTCATTTTCACTGAATAATCTGAGGATGGCATCTAAATATTTCATTATTGATCATTTGATGTTTTCAAGATCAGGGTCTTTACGCAGGTCTAAACTCAATCTCAGAATCCTATCTATCTTGCTCTTTTTGTAGACACCCCACTTCTTGAGTTCAATTAGACCTCTTTCCTCAAGATTTGCGAGTTCATTACTAACCGCTTGGACGTGTAAATTCAAATATTCAGCTATCTTACCAGAGGTTCTTTTCCCATTAACTGCTAAATACACCTTTGCGGCTCTTTTTCTCTTCATCAGATATTTTATCAATAATGTCTTGAGTTCCTCTGAATTTGTATTCGATCTGATGATCCACGTCATCAAAGCATCAATAGATCGCACATGAGACAGGATTTCATCGCTTCGGCTAAGTTCCTCTTTTGACAATGTTGTCACCTTTCAATCGGAAAGAGCTTTTTGTAAAAAGTTCCACCAGTTCTCTCAATCTCGTAAATTATGCCTATGTCTTCCCATTGTGATAGAATTGGTGAGAGTGTAGCTTGGGCTACACCAATTATTTTGGCAACTTCGGAAACAGTTTTTTTCCCATCTAGTGCATTGTAGCCTTTGATGTATTTAGGTTTAAATTTGTCTCGTTTATTGGAAGTTACAATCTTTTCAACTTGTTCAGGAGTAACAGCTAATCTACCAAGCAATGAGATTATGACCTCATTTTGGTGAGCTATTCTCTTCCAGTCCTCACTCATTAAACCTTTATCCCTTCCTCTAATCGTTTTGCAAGGAGACTTGTAAGTGCGAGATATTCTAGGGTTCTGTAGGGGTCTTCTTGCTGGACCTCAGCATGAGCCTTTGGGTTACGAATACCTTGCATTGCTCCAGCGTAAATGAATCTAAAACCTTGTTGCTCATCTATTTCATACTTTTCTTCTAGTTTGTTGAGTTTGATAACGGGATTCTTTTCATTGAAAACTTTGTGCATTAGATCGGTGCCGCTTTCTTTCAATCCAGATTTAGCCCTAACAAGAATTTCTATACATTTTAATGCACTAAAAATTGCATCTGTATAATGACCAGATCTAAATCGAGATCTACTAGCTTTGACAATTCTTGGATGGAATTTCAAAAGATCATACAACTTTTTCGGAGTTATTGGCGTCTCTTCTATTTTTGTCCTAGTTTCCTCTTTAACTTCCTTTCGGGTATTCCTTACAGGAGGAGCTATTCTTCTAGTTCTCTGTAGTTCTCTAATCCTTTTTAATTCACGCTCAGAAAGAATATCATAAACAGGAAGTCCCACTTCCGCAGCCAGCAAATTTGCTGCATCCTCTCTTGTACATAGACATTCTTCTTGAATTTTCTTAATCTTGAAATAGATCGCCGCATGAGAAATCTCAAGTTTCTTACGAAGTTCCGATAACACTACCTTGTTTATCAGAATCTTTTCCTCCCTTAACTGGAGTTGAAGACTTCACGATTTTAGGTACTTCTATACCGAAATCTTCAAGGGAGAAAGCACGTTTAGCTCTCGTGCCTCCTCCCATAACTGAAATAGGCTCCGCAATTCCAGCTTTTATCCATTTGTTCCACCAGACTGAAACCGTATTTCGACCCACATTTGCTTGCTTGCCAACTTGTCTTACGGTCTGTTTTCCATCACTTATTTGATATGCAATTTTCTCTTCTGGTTTCACTAGAATTTCTGCGAGGAGTTTCTTTACATGTGGCATGCTGGTTACTTTTGTCCACTTTACTAATTCCTCAAGCAGCTCTATCGTTCTATCTTTTTTGCTTATCTTCACTCATCCTCCGTTGTTTCTTCCTCGGTTTCCTCAGTAATTACTTCAAATTCGGGGACGGGAATGCCGACTTCCTTTAGTGAAAAGACTTTACAATAGCGTTTCTTGTAATTAGGATGAACCTCTACTATCCCAATTGGGGCCCATAGTTTCCAATAATCACGAATTGTGTGGGCGCTAACGTTTGCGATTCTTGCTATAAGTGGGCTAGATCTGCCATCACTTAGTTCGTAGATTAGTTTTTTGACATCATTGTCCAAGTTGGCCTCTAAAACCTGCTTAACTTTTTGCATTGCTTGAAACTTTGTCCACTTCAGAATGTCTTTGAGAATGTCTTTTACATCTGGGTCATCGTTCATGCATGTATCACCTTACTCAAAAAGACCTGATTTGTCATAGTAAACTTCCTTGCCCTTTCTCTCTGTTACAAGGAACCCCATTTCTTTGAGTTCGGAGATTTTCTTCATTACAGTTATTTCTGCAACACCCAGTTCCTTGGAAACCTTCTCAACGAGCTTAGAATAACTTAAAGACCCATCAGAATAGTCTAGTATCTTCGCAGAAATCTTGTCACGACGTATTTTGGCTTTATATTGCTTGATTATATCCAAGCTGTTCAGTTTTGTAAGAATAATTAACTGATCAAGCTTGTGAGAGATTTCCTTCAGCACCTTTTGCTCCTTGCTCAAGTTGTTTTCCCTCCTTTTTCGCTTTATACTTCCACTCAGGAGGAACGTAATCGAACTTCCTCCTTGGATAGCCCCTTTTTTCAACGACTAAAAAATCAGCAATTTGAAGGTCTTTTACTGCAAGCTGAACTGCTCTTTGAGAAATACCTGCCTTTTTTGCTATAGTCTTAGTATCTGTAAGGCCGTCACTTAACGCCCAAACAATCTTCCGTTCTTTGGTCGTAAGAATTTTTTCAAGTTCTTTCTCGAATTTGTCTTTAACAGTCATTTCAAGAAGTTGTCTCACCTTGACAATTTCATCGTAGATACTTATGAGCATTTCTTGAGACATACATACCACCGATTTAACCACAACTAATGATATAAACATTTTGGTTACAATATACGAAACGAAGTTATTCTATTTAAATAGAATTCGCTAAAAAATATATGCAATCTTTACAGGATCATTTCATAAGAGATATAAACGCGGGTTCTAAATGGACAAGTACGGGGCTTGAATCGTGAGCACTAGAGTTTTGGAAGACATCCGAGAAGAACTGAAAGAAATCAAACTCCTTTACAAAGAGCTAGTTGAAAAACTCATACCCACGGAAGAACCGACGAAGGAAGAAAAGAAAGCCATAAGGGAAAAAGACGAAATCGCCAGTGAAGAAGAGCTAATAAAGACTCTGGGCTAAAGCACGTTTTCGCCATAAAAGTTAAGACAAAAGCCTGCAGAACCTTCACAAACGGCTTTCTAAATTTATAAATTGGTAAATTGGTGAATTTCGTTAGGGTTCTTATAGTTGTGTTTGGTTTTCAAGTCTTGTTGAGAACTCCTATGTCAAGCAGCATGTTCCAACAGGCTTTCCACGGAGGTGATACATGCAGATTAAGGAGCGTTTTCTCCGCTGTTCAATCAGCACTTCACTGGAAAATTATGAAAACCGCAGTTCTCTCAGCGTTTCAGTCTATAAATAAGGGAGAGGGCTACAGTTTCCGAGCACAACAGCCCCAACGGCTCATCAGAACTATATATACTTTCTATTTAAAGGGGGGCTATAGTCACCGAGAGCACAAAAGAGCACAAAAGAGAAAACCTCATGAAGAAAACGCGGCTAAGCAGGGTAAAAACATATATCTTTTCACACGCTTTTACTGCTCACACCCAAGGCGAAACCATGAACCTAACAGACAAAATCCAGAAACTCAAAAAACAAAAAAAAGCCATAATTCTGGCGCACAACTATCAAAGACCAGAAATCCAAGACATAGCCGACTACATCGGCGACAGCATCGAGCTAAGCCGCAAAGCCATGCTGGAAAAAGACGCGGAAATACTGCTGGTCTCCGCTGTGGATTTCATGGCAGAATCAGCCGCCATACTCAACCCCGCCAAAAAAGTGCTCCTGCCTTCTCTGGGCGCACGCTGCCCAATGGCACAAATGCTCACCGCGGAAGAAATAAAACGGTGGAAAGTACATTACCCCGACGCTCCCGTGGTGCTCTACGTAAACACACTTGCTTCAGCCAAAGCCTACTGCGACATATGCTGCACATCCGCTAACGCCGTGGAAGTCATCAACTCGCTAGACGCAGACACAATCCTCTTCGGTCCAGACCGCAACTTAGCCGAGTACGCCGCAGAAAAAACTGGAAAAACCCTAATTCCAATCCCCGAATGGGGCTTCTGCCCAACACACGTACTTTTCCAACCTGAAGATGTGGCAGTGCTTAAAATGCAGTATCCAGACGCTGCCGTAATGGTTCATCCAGAGTGCAGCGCCGAAATGCGTAAAGTAGCGGATTTTGTGGGCAGCACCTCGAAAATGTGCCGTTACGCAAGGGAATCCACCGCCAAAACGATTATTGTTGGCACTGAGGAAGGGCTTTTGCATCGCCTGCGCAAGGAGAACCCTGAAAAACGGTTCATCGTGGCTTATGAGGGAGCAATATGCCCAAACATGAAGCTGAATACGCTTGACAGGCTTTACGCCTCCTTGAAACAGGAAAAATATGTGATTAAGGTTCCAGAAGCCGTGGCAGGAAAGGCTAGAACCGCGCTGGAAAGGATGTTTGAGGTAAAGAGCTAAGCTTAGATGGAAACGATCATTTCTTTGAGGATTTTTACTCCTCTTTTCGTGGTTAGCTCGTCGCTTAATTGCCGTATTTCGGAGGCTTTGCCTTTCACCGCTATCGCCTCTAAGCAGTCTCTTTCGCTGAGGTGAATGTGCAGTGTGGACGAAATCAGCCGAGCATGATGGTGCTGTGTCTCTGTAAGTTCGCTTTCCAGCCCTTTCACTTCGTGGTCGTAGACCATTAGCAGGACGCCTGTTTGGTTGGCTTTTTCTTCTCTTAGCCACTTTTTCTCAGAAACGTAGAGTCTCACGGCGTCTTGGATGGCTTTGGAGCGGCTTTCGTAGCCCATTTTGTTGATGATTTCGTCGAATTCTTTTAGAAGATCTGGAGGGAACGTTACGCCTACTCGGACGATTTTTGCCATAGGTGTCACAGATAAAAGTTGGTTTATCCGCCTAAAAGCTTTTATATTAGAATGGTAACACCAAACATCAGAAAAGTGTTACTGAGGCGAAAGAGTGCACATCCCAGACGGACTAATAACCAATGACCTCTCAATTGCAGCAGCAGTAGGAATGTGGATAATATTCATCGCTTTTCTCGCATGGTCATGGAAAAAAGCAAAAGCCACCTACTCCCGTTCAATCACCGCGTTGCTGGCCATATCAAGCGCATTCGTTTTCGCGGCGCAAATGATAAACTTCCCAATAGCATTCGGCACGAGTGGGCATCTGGTGGGTGGCACCTTTCTTGCCGTGCTGCTTGGACCATACGCCGCTATGCTTAGCATGACGATTGTTTTGTTGATGCAGGCGTTTTTCTTTGCGGATGGCGGCATACTTGCGTTCGGCATGAACGCGTTTAACATGGCGATAATCGGCGGGTTAAGCTTCTTCCTGATAAAACTGCTCACAAGAGGCTCTGCGGGCAACAGGCGTTTTATCCCAAGTGTCTTCGTCGCTTCGTGGCTTTCCGTGATGGCTGGCGCCTTGGTTGCCGCTTTAGAGGTTAGTCCATCTTTCGCAGGTGGAATCATGGTTACAGTGCCCTCTATGCTGTTCTACCATGCAATCATTGGCTTAGGCGAAGGCGCAATAACCGCAGTGCTAATCTCGTCGATACAGCGAATGCAGCCGGCAATAATGGGTGGTTTGACGCTTTTGAAGGAGAAAACGAAACTATGAAAAAACACCTTGGAACTGCAGCTTTGATTGTGGTTTTTCTTGCGGTTTTCATTCCTTTTGCTTCAAGCAGCCCTGATGGCTTAGAGCGGGTGGTTGAAACTTTTGGAGTGGAGGAGCATGCGCCCTTCTGGAACGGATTAATGTCTGACTACGCAATCGCGGCAATCGGAGACCCTTATGTTTCGACTTTGCTGGCGGGTGTCTTCGGAACCTGTATGGTTCTGCTGGCAGGCTTCCTGCTCGGAAAAGCGATGATGCCAAAAAACCTCGAGGTTTCAGAATAAACAATAATCTCTTTATTTTCTGTCGCAGCGTTTGCCAGAAAACCAAATTTTCAACATAGACATAGCGGCTGTACTCTAGTGCTCGGAAAAGACTATACCCCCCTTATATAAAGCATGAAACACAGGTTGAACTAAATGCGTAAATCAAGGGTTCATGTGGACGAGCTAAAGTGGCTTGACTAAGCTTTTTCAATGGTTAATTTACCATTTTCTATTTTTACTAAAAGTTCTTCTTTAACCTTAAAGGGAAAATCCTTGTCTTTAACAACAAAAGAAGACAAATAAATGAAGAATTTGTCGTACTTTTTGCCTTTCGTTACTGTCGGTTTATTGATTAAGTTGGCTCTTCCAACTTTCATTTCTTCTTTGCTTATTTTCTTTTAATGAGGTAGATTAGCAAGCCCACGCCAGCAACGATTACTGCCGCTGCGATAGCCGCACCTATTATTATTTCTTGTTCTGTTTGTTGGGGTTCTTGATGGGGCGTTGGTGTCGGCGTTGTTGCAGGTGAAGAGGTTGGCGGCTGACTTTCGCCAATAGTTACTGTTTGTGTGTTGCTCCACCCGCTTGTTTCACCAGTAAAAACATCATGATACGATGTGCCACTACCTGGTATCCCCGGTACCGGAGTGCCATAAACTCGAGTATAATACCCTATAAGTGCCTCCACTTGAAAATCTACCTGGCCGCCAGCAGAAATTTCCTCTAACCGACGGCTGTAGTAATCTGAACCATTGTTTCCGCCTAAACCGTATGCGACGACAGTGTAATCGGAATCTGAGCGATAAATATAGTGTTCAGAACTGGGCTCACCATGCCAATCTTCAAAATGCCCCTTAACACGAATATTATAGAATAAGCCAACAAGGGAGTCATTCTCATTACGATAGGAGGTAAATGGCTGGTTCTTAATGGTTACTTCTATGGATTTGTTTTCTACATGGTAACCAGCCTGGGTCATCACGTTCTTTCCCGTGTATGGATCTATTGAATAAGTTGGTGGTACATCATAAGAATGGTCTACAAACTTCAAGGTGAATTCTGGAACAGAAGGCTTGGGTATGCCACTTACATCTGTAGAAGCTTGAACTATTCCAAAATGCACAGTGCCAGCTAACACTGAAAATAAAAGTGCCATTATGAAAGCGACTGCTAACACTTTCATCCAAAGCACCCAATAATAATACGTTAAACTTCCCATTATCTTTTATGGAAAAAAGGGGGAATGGTGCGCGGGAGATGTCGCCAGCTGTTCATTAGATTGAGGGGGAAGCTGGGTTTAAAGGCTACCTTTAAGGGAAGGGTTTGCTGGGGCTCTGCAGCAGAATATAGGAGCCCCTCTTTGTTACGCTTGATTTAGGATTGTGGATGGTAACTAAAAAAAGGAGGCGGTTTCCGCTTCAAGTTTCGTAATATGTGGTTCCAAGCGCTTGCTAATGCTCTATTTCTTTGGTTTCTTCTCTTCTGGCTTCTTCTTCTCGGGCATACTAGTCACCTCCACCTCATTTTATCGGGCGCTATCATAGCAGCCTTTTCCACAGAATCCGTCCATACACATGATTGTTCTACCGTAAGTAACCGTCCACTCGTAGCGCACTCACCAGCAGAGCCTTACCAATCTTCTTCCTCAGGCTCTTCTTCCTCTTCTTCCTCTTTCTTCTTCTTCGCAGGTTTCTTCTCAGACATGACTTATTCCTCCTTTTCAGCAGGGCACTTTGCGTGCAATAGGAGCCAGTATACGAGTCTCTTAATAAAGCTTCCTTTATTCATAGAAAGTTCTTAAGTAAATATATATAAGCATAGGAATATCTTAATATATTGGTGGTGTTCAGTGTGAAACTAGACGAAATCGACTTCAAA
>Ga0209636_10001128_pt1 | contig 26838 bp, 35 predicted proteins | sample DeeMarSWOR152_54_FD_187464 | JGI IMG/M metagenome (GOLD analysis project Ga0209636, IMG submission 187464) | Marine sediment microbial communities from White Oak River estuary, North Carolina - WOR-1-52-54 (SPAdes) (version 2) | ecosystem: Environmental > Aquatic > Marine > Intertidal zone >...
TCATGGCAACATCCCAAATTCCCTACATATTTTAAGGATTTCTTCGGTTCCTCCTTTCTTGAACTGTATGCGGACACGAATGGGGTCTCTCATGCAAAGTTTAATTTCTTCGCAAAGAGCAGCTTGCTTATCCAAACGGAGATAAAGACTTCTCTTTTCCACATGTAGACGAATGTCTCTCAATAGATCTTCTTTGTCCATAACGTTGATGCGTGAAAAAAGGTTAGCAACGAAGGCGCTTACTATTTTTCCTTCCTTTATTCTTGTCTCGAAGAGTAAGATAGGGTTTCCATAATGTCCTTTTAGGTTAGTTCTCTTAAACTCAACTTCTTCTGCGTAGTCCACTGGAAAAACTTGCTTTGCCGCCTCAGTAACTTTGTTCGAGTCCTCTGTTGCATGGGCAAATAGCCTTATTTCAATAAAAGCTATTGGAATCTTCGACAATCATGCCACTCTGCAATTTACATCTATTAAGCTGTTTAAAATGATGTTTAATCTGCACGTGACTTCCGTTTTTTACGAGGCTTTGAAGGCTTCAGACTTTTAAGATATTGTTTAAGGGTTTTTATGTTCTCTTCGTGTTTTGTCTTTCTCCTCAAATCAATAGGAATTGCTAATCTGACGGCTTGTTTAAAATCTATTCCAACTTTTCTTAGTTCACCTTTACTAAATCCCTTTCCTTCTCTCAGTCTACCATTCTTTTTCTGCACTGTTGGTTGAATCGTCATTGTTTTTTCAACTTGTTATATTATGGCACTGTTCACGATATAAATTATGTCAACTCACCATAAAATAAATAATCTGGTTTAATTGCTATGCTGTGGAGAGGTAAAAGAGAAAGATGATCCCAAGAGAATTCTTTGTAACAAGCGGCAAAGCCACCAGCTCAATTTCTGAACTTAATGCCTTTGATTTAGCACTCAAAAATGCTGGAATAGCCCAATGTAATCTAGTGTCAGTAAGTTCCATTCTTCCCTCAAGATGCAAGGAAATAGGGTTGAAACAAATGCCCATCGGCTCCATAATACATGCAGTTGTGGCAAGGATGAATGCCGAAGGAGAAGCAACTATAGGAGCTGGAATCGCATGGGCATGGGAAAAAGATAAGAAATATGGAATTGTAGCAGAGGCTTATGGACGCATGAACAAAAAGGCTTTAGAAAAAACTCTGGAATGGAAGATCAGAGAAATGGCAAAGATACGGGAAATAGAAATCAATGAAATAAATTATCGAATGGAAATTCTTAAAGTACCTACAAATAATTATGGTTGCGTTATAGCAACACTAATATACATGTCTTAGTGAGCGCAAATGGTTTCTAGGATTATTTTTGCATATGTGCTGGAGAAAATTGCCCAAACACCATGAAGTCAACATCGATATCATGTAAAAAAAGGATTTGATATAAAAAAAAGACACGTAGTGATTTATTAAACCCAAGTTACTCCTCTAAATACATGACGATCTCGATAATAGGTGCGGGGAAAGTAGGGAGTTCTGCTGCATTCAACATCTTAAGATTCAGAATTGATGATGTTGTTCTAATTGATATCGTTGAAAATCTGGCCCACGGTGAGGCACTTGATATGATACAGACTGCGCCTGCAATAGAGTTTGATGGAAAAATCAGAGGAACTAACGATTTCAGTGAAATGGAAGGCTCAGAAATCGTAATCGTAACCGCGGGCGAAGCAAGAAAACCAGAAATCACTAGACTGGACCTTATGAACAAAAATGCAAAGATAGTCAAATCCATAGTAAAAGAAGTTGTGAAGTACGCCCCCAATTGCAAGCTTATGCTGGTGACAAATCCAGTTGACATCATGACATACATAGCTTACAAGGAATCAGGCTTCGAGAGAAACCGAGTTTTTGGAATGGGAAACATCCTCGACACTCTACGCTTCAGATCTTACATTGCAATGGAATTGAATGTTTCGAGAGAGGATATTCGTGCCCTAGTCATAGGGGAACACGGAGATTCCATGGTCCCTCTTGTAAACTACGCCTCTGTTTCAGGGATACCAATAACGAATTTGCTTAGAAAAGAACAGATTGAGAAAATAATAAACTTGACAAGATACTCCGGCTCTGCTGTCATTAAACTGAAGGGATCGACAACTTTTGCGCCAGCAGCTGTCATCGCAATAATGGCCGATGCCGTTCTCAAAGGCAGGAACAGAGTGATGGGGGTTTCTACGTATCTAAAAGGCGAGTACGGATTTTCAGATGTTTCAATTGGTGTACCAGTAATTCTCGGAGGAAATGGTATTGAAAGAGTTTTGGAGCTTGAATTGAGGCCTGAAACAAAGAAACTCTTTGAAGAGTCGGTCTCAATTATAAAAAGAGCTATAAAGAAGCTGAAGCTGGATGAATAAAACCAAGTGAAGCAGATGCACACGTACGTTTAAGTGTTGGTTACTTTTACTTTTTCTCTTTTCTTCGTTTATAGGATGCCTTATGACTTGGTCGAACCTTCTCAGCCCCTCGTCCCTTGTGACGAAGCGCTCGTATCTTCTTGCCAGCACTTGTTAATCCTCTAAAGACCCTTCCACGATGAACCTTTTCGCAGACCCAATTGACATCCTTGTCAGATTTTACGACTGGATGGTTAGGGTCTACCAAAACAACTTCGAACCATTTGCAGCGTCCGTCTTGCCAAACCCAGTAGGAGTTCAGAACTTCAAGGTTTGGAAACTTTCTCGCTGTTCTCTCTTCTGCAATGAGCCTTAGACTTTTTGCTGGTTTGTATTTTGTTACACCCATTCTTTTGGGTCTTCGACCAGCCTTGGGACGAACCTTTCTTAAGCCTCCACGTCGAACACGAACTCTAGCGATGATAAATCCTTGTTTGGCTTTGTACCCCAATTTTCTTGCTCGATCTAGGCGTGTTGGCCTCTCAATTCTTAGGATTGTGGGTTGTTTACGCCATTCGATGGCTCGTTGAAACATTAAATCTTTAACATAGGAGGCTTCTGGCTTCTTCCAGGCCTGTGCAACATACTTATACGTCATCTAGTGGAATCTCCCCTCCATTTGTGGTTCAACCATCTGTTACATCCCAACGGAACGACATCCGTAGATAGCTCGTAGGTATGAAGCCAGTGGATTGTTAATAAACCTTTTCAAGTTCTCAATGGCTTATCCACTAGGCTAGCTTCTTTCACAAGCAGATATCCACTGTCATCTTCCCAAATCTTCTCTGCCTGCAACAGCTGGATTTTTCTCTTGAAATATGGTGCATCAAGAACCAAGGTTTCGTACTCACCTCCTTCGCCAACTAGGGATATACCAAATTTCTTATTCAGGTTAAGAAGGGATTTTATTGTTGAAGAGTTGATTTTTCTCCCTAGCCAGCTCTCGTTGAAGCCGTAAGCATACACTCCCACAATGATCACTTCAAAACTTAGCTCGATGATTTCCTTTAACAATTGTAAAGGGTCTTCTTGCCAAAGAGGTGCGACTGACCTTAATTTTAGTTCCTGACAGATTTTGTCTATTCGTTTCTTTTGATATTGCGATGATGTTGCTCCTGAGACGACACCTTCGATGTCCAGGGTTGTAAGTAGTTTTTTCAAGTCTTTGAGTTCTGTCTCCTTAATTCCGGTAGTTTCTGCCTTGACCAGTGGAATTCCGACTGCCTCTGCGAACAGATTGGTTAGGTAAATGTTTGGGAAGTGGAACATCCAGCTGTCTCCCCTCTGGGGAAGCATACTCACTAAATATTTTACTTCGTAGTTCTGTTTTAGAACACGATGAAGAGATAGGGCGGAGTCTTTTCCACCTGAGACTAAAACCGCAACACGCAAGTATCGGGCAACTCCATTAGAGTAGTGTCTTGTTAGCTTAATAGGGAAAGCAACTTTGTGTTTAAGATTTCTTCATTTTGGGAAAGAATTTACCTGTTATATGTTGGTACTCTAAGTATGCCTCACCAAACCTTTTCACTAACAACTCTTCTTCCACAGTTGTAATGTGCAAGTAGCCGGGAACAGCAATAAATGGGACCAAAGCTATCAGACTGAGAAGAGTCAGAAGTAGACCAGTGAACAAGATAAAGTAGGCAAGATATGAAGGGTGACGTACGTAGCGGTAGGGACCCCATGTCACGAGTCTCTGATCTTCAGGCATTTCCCACGATGTGGCATATCTTCCTCTAGCGAGAACACTCCACAAAGATAGAAAGTAGCCGAAACCAGTCATGAGAACACCTGCTAATTGCACCCAAGAGTCAAAGGGGAACCGAAGTTGAAGAAGGGAATTGTGTAGGGTCCTTTGAAGACCAGCAAGGACCAGAATGATGTAGAAGAAGGACTCTAAAAAGAAGATTATTGTTCCTAGAGCCGAGAGGGTGAAAATGAGTCCCTTCGGTCGCTCCACTTCAGCCTTACACTTGATCCCCTTTTTGCTTGCGCCGCGTCTTTTGAGATTGTACAAGTTTGCACTGCAGAAACCTAGGAGGCACAAAGCCAGAAAAACTGCTATTAGCAAGTCGGGAAGCATAATTCCAAATAAACATTGAACTATTTATGAGGTTTCACCAGCCCTCTGCCTATTTTTGATCAGCAGAACGAAAAATCTTTACGTTAATTTTCCTACGCATAAGACGAAATGAACCCAAACATCGAGATTAAGATTATAGACATAACAAAAAAGAGCGAGTGTGAGACCTTTACAGATGTCTTGCACCCATGCCCTTCAGAAAATACAGGAAACGACAAGAATATTTGGAGACCACGATTACCAAAGGTTTTCACAAGAAACTCTTAATCTTCAATGGAGAAATTCTTGGCCAAATTGAATATGCACCAGCCGAAGCGTCTGGTTACCCAATCATAGGTGAGAACATTATCGTAATGAACTGCATCTGGGTCTTAAGAAAGGTGAAAGGACACAACCTTGGAAAGCAACTAATGGCAGATATGATAGAAAGCGAAAGGAACGCTGTTGATTTTGCCACTTTAGGATTGGAAGACCATTGGAGCCCTTGGTTGAAAATAGGACAGATGGAGAAACTCGGCTTCAAATCACTCGACGCAATCAAGGTAAAGCATAAAACAAAGCATGTGGAAGAATGCTTCAAAATATATCTCATGTGGCAACCAACAACAGAAAAAGCCAAGCCTCCGACCTGGAACAAATTAAAACTATTAGAAGGCGTAGACTTCTGTCTTGCCAACCCCCTCTATCACCCAGAAAAACCAATACTGAGAGAAATCCTTGAAAAATTTTGATTCTATAAACATTCATCGTACATCCTCTTCTCTTTCGACCACTCTACCACGCGGGTGTGTAATAATCTAAATCAGAAATTCATAATCGATTTATAACGTCCCTGCATAGAGGGATTTCTAAATTCATGACATGACCTTGCCTCGAGGAGTTGCCGTTGCCAAAACAGAGTTTTATTAAGCTTCTACGTGAAGCAGTAGATGAAGGACTGTCTTCTTTAGGGGAAAACTCGAAACAAGCAATCTATTTTCATTTGGAGAAGAGCTTCAATGTAAAGAAACAAGAAATCCCTTACAAAATTGAGGCTTTCGCAAATGCTATCGAAAAAATTTTTGGCTTAGGAGCCAATTTTCTCGAAATTCTGATTATGAAGAAACTCTACGAAAAAATTGGGCAAACTTTCAAAATGCACGGATCTGAAAATCTAAAATTCACTAAATATGTAGCCGCAGCCAAGCGAAGTTTTCTGGGGGAAAGAGACGAGGATCTGGTTCAATGCGAATGTTAAGAGAGTCTGAGGAAAAATACAGCGCTTTGATGGAAGAAGCTCCCATAAGCTTCTGCAACGTGAACAGCAAGGGCAAAATCACTTTTGTCAACAAGAAATTCGAAGAAGTTTCAGGCTATTCACGGGAGGAAGTCGTCGGCAAGAACGGATTCAAACTTGGTATGTTCTCTGATGAAACCCTGAAGCTCCTCACGAAACGGATGAAAGATCTACTGACTGGGAAATCTCCCCGTATTCTAGAGACTCAGTTCAAATGCAAAGATGGAAGATGGATATGGATAGAAATAGAGGGCAAAGTAATCAAGAAACTGGGGGTTCCAATCGGCTTCCAACTTACTTCAAGGGACATCACGGAGAGGAAAAGCTTTGAACAAAGACTCTCAGCGTTGAACACTTATAGTCGAAGCTTGAACATGGCAGAGAGCATGGAAGAAATTTATAAGCTCACATTAGACGCTGCAGAAAAAACCTTGGGCTTTGAGTTCGCTGACATTCTTATTGTAGAAGGAAAAATACTTAGCTTAGCGGCTCATCGAGGGTTCTCTAACAATTTGTCACTCAAGTTACCCCTAGATGGAGATAAAGGGATAACCGTCAGAGCAGCAAGAACAAGCGAGACTGTTTTCGTTTCAGATGTCAACAAGGAAAGGACTTATGTTGAAGGTGGAGAAGGCATTCGTTCCGAACTTGCAGTACCCATCAAAATTGGGCATAGAGTCCTTGGAGTATTAAACGTAGAGAGTAAAAAATTGAATGCTTTCAACGAAAAGGATCAAAAGCTACTTGAAATTTTGGCGTCCCATGCCGCCACCGCAATAAGCAACTTGCAGTACGCTAAAAACTTGGAGATGCACGCGCGCGAGATTCGAGAGAGTCAAGAGAAGTTTGAACGGTTATTTGTGGATAACCCTGAGGCAGCTGTCTACGTGGATCCAGATTTTCACATTTTGGATTTTAACCCACGCTTCAGAGAACTTTTCGGGTACTCTTTAGATGAAGTCAAGGGCAAACATATCGACGATGTTGTAGTGCCTAAAGGCAAGGTAGAAGAGGCGGACATGTTGGACAGAAAAGCCTTGAAAGGATACTATTATCATGATACTGTTAGAAAGAGGAAGGACGGATCTTTAGTTTCAGTGTCCATATCTGTTGCCCCGATCAGACTTGAAGGCCAACTCATAGGCTCTGTGGGATTGTACAAGGACATCACAGAGCGAAAGCAGATGGAGAAGAAGTTGGAGGAGTATTCTCAGCACTTGGAGGAACTGGTTGAGAAGAGAACTAGACAGTTGAAAGAGACACAAGAACAACTTCTAAAGGCTGAAAGACTAGCTGCTATCGGAGAATTAGCCGCTATGGTGGGACATGACCTGCGCAATCCGTTAACAGGCATCGCTAGCGCTGCATACTATTTAAAAATGAAGATTGGCCCAAAAATGGACATGAAAACGAAAGAGATGCTGGGATTCATTGAAAAAGACGTAGAATACTCTAACAAAATTATAAGTGATCTCTTAACTTACTCAAGAGAGATATTGTTAGATCCAGTAGAAACGACTCCAAAATCAATCATAAAAGACGCATTAACTTTAGTCAGGGTTCCAAAAAATATACGAGTGTTAGGCTTGACCGAGAACGAACCAAAAATTAAGATTGATGCACAGAAAATGAAAAGCGTCTTTCTCAACATCATCAAAAATGCAGTTGACGCCATGCCTAAAGGCGGTAAACTTACAATAAAAAGCAAGGAATCCAGTGGCAACTTAGAAATCGCCTTCATTGACACTGGAACAGGTATTCCAAATGAAATTATGGAAAAAATTTGGGACCCCTTTTTCACGACTAAAGCGAAGGGAATGGGATTAGGCTTGTCCATCTGCAAGCGCATAGTGGAAGCGCACAGGGGCTCAATTTCTGTAGAAAGCACGGTTGGAAAAGGAGCAACTTTCATAGTAACGCTTCCAATCAAACAAAAAATAGAAGGAGGTGAAAAGGTATGGCTGAACATGCCAGAATCCTCGTTGTCGACGATGATGAAAGCATAAGGAAAACCCTCAGGGCAATATTGGAAGAAAAGGGATACGTTGTTGACACTGCGGAAAACGGTAAAGAGGCAATCGAAAAATCCAAGACTAAATTCTACAACCTCGCATTAATAGATATTCGACTGCCAGATTTGGAAGGAACAAAACTGTTGACTGCAATACATGAAACAACTCCAAAAATGGTCAAAATAATTGTCACTGGCTATCCTTCGTTGCAAAATGCCGTCGAAGCCGTGAACAAGGGTGCAGATGCCTACGTAATCAAGCCGTTTAACATGGAAAGCGTTCTTAACACAATCAAAGAACATTTGAAAAAACAACAAGAAGCCAAGAGATACAGCGAAGAAAAAGTCACAGAGTTCATCGAAACACGCGTCAGAGAACTGGAAAAACCCATGGCACACAAAAAACCACACTAAAACCTTTTCACTTTTTTTATATTCTAACTCCATTTCATGAAAGTTTTATAATTCAGTAAAAAGTAAAAGGATGCTGAGGGGAGGTTATGATTAAGAAATTTGGTTGTATAGAGATTCCTGTGTCAGACATGAGGAAAGCTGTCGTCTTTTACGAGAACGTGTTGGAACTTGAGAAAACTTATGAACATCCTGTATGGACGTCTTTCGATGTGGGAGGGGTATCGTTTGCTCTTGCAGCTAGTGGAACAAAGAAGAGCGAAAAAGAGGCAAAGCTATGTACAAGCTGTTCATTGTGTGCGCTCAGGTTCGCTGCTGGTAAGACGAAGCAAAACAAAGAGGTACACACTGCAACTTCTGTTGTCTATTTGGAGGTTGAAAATCTTGACGAAGTCTACAGAAAGTTGAAAGAGCAAGGCGTGAAATTCATCACGGAACCGAAGGAGCAGGGTTGGGGCGGTAGGACTGCCGTGATGCTTGATCCTGATAATAACATACTTGTTCTCTCTGAGTCATAAAATTCGAGGAGGTGACAAGAAAAATGTCTAAAGAAGATAAGATGTTAGAGGAGCTGAAGCGCATCAGAGAGTTGCTTGAGCCTAAGCCTACTCCACCGCCACCAAAAGGACTTTGGAATGAATTCATGGACTTCCTTTCAAAATACAAAGTCATGGGGCTTGCAGTGGCTTTTATTCTGGGTATATATCTGGGTGCCTTAGTGCAGGCGCTTGTTACTCACCTAATCATGCCGATAATAACCCTTGTGTTGCCTCCAGACTTATCATTGGACATACAAGTTGGGCCTGCAATCTTCAAGGTTGGTAGCTTCATAGATGCATTAATAACATTCATAATTGTAGCCTTGGCAATTTTCCTGATAGTCAAAATCACCAAACGGTTTGGAATTGAATAACAATCATGGCTCTCGATTATGAATACGAGATCTTTCCAGACTGGCTTCAAGGTTTACTCATGGTTGTGGATCTACTCATAGGTATACGATGATTGGACCTTGGCAAGGTTAGGAGAATTCTTATGTTGCGAATGCAATGAGGTATGACAGAGTAACTGACCATGGCTGATTTACTAATAAACTCCCATCTTGTCTTTCAAATCGTACAAGTTGCCGTGATAATCATAGCCAGTTTTATATTGGTAAAGATTTTCAATCAATTAATATTGAGAGTCGCTGAAGAGAGAATTAAGACCAAGAAGAGGATACTAGTCAATGTTCAGAGATTCCTTCAGCTAATTGTCTTTTCTGTAGCATCTATTTTGATTTTGTGGATTTTTGATGTTGATGTGACTGGGCTAGTTGCTGGTTTAGGTATTGGAGCTCTAGTAATTGGTTTTGCATTGAAGGACATAATTGAAAATTGGGTTTCTGGTCTACTGATAATCTCTGGAAAGACCTACAGAATCGGCGATGTGATAAGAGTTGGGAATTTGACAGGTGTGGTTAGGGACATAAGCCTCAGGACGACCAAACTGAAGACGTATGATAGAAATGAAATCATCATCCCAAATTCCATGCTGTTAAAGCAGAACATAATTAATCTCACTAGTGGAAAGAAAGAGACCGTAGCATCCATCACCTCCTACATTGACTATGTGTTTGACATTGAAAAAGCCAAAACGGCTATCGAGAGCATTCTTAGAGGCTACCCAAACGTCATAGTAGACGAAAAGAGACGACGAGAAATAAGGTTTATTGTACGGAGTAAAGAATGGACCACAGAGATAGAGTCTTTGTTCTGGATAAACGACCCTGAAAACGAGGAATTCATCAAGTCCAAGATTACAGAACTAATAAAAAAGAAATTTGAGGAAGAAAAAATATTGCCCCCAATCCCTGGAATTATGAGGAGAGAATTTCTGGAAAGCAAAAAATAAGTTTTCAAATGGGCGCATAAATCTTTTAAACATTACAGAACACTGACATTTAACCTTAGGGAATAAGTATGTCTTTACAAGAATGCCAAGATTTAGTCAAACAGGTCTCCTACGAGATACAAAAGAAAGAAGTTTTCACATCCAGCTTCTTCATTACCCGTCTGGCATCGGAGGTTGGACAGGTGGCAGAGAAGTATCTAAGAGAAGGAAGAATAACAAAGGACATAGACGTAGACATAACCGACATCATACTGGTTTGTTTGGCATATCTTAACTGGCTCGAAGAAGAAGCCACAAAAGCCTTCGCAAAATCCTTAGATAAATACAAGAAAGCCACCGAACTTTTTAAGAAGGAAAAACATTGGTCGCCAGTATAGTTCAAAATTCGAGTGGTTACGCTTCTCTCATCATGGCTTTTGGAATCTTCCTACTCGTCAAAGCTACGAAACGATAGGGAATAGAATAGCCCACGCAAAGGATTCAGATATGATCACCCACCAGACTCCACTTGAGAAAAGTCGAGTTAAGTGGCTTCTAGAAGAGGAAAACCCTTCAGTTCGCTACCTTACCCTTAGAGATCTATTGGACAGAAGAGAAGACGACCCAGAGCTACAAGCCGCTAAAGCTGCAATTCCAATCTCCAAAGTAGTGGCAAAAATATTTTCCAAGCAGAAGTCGGAAGAATACTGGGAAGAGCCAGCGAACCCTTACCATCCTAAGTACAAATCTTCTTATTGGCAAATAATGACACTGGGACAATTGGGAATGGACAGAAGTGATGAAAGAGTCAGAAATGCCTGTGAACACATTTTTAAGTTTCAATTAGATGAAGGTGGCTTTTCAAGTTACACTTCTGAATTAGCATTCAAGGAATATGAGCAGTTGAGCGAAAAAGGAAAGAAGTTACCTTCGCCGAACGAATGGGTGTCCTCCTTGGTTTTTGAACATCAATATTCATGTCTCACTGGCAACATGGCAGCGGCATTGATTAGGATAGGATACTTAAATGATCCGAGAGTAAGAAAGGCTTTGGAATGGCTTGTGAAGATTCAGAACAGAGATGGGGGATGGCTTTGTCCCTACTGGCGAGCCCACGTTAAAGATACGCATGGATGCTTCTATGGAACAATCTGTCCACTGGAAGCTTTCAGTGAGGTTCCCGTAGAAAATTTAACAAATGAAATGAAACATGCAATTGCGAAAGGAGCAGAATTTCTTCTTATGCATCGTCTATTCAAGGCAGACCACCACAATTACAGAGTGATCAAACAGTCGTGGCTAAAACTTGGGTTTCCATGGTTTTATGGATATAACATCTTAAGAGGGTTAGATGTCTTAACCAAACTGGGTTATGTTGACGATAAACGTTTAAGTGACGCCGTACAAGTTTTGTTGGAAAAGTGCCGTCAAGATGGAAGATGGATTCTTGAAAGCGCTCCAACTGGAAGAATGCATGCTAACATAGAAACAATGGATAAACCAAGCAAATGGATAACTCTAATTGCTCTGATAGTGTTAAAACGTCTTCATAAACTGGATAACAAAGAGTTAAAGGAAAAGTGAAACAAATAAGCTTCAAGACCCTCAGAAATGCGCGCTATTTCTCGATTGAATTGATGAGTTTCTCTACTAGTCTTTTGCATTCCTCTATGCCTTGCTTATTGCCAAGAACTTCGCCTTTGCGGTCACCAGCTTTGACACTGACCCCGAGGAAAGGGGGCTTATCATGGCGAGTCAGTCTCAATCCTAGACATTTAATATAGTCTATGACAATCTCTAAGGTTTGTTTTTCAACGTTTCCTGTGCCAGATGTGACAAACATGCAAAAAGATTTCTCGGTGAAGAGCCTATACTCTGGATTCTTAAACGTTCTCTCGTAGCCAGCGTGCTTCCGCATGTGATCAATCGTATCCAACCTTTCCAAGAAACATAGGAATTTTGAAGCAACAAAGAGGTACTTTGGCACAACAAAGACTATTCCATCAGCATACTTCATTTTCTCGAGAACCTCGTTGAAGTCGTCTTCCAAAATGCAATCATCGTTTATGCATTTCTCGCATATATTGCAGAACTCTATCTCCCTGTCTGCCAATTGCACTATTTCGTAGTCTGCCCCCACTGAATCGAGAACTGCTTTAGCTAACGAGTAGGAGTTCCCATTTCTTCTTTGCGAACCAACTATTGCCAGAAGAGTTGCCTTCGATTTCATAAATGATATTTTATGAATGAATTTCTTTTAAGTCAATTGCCAGCACGAGTAAATCCCTTTGCATCCAGTTCATGGAAGCATTTAAACTCAACATTGAAGCATAGTGTAAGGGATTGGAGGTTACAGGGATGAGCATTGAACTTCCAGAAGCAAAGATTCTTGCAGAACAGATGGATAAAGAGCTTCGGGGCAAGCGTATCAAATCTTGTCATCTGCAAGATTATGAGAGACTGCAAAAAATTGGTATGCTGGACAAGGACTTGGAAACTTTTGATCATCTTGTTGATGGAAAAATTGAATTTGTCGTATCTAGGGGCAATGTGATTCGTGTGAAGCTTGACAATGGGATGAATTTGATTCTGGGTCCTGAGTATGGTGGCGAGATTTTCTATCATGAAAGTGAGAAAGCGGTTCCAAGTAAGTTTCACTTGAGAGTTGATTTTGGTGATGGCACGGTGGTGACGGTGAGGCTCACTAGTATGGGTGTCATTCAAGCATTGAAGGACGATGACCTTGAGCGTTCCTATGTCTTTAGACGGGATTTCAATTTCAAGGTGCTATCGCCTGTAGATGAAGAGTTCACTTTTGAGCGGTTTTCGAAACTTCTGGCGGAGAATAACAGGGCGCTCAAGTCAGTGCTGGTAGGAAAGGATGCGGTTGTTGTGGGGCTGAGTAACAGTGCTTTTCAAGATATTCTATATAGGGCTAGGCTTCACCCGAAGAGAAAAGCTTCAGAACTGAATATGGACGAGAGACGAGCCCTTTATGATGCTATTAGGTTTGTGCTTCAAGAGAGAATCCGATTGAACGGAAAAGACCAGTTCTTAGATTTTTATGGGAAACAAGGTGGCTACACGCCAGCCATGGGTCCAAACATGAAACATCAGAACTGCCCAGTATGTGGAACACCTATTGAGAAGTTGAGCGTTGGAGGAGGCCACGTATACTTCTGCCCAAACTGCCAGATATGAAAATTGAGATATGTTCGTTCATGGTTCTATAAGCCACCCGCCACCTGATAATACAACATATAGGATTTGAAGACCTATCAAAAATGTTGCGAAAGCCGTTGCCTTTCCCCATGATATCTTGTGAAAATAATGAAAACCAGGCACAAGGAAGAACCCAACCCATAATCCGAAGATAAAGTCCGAATACGGAACCCAACCTAACAACATCGCAGGCGTAGCTGGATACACCGCCAGCTTTAGACTTGATAGCCAATTCCCTTTTCCGCCAAGGAGCTTGGCAAAAACATGATAAAACAAGACGAAGAAGGGTATCTTAAGAATCATGAAAACTATTGTAAGCATAGCCGTCCAAAAATATCTGGAAATCCCAACACATTGCTCGATCATAGGAGCGTACTTGTACGCCGCCATCTGAGCGTTAGTAGAAGCATGTATAACATCTGAGGGGAAGCCAGCTATATTGACAATAGGAGTCAAAGCTGCAAGAAGGAGACTAAGTACAATGTAGTATCGGAAGACACTAATGGCATCTCCTTCACTTCCAGCTTGTTTAAAGGAAGTATACGGACGAATCATAATGTCTTTTGCTTTTACGAAATCGTTAATTACTGTTTTAGATGTTAAGTGTGTCAATTCCATTTTCCTCATTTTCCTATTTTTCACAATTAAGAAAATAACGAAACTTAAATAAATACGTTTTGCTATACTTGCAAGGTATGAACAGAATTGAGGATGTAAAACGACAGATCCTTTTGTTATGGGAGGATATGGCTGAAGCCCGAGGGTTTGACAGATTATTGGGAAGAATCATCTGTATTTTGATAATTGAAGGAAAACCATTATCGCAACAGGAAATCGCAGAAAAGGTGGAATACAGTGTTCCAAGCATCAGCAAGGCCTTGAAAACTCTCGTGTCACTGGGTTCTGTGAGAAAAGCTAAGAAAACTGGGAAACGAATTATATTGTACTACGTTGAAATGCATCCTTCAGATATATTAAGTGGTGCCTTGATGAAATGGGTGCTCACTGCGAAGGCAATGGAGCGGAGAACACTATCTATCCTCAAAGAACTAGAAGAGGTGAAGGATGAAGACCCAGAGCGGGCTGAAAAGCTAATGAAGATTCTGATGGACTTCTCTGTTTTGATTCCCAAAATAACAGGCGTTATAGAGAATGCGATAAGGAATATGGAAAAAAGGGAACTGTGAATATACATACAGTGGGTGTTGTGTGGGCCTGTTGCAGTTGTCCTCATCTTGCTATATCTACCAAATCCCAGGGAATAATCTATACTTAGTACGTTTGATGTATTCTGAATATCCATTCAATTCTTTCTGAAGTGTTCTGTCTTCCAACAATGTACGGATTACTATCAAAAGAACGTAGATTCCAACTGGAATGAAGGTGTAAAGGGATCCGATTATTAAGGGAATTGATAAAGTGTACAAGATTCCTGCCAAGTATCCGGGATGTCTCACAATCTTGTACGGTCCACTGGTTATCACTCTGTGACCTCTATCCTTTTGGATTCGAACTGTTTGCTCAAAATATGGGTTTACTATCATAGCCCAATTGATGAGAACCGTAGAAGCAATAAAGAAAACGAAGCCCACTACTGCAAAATAGATATCCAAACTTGACCAAAGAACCCTGCCAACATCCAATCCTGCTATGACAGGTATAAGAATCAATACCATGAGATTGCTTACTCGCATCAATATCTCGTCCCACAGTTTGGAGCCTTCCCTTTTTCTCTTAAGTCTTTGAACAAGAAGTTCAGGGTTAAACTTGTACTGAACCGCTGTGCTGACAGAGTAATGCAGAAAGGAAGCACCGAAGAAGATCCATGGTCGAGTATCAGTAATGCGACCAGCAGAAGCAAAGAAGATTGTTATCTGTATAGACAGCATTATAGAGGCTACTAGGAGCTGTTTGATTCCAGCTATTCTAAGTCGTTTGTTGTTTTTCTGCACAACTCATCCTCTTAACGATATACTTCTTTTAGGTTTTTTATGACTTACACTTGAAACAGGTCAGATGAATGTAAAGAGCCCGATGCCAGTATAATCTGGAAACCGATAAAATCATTCAAAGGATTGCTTCATCGGTGTCTTCCAAAGTTACACAGTCGCGAAGGAGATCATGAACAGCTTTGGACTTTCTAATAACCTCACATTCACGAGCCTTCAAAATCATTTTCTTCTTCCTTATCTTGTTCAATTTAGAACGCGAATGAAAGCTTGTCCAGATTCCCCAGACTGTAAGAATGGCGAAGAAAGTGAAGTTGAGCACATCAAAGAGAAGGGCGTACCCTACTTGCAGAATGGAAAAGACATATGCGACAACAGTGCTCGCTGCAGGGGCTATAACAGTAAGCGCTAGACCTGTTCTGAATTCAGCGAGTTCTGTTCTTTCTTCTGCCAGATAGTTTCTCTCTAGAGCTAGCAAAGTACGGATTTTGGCTAGAATTTCCTGATCACTCGTCTCCACCATCGTCTTGGCCACCATAAACCCTCCTCATACACTTTTTTTAAATGGTTTGCCAAAACAAAGCACTGTCTTCACTGAAAGAACCTACCCATTATGTAGGCACCTAGAAGCATTGAAGCTATTCCGATTAGAACAGGGATGTTACCTACTCCCAAGCTTGCCCAAGCTGATCCAGGGCATTGCCCAGAGATACCCCATCCTACACCGAAAATTATTGCCCCTATGATTGTTCTCTTGCTCAGAGTACGCTTTCTTCTCTTGAATTCTCCTCCAAGTAAGGGTCCTTTCAAGAGCTTTGGTACAAGATTGATGGTGACTGCCGTCACAAAGGCAGACGCGCCGAGCAGTAAGAGCAAACCCAAGTCTTTGAGTTGCAGAAAGCTTAGGACGATCTCTTGTTTTGCCATTCCACCGAATGCTAGCCCAAAGCCGAACAATAGACCTCCTGTGAACACAAAAAGATGCCTTATTCTCATGGAATCACCCCTAGAGCTTGGACAACCATCGCAGTTAGTATTCCTACAACAAGAAAAGTTATGACCGCATACAGTGAAGTTGTAGAGAGCGAACCCAACCCACTTATACCATGCCCAGAAGTACACCCCTGTGAAAGCCGGGTGCCAAATCCTACAAGGAAACCGCCCAATGCAAGCCGCCACCATTGCACTGAAGTCGTGAAGAACCCTTCTGGAGACAACGTTACTACGTAAATAAAAGCTCCCAAGATCACCCCCACTGCGAAGGTAAGTCGCCAACCTCTTGAATCCAGATACTGTTTCTGTTGAAAATATGGTCTCTTTGAGAAGTAAGATAGTGTTGTACTGAAGAAACTACTTTGTGTTGCGTGAAGCCCCGTTGCAATGTAAATATGACTAACACCCGCGCCTATGAGTGTGCCGCCTACTATGTATGGAACTATACCTAATGGGAACATGTTTTAAAATAGAGATTCAGAGTGCAGATAAGTGTTTTCTATACAGAAAATCGTGTTCCAAGTGCTTCGATGCTATGATTTGACTAAATTGTGCCCAGCGTCTTGCCAAGCAGCCATACCACCTAGCAAGTTATACACATCTCCATATCCCTCTCGGCGCAGAATGCTTGCTACGAGACTGGCGTGGTTCCCCGTGTTGCAGGCTACCACGATGGGGTGATCTGCTGGTATCTCGTTGAGGCATCTTTCAACGTGACCACCATAGATGTGGTGTGCTCCTTTGATGTGCCCCTCGTCCCATTTGCCTTTCTCTCTCACGTCGAGCACGACCAAGTCGTCGCCTCTGTCTAATCGTTTTTTCAGTTCTTGTACTGTTAAGAGGCCTAGATGCTCCATCGGCAAGGCCTTTTTGTACCAAGCGTCTATCCCGTCACGGAGATAGCCGACTATGTGATCGTACCCTAATCTAATAAGGTATCGAACCGCCGTCTCTAGATCAGTATTATCCTCTAACACCAATAGAATCGGCTTACCGTAAGGCAACACCCACCCTGCATATAATGGAAGTCTATTTAGCCGTATGCTGTGTGATCCTCCAATGTGAGCTCCGCCAAAAGCCGGAGGCGTACGGGTGTCCACGACTATAGCGCCAAGTTCCATCTGCTTTTGGAATTCTTTCGGCAAGAGAGGGTTAGGATTCGGGAGGCGTCCTAGCACAGGCGGGCCTTGGAGGTTGTATTGTTCCATCTTACGAAAATATGGAGGCCGCTCGTGGTGTTCAGAGATCTTGAATTCTGTGAATTCTTTTTTCTTTTTCTGCAAAACAGGATTTAGAATGCGTTCCAAACCTAAGGTGCTTTGTTCTCGCTCGCTTATGGCTCCACCGCAAACTGATCCCGCACCATGTGCTGGGCAGAGAATCACCCCATCTCCCAAGGGGAGAAGCTTGTTGAAAATGCTGTTGTATAGGTTCTCTGCCATCCGTGGGGCTTCCTCAGGTCCGTAGAGATCCGTACGTCCCACATCGCCCACGAAGAGAGTGTCGCCGGTAAAAACCATTACAGGCTTCTCAGCTGTACTGGGGTGAGCTAGGGCATATGACATACTTTCATCTGTGTGACCTGGAGTGTGAATTGAGATTAGCTTCAATTTTCCGAAGGAAAATTCTTGGCCGTCCTTCAGTATCTCTCCATATTTGAAGTCTAAGCCTGAGCCGTGGTAGATTTTTGCTCCAGTATGGAGCGTCAGCTCAAGTGAACCGATGACATAATCCTCGTTGCGGTGGGTTTCAAAGATGTTCTTAATTTTCATTCCTTCTCGCTGGGCAATGTCAATGTAAACTTGGCAATCACGACGTGGATCTATAACTATCGCCTCATTACCGGAACCGACAAAATATGAAATGTGTGCTAGACCTTCTGATTTCACACGTTCAAAAATCATACTGGATACCTCTCTATACTTAACAGATACAAACTAAATAAATACACGTTTATCATCTCGCGAGCGTTGATATATAAGTGTGATTGGTAGCTTCCGCCTTAGATGTCTTTACAGCCCAATCTCTTAAGAACCGTTACTGGTAAATCTATGCTTAAATGCGACCCTCCACTCGTTAAAGCCATATATTAGGCTCTTCTATCGGGAAAAACCAAAAAGTAGGCTTAAATTCTGCCCTGGATGGTGGGATTTGAACCTAAGCAGAGTTAGAAATATTTACCAGTCTCCTCCCTTATTTTAAACTTAGATTGCGCGGTTAACAATTGTTGTTTCGTTATATATCGTTAACGTAAATTTGGGTTAATAATTTTCTGTTACTTGGGTTTCTCATATCTCTTTATTGCGGCATCTCCTCGAGCTGTGAGATAGTAGTGAACTTGTTTTTCCACTCCCACTATAGTGACCCAGTTTTTCTTCATTAGCCCTTTGAGGGAGCGAACTATAGAAGATGCGGTTTTGTCTAGTCGACCAGCGACATCAGTTGGCGTCGGTCTTCCTTTTCTCAGTTCTTTCAGTAACTGATATTCGAGTTGTGCTGGGTCTTTTCCATTAAATGGTCACTAATACGACCAAGGTAATAGCGTGGATTTATGAAAAGACTTTAGTATTACTTTTTTTCTAAACAGTGTTACCATATCACTAGGTGGAGAAAACGATAAAGGAAAATCCAAGAGAAGAAATAGAGAAACTCATCCAAAAAGGAGACCTAGAAGCTCTTCTCAGAAAAGCCGCAGAACTTCACGGACACTTCTGCAGTTATCTGACCTATGGAGTCAAAGCAGGCTATATCGCGATCAAGGAACTTGGAATAAAAAGTACTGGCATGGAGGAAGCTATAGCAATAGTTGAAACTAATAATTGCTTCAGCGACGGCATTCAAATGATAACTAGCTGCACATTTGGGAATAATGCATTAATTTATAAGGATGTTGGCAAAACCGCGGTAACGGTGGCTAGAAGAGATGGAACAGCCGTAAGAATCGCTCTAGACTCAAATTATGAGAAGTCCATTGAAAAGGAGTATTCCGAAGCTGATGGGCTTTGGGAGAAGATAGTTGTTAAAAGAGAAGAAGCAACACGACAAGAACATAAGAGAATGATGGAACTTTTCGCGGAAATGGCGTTCAAAGAATTGAAAAAACCCGCCGATAAAATGTTTAGGATAACCCGAATAAAGATTAACACGCCTGAATATGCTCCTATATTCAACTCGGTTATATGTCCGGTTTGCGGAGAAAAAACATACAAACCTGTCATGAACAACGGGAAACTTGTATGCATGAACTGTGCTGGGGTCAACTACTCCTTTCTAAATGGCACAGGAATTCAACGAAGCCATACGACGAAGGTTGAAATCTTAGGAGAGACTGAAACCGTATGAGACTCCATAATTTCTCAGTAAAGGACATAGCCTTAATGGCTGTTTTTGGATGCGCGTCTTCGTTGGCAACGTTAACAACAGCTTTTATTCCAGCTCCGCTTCCAGGTTTATACGGCATAATAGCCATTCCAGTAGGCACAATCCTTACTTTAACGGTGGTAGAGATAGTTAGAAAGTTTGGCGCCGCAACTTTCACTCAACTTGTAAGTGGAGTCCTATCCACATTTCTTCCCGGTGGTCCGCCGGTGGCTTGGATTATAGTCCCTGGATGGTGTATAAGCGGCATACTTATAGACTCAATACTGTGTCTAGCAAAGAAGAAGCCAAGCGAGTCGAGACTACTCACAATAATTGTTGGGCTTGTTTATAACATTCCAGGGGATTTTCTTCTATACTGGAGCTTCATCGTGGTCCTAGGGTGGGAATATTCGCTCTTCTTCTTTCTATACGGTTTCATAATAATACACATGATTTTAGGCGGTCTAGCTGGAATGTTCACACCAAACGTGATCAGAAGGATCAAACCTGTATTAAGCGATTAGAAACTTTGCTCTTTCTACCATAATGCAGAGGGTGGGATTCGAGGTTAACTGGTCGGTTTTACTTTTCTAACTATAAAGATTTATTATCCATAGAGAAAATAATGAATTGAGAAAGAATGGGAATATTTGGGAAGTTGTTTGGAAGAAAAAAGGCAAGGATTGATACGTCGATTGATGCGTTCCTTCGGCGCATACTCAAGGGACCTGCCTATTGCCGTATCAGAATTCCACAGATTCCACAATTTTATGATGCACTAACAAGCAGGTTGATGAAAGAAGGGTTCCCGACCTCTAAGATTGTAAATCTTGTGGACGCAAACCTCAAAGGTGTTTGCCCCGAGTGCGGTTCATGGTATAGCAGTGATGGGCTTTCTACATGTGGCATAACACAATCTTCTCCTCTCTCTGGTGCAAAAAAGGTCTTCCTAACACGTTCACAGACAACTGAGCGTATCATCAAAGGTGACTGCATTAACCCGCGATGCCCATGCAAAGAGATAGTTATCTGCTGGCAGGTAGAAGAGGAACATGTAGGTGTCACCTACGCCGATGCCGCTCGAGGATTAGGGCTGAGTAAGGTAAAGGATCCCTATGATGTCTGGTGAAGAAGTGCGGCTTCAAATTTTTGCACTTAACTCTGTTAACGTTCACAGGCAAAACAAAAACAACTGTAAAAAGCACAAACGTTAAAGAGGAAGAAACGAGAGGCGCAACCGAGCTTGGTGCTATTTCTTTTTCCTTGTTTCTTTAACCAAAGAATGAATTTATTAACTCCGTAGGTTCGGTTATGTGCAAGGGATTAGGTTCACATGTACGTTTATAATCCACGCATTTTGGTGCTAGGTGGGATTCGAACCCACGAACCCCTACGCTACGAGACCCAAGACGTTTTCTTTCAGTTTCCACTCTCTAACCCTCACGAGATGTCATCAGTCGCACGCGTGGTGTTGCTCTGCCTTTACAAGTATCTTTCAAATTCTTGTGAAGCCAGATCGCTCTTGCTTCGGTTACATTCAATACATGCTGGAACAAGATTCCTCAAGTAATCGGTTCCGCCTCTCGAAAGTGGACGGCTATGATCCACTTCCCAAGCTCCTCGCTTTCCCTCCTTACCATAATTTTTCCACGTGAGTTTCTTTCCGCAATGCCAACAATATCCGTCGTTTTTGTCATAAATGTAGTTCAACTCTTCATCAGTGTACCCCATAATTTCACCTTTGTTGAAGATAATTGATGATAGCTGTGATTACAGCCCCAAGATTCAACCCAAGAGCACCCGCTTGAATTAACTCCTTCCAATCGTTATCATAAATAGGAACCCCAATCGTGGAACCACTCTTGTGTCTTGCGTAAATATAAACTACATCCCCGAAGTTGAAAACTCTTCCCATCCATTCTTGATTACTTGGTTGATTTGTTACTGCCAAGAATTTGTCTGAATCAAATATCTCGTATTTTTCAGCGAGTCCTCTTGTTATTGCGATGTCGTATGGAATTTCATAAACTACAGCGGTACCGAAAGGTTTCTCCAGAATCAATCTTTCCCCTTTCAACTCAGCAAGATACTTCACTAACGTAGCTTGACTCATCCCTAAAGCTCTCATCATGCTAACCTGCGTCCGTAGGAAGGGATTGCGATGGGTAAGAAGATAATCGATGATAATCTCCCGTTTCTGCCTTTGAGATGTAGATAATAGATATTCTAAGGTCATGGTGAATCGACTATGTCAATTAACTTATTCAATTATTTAAATGTTGCCTTAGTACAATATCTATGGTGCAGGGGGTGGGATTTGAACCCACGAAGACCTACGCCATGAGGACCTGAACCTCACCCCTTTGACCTGGCTTGGGAACCCCTGCTCAACTGAAATTTTTGCAGTACAATGAATTAACTCTTACTGGCTTATTTTTGCTGTTTCTTTATCCAGTCTTGTAATGCTTCTTCTATTGCTTCGCTTAGGGCTCCTTTCTTCCATCCATATTTTGCGGCGACTGCCTTGCGGAATTTGTCTTCCAGTTGGTCTGATATTGTGATGTTTATTCTTCCCAATGTTTTTTCACACGATTGAACTTATATCCTAAGAACTTATAAACTTATGTGTATATACACTTAAGAGGTTTCTGGGCATGATGGTGAAACTAGTATGCAACAAAGCAATCAATCCAGATTATTAAAGCTCGCATTAAGCAATAAGCAAATCGCCGTCGCCATTTTAGGTCAAGCCATAATTGACGAAGGAGGAATAGGTGCCTCAGGTATAACCATCTTTTATACAAACAAAGGGGAAGCAGAACAACTATGGACGATAGCAAATTCTTTGGGCTATGCTAATTCATTTAGAAAAAAGAAACATAGAAACCATTTTCATTACGGTTTTTCGATAAACGCATCCAAGAGAAAGGAATTATATGACCGTATTGGTCCGTTACCAAACCTTACAAAAGACCAGATATTTCGCCATCTAACAAACAGACGCCCAAACATCAATATCAGAGCAAGAGGAGAAACAAGAAAACTAATACTCCAATCGCTCAAAGAAAAGCCAAAAACTGTCTTACAGCTAATGCTAGAACTTGATATAGGAGCTTCAACTGTAAGAAAACAGTTGAAGAAGTTAAAACGTCAAGAACTAGTTGAAGTATATGGTCGGTATAAAAACGCGTTTCAGAAAAGCAGACGTACAGCTAAGCTCTGGACTGCAATAGATCCCTGAAGCCTACGCCTTTGACCTGGCTTGGCAACCCCCGCTCAATCTACAATTCGAGAAAAGTCTTACTTAAGTTTCTCCTCAAATTTGAAAACAGGCTTACCAACTTATAACATAGGTTTCACACTAACAGAACTCAAAGGAACGCCTATTCCAAAATCAGAAAGCTAGAACTACTGTTCCACGCGGCAGTTGAAAATGAAAACAAAAAATTTTTCCGGGCTTTCACTTGGAGAAGAATAAACAAAATTTCTCTCTCCCCCCTCTAGACGAACCTATACTCGTCTCTGTCTCTACCCCGCTATAGACTAGATCTCACACACGCACACTAAAATAGCAAATCACACAATCATACCATCAATAAGAAGAAGAGGCACCCATTCATGAACTGGCTACCAATCCTCAAAAAATGCAGCCAAAAAATAAGAAAAGACGCACTACCCTTCTACAACACCCCAAACGCAAGCATAACCTTCGGAACAGGCGCAGGAGGAGACCAAATGAAAAAAATCGACCTCATCGCAGAAAAAGCCATAATCGAAACACTAGAACAAAACAATATCTCCTGCACCCTCATAAGCGAAGAAACAGGCATCAAAGAAATCGGAACATCTCCACAAGAATACTACTTAACCACAGACCCCATAGACGGCACAACAAACGCCACAAGAGGCATACCCTTCATAAACACCTCCTTAGCAATCTCAAAAACCCCAAACCTACAAACCATCCAAACAGCCCTCGTAACAGACCTCCTCCACAACATCACATACACAGCCCAAAAAAACAAAGGCGCCCACAAAAACAACAAAAAGATACAGCCATCCACAATGACCACACTTGAAGAAGCAGTAGTAGGCATCGACTTCAACACATACAAAATAAAACAGATAGCAGACCAGCTCAATCCAGTCCTCCAAAAAACAAGACACCTCCGCCATTTAGGCGCCAACGCTCTAGAACTCTGCTACGTCGCGGACGGAACAACAGACGCCTTCATAGACATACGAGGCAAACTAAGAGTAACAGACATAGCTGCCGCCCACCTCATAATAAAAGAAGCCGGAGCCATAATGCTAACACCCCAAGGAAAAGAAATAGAAGTTCCCTTAACTCCCACCCAAAAAGTATCCTTCATCGCAACCGCTAACACAACCTTATATCAAACCATAAAAAAACTCTTAATTTAACCATTCTCAGCGAAAAAGGAGCCACCAAACCCACTTGATAGTTCCATTAAGACCACACCCAGCCCTCCTCCTAAAAAGAGGTCCCAAAAGAATCTTAGTAGTAGCAGACCTCCACATCGGCTGGGAAGTACGCCTCGCAGAACAAGGTATCTACGTCCCATCACAAACACCAAAACTACAAGAAAAAATGCTGCAACTAATTCAATTATACAAGCCAACAAGACTTCTCTTCCTCGGAGATGTAAAACACGCAATCGCAAAGGTTGAAATGGAAGAATGGCGTGACATTCCAGACTTCTTCGAAACCTTAAGTGAAAAAATAGAAGACATTCAAATAATACCGGGAAATCACGATGGAAACTTAGAACCACTGTTACCCGAAACCGTAAAAATTTTGCCTCCAACAGGCATAGCTTTAGGAAACGTGGGACTTTTCCATGGACACACATGGCCAGCTGCCAATCTACTGAACTGCTCCAACCTTATCACTGCCCACGTTCATCCAACAGTCACCTTCAGAGACCCTCTCGGCTTTAGAATAACGAGACAAGTCTGGGTGAAAGCCCCCTGTAACAGCATGCAACTTGCAAAATCTATGCTGAAACACTTACGCATAAAAGGTGATAAAAATCCAGTCCTCTTGCTACAAGAACATTCTAAGGTGAAACTGAGAAGTTCCCAGCTTTTCATAATGCCTTCGTTTAATGATTTTCTGGGAGGACAATCTATAAACCAGAAAAATCTTGGAAAAAGTGGTAAATCCAGAGCATTCATAGGCCCGATTTTACGTTCCAAAAGCATAAACATCGATGATGCAGAAGTTCACCTTCTTGATGGAACATTTCTAGGAACTGTAAAACACCTAAGGAACTTGGCTTAATGTCTCACAGAAGATTTTTATGGAATTCAAATTAAATACGATTAGATTTTATTTGATGTTTATATAGGGCGGAGGCTACGTTATTTTCGTGGAAACGATAAAAGGAGTTAATAAATATGGATTACATCGCTTGGGTTCAAAAATTCAAGAGTGGCGAGCGTTGGTTCGATCGATTAAAAGCGAAGAAAGGTTCACCAGACAGGCTCCTTTACCAGTACGCTATCGGCTTACATAAATTCTCAACTTTTAAAGAAAGCGATCCTGATACAATCCTCGCTGAATATAAACGCTCAGCACGAGAAGACCTGGACGAAGCGCTAGATCAAATCGAAGTCGATCTTGACCTATTCATAAATTGGCTCGTTGAAAACGATGATGTAAAACGCTCAAGCGCTGCTCAAAGGCATACGGCGATACGTTCGTGGTTGAAATATAACGCTAAAAGCCTTAAAGGAATTCCAAGTCCTGAAACATATTCAGAAACAATTCCCCCGCATACCATCGAAGAAATACGAGAAATCGTCGCTACGTTGGATCCACGGGAAAAGGTCGCTGTATTAATTATGAAAGATTCAGGGGTTTCCCGAGCCGAAGCGGTTAAATTGACATACGGGCAGATGCGCAAGGAATTAAGCGAAGGAAAAAAATTCGTCCATCTTAAGGTTCATCGAACAAAAGAGCATGTTGATTACGATACGTTTCTTGGTCCAGATGCCGTTAACGCTTTATCGACGTGGCTCGACATGCGAGTAAGACGAGGTGAAGAATTAACGGACAACTCACCTCTAGTAATTGAAAAGGATCGCCCGTGGAACGCTTTGAACCCCAGCGGGCTTTCCCAGATGTTCGAACGAATAAGCGCTAAAGTCGGCTTCAAAGTTCGAACACATAAAATCAGAAAATTCTTCGAAACATACATGGCTTTGGGCGTGAGACATCCAATCATTCTAAAGTATTGGATGGGTCATAAAGTTAAAGGTGGGAAATCGGACATTGATGCTCGGTACATAATCCCACCTGTTACAGAACAAAGAGCGCTTTACATGCAAGCCTACAAAAACATCGACCTTACGCCGAAAGCGGATGAATATTCGATATTGCTGGCAGCAACAAAGGCGCAGTTGGAAGGGATGGCTCCAGAGGTGCGTAGACGATTCGCAAAAGAATTGGCAATGCGCAAAAGCAATAGTATCAAGCGTTTGCTGGAAGATCCACGGATTAAAGCGTTAATCAGCGCAGGGCGACCTGACGGGATGCTACCTCGTGCAAGACCAAAATTCAAAGAGATCAGCGAAAAAGAATTGCTGGCGCACCTAAACGAAGGCTGGCAGGTTGTGCATAATCTTCAGAATGGGCGGGTTATCGTTAAACGGCTGAGGAACCAATCTAACCTCTGCTCATTTTCCCAGTGAAAACTAAGAAGAGTCTCGATCAGGGGGTTCCGTTTATATGTTTTTTGTGTGTGAGTGTGTGTCTGTCTAGGTCTAGTATAGAGGGCGAGGGGATGGAACTTAGACCAATAGAGAGATACGTTCTCTTTTCAAGCGTATAGAAAATGTTTCCTGTGATTTGTGAATCTAGCATGCATGATGAGTGTTATGTTACAGTTTTATGCAAAAAAAGAAGGGAGCGTAGATGTGTATTAGATGTATTCAAAGTTTTGTATTCTACTGTTGTAGGTGGTTGTGCCCCAGTCAAAGGAGCCAGAGGTTATGTCTTCCCACCTGTCGTAGAAACGCCACGTATAATAGTAGACCGCCCATTGGACAGAGTTGAGTTGTGAGGCTTGCAACTGCTCAGTTATGAAGGTGGAACAGAGCTGCCACTCGCCAGATCCAAATTTCATATAAACCCTCACAACAACTGCATCCGTACTCTGCAAAGATGTTTGGGGACAACTCCAAGTGTTCGATTGTACGCCCTCTCCATTGCGTG
>Ga0209636_10001129_pt1 | contig 26826 bp, 23 predicted proteins | sample DeeMarSWOR152_54_FD_187464 | JGI IMG/M metagenome (GOLD analysis project Ga0209636, IMG submission 187464) | Marine sediment microbial communities from White Oak River estuary, North Carolina - WOR-1-52-54 (SPAdes) (version 2) | ecosystem: Environmental > Aquatic > Marine > Intertidal zone >...
ACGTTCTTCCATACCTTGTCGGAATCACCCATGTAAATATCTGAGTTAGTGCCCATGTCTGACACATTAATGATAGCATATCCCGGAAAATCAGCATATTCAAAATAAGTTATATATGGTTTCTCATCTTCAAGCAGCTTCTGTCGTTCCTTCTTTGTATCAGGCTGAAATTCAGGTTCGAGTTCAACAAGTCGGCTGCTATAATTTTCAATACCTTTAAGATGATTTTTCACGAATATTTTCGTCGAACTGATAACACTGTTTATACTGAGCTGCACAAAAGTACCTCTCGAAGTTCTTCTTGCCAGAAAACTATACTTGTGAAGGTGGGCGGTCAGCAGTATCACTTTATGTGCGCCCAGTATATTTAAGAATCTTTCACGAACAATTTTCTCTTTCGCTCTTGAAAAAATATGCCATGTGGACCTTGCATTGTAAGGAACTGCAGGAGGATGCATTACAACAAACACATATCGATGTTTGTTCTCACTTAAAGTTTTCTCCAGCCAATCAAGGTTATTATCGTGATATGCATCGAAAAAAACGAATAAATCCGGCCCTTTCATAAAATAGAAAGACGCAGAATTTATTTGCTTTTTACATTCATTTGATATCCACGGTAACATAACACTGTTAAAGGCCTCTTTCGCTCCGGGGCCGGTGATGTCGTGATTGCCCTTGGTAGGGATGAATGTGGTCTCAGGTATATAGTTACGAATAAACTCTTTGACATCTTTGAATTGAGTTTCTTGAAGTTCACGACTACCGCACAGTCCCTCAGTAAGATCTCCACCCTGGACAATCATCTTTATTCGGCCATTACTGGATTCTATAGAAGTCTGGATTCGCCTGAGAAGACCGGGGGTATATTTCTCCGTATTCCTGATGTAGTCTTCTATCTGCCGGATATCTTTTGGCTTATTGGTTTGCACCCACTCAAAATCATGATGATTTCTTTTGTCGAAATGCATGTCACCAAGATACACAAATGAATATGCGGGACCAGGTCGTTTACCTTGTGCTATGGCCGCCCCAAGGGCTAATACGATAATGTGCACACACAATATCACTGTAATCTCAATAGTTTTTCTGCTGAAGAATTGCATTCTGACCTGTGCCTCCTAAAAATTCCGTCCATGTTTATTTACAAGGAGTTACATAAAATCGCTGACTCCTAAAACATTGGCCTGAATGATACCTGATTGAACTAAAGTTGGCCAACGTAATCAAAAATAAGATTTGCTTAAAACGGTCGGAGGTTCATAACGAGTTGAACCGCCCATACAAAAAGAGCTGCTTTACCTTCTAACAATCATCGCAGCCAAGCCGAGGTGGGACAGAGACCCTTCCCATAAATGACAATAGCAGTTGTGTGCGCAGTGGAACATAAGCCTTCTTTATAGTCAGCCAAATTCACAGCATGCTTAACTATGTTGATGAAAAGCCCCTGCTATGCTGTAAAGCTGTGTTATTGTTGGTAGAGAAGCAAATTTTGAAACAATGTGTTAAGCTCCCAGGGGCTGCAAGTAAATAGGAAATTTGTTATGTTTTTATATCGACTAAATTTGACAGGCACTGAAGCAGGGGGGCTTATTGCAAGCTCTTTCGAAGAAAAAGGTGTTTTTAGGGGCAAAAAATGGGTTTTCGATAACCATAAAAAGGGGGATTTTGAGCTCAAGAATGTAGTTTTCGAAAGTTTTTTAACACAAAAGGTCAGACCATCTGAGGATTATCTGTAAAACTCGCTGTAAGAGCGAGTTTAGCTTGATAAAATGGCCCAACTCAAGTCGAAAGACATCTGTAAACAGCATTCTCAAGATTAAACGGCCTTCATGGCTGTTTTTATCAGATTATTGGCCTATTCTGAAGCGCGACTGATTAGTCTTACCCAAGGTTATCCCTTATCTGTTCGTAAATGAGTCTGGATTTAGTCTCGCTGCCGAATATACCAACGCGAATTGATATCTTCGTTGTGTTTTCTGTAGTGGCCTTGAGCTTTATCGTAACTTTTTTGTCCTGTGCATCACGTGCAACAATTGTCGCTGACAACGCATCTTTCGTCTTTTTGCTCACGTTCAGTCCGAGCTGCTCCACGGCTTTTTCTGTGGCTTCATAAACTACATCTATAATTTTTGATTCGACTACTTCCAGGTCACCCTTGATATACGCTATCGTGCCCGCGCCGGCCCCCACCGCGGCAACAACACAACCCTGAGCCACAATAGCCATGCTAATGCCTAAAACCATCAAAAAGACTTGTTGCTTTTGCATTCTAATTCTCCTTTCTGCCATAAGATATCATTTTCCCACGAGTGCCTCTCTTTGGCTACATGCATAGTCATAAAACTAAACGCAAACAAAGTGTGATGCCAGCTTATATCTTCAGGCCGGATACATCGCCGCCTTTTTCTTCGAGCTTCTCGTAGTAGATTTTGAACCGCTCCTGAAGGGCTGATATCGACTTTTGCAAATTCTCCGTCTCGGCTTTCAGGCCCTTTGCTTCTTCGCCCAGCATTTCGGTAGCCGGGACCTCTTTAAGTTTGGTGGCCAATTTTTCAACCTCATTGTTTTTGGCCGTGATGGCTTCTTTATACTTCATCGCCATAGTTCTTAAATCACCGGCGCTCATCTTTTCCGCTTCGGCTTTTACCTCGCTGATAGGCTTGTTTTCATCGGCCTTCTTGCCGCACCCAACGGCCAACAATAAGCAGACAACAAACAAAAAATAAAGACTAATGTTCCTTACAGCTTTCATTTTTCGCTCCTTTCAAAAATCTCCTTAACTTTACTCGATTTGATTGTATCTTTTCTAAACTATCAAGCAAGGAAGAATAAAGTCAATTCTATCGGTTCATTCAACCGCATGCCCTTCTGTTTTACCACCCACAAGACCCGTTAGAAGGCCATACGGGCACCGACAATCAAATAATCGTTGGATATCGACCGAAATGACTATGCAAATCGAAAGAGAACAGACCATAATGTTAAAAGCTGTAGCCGATACCCAAAATGTACTTAACATCCGTATTGCCGGCACCAATAGCAGGGGTAGTGTCATAATCAAAGATAACCTTAAAATTCGTGAACATTGTGGCAGTAAAATAAGCGCGAATCTCAGCCGTTGATGTGAGATAATAATCTGAGAACTTCTCTATGCTCGGATACCAAGTAAGATTGTGAATGAACTTGACCTTCTCCATTAACTGCTTGTCAAGGTTGTACCCAGCCTGGACCGATATCTCACTATTGCTGCTCGTTTGGTTATCAAACTTCTCGTAAAGAGAGGCCAAACCAACTTCAGTTGAAAAATTCATATCCTCTGACTCAATCCATTGATAACCACACCCACTGCCGACTATCACCCTACGGTCAAGTTGAGCAATAGCATCCTTTTCATACCGGCCGTCCATATATCCGTACAGCTTCTTTGTAAAGAAGTAGTCGTATTTCCCTTTTGTCCGCCACCAATCTTCAGTAGTCTTCATTTCACCGGTGTCTGGGTCTTTCTGGCGACCTCTCGCGTAATCTGCGCTCACCTGGGTGCGGTCCTTCTCAGTCCGTTTCGTGAGATTGACGCTGGCGCTGATAGTTTCTGCCCTCGTGTTGCCGTGTGTAGAGGTCAGTCCTGCTGAAATGTTGCCCGTCCATTTCGGCTTAGGCTCTGTAGGCGGGTTTATCGCAGAGATGGCAGCAAGCTCAAATTCCTGAGCCTTAAGTGCTTCAGTGCCTTCTATAGCAAACCGATTTGGATCGGCTTTTAAGACCTTTTGATTGAGGAGCGTTCCATCCTTTAAATGTACCTTAATCGGTGCGTCGCTGCTGAGAGTCTGTATGTTCGAGATATCTATGGTTACTGTACCCGTTAGGTCCGATTTGAAAACTAATTTCCCATCAACAAGCTGTTCAATCTTGCCGGTAAGACGATCCCCATTCTTAAAAAAGACTTCATCTGCATAGATTGCCGGAATAAACACCACAAAAAACAGAAGTGCGACTAACAGAAAACAAAGACGAAAATTTCTTATAGTATTCATTTTTGCTCCTTTTAAAAATTGCCCCCTTTGACTCGATACGATTGTATCTTTTCTACACCATCAAGCAAGGAATAAGGTCAACTTACTGCATTTATAAAAACGGCGAATTTTGGGGCCTCATCATAAGTGTCTGTCTGCTTAACAACTGATGTTCTGATTAGTTCCCGAGCACAGAAATTTGCCGCCATTAGATTGCATTATCCGATGGAGCAGGTTATAATTATGGCAGATAGGGTCAATAGTGGTTCGCATCCATTCTTCATAGCACTATGAAGGATGAATCAGATTTAGATGGTAAATGTCGGTTGGGAAAACCTTGTTCGAAAGAGAAGGAGGGCAATCCGTGATATGCAACCAAAAAGCATTTACGCTGATAGAACTGTTGGTCGTGATTGCTATTATCACACAGCTACTAAACACAACAGCAGTGGTGTCTTTCGAGGAGAAGCTCTCGCCGATACCGCCATAGCTTGCCGGTGCGTCTTTGACGATGGTGCTGCCTGATAACGTTGCTTGAGCTTCATCATGCATGCTCCCCTCATGCTTGACGACGACCTTGTTTGTCGTCACTTTCTCTTTTTCTGTGTTTGCGATTGCTGCTCCGCCTCTTTCAACAGGTGCCATAGAACATTAATGTTGCGATCCTGTTTGGCTTTGGCCCATTGGGCGGATTGCGGCTGGAAGAAGCGGGGGAATTTCTTATGCACGGCGAAACGCTCCTTGGCTTGTTCCAGCGTTAAGCCTTCCTGCTGGGCTGATCGAATCCCCTCGAGCATCGTCTGGTAATAATCCCGGACATATTTAACATCGTTGCGTGTGAGCGGAGGGCTGTGGGAAGCAATCACATAATCGATCTTCAGCCCTTCTTCGAGAAACGCGTCCAGCACGGCAATGTAACGGTGCACGTCCTTCAATTCCGCATTTTCAGTTATTCCGGGCAGGTGACCGCGTTGATAAACGATAGCACCTGTGACCAGCACACCCTCCTGAGGGATATAGATCAGAATGTCGGACAAACTGTGCCCTTTGCCGAAATAGACCAGTTCCAGCCGAAGGTCTCCCAGATCAAGGGTGTATTTGTCGGAAAACGTGACAGTCGGCTTTACAACTACAAAACCTTCCTCCATGTCTTGCGTATATAACCGATAAAAGCTGCTCTCGCCTTGAATCCTCCTGGTTTGCAATCGATTACCTGCGACCTTTGGTAATAGAGCCTGCAGGTTACGAATGGTCTTTGCATTATTATCGAGCTCCTTGCGTTTCCAGGTTTCATCTACTTGCTTCTGGATGAGCCACTGCATGTCATCAGGCAGATTGTCGTGGCCGATCACCGCCGCGTCTTTGAATAGACAGTTTCCGCCTGCGTGATGCATATGGGCATGTGTATTGATGACATACGCCCAATCATCACGCCCAAACGCCTTTTCAATCCTCTCCTTAATCGGCGCCATGATACGCGGTGACATCTCCGTATCGATGATGGCCAAGCCTTTCTGCGATTTTACCGCCACGAGATTCGTCCTGCCGGTCCCCAGCCAGTAAGCAATGAGCACTCGCTCAGAGAGCCTTTCGAGCCTGACAAATTCCGTTGAACCGCCTCCGAGACCGGACATGAGCAAATACAGAATGATGCCGATGTGAATTGACTTGATCATTTTGGAATCCCAAATGCAACGAATAGAATGTCGTTAAAATCACTATCCACTACAGCGTACCGACGTTTCAATTATACACAGCGTTTGTTGCTTACAAAACATATACCTCATCTTGTATGGTTTAGCGGCTTAACCATTGATAGATCATTGCTCTGATATCCTGTGTCTCGTCTCAGCAATTAACATAATGTTTTTCCACCGCTATTTACAATCACTCTCATACTACTGGTTTTTACAGCACAGGGCAATACAGTTATCACTTAGACGTTCCAACGAAGGAGTGGGGGGTGATCAACGCCATAACGTGTGGGCTTGGCTAAGCCTAAAATAGACAAACTCAGGCCGAAGGGTATCTGAGATAGGGGCAGGGGGATTTTTAGGTGAAATGGAACGAAAAGAGCGCTTTTTGAGGCTGGCAAGGCCAGTTCATAGATTGTGTTTACATAAAATAAGCGGGCCGGTAGGTGGAGGAGGTAACTTAACTCGGCCCGCATTAGGTCCTCCCAATAGTAAGTGCCACCGTTGATGCCAAATGTAACGCTTTTTCCGCAATTCCATTGCTGAGCAACGGCCTTATAGAGCCCTGGTCTATTGGGAATTTACCCTATACACGGCTTTGCAACTTTCAAAAACCTTCCGATACAATATATATCTCCAGATTGATCCCGGAAACTGCAAGCGTTTTACCACTTTTCGTGCCCTTAACCGGCTACAACGGCCAAAGTCAAGGCGAATGGTATCTGGGGGCAGGGTCGAGAGATTTTAACGCAAATTAACATGAAAAGAGGGGCTTTACGGGTGTCCTGTGAGATTTTGTGGGCTGGCTTCAGTAATACAAAAAGGGCTGCAAGCAGGAACTCGCAACCCTTTGCATCTGGGTTTTGCAAGCTCGCTCACAGGATTCTGCGCGTTCGAAGCCAGCCGGTTAGGCCTATGCCAATGCCGGCAAGCACAAGAGCACCGGGGGCGGGAATGTAAGTGATAAAGCTTTCACTATAGTCGCCGAATCCCTGGGCTTTTATGCCAACTATAACCTGGCCGCTATTCAGGCCGGTAATCAGGTCGCCATATGTCTTACCGGGTTGGAGGTCAAACAATATTCCTAACGATTCGCCGGGACCAATACCATATGTTGGAGCGGGAGGTTCGGCATCGGCGCTATCGACCAGAGCACTATAAGTCAGCGTTGGGTAATCGCCGGGATTAAAGGCGGGCAAGTGCTGAGGTGTTGCCGGTTCCTCGAAATCAACGCCAGAATCGCCGCCGGTGTCAGCGTCTATAATCGAAGCGAGTTGAAAGAGGGCTCCATCGTAGAAATATACGCCATCGATGAAGTACGAGTCATAGGGGTCATCAAAGCCTTCCAGGACTCCAAAAGTGAAGAGCACCTCGTCGGGATTAACAGACTCGTCGACATCAACGAAGAACGCACTCTCTCCAATAGAACCTGCAACTCCCGTAGGGTCGTTGTTTGTAATGCGGTAAAAGTTATATGTCATGGTAGCCTGTACGGTGGTGGAACCCGCAACCATAACGAGCAGACCAGCAATCAAAATTACTTTCTTCATAAATTTCACTCCTTAAAGTATTTATTACTGTGCTTCATAGACTCTTTTGCTCGGCCTACCACAGAAATCGTTGGCACTTACGACAAGAAACTCCAAACAAACATAAACAGAACATTTGTTATCTTTGTTTTCGCCAATCTTTACCTGCAGCAGGCCTTAGTATCAAATACCAGTTACCAAAAAGAAGATTAGTTGATTTCCATCATACTCATCGCCTCCTTAAGATCTAAATCGCATTCAAAAATGATATTTAGTGTCAGGCTTTTTTGTGTTCTCAGCGTTCAAAGTGACATCCAGTCTATAAAGATATTTGATGCTAAAAATCTTCCTTATGTGCTTGTTGCTCTCTCTTCTCTTACTGGGAAAACTACTTTTGAATTTGAAAGCCTTTGGCGTAATTGTACTTTGGAAGATATTTTTATAAATCGGTTCCGAACCTGATTTTGTTGTCGGGTAAACTACTGTTGTTCGAATAGGGCAATCCCCTATGGCAGGAGAGAAGGTATATCCGCGAACAGATTATGAAAGGCAGATATCTTTAAGACTATGGTATTTTAATATTATATCTTTTTTAAGCTGTGAGGCGCAGAAAGAAAAGGGACTTTTGGCGGCGGGGCGGAGGATATTGTTTGGGGTTGTTCTCGCGCTCGTCTCGCCACTGAAAAGGCAGGATTATGGATAAGTTGGTGTATAACCTAATTTTCCCCAACAACCCTTCTGCATCATGTACAGGTCCTGGAAACCTTCGTATGTTTCGGGTCTCCAGTTGCTGGAGTGGCCGATCTCCTGGCTTCGGGCACGCTTTATGGTGTCGACGCCTTTCCACTTCCAATGATCGGCGTGTCCATCTGCGAAAGAGACGGTTGTGCCGTCGCCGTGCCGGACGGGGGGGTCGTCCCACCACTGCTCAGTTGTATAATTAACAGCAAAAGCATCCGGTGTCATCCAGCCCTCATCAATAAAAACGAGTCTGTAGGGAGGTGCCGGGTTGTGAATCTCGCTCCTTTTCTTGATGAATGCGCCTGGTACTCCTTGAACCTCCGCATGGCAAACAGCATTCATGGAAAACATTATGGCGTATGTCAGCATCTCTCCGCGGCGCCCGGTCGGACACCTGTAGATTTTTAAGCTCTTGCAGTACGTCCACAGGGCACCTTTCATGATCTCAGCGTTCTGCTGGTCCTCGGGTAATAGTTCCCCCTGCTGGTAATTGGAGTGCGTACACTGGCCTACCCAGGCCAGCTCATTTCTGTGGTCGCCCCAGGACATTTGGACATTGCTATACCCTGCCGCGCCGTTGACAATCCTGTCGTCGTTCTCATCAGCGTATATAATCCACGCAGTTGTCAATTGCCTCAAATTGCTGAGGCAGACCGCACGCTTTCCCTGTTCTCTGACTCTGTTCAGTGCCGGCATTAGTATCGCCATCAGTACTGCGATAATGGCGATTACCACCAAAAGTTCTATCAATGTAAACCCCATTGATTTACGCATAATGATTCTGTCTCCTTCTGCAATTAAAAAGAAGATTTCTTATTTAAAGGTCCCTGCCCCCCTTCTTGCTTTGGCAAGAAAGCAGGGGAGTAACAACCAGCCGCACCAATCTCCATCGCTCGCACCTGCAGTTACGCGAGTGCAGGCGCAAGGGAGGCTGCTGGCAGTTACAGGTGCTCAGTTACACCACTGAGCTTCTACTTAATTTAGAATACCAAACCTGGCTGCTAAATGCAAGCGTCTGAGTTGTTTTTTTGCCTTAATCCCACCATCACCTGTGGCAAAGCCGTGTGGCGGTAAAGTGGTATGCTTGTCAAACCAAAAACCGCTTGACAACAAATAAGGAGGTATTCGTTGGAATACGTCAAGAGAAATCTCGGAGCACTATCTCCTGGCCAAAAAGCTCGCTTGTCGGCCCAGCCAAGTAAAAATTGATAAGCACAAAAAGTCAGGGCTATTGATAAGTTGGTGTATAACCTAATTTTCCCCAACAACCCTTCTGCATTCTGTACAGGTCCTCGAAGCCCGCTTTCGTGTTCGGCGCCCAGCCGACCTGGGGACCGGTGTTTTCCTCCTCTCTGGCATGCTTTATCGTATCGGTGCCCTTCCACTTCCAGTGGCCGACATGCCCATCTGCAAAGGATAGGGTTGTGCCGTCCCCATGTCGGACTGGAGGGCTATCAAACCATGTCTCCAGGTGATAATAGACCGCATAGGCATCCGGAGTCATATAGCCTTCATCGATGAAAACAAGTCTGTAGGCCGGTGGTGGGTTGTAAATCTCGCTCCTTTTCTTGACGTGTGCGCCTTTTACTCCTTTAACCCAGCTATGTTCAACAGCATTCATAGAAAACATTATAGCGTATGTCAGGGCCTCTCCACGGCGGCCGGTCACGCACCTGTAGATTTTTTCATTCTTAAGATAAGGCCACAGAGCGCCTTCTCTGATGCCCTGCACCTGTGTGTCCCAGTTGGTGGAAACGGCGTTGACCCAGGCCAGCTCATTTCTGTGGTCGCCCCAGGACAATAGCTGATTGCTATACCCTGCGGCGCCGTTGACAAGCTTGTCATCATTATCATCGGCGTACGTAATCCATGCAATTGACAACTGCCTCAAATTGCCAAGGCAGGCCGCACGTTTGCCCTGCTCCCTGGCTCTGTTCAGTGCCGGCATCAGTATCGCCATTAAAACCGCAATAATGGCGATTACCACCAAAAGTTCTATCAGCGTAAATCCCCTTGATTTATACATACCTATGCTTCCTCCTTCTGCAATTAAAACGAATATTTCTCATTTTGAAGGTAACTGCACCCCTTCTTGCTTTCTTACGAAAGCAGGGGAGTAACCTCAAGCCACATCTACACTCGTCGCAAGATGGGTCTTCGACCACGTACAAGCGCTCAGTTACGCTGCTGAGCTTCTACTTCATTAGAATACCAAAGTTAACTGCTAAATGCAAGCCAAACATATCAAAATATTTTGGCTTAAGCTGAGCATCACCACACCCAAGCTATGGGGGCAGAGAGGGAATTTTTGGGGCTTTTGGTGCGTGCAGTGGTCGGCTTTGGTTTAGTAGGCCGTGGGCTTAAAAATTTAAAATTTTACAAAAAATTCACCTTTTTATCTGTAAGAAAGGTCCGCCGAGAAACGTCTATAATGGTGAAAGTAATAGATTATCTCGAACGGGAAGACTACTATTATCATAGGGAAACAAAGCAATGAAAGAAAATTGCTTTCTAAAGCCAGCTTCGACACATAACGGCTCCATAAGGACGGATCTTCCCTTGGTTGTAATGGGAAAGAAAAAGAAGAAACTTGTGGAAACGATAGGCGTAGGCCAACTTTTTTGCGTCGGCAAAGTCTACCTGAAGACCCACAACCGTATGATACGAATAAAGTAGCAGACCAGTTTCGGCATGTTTATCTTACAATAGAGAGGACAAACCGCGTTTTCAAGAAACCGCCAAGACAATATTGGATATCTTTTCCAGTTGGTTCAATTTGCCTGTTTGACAGGCTTTTTTTACGCTTACTCGTATGCTGGAGCCAGGATAAGCTTCCACAAACATTGAAATCACGGGAATCAGGGGTAGAATAGGTTGCCCCTTTTATAGCCCTTTCAGCCTTTACTCATCTCTCTCATCGTAGGCAAGCTGAATGGAAGAAGGTTGCAGTCTTAAGCCAGACTTGCTAATATACTCAAACAGACTGGTTTTAAGGTGTCATGCTGAGCAAAGCGAAGCATCTGGTCTTAGCAAAGAGTAATCGCATCATAGCATCTGTGAGATTCTTCGCTCCACTTTGTTGCGCTCAGAATGACCCCGCACCAATTGAACCCGGGTGCGACCCGGCGACCTGCTGCCGATTTCAAGCGCCCGTTCCAGTCCAATTGGTGCGGGGCTTCTTGCCAAAGGAGCACTTACAGCAATATTTGGATCAACATCGGTTAGTTTGAGTAATATAACACAATTTAGAGGAATAAGAGTATGACTAAGGTTTGTAAATAATAAATGCCGATTGAAATGTAATTACTAAAGGAAAGGTTTTATCAAATGAAGATGAAGTTTAACATCGTCTTGTTTACCGTTCTTATCTATCTCCTGGTTGCGTCATTTGCCGTGGGTGAGGTCAGGCATGAAATCGCTTTCCCTGATATTCTTGATTATAAAACCTTGAAGTGTGATCTCCACATGCACACCGTTTTTTCTGATGGCCTGGTATGGCCTACTGTGCGTGTAGATGAGGCTTGGAGAGAGGGACTGGACGCAATTTCAATCACTGACCACATAGAGTACCTGCCTCATAAGCAGGATATTCCCGCCAATCACAATCGCCCTTATGAGATTGCCTTGCCGCGAGCGAAAGAAAAAAACATATTGCTTATAAGAGGCGCAGAGCTGACGCGCGACACGCCGCCGGGTCATTTCAATGCGATATTCCTTAAAGATATAAATCCTTTGGACACTAATGATTTGGTGGATGCAATCACGTCGGCTAAGAAGCAAGGTGGATTTGTCTTCTGGAACCATCCGGGCTGGAAGCCCGAGGCGAAGGGATGGTTTGATGTTCATACCAACTTATATGAGAATAAATTGATGCATGGCATTGAGGTAGCAAACGGAGACAGTTATTATCCTGAGGCTCATCAATGGTGTCTTGAGAAGAACTTAACGATGATGGGGAATTCCGATATTCATCAACCCGTTGTTGATACTGAAAGCTCACCTGAAAACCACAGGACGATAACTCTGGTTTTTGCCAAAGAGAAAAGTCTGGAGGCCCTGAAAGAAGCGTTAGTCAAAGGCAGAACTGCAGTTTGGTATAAGAACCAGTTAATCGGCCGGAAAGAGTACCTTGATGCAATCTTTAAGACTTCGGTTCATATTACCAAGCCTTACCGTCGCCAAAACGGTACAATATGGTTCGAAATTGAGAATAATTCTGCTATAGCGATCGAGATGGGAAGAATTGGGACCGGGGGTACGAGGAAACTGACTTTACCGGTAAACACTACGACGATATTGAAGACCGGGGTCGACAATAGAGCAGAACAAATCCAATTGTCGTATCTCGTCAAAAATTTTCTGATTGCGCCGGACAAAGGTTTGCCGGTAGTTCTAACGGTCCATCTTAAATAAACGATGGATGTCTCTTGAGGCCGACAGGGACGTTTATTACTGAGCGTGAATTACACTGGCGGTTGCTGATTCTAAGAATTCTTTATGAGTGTAAAGCTTCTTGCTTCTCTTTGTGGGATGTCCAAGGAACATCGTATACCCCTCGTCTGGATAAGATGTATGACTAAGGATTGCTATAAGAAGCTAAAGAAGATATGGGAGGGCAAGCTGAGCAGCAAAAGATAATTATAGTGTTTTGCGTCTGCGCAGCCATGTAACAAAACCTACGCCGATAGTGCCAAGCAAAACAGCACCGGGGGCAGGCGCAGTCGAGGGAGAATCATCACCGGAGGGAAAGAGAATACCATCGCCCCAACCGGGCATTCGGCCTAATGCGAGGACTTCGCCAATGTAAATATCGGAGTATCCGTAGAAATTCTCCAGGTACCACCTGTTGCTATCGATATGGACTCCATAATATCGCAACTCGTCCTCCGGGGTAAGGTCGTACTTATCATCATCAGAATCGGTCACCCAGATTCCGTAGTATTCGGACGGGTCGTCAGGATTGTAATCAAAACCCCAGCAGGTAATCGCGTGTGCAACACTAAGGGAAAACACACCTAAGGTAGTGCCGTATCCGGCACGCTGGAACTGGTCGATGGCCGACAACGCCAGGGCATCATTCGATGTGAACTGGATGTAATCACTGAAGCTTTGCTCAGGGTAGAATCCTCCACCCGGAACATCCACCTGCGACCACCCGGCGTTTGCATAAGGCTGGCCCTGGGTGTTGTTTGTGCCGTCAAACCACCACTCCCAGCCGTAGTAGGCTGAACCACCCTGATCCGTCCAGTGGTCCTGGAAATAGCCGAAAATATCATCCGCATTGTTCAGGCCATTGACATGTCCCCAGCCCGACCAGTCGAGTATGTCTGACGCCGATGCCGCCCAGCACATCAGGTCGTCGTCGGAGTTGGCCGGGCTTTTTTCAGCATCAGCCCAACTACCACCCCAATCATTAAAGACCATATATGTAGTGGCCGCGTTGACGATACCGGCAGCGCCGAGGACGAATGCAAATAATAGCATTATTAATCGTCTGTTCATGGTTAGTGAAAAAGCATATCAAAAAATGCTACGAGCCTTCCTTAACGCTCCTCCGTGAGAATAAAACTAAAATGCATTGTATATAGTTAAGAGAAGCAAGTCAAGCGCAAAGTCTGAAGAAAATATTTTTTTAACAGCAATACGCCTTTAGAAGTGCTTTCTAAGCCGCAGGACGCCTGCATTACCGCAACCAGGCTGAGCAGTGAGACAGTAGCTATCAGGTGCTGCTGCCATTGCGTGACTTATATATGCTTTGTGCTTTATCAAAATCCGCTATGGTTAAGTTCAGATTGGCAAGAACCTCAGGTGGCAATACGGCTGAAAGGATTTCCCCCGTGAGGTCGCTCGCTGACAGAAAATGCGAGATGAATAATAAAGCACCGGGAGAGCTAAAGTCACTATTAATAAGCGGGGTATGATGTCTCGAAACCGCTTCTTGAATAGTTGCGGAGAAATTCCACTTCCGGCAAATCTGCGCTCCTACCTCGCAGTGGTTCATCCCCAAGCTTGCTTTTTCCTCACGCACAATTGATGCCATCTTGTCCCACAATGTTCCAAGCACGTGCGAGTTTGTCTGGTTACTGGCGACCATGATAGCTAACCGCCCTATATCGTGAACCAGCCCTGCTATGGCATACATCTCACGATGGTCTTGCGGCATATTGGAAATCTCGCCCAGAATACGGCAACCTGTGGAAATGTCCTCGGAGTGGTCAAAGTAGTCACTCAAGTACTTCAATGAGGCGAACTCTTCCCGGATGGCGTTCCTCGCGTACGACACTCCAATTAACTGCACCAAAGGCTGGACACCTATCCGGCGCACGGCATCATTGGTTGTTTCGATATCCTCAGCCATTCCGAAGTGCATATTTGCCAGGTGTAGAAGCTCAGTGGAGAGCCGCGGATCAGTCTGAATCAAGCGGAGTATCTCCGCGGTATCCTGGCTCGGTTTCACCGCGGCCGTCAGGAGGTTATCGACATCGGAGGGGAAAAGCGGCAGCTTGTGGACGAGCTGTGTGATCTTGCGCGATAATTCTTGCTTTTTGCTCAATTTCTTCTCTGTCCTCCACATTGCTAAAAAGGCGCAAACTCTCGTAACCGTGGGTATTTTACTCTGGATGAGCATGAAAGTAAAGATAAGTTGCTTCGCAATGTTTGAGAACGAGCCCCTCCAGATTGCCTTGAGGTGTCAGCTCTGGAGGATTTCGAGGTTATCGGGGTGCAATCTTTTTAGGCTTGGTAATTGATTTCGGCCGAGCCGGGCATCAATTAGAACAGAGCTATCGCAATATTGCTCTTGCAAAATCTGTGCGTGCGCTCGCAGAAAACTCTGGACCTTGCCGTTTGATTGGCTGGAGCTGACCCGAAGCAGCAGTTCGGAGCTTTTGTATTTTGTTGATACCCTCTCGTTCAGCCGCTCGAGACCCAAACCCGTTTTAGCTGATATGGCAACCGCATCGGGAAAGAGCGTTTGTAACATCTCAAGCTGGCCGATCTCTTTGACAATATCTACCTTGTTAAACACTTCCAAAATCGGTCTTTCGCCACAGTTTATCTCTGCCAGGACATTTTTCACAGATTCGATCTGGTTCAGTGCATCGGGATTGGCCACATCTACGATATGCAGGAGTAAATCAGCGTTGACAGCCTCTTCGAGAGTTGCCTTGAACGAGGCGACCAATTGATGCGGCAGAGCCTTTATAAAACCAACCGTGTCACTGACGAGCACCTCTACGCCTCTGGCCGGGGTCCATCTTCTTGTTCGCGTATCCAGCGTTGCAAAGAGTCGATCCTCAACAAAAACTCCCGCATCGGTAAGCTTGTTCAAGAGCGTACTTTTTCCCGCATTTGTATAGCCAACGATGCAGATTTTGAACAATCCCTCTCGGCCGTTAATCTCGCGAATCCTGCGCTTATCGATAATTGCAAGCTCACGCTTTAGCTCTGTTATTCGCTTGCTGACCAATCGGCGGTCGATTTCCAATTGTTGCTCGCCGGGGCCTCTGGTGCCAATACCGCCGACCACACCCGCAGCGGTTGCTCCGCCTGCACCTGCTACACTGTCGAGGTGCAGCCACATCCTTGTCAATCGGGGATATGTATATTCCAACTGGGCCAATTCCACCTGCAGCTTGGCCTGTTTGGTTTTTGCTCTGGTGGCAAAAATGTCCAAAATCAGCTCGCTGCGGTCGAGGACTTTGACATTGATAATCTCTTCAAGCTCACGAATCTGGCCGGGAGAAAGGTCATTATCAAATATCACTACATCGGCTTTGAATTGCTTAACTCTGCCCCTAAGCTGCTCGGCCTTGCCCTTGCCTATGTATGTACCGGGATTGATTTTATGGACTTTCTGCTGAAACCTGTCGACGACGACCGCCCCGGCACTCTCAGCCAGAGCTGTAAGCTCAGCTAAATCGTCTCCGCTATTGAGGGCACCGAGGACCGCGGCCACTAAAATGGCCCGCTCTTTTCTGACTCTCAGCGTCTGACGCAATTTCTCCAACTAAAATATACCTCCAAAATTTCTTTCCTATTTTAGCATATTTGCCCTTATTACTCAAGAAAACCCGAAAATTTGGCAAATTCACGAGATTTTTTGGCCTAATAGCGGTGTTTTTCCGGCCAAGGAGCCCCATTTTTCGCTAAAAACTACTGACAAACATTTTTTAGGCTTGAAAAAGCATAAAATCTGCTTTAGAGTAATCAAGCAGACGATTTTTGACGAACTAAAAATATAGCATCTTTTTTGTGGATGCTCGTAATATTTGAAGTATAGAAAGGGTTGTTTTTTTATGTTGAAAGTTAAATCGCGCGCAGGCGAATCGGTACAGCAAATGATAAGGCGCTTTAAGAAACTGTGCGAAAAGGAGGGTCTGATCAGAGATATGAAGCGCATGGCCTACTACGAAAAACCATCAGAGAAAAACCGCCGGCGTATGCGCAAAACCCAGCGAACTGTAAGCCGCTAATACAAATTCTCACGCGAAATAGTTTTACTCGCGTTTGGTCCGAGCAGGCAAATTATAACAAAGAAGCTTGCTCGGCTTTCATTTCCAGACCAGCCAGAAAAATATATCGCTATTGCCGCACGAGCAGTCAACCCACCGGCTTTTCATACGTCAGTCTTATTTTCTGCTCACGGGCACCGCAATAAGTTGCAGTGACCTATGAGTAAGAGAAGATTAGCTATCTGGCGAAAAATGTTGTTGCAGACCTTGCCGGCGATTTGTACTGGATGGTGCCGTTGTCTAATTTGAATCGGCCAATATGATTGTACCGGTCTTTGTCATCCGTGGTGCGGAAAACATTGAAAACCTTACCGCTGCTGCCTGAGACTCTCAGGGCAATTTGTTTGTCTTGTTTACCCATATTTATAAGCACAAAAGTGTCCGGATTTTTTGGGCCATTTGCAGAGAACGAAATGATTGCTACTTCTGAGTCCATAGCGAATGCTTTGGCTGCAGCAATACCCGGTTGTCCGGCTCGGCTTACCTGTTTGTAGTAATAGTAACCACGCATCACCTTGCAAGTACCATCCTGGCTTCCCGCGAAGCGGTGTCCCTCAAACACTCTAAAGGCCGTACCCGGATTGGGGTCACCACTGATCCATTTTTCCGGCCTCTGGATACAGGCCCAAGGGGTAATGGCATTGACCTTGGCTGTATAAATGCTGCCGTGCATTTCTTTGAGGTTGGTTGCATCCATTTTGCTCCAGCTTGTTGAAGTGATCCAGGCGTGCAGTTCGGGACGCTTGACACGCAGGGTGTCGGTGCCGACGCTTCTGTGCTCGCCGAACCATCTGCCATAGTTTCCGCTGTAAAAGCCAGTCCGTTCCTGGTTATCTCGGTAAACAACAACTCCACGTTTGATCTTATATACTACAAAGTGCCCCAGGCGAGAGCCTTCTTTGACCCACCGCTCATAACCCTCCTGTGAACCGGGCTGCCAGATTAAAGCCATCGACCTTTCCGGCTGATTCGGGTAGTAGCTCGTTCCGAGCACCTTGAATTTAGCTGTAGGAACTGGCGGAGGCGGTATCTCGGGTGTGTTTCGTGATGATGTTTGCTCAGCCGCAAATAATTTTTTCTCTTTCTCTTCACTTGGCGGGGGAGGATTGAGATACGAAGCGAAAGCACGGGCCTGGACAACAAGCGGCGAGCTTTCTTCCGCCGGGTTATTGTCCTGGTTACGTTTATTTTCAAACCGCTGGATGATATTTGGTTGCTGTAATATTTGTTCGACTTGAGGATTCTCACGCATCAAACCGAGGGCACCGAGTACCAAGACGCCGCCCGCCGATAGACAAGCAAAAATATTAAATAACCGCAGTATTATCACCATCGATTATCACGGGTTCCTTTCACCAGATGATTTGCTTAGACGTCACAGTCCACCGATATTAGCTTGGACCAGCAGTACTGGAAAGCTTTTGGGATTCATAGAACATGTATACCTAAATTCTTTGATTCCTCCACTTTATTTATTTTTTTCCCACCATTCCTTCCATGTTTTGCTCGATGGCCCGAAATTCTGTCCAGTCTCTTCTTGTAACACTCTCAATACACTTTTCTGTCCTTCTTCTCCAAAATAAGTTTTGTCTTCTATTTTATCAATAACTTCAGGGATACCATCCTTTTTATTAAATCTTAGCAAGGATACGGCTGCTGTTCGTCTAAGAGACTTATCTGTATGATTAATAGCCTTCCTCAAAGTGCGTACGACGAGCGCACGCTTTTCGGGCTCTACATCTTTGAAATACATTAGGGCAAGAGCTACCTTCTCTTTGATTGATGGATCCATTTCTCTGTCGTATGATGAGATTAAATCATCTAAAGAAGAGACATCTCGTTTGAATCCTATTTCTTTAGCTAATCCTTTGTTAGCTATTCTACCTAGGGCGTTGATCGCATGTGCTCTTATATAGCTGTCTTCGTGTCTCAGACACTCTTTCAGAATTGGTACGGAGTATTTCGACATCAAGATAAGATGATTCTCTGCCCTATACCCTGAATACCAGTCACTAGTACTGAATAACCCTATGTGTCTCCATATTTTTTCATTGACCAGTCTCAGTTCTTCAGATGTCAAAGTCTCTTTGTCCTGGACATCAACAACCAGCTCGTTCGATTTGATCCGGCCTTGCCATACTCGTACTCCTTCCAAAGGTGATGGTTCGTATAAGTTAGTATGACTGTACTGGGCAGCAATTCTTGTTCTTCCTACGGAAAACATATTATCCGGCAACACAAAGCTTACAGTTCCATGGCCGGGAATAAGAAACATATTTTGAAGGGTGCTGCTGTAAAGAGCTGGTCTATGTTGCTTTCCATCAAGTGGTGAAGACTCCCAGAACAGTTTAGATGCAATTCCTGTTAAGCCTCCCTCCTCGAGAACTACGGCTATTGTACTATCGCTTGTGTTTCTGAACCGAGCATAGAACGTTACGGGTTCGAAATAGAAATAAGTTTCTTTTGGCAAGGCAATTTCAAACACAAGCCCGTCTTTTGATGCAGGCGACTCTATATCCGTAAATAGTTCATCTATACCGGCAGATACGCTTCCACATACAAAGAGCACGATAAATAAGCTGAATTTTACTGATATAATCTTTTTCATTATACTTCTCCTTCATATTGATTTAGTAACCTAGTTTCTTTTTGATTGTATCAATTTGACTTTGGTCAAATGTAGGCCATTGACATTGTCGAAGCATTGGGGCTACATTCGAGATAGCATCTTTCATCACGTTATTGGTGGAACCTGCCCGATGCGTCTTGCCAAGAAAGCAGTGTCCAATCTCATGGGTTGCTGTAATATTTGTTCAATCTGGGGATTTTCACGCTTAAAATCGAACACACCAAAAACAAAGATTACGCCCGTCGAGAGGAAAGCAAAAGCACTAAATATGCGAAGCATTATAACCATTAGCTATTACAGGTTCCTTTCATGTAACCAATAGGAAAAAGATACTCCTCACCTGACATGAATACCTCCTGCCAAATATATAGCTGGCCATTATGGTATGTATCTATACAAGCATAATATCAGTAAAACACATTAGACTTAGTATTATCACATTAAATGGAGAAGTTTATTTTGACTCACGTTTTTTCAATTCAAGTAGTTCTTCTTTCCATTTGGTAGCTTTTCTACCATATTTTCCTTTTGGATATTTGGCTCTTACTTCATCAATAATAGAAATTGCTTCAGCATAATTTCCATCCATATATTTAATTCTCATAAGCTGTTTAAGTACATCTTCGCGTATGGGAAATTCATCCGGCAGTGTAGCACCTGTTACAAGATATTTGCTTGCCTGGTCAAAAAGCGGTTCTTTTATTTCGCCTTTACTACGCAAGACTTTGAACTTTTCAAAGCTTGGATGTTTTTTATGAAATTCCTCAAAGTACTCCAGACCTAAGTGGGCCGCACCCATTTTTGCTAATAGGTTACCCTCAAATTGATCAATAACCTGCTTTAAATTTGATATCCTTTCCGGATGTTTTTTTAAATGCTTGTCTCCCCCACGTAACAGGAAATTATAATCATTCGGGTCTGAAAGTAAAGAAAGCACCTTCTTTTCTGATTGTGAGGCCGACGTAACAGTTATTTCCAGTGGTTTTGATATCATTTCTCGAGTTATCCTTATAAAAATTGTGTATATCCCCGGAGTGTCAAATATGAGTCCCTTTTTGAATGAGTCATAAAAAAGTATGAAATTACCACTATAAGTAAGACCCTTGTTATCCTGTAGATGCAAGCCGTACTGTCCAAGATACCAATATCCCGGATCGAATATTACTTCACCATTTTTTTTGACTTGTACGTTTGCTTTTGGACTCATTGAAGTTAATATTTCGCCTGACCTTGCAGATAACTGCGGTTGTTCAAACTTGTAAGTTAATATAATAATCAAAGGTTGTCCGGCGTTGATTTGTTTGTACTTGCTGCTTATTTCTACTTCTTTTGGATAATCCGCTTCTGCTGAGGAATAATACAGAATACATAACAAAATAAAGACATATCCAGTTTTTTTAATTAACCTTTTCATTTCATAACTCCCATTAGATTAAAATAGAATAAAGTCATTGTTACCAACTACTCCCTTTTTCTCTCAATAAAACTATACAAGAATCACAGAAATTATAGCCTGCATCCTCATGCATAATACATGTTGGATCACTACAATGTTCGAGACCACCTGTATGTCCAATCTCATGTGCAAAGGTAAAAGCGACCATCTTCTTGTGAAGCCAATCTTCCTCAATATTATACCATGCATAAATCTTCGTTGGAGAAACTATAAGATGCTGGTGGCCAAGTCCTGCATATCCCGCTTCGCCAGCACTCCACCTATCTTTTTCGTAAACATTGCATTCGTTAGGAGCACATTTTTGTATAGGGCTTGGCTTGAATTGTACTTCTAAGCCTATATTTTCAAAAAAACGTCTTATATCTATCTCATGCACATCATTATCAAACGATGATTGTTTATATATTACCAATGGACTGGGTTCCTTTAAAGCTGATTTTTTGGCACAGCCGGAAAAAATACATCGCTATTGCCGCATGAGCAGTCAACCCACCGGATTTTGATATATCATTCTTATTTTCTGGTCACCGGCACAGCAATAAGTTGCAGTGACCTATGAATAAAAGAAAATTGGCTATCCGGCGAAAAAATGCTGATAAACTTGGTGGCTAAACTTAAACCACCTGCGCTTCAAGATTGAATAGCTGGCAGAACTCCACGAGGTGCTGTTTGTAATCGCCGTAGAAAAACACTTGGTGGAAGCCGGGGAAGCTCAAGACCGGCTGGTCGCCGTCGAATTTTATCCTGACAGAGACCACGCACCCGCCGGATGGCGGCACGTCGATATTGTCCAGCACCGTGCCAGCGGAGATGAGCAGCTTGGTGTTGCGGTTCTGTTCTTCGCTGCCGGGCAGTACATCAACACTGGTTACTCGCTGGCCCTTTCGCCACAAGGTGCGCGGCACTGCGTCCCTATTGCCGTGGTGATGCACTATATCAAATGGCTCCGGCGACTGGTCGAAACCATTCAGCCGGGTCGGGCACGAGCAGTGCGCTCCAATTATAGCATCGTTGGCGGTGTCGGCGACAGGGTCCTGCTGGAATCCGGGCCGGTCGAACAGGAACTGGACAATAGTGTGCGAAGCCACGGCGCCTAAATCGGCCTCACAGGCAGCGGGGATGCCTTCGTCATTCATCCGCGACCATGCTATACACGGCAGGCTTACTTTCGTTCTGCCCAGAGCACCGAGGCAGTCCATCGTAATTGCGTCGCATTCTTCGCGTTCGAGGATATTGCTGGCCACGACATAGCTCTTGATGCCGTTTATGACGTCCTGGCGAGTCGCGCCTCTGCGTCGTCGTGCCCGCCGCATATATTCGTCTGCCATAGCCGATATCTGGTTGGTGTCGGGTGTGCTGCGGTATTCCTCGAGAAATACCGTGGCGGGGACGTACCGCAGCGCAATTCCTAAATCCGCCATCGAAGATTCGAGTCGGTTTCTGCCTGCGAGCACGACGCAGCGTGTACGGCGAATCTTGGCTCCAGCCTTTAGCATCTTCATTCCGTAGGCGGCTTGGCTGAAGTCATCCGTAGAGTAAATGACACAGCCGGGACGATTCGCCAGACCGATTGTATTAGTGGTGAACGAGGTGCCAAGCGGCGAAAAGATAACGGTCGGGATGCCTGTTTCGACTGCCTTGTGGGCTGTGGGCCAAGTATGCTGCTGGCGATCCAGGAGCATTAACATCAGGCCGTCGGGCTTTGTGGCTTTCGCCTCGGCCAACCAGGCGTCGGCCTCGGCGGCGCTATAGATGGGCTCCGGCCGAAGGTCTAATTTGACGCCGAGCGCATCGGCTGTGTCTGTCAGTTGTGTGGTGTACTTGCGCCGTGCAGCCTGGCCATCATAGACGGCGCCGGGCCACCACATTCCGTAATCTTCTTTTCGCCGCACGAAAGCCACATCGATGGTCGGCGTATACTTTGAGGCTGGACCGGATGGACGCACCGTGTCGGTTACGGTTGTCTGAGGCCATAACGAGGTACAGCCGTTCAGCAGCGACGAGCCGGCAAGCAATGCCGTGGAGCCGCGTAGAAAATCACGACGTGTGTAGGTATGATGGGCATCGCGGTGTAAAGGACATCGTCCAGAACTCATAGTCACCTCCTGTAAAATAACTTTATCAGTTAACTGGTTACTACATTGGTCGCCCTTCGTGGGTGACGCAAGCTATTTTGCTGTGTGCAATGCGAAGGATATACTATGGCGTGTCAAATAAAATTTCAAGAATTTCCCACAATTTGGTTAGCAGAGGCGGTTAAGCTGGTGGGTCTTTTCGGGGTTTGTTTCCTGGCTGTGCTATTCAAACTGCCGCTATGGATTTGTGTCAGATTTTGGCATAGGCCAGAAAACCCAGTCGCCGTTATCGGTCCACATCCTCGGCTTACCATCTTTGCCGAGGCCCAATTTACCACCATCGTCTGCCAGATTCGCCCCAAAGCTATAGAGTAAGAATCCTTCTTCTGTGCGTTTGTAAACCAATGGCCCGTCACTGTATGGATCCATTGGCAGCTTGTCCAGGTAGCCTGCCAGGATCAACTCGTTCAAGCTGGCCGGATACCGGCCTTTCTGTTTTTCGTAACGCGTAACCGCCAGGATGGTCAGGAGAGCCCACCGACCCGTTTTCATCCGCCAAGCTATATTGCTTACCCTGGCATAGGCAGGGGCCAAAGGCTGAAGCATGGCGCTGTGTTCCGCGATTTCGTCCAACTGCTTGGCTTTGTTCTCAGACTCCGCCTGGCGTGGCGTTTGCTTCTGCAAAAGCTCGGCTTGGCTGTAGAACTGCTCGATTCTCTCGACCATCTCTTGCCTGCCGGGGTAGCTGAAGGTGGCAAGTCCTAACAGGGCGTCTTTCCAGTCTCCTACCGCTATTGGCAGCGCTTCTTTCAATGGCCGGCCGCCACCTTGGCCATTGTCCGTATACGCCCTTTGCACCCAATCGTACCAGAATATTTCTTCAGCCTGAAAACTGACAACCGGCTCTTGACTGTCATACAATCTCTGCAGTTCTTGCTGAGCTTTTTCCAGGATATCCGCAGGCACCTCCACCTTATCCAAAACCATCGAGACTCGCTGGTGTGCAATCGCTTCAATGGCGATGCCGACTAATTGTTCAATCAGCAGGCCTCTGGCCTCCAGATGACCTCCAAACCTCTGCAGAGCCAGATAATCATCAAAAGCACCGCTCGGGTCACGATGGTATGCTCTCCAGCAAATGCGTAAGCCTAATAAATGGGCGACTTTTTTGTATCTGTTCAAAACCGGAAGCACATCCTTAGAAATATTCTGGGCCAAGCGAACAGTCATATATGAGCCTGAGTCAGACAAATCGGCTGTGTACTGCACCCAGTAGTAAGGCTTTTCGGCGCCCTTTCTTAGTATTTGCAGGGCCTCGGCGTTTTGCTCAAGGACTTTTACAATCGTTTGTCGCTGCGGTTCATTCATATCGCCAGGCCACCAGGAATGACCTTTGGGAAGAATCTCATACACAGCAGGAGCTTCGCTCGCAAGCTGGGCAGCCTTATCGTAATAAGGCTTGGCGTTCAAGCTTTGGTCCCTTTCTTGTCTGACTTTGTCGTTGAGCCAGGCCACATAATTGATTTTGACATTGGGCGTTCCCACCAGAAGGCGAGCGGAACTGATAAAAAGGTAGACCACTATTATCCCAAGTGCCTGCATACTTCTCACCAGCACCTTCCGCCACAGTGGTCGGCAGCGTTTTTTGGCTCGGCGCAATAGAACAGCAAGCAGCTTCGCATCGCCGAAGTTGGCGATTAGCTGCTGAGCTTTCTGCTCCTTTTCTTGGTCGGTTTTGCAGTCTTTTAGTCCGTCTTCGAAATGAGCTGCCAGTTCAGCCTGCACATCTTGCCGAATCATTCGGCGATAACGCATCTTCTTTAAAACCTGCTTTACGTATTCTGACACGCAAGTAGGCAATTTATTAAACTGCCTTTTTGTTTCGTTTTGTCTTTCCATGCTTATATGAAATATGGTTATTGCTTTAGCTCAGGTTTTGGCACAGGCCAGAAAACCGTATCGCCGTTGGGGCTCCAGTTCTTAATTCGGCCTTTTCTGTCCCTGCCGGGCTCACCGCCGTCATCGGTAAAATTAGGACCGAGGCTGTAGAGGATGAAATTGTCATCGGTTTTTCTGTAAACGAGCGGCTTATCGCTGAAAGAGTCTATCGGCAACTGCTTAAGATAACCAGCAGTTATGAGTCGCTGCAAATCGTTCGGGTAAGAACCTTTATCCTTTTCGTATCGCAGCAGTACAAGGATGGTAACAGTTGCATAGACCTCGGTTTTATTTCGATCGGCTATTTCGTTCACCCTACAAACAAAAGGGCCAAAGATTTGCAGCAATATATTGCCCTTAATGATTTCCATAGTTTCTTTTTCGATATCTATCCCTTCTGCTCTAATTTGACCTGGAGTTTTGTGAAACAACTTGTCCCAAAAAGCATAGCAATGGTCAGCCATTTCTCTGGTTTGCTCTTTGTCGGGATGGGTGAATAAAACGTGTAAAATATCGGTGAAGCCTTGCAAGCGGTCTTCTCTCCAAGAAAACATCGACCTCAACTGCCTCACTCTTTTAAGATATAGATGGCCGCTGCCTATTCTGTCAGCAGTAAAGCATCTCTGTATCTCATCATACATAGATAGTCTCTCGGTCTTGAGGCTTATTGCAAAGTTTTCATCAGCGACAATCTGCTCAAAATCACGCTGAAGGTCAGCCAATACATTTGAGTCAATTTCATACTCAGCTACAATATTCCTGACAGTTTGAACAGATAATGCTTCGATAGCAATTCCTACAAGCTGTTCAATAAGAAACTTATCTCCTTTTAAATGTTGGCCGAGGCGGTAACAGGATTTCATATCGGCAAAAGAATCTTCAAATCGGCCTTGTTCGGCCCGAAGCCACGCCCGCCAACGCAAATAATAAGCCAGATTGCGAAAAACAGGAAGATTTGGTAAAAGAACACCCCTCATTCCGCCTTGGGCCGTCTTGGAGTCATATGTTCGCCAGTAATATGGCCTTCGAGAGCCTTCAATAATAAGCTCCAGGGCATCGTTGTGCTCCTGGAGCCATCTTTGGGCTATATTTCTTTGCTCAACAGTGAGTTCATTATATTTTTTTTCCAGGAACAACTTATAGAATAGACTGTACACTTCGTCCTGGATGTCTTGCCTTTTTTCCTGGTAATTCCAAAGTTTTTTATTTGAAATTACTTTATCAATTTTACCAGCAAGCCGTTCAACTTGGCGCTGATTCTTCTCATCAATAAATTCTTGGTGGTTTTTAGCGAAGAAAAGAAGAAAGTCATCTGACAGCTCTTTGTATAAGTCAACTGCCTTTAGGTATAATGGAGCTGCATTCAGAGATTCATCGGCTGGGGGTCTGACAATTCTATTAAGCTCGGCAACGTAATTTGTAGTAATAGCTGGCTTGCCGGTCAAGAACCAAACTACGTAAAGGATAAAGCATAGGATCAACACGCCGATAGCCTGAAAAGTCCGTGCGACGATGGTTCGCCAGATGGGTCGGCAGCGTTTCTTGGCCCTGCGCAATAAGACCGCAAGCAGCTTCACATCGCCGAAGTTGGCGATTAGCTGCTGGGCTTTCTGCTCCTTTTCTTGGTCGGTTTTGCAGTCTTTTAGTTCATCCTCAAAATGCGCTGCAAGTTCTGCCTGCACATCCTGCTGAACCTTTCTGCGATAACGCATCATTCTTAAAACCTGCTTTATAAACTGAGCTACACAGGGGGGAAGGTTTTGCAAATCGCTTTTTTTATATTCCCTTACCATAATTCAGGTCTCCGCTTCTATTCTTTACTGCAGAAGCCGCTGAGTCTGCAGAGTTGTTTGTTTATCTTCTTCTCTGCGGTCTTTGCGTTCTCCGCGGTTAATTCTTTTTTAGGCTGGTGCAAGTGCGCCACTGAAAACGAGATTTAAGCCTGTTTGCAGCTCTCTTAGTTGGGCCTTTTGTTTTGCAAGCTCGCCTTTGCCCTTGCCGGTGATAGAGTAATACCGTCTCTTTCGGCTGAATTTGTTTGACTCCCATTTGCCCTTCACAAGTTTCTTGGCTTCGAGATTGTAAAGCAACGGGTACAAAGTTCCTTTGCCGAGCGTCAGGATATCGCCGCTCCGCTGTTCGATTGCCTGGCTTAATTCATAGCCATACATTGGGCCGCGAGAAAGAATCTCCAGAACAACAACCGGTGCAATTCCTTTTAATAGCTGACTTTCAAAT
>Ga0209636_10001131_pt1 | contig 26816 bp, 29 predicted proteins | sample DeeMarSWOR152_54_FD_187464 | JGI IMG/M metagenome (GOLD analysis project Ga0209636, IMG submission 187464) | Marine sediment microbial communities from White Oak River estuary, North Carolina - WOR-1-52-54 (SPAdes) (version 2) | ecosystem: Environmental > Aquatic > Marine > Intertidal zone >...
CCTTTGGAAGGGACATGGGCAGCATTGTCAGGGACATAAAAGAGAGGGTCGCAAAGATAGCTCTCCCGGAGGGATATCTCGTGAAATTCGGGGGACGCTATGAGGATATGCAAGAGGCCTTTTCCTCGCTTTCATGGTCGCTGCTCATAGCGATTATGCTGGTTTACATGGTCATGGCAGCGCAATTTGAATCCCTTCTTTCTCCCTTTGTGATTATGTTCACCGTTCCCCTGGGATTTATAGGGGTTGTGTTTGGTTTGTTTGCCTTTGGAAAGACCCTTTCTGTGCCCGCCCTCATGGGAATCTTGATCTTATCGGGCATAGTGGTCAATAACGCTATTGTTATGATAGACTACATCAATAGATTGAGGAAGAGAGGGGTTGAATTTGGCGAGGCTATTGTGGAAGGGGCTGTGGTGAGGGTTCGGCCAATACTGGTAACTGCCATCACCACCATACTTGGAATGCTCCCCATGGCATTGAGTCATACGGAGGGGGCGGAACTTCGTTCGCCCATGGCTGTGGCTGTAGCCTCTGGTTTACTGTTTTCCACCTTTCTCACCTTGTTCATCATCCCCATCGCCTACAGCATCGTTAATAGGGTCAAATATAGATAAAATGAAATGTCAAATTCCGAAGTTCAAAAATCTTTTCCTCGCGAAAACCACTGATTTATCAGAACACTGAAAACTGCTTTTTACTCTTTCCCTATCTCTTTGAGCGTATCCACAAATACCTTATAGAACTTCTCATTATCAGAGATGGCCTTCCTTAGTATGAGGGGCAGGTTAGAGAGATCATCAGGGCTTACGACGAGGTTAGCGCTCTTTGCAAAGGCCATCATATGATCCATGGTCTTGAATTTGTTGCTTAACAGGACCAGAAAGACCTTTCTCCTTTCGCTCATAGAGAGGTGATTGAGGTAATGAATTATAGGACTCCGCTCGACATCATGTCCGTCAAAGCCCTCGGAGAGGAAGATCAGTTCAAAGTGATGGAAGCGGAGTTTGCCCATTGCCTCAGTTGTAGATGAAGGCAAGACGGGTTTATAGGCTAATTCCTCAAGGGCAGCGTTGATCTCCGCTACATTTTCTTCATTTCCATCCAAGACCAGGGCCAATCTGGTTCCCTCCTCAAAGAGATCCAGGGGAGCGCTGTCCTCCTCATCCTCAGGGCCAGCTTCCTCCAAATCCCCTTTGCTCGGGGCCAGATCTTCATCAGGTTGCCCTGCCTTTATCCGTATTTTACCCTTACACCTTGGGCAGGCAACAGTTACCACTTGATTGGGCGGAAGCTTCTCATCTGATATGGTTAATTTCGCCCCGCACGATTTACAGCTTACATCCATAGGTCCACCTCAACCAGTTTATTCCAATGATTTTTCATAGCTCTCATCCAGGGCTAGGCCCTCTATAGAAGTGGTTTTTTCTCCCTTGGCCGCCTTTATTGCATCGATAGCCCTTCCTACAATTGCCCTTTGCGACGCGTAGGCCAGGGCCGTTTCTTTGGTAATAAGCCCATCCTTGTAAAGATCGCTAATACACTGATCAAATGTCATCATACCAAAGGCGCGGCCATTCTCCATGATATCATAGAATGTCTTGTCCTCGGTTTCGCCATGGAGGATGAGGTCTTTTACCCTCAGGTTTGAGCCCAGTATCTCAAAGGCCGCAACTCGACCACCTCCAACTTTAGGCAGGAGCCTTTGGCATACTATCCACCTGATTGTATCAGCCAGCCGAACCCTGATCTGTCTCTCCTCCTCCTGTTCAAACATCCCTATAATCCTGTTTACGGTTTGGCCTGCATCTACCGTATGAAGCGTGCTCAACACAAGATGTCCGGTCTCTGCTGCGGAGAGGGCTATCTCCACGGTCTCCCTGTCCCTCATCTCCCCTACCAGGATGACCTTTGGTGCCTGCCGCAGGGCAGCCCTGAGCCCGGAGGCGAATTCCTCGAAGTCCACGCCTAATTCCCTCTGGTTGAAGGTGGCATTTTTCTGCGAGTGGACAAATTCAAGCGGGTCTTCCAGGGTAATCACATGAACTGACTTTTTCTCGTTGATCTCGTTTAGAAAGGATGCAATGGACGTGGTCTTTCCAGTTCCCGTGGCACCGGTAACGAGGATCATTCCATTCAGCACCTCTGTCATCTTGTAAAAGGTGCGGGGGAGCTTCATTTCGTCAATGGTAGGTACCCTGGATGGCAATTGCCTCATGGCCACGGAATAGCATCCCTTTTGGGAGAAGACATTGACCCTGAAGCGCGCCTTTCCGGCCAACTGGTAGGAGAAGTCACAAGAGCCATCTGTTAGCAGGGTCTTGGTAAGTCTCCGATCACTATTAAGCAGATTAAGGGCAAACATCTCGGTCTGGAAAGGGGTTAACCGGTCCATCGAGGGTCTCAGGGAGACGGGCTTGAGTACGCCTGAGGACTCTACCTGTGTTGGTTTATCCACTGTAATATTTATGTCGGATACGTCCTCGTATGACTCTAACATGGCCCCGAGGATGTGGTCTAACTCTTGCCTTCTCATTTCTCTACCCCTTTCAGTTTAGGCCTCGGTAAAGTCTGCCGGAGGTTTTTTGAGGTATTGGAAGAATTTGCCCTTGTCGTTACATTTTGCATATGCCTCCTCCGGGCTTATCCTCTTTTTAAGCAAATGTTCCGTTATGGCATCATCTAAGGACTGCATGCCGTATTTCTTTCCAGTTTGCATAGCGGATGGGATCTGAAAAGTCTTCCTTTCCCGTATGAGGTTTCTCACTGCGGGGGTGGCAATCATGATCTCAAGTGCTGCGACACGACCCAGCATGTTATCCGGCGAATGATCTGTCCTTCTAAACAGGCTCTGGCACACCACTGCCCTGATCCCATCGGCCAAGGTACTCCTAACCTGAGGTTGTTGCTCAGCGGGAAAGACCTCTATTATCCTGTCCACTGTCTTGGCAGCAGAGGAGGTATGGAGGGTGCTGAAGACGAGATGACCAGTTAAGGATGCCTCGATGGCAAGGTCGATGGTCTCCAGGTCCCTCATCTCGCCAACCATTATGATATCCGGGTCCTCACGCAGGGCACCTCGTAGGGCGGCGGCAAATGATCTCGTATGAACACCAATCTCCCTGTGATTTATGACTGCCTTTTGACTTACGTGGACAAATTCGATGGGGTCTTCAATGGTAATAATATGGTCCCTCCTGGTCCTGTTGGCCTCATCTATTATTGCCGCAAGGGTGGTTGACTTTCCACACCCAGTTGGTCCCGTTACCAGCACAATACCTCTGGGCAGCGTGGCAAGCTGTCGAATAACTGGCGGAAGCCCGAGTTCTTCACAGGTAAGGATCTTATCAGGTATCTCCCTGAAGACTGCAGCCACGCCGTCTTTCTGTCTGAAGAAATTGGCCCTGTAACGGGCCAGCCCGGGTATCTCATAGGCAAAGTCAACATCTCCTGTCTCTTCGAATATCTTGATCTTGTGCTCCGGGGTTACTTCATACAGCATTGCCCTGAGGGTATCGTTGTCCAGTTCCTTATATTTTACCCTTTGCAGGTCCCCCCTAACCCTCAAGATAGGTTGTTTGCCGGCACCTAAGTGAAGGTCTGAGGCTCCTTGGTCATTCATGAGCTTAAAAAACGCATCAATTTGGGCCATGCCTATCTCCCCCCACAGTTGTCGATCTTGATGAGTTCCATCTTATCCTGTAGCATACACGTTATTGCCCTCAAACACAAGTATTATGTTCGTAAGAGATCTTGCCTGCCGCCGTGGACAAGGCCACCACCATAGTGGAGAACGAGATGCTATTGACAGGGGTTTAGACTTGAAATATAAAGGCCATGATTTCAGACAAAGATCGCACAGTATGGAAAAGGGGGCATCATGGGCCGTGATAGCAGGATAACAATCAATGGCAGTGAATTCCCATTTAAGGAAGGGGAGACCATTCTTCAGGTTGCCGAGACAAACGGTATCGATATCCCGACCCTTTGTTACATGAATGAGTCGGCGCCAACTGGCGCCTGTAGGATCTGTGTGGTTGAAGTAGCTGGCGCCCGCAGCCTCCTTCCTTCTTGTGCCACGCCAGCTGCGCACAACATGGTTGTCGAGACGGAATCAGAGAGAGTGATGAAATCAAGGAAGATAAATATAGAACTCCTTCTTGCCTCTGGTAACCACAACTGTCTTAACTGTGAGGCAAATGGTGACTGTCGCCTTCAGGAATTGGCCTACAGTTACCAGGTTGAGACAATTAGGTTTCCGGACAGTAAGTCCAGATATCCAACTGAGAGTAGTAATGCCCTCATCATCAGGGATTTTTCTCGCTGCATTCTCTGTGGCCGCTGTGTTCAGGCCTGTAACGAGATTCAGGTGAACAACGCTATTTCATTTGGATACAGGGGAGCTGCTTCCAAGATCGTAGCCGTTGGTGATCTCCCGTTGAATGAGTCTGATTGCACCTTCTGCGGAGAGTGTATCCAGGTCTGCCCGGTGGGTGCCTTGATAGAAAAGCCAAGCCGTTTTAAGGGACGCCCCTGGGAGGTGCAGAGGGTCCAGACGACTTGTCCATACTGCGGTGTAGGTTGCCAGATAGATCTACATATTAAAGACAATACGATTGTCAAGGTAACAGGCGTGGAGGGTGTCCCTCCGAACTTTGGCAGCCTTTGCGTAAAGGGGCGCTTCGCATATGATTTTATCAATCAACCCGAAAGGCTTACAGTTCCCCTCATAAAGAAGAATGGCCAATTTAGAGAGGCCTCTTGGAACGAGGCCCTCTCCTTGATTGCTGAAAGGTTGGGTGAGATAAGGTTGAAACATGGCCCGGACTCTATTGGTGTTTTCAGCTCGGCAAAGATAACTAATGAAGAGAACTATCTGGCCCAGAAGTTTGCCAGGGCTGTGCTGGGGACCAACAACATTGACCATTGTGCTCGGCTTTGACACTCTTCAACAGTGGCCGGGCTGGTCGCCTCGTTTGGCAGTGGTGCCATGACGAATCCGATAGCTGATATAGAGAAATCAGAGCTTGTTTTGGTAACCGGTTCAAATACCACAGAGGCTCATCCGGTTATCGCTTCATTCATAAAGAGGGCAGTTGAATCTGGCAGGACACGGTTGATTGTGATTGACCCCCGAAGGATTCCGTTAACCAGATTTGCGACCCTCTGGCTGAGGCAGGAACTGGGCACTGATGTGGCCTGGACCAATGGAATGATGCATGTAATTATAAAAGAGAATCTCTTTGATCGGGGATACGTTGAAAGAAGGACCGAAGGGTTTGAGGCCCTAAAAGAGATGGTTCAGAGATATTCGCCTGAATACGTATCCAAAATAACCGGTATTCAGGCCGACGACCTCATAAAAGCTGCAAGGATGTATGCTCATGCTAATCCCGCCTCGATATTCTTTGCCATGGGAATAACCCAGCACAGGACTGGTACGGATAATGTGAAATCACTGGCAAATCTATCCATGCTCTGTGGAAATGTGGGCGTACCTGGGGGAGGTGTAAACCCACTGAGAGGACAGAATAACGTTCAGGGGGCGTGTGATTTAGGTGCCCTGCCTAACGTATTTAGTGGCTACCAGACGGTTAATGATCCCGTCCTAAGGGAGAGGATGGCTGGGGCATGGAATGTGGAGAGCCTTCCAGAGCGCCCGGGGCTAACTGTGACAGAGATGGTGATGGGGGCCGGGGAAGGAAAGATTAGGGCCCTGTATATCATTGGGGAAAATCCCCTTGTTTCCGACCCTGATCTCAATCACGCTGAAAAGGCTCTAGCCAATCTAGATTTCCTGGTCGTTCAGGACATCTTTCTGTCTGATACTGCCAAATTCGCTGACGTCGTGCTTCCCTCAGCCTCCTTTGCAGAAAAGGATGGGACATTTACCAACACCGAGAGGAGGGTGCAGAGGGTTCGTAAGGCGATAAATCCTCCTGGCAACTCGCACCAGGATTGGGAGATTGTATGTGATCTCTCCTCTCGGATGGGTTACCCAATGGCCTATAGAGATAGCGAGGCGATTATGGAGGAGATCGGCCGCGTGACACCTTCATATGGAGGAATTACATACACAAGATTGGAGAAAGAAGCTATCCACTGGCCCTGCCTAACTGCGGAACATCCAGGAACCCCTCGGCTTCACGCGGGCAAGTTTACCAGGGGACTTGGCCTCTTTCACGCCATAGATTACATTCCACCAGCAGAGCTGCCGGACAGCGATTACCCTCTTTTTCTGACTACCGGCAGGGTCCTTTACCACTTTCATACTGGGACTATGACGATGCAATCTAAGGGCCTCAACGATCTGATTCCAGAGTGCTTTGTGGAAATCTCCCGAGAGGATGCTCACAATTACGAGATAAAAGAAGGGGATCTATTAAAGGTAAGCTCCCGCAGGGGAGATATTAGAGCGAGGGCAAGGATTTCCAGTCAGGCAATAAAGGGGACCATATTCATCCCGTTTCACTTTGCCAAGGCGGCCGCTAATAGATTGACTAATGCCGCCCTTGATCCCATTGCCAAGATACCAGAGTTTAAGGTCTGTGCAGTTAGGATTGAGAAAGTGTAGGCTAGGGAGTGGATAGATGAGAGAGATCACCGAAGCAATGTGGAAAGAGATGGAGGACATAATCCAGAACCACCAAGAGAAGAAGGGGGCACTCATACCTGTGCTCGAGGAGTGTCAGAATGTCTGCGGCTACCTGCCAATGGAGGTACAGGAGAGGATCGCTGAGGGTCTCAACATTCCCGGAAGCACAGTGTACGGCGTTGTGACCTTCTACTCCTTTTTTACCATGGTTCCAAAAGGGAGGCATACCATAAGGGTCTGCCTCGGGACAGCATGCTATGTGAGGGGAGGGAAGTCGAATTTAGACTATTTACAGGATGAGCTTGAAGTCGAGGTAGGGGGGACGACGCGGGATCTAAGATTCTCTTTGAATTCGGTGCGGTGCTTGGGTGCCTGCGGAATGGCCCCTGCCATGGTAGTCGATGATGATACCTATGCCCAGGTGAGCAGGGAAGGCATAATGGCGATACTGGACAGATATGAATAGGGGAAAGCAGGATGGGGAGAATAGACAGGGACCACTTAAATGAAATAAAGAGGAAAGGGAAGCCTATTATCGATATTCGTTTAGGTAAGGTACCTGTAAATGTTGATGGTGAAAGGCATCTGATGATATGTGGGGGCACTGCCTGTCATGCGAGCGGAAGCGAGCTGGTAAGGGATGCTATTAAGAAAGAGATCGAGTCGAGGGGCCTTTCGCAAAGATGCAAGGTTGTTGAGACTGGAAATGATGCGTTTGCAACCCTGGCACCGGTCATGGTTATCTACCCGGAGGGTGTATATTATGTACATCTTACACCCGATGATGCAAAGGACATCATCTCGAAGCACTTCATTGATGGAAAGCTGGTCGAACGGCTCCTTTATAGGGATCCTAGCAATGGGAGACCTATTCCCAAGATGATGGACATACCATATTTTTCCCATCAAAAACTGGTGATTTTGAGGAACTTAACGCTTATAGACCCTGAGAACATAGATGATGCCATTGCTCGGGATGCCTATCAGGGGGTGGCGAAGGCATTGTTCGATATGACTCCCCGGGAGATTATCAATCAGATCAAGATCTCAGGGCTCAGGGGAAGGGGAGGAGCAGGATTTCCTACTGGAATGAAATGGGAATTTACTGCTCAAGCTAAGGGTGATAGTAAATATGTCCTCTGCAATGCCGATGAAGGTGACCCCGGTGCATTCATGGATAGGAGTGTCCTTGAGGCGGACCCCCATGCAGTATTAGAGGGGATGATTGTTGCGGCTAAGGCAATCAATGCCCATCAGGGATATATCTACTGCAGGGCCGAGTACCCCCTTGCAGTAAGAAGGGTTACGAAGGCAATAGAGCAGGCCAGGAATTATGGCCTGTTGGGCACTGATATCCTTGGAAGCGGCTTTGACTTTGACTTGGAGGTGTACCAGGGAGCTGGGGCGTTCGTGTGCGGAGAAGAGACTGCTCTCATGACATCTATTGAGGGCAAGAGGGGGATGCCCAGGCCACGGCCACCGTTTCCAGCCCAGGCAGGACTATGGAAAAAACCAACGGTTTTGAATAATGTTGAGACCCTGGCGAATGTTGCACAGATCATCTTACACGGTGGGGCGTGGTATGCGGGTATTGGTACCCAGAGGAGCAGGGGAACCAAGGTTTTCGCCCTCTCTGGAAAGGTAAACAACAGCGGCTTGGTAGAGGTTCCCATGGGAATGCCATTAAAGGACATTGTCTATGGCATCGGAGGCGGGATACCAAACAATAAGAGATTTAAGGCCGTGCAACTGGGTGGTCCATCAGGGGGCTGCATCCCTTCAGAGCTGCTCGATACTGTCACCGATTATGAGGCCATAACCGATACAGGAGCCATTATGGGCTCTGGTGGTATGGTTGTTATGGATGAAGACAACTGTATGGTAGACATAGCCAGGTTTTTTATGGAATTTTGCCAGGAGGAATCCTGTGGTAAATGCACCCCATGCAGGGAAGGAACCAAAAGGATGCTGGAGCTCCTTACCAAGATAACACAAGGGCATGGTGAGATGGCAGATATTACGACCCTGGAGGAACTTGCAGGGATGGTAAAGGATTCCTCTTTATGTGGTTTAGGACAAACGGCACCCAATCCGGTCTTGTCAACGTTACGATATTTTATACACGAATATGAAGATCATATCTTGGAGCACCGCTGCGAGGCAGGTGTGTGCGCTAGTCTATTTAAGGCCAGATGCATTAATGCCTGCCCCCTTGGGCAGGAGGTTCCCGGATATATATCCCTGGTTGAGGAGGAGAGGTTTGAAGAGGCTATAAGGTTGATACATCAGACCAATCCCATGCCCGGCGTCCTTGGTAGGGTATGCAATCACCCCTGTATGGATGTGTGTGTGAGGGTACAGACAGACGAGGCCATCAATATCCCAAGGATAAAGAGGTTTGCTGCAGATATGGCCCGAGAGGGGGGCGTAATGCCACCACCTAAGAGGGCACGAGAAAAGGAAGAGAAGATTGCAATAGTAGGCGGCGGGCCTAGTGGATTGGGGGCAGCCTATTATCTCAGCCTTATGGGATATAAACTGACCATATTTGAGGAGTTGCCAAAGCTGGGAGGAATGCTGAGGTACGGGATTCCTGCGTACCGACTCCCACGGGATATCTTGGATGAGGAGATTAACCGCATTATAAATACAGGTGTAGAAGTGAGGACAGGGGTAAAGGTTGGGAGAGAGATATCAATAGGGGAGTTGAGAGATAACTACGATGCAATATTCCTTGGTATAGGTGCCCAAAGGAGCCAGGCTATGAGGATTTCTGGTGAGGATACCAATGGGGTCTACGGGGGAGCAGAATTCTTGCGGCAGGTAGAACTAGGGGACATCCCGGATATCGGTAAAACGGTGGCAGTAATCGGAGGCGGCAATGCCGCAATTGATGTGGCAAGGACATGTGGAAGAATGGGGGCTGATGTCACCATACTATACAGGCGGGAGAGGAAGGACATGCCTGCCCTCACTGAAGAGATAGGGGATGCTGTTGGCGAAGGGGTCAAATTGAAGACATTGACGATGCCAGAGTCCATCAACAGAAGCAATGGGAGGCTGAGCATTAAGTTACATAAATGTGAGCTGGGAGAATTTGATAAAGGGGGAAGGAGGATGCCGGTTCCTATTCCCGGTAGGATCATAATGGAGGAATACGATACGATCTTTGTTGCTATTGGGCAGGCTACTGATACAAGCTTCATAAAGGATTTGGATCTGACGAAGGGATGGATTACGGTAGATAGGCCTTCTCTCAAGACGAATCTTGACAATGTCTATGCCGGCGGTGATGCAGTGACTGGCCCAGCCATGGTAGTAGATGCCTTGGCAGCCGGAAAAAGGGCAGCTCTATCTATTGACAGAGATCTATCGACAAGGAGGGGTGAGAGGCCCTATGCAGAACAGCATGAGAGGATATTTGTGAGCATGAAAGTGCCGGGGGAGATTGTTAAGCAAGATATGGCTAAGGCCCCGAAGGTTTCCCCTCACGAAAGGATCAAGGATTTCAGGGAGGTGGAGCTTGGCTTTGATAGTGAGACCATCAAAAAAGAATGCAGACGCTGTCTACGATGTGATGTTAGGGTAGATTGAGCCGTGATCCTTCACGGTGGATACTCAAACAGAGTCGGGCCGATTTCCTCCGACCGCCATAGACAGAGAGAGGTGGCCAAAAAGCTATGGTGGCCCGTGGGAAAATGCTTAAGAGGGGAGCAATTATATGAATTGGGTGGACCAGGTCAGTGGAATGCACTATGAGGGGATGTTGATCCGGCCGCCCAGCGAGGCACGGAGCATCCTGCTCCAGGCCACTGTTGGCTGTTCTCATAACAAGTGCACTTTCTGCGGCTCTTACAAGGACAAGAGGTTTCGGATCAAGGGCAATGATATCATCTTGAGTGATATCCTCTTTGCCTCACGGTATATGCGGGATCAGGAAAGGGTCTTTATCATGGATGGTGATGCCCTGATCATCCCCTATCCTCGCTTGCTGTGGATTTTGGAGAGGATAAGGGAACACCTCCCATGGGTCAAGAGGGTTGGCATTTATGCAAACACGAAGGGTATCAGGATGAAGAGCGAGGAAGAGCTGGTGAGACTGAGGGAAATGGGCCTGGGGATAATCTACATGGGTATAGAGACAGGCGATGATCCCACATTGGAGGCCATCAGGAAGGGGGCTAATCCCCAGAGGATGGTGGATATGGGCAAAAGGGTCAAGAGAGCAGGCATTAGGCTTTCCGTTACGGTCCTATTAGGGATTGCTGGCAAGGAGAGATCACTCATCCACGCCAATGCAACGGGAAAGCTCCTGAGCGCAATAGACCCCGACTACGTGGGCGCTTTGACGGTAATGGTATTACCAGGTACGCCCCTGGCACATGATATCTCGGCTGTTAGATTTGAGCTCCCCGATAATTTTGGATTGCTCATGGAGCTAAGGGAGATGATAGCCTCCACTGAGCTTACCGATGGGCTCTTCTTCTCCAACCATGCATCGAACTATCTGCCGGTCAAGGCAAGGCTCCCAGAGGGGAAGAAACAGGCCCTTGACTCAATAGATATGGCCCTCGAAGGAAAGGTGGGCCTGAGGCCGGAGTGGATGAGGGCACTTTAGATGAGAAGATCAGCAATAGATGAGTACCTCTATGCGGTGATAATGGCGGGGGGGAGTGGAACACGATTCTGGCCAAGGAGCAGAAAGACGTGGCCAAAGCAGCTCCTCAATATCACCGGAGATGAGGTCCTCCTTAAGAAGACGATTGAACTCATCAAGCCCATTATACCTGTGGGCAGGGTAAAGATAGTGACCACCTTACCCCAGGCAGATGCCCTGAAGAGCACAGTTCCCGAGATACCAGAGGAAAATATCTTAGTTGAGCCAGTGGGGAAAAACACAGCCCCTGCCATTGGAATGTCAGCGCTCTTTGTCGAAAGGGATGATCCAAATGGTGTTATGGTGATCTTGCCCGCGGATCACTATATTGAGGATAAAGAGACGTTTCGTCAGAGGGTTATGGCCGGCGCCTATCAGGCCTCTCGAGGGAATTACCTTGTTACCATCGGGATCCCACCGAGGGGACCAGAGACCGGTTATGGATATATAGAGGTGGGTGAGCTCGTCGATGAGCGGGATGTCATATATTCCGTGAAATCCTTTCATGAGAAACCCGACATAGAAACGGCGAGGGCCTTTATGAATCAGGGTAACTTCTTCTGGAACAGCGGTATCTTTATCGCCAAGGCCCCGACAATGCTAGGGGAGATTGCGGAATATTTGCCTCATAACCATACCTGGCTTGTGAAGATAAGGGCATCCCTCGGTAAGGATAAGGAATCAAAGGTGATGGCCGAGGCCTATCGGAATATGGAGGCCATCTCGATTGACTATGGGGTTATGGAACGGTCAAAGAGGGTGCTCATGGTAGTAGGGGATTTCGGTTGGAACGATGTGGGATCGTGGTTGTCAGCAGCGGAATACTGGCCTACGGATGGGGATAAAAACGCCTCCATCGGAGAGGTGGTCAGTCTTGATTCCTCTCGATGCATCGTCTATAGCCCCGAAAAACTGGTTGCACTCCTAGGTGTAGAGGATCTCGTGGTTGTAGAGGAGGATGATGCCCTTTTGATCTGCAAAAAAGGGAGGTCTCAGGATGTAAGAAAACTGGTTGAGATCTTACGATCTCAGGGCCGTGAGGGGGTTTTGTAACGCAACGGAAAAGGAATAGTCATGAACCCGGAGATTTATAGAGAATACGACATCAGGGGTATCATAGGGGAGGATATTAAGGAGGATGAATTCATTATCTTCGGAAGGGGATTGGGTACCTATTTCAATCGGTTGGGGAAAAGGAGGATTGTGGTAGGAAGGGACTGCAGATTGAGCTCACCCAAGATACGAGATGAGCTGACAGAAGGTCTCATATCAACCGGCTGTAGCGCAGTCGATGTAGGCATTTGCCCCACCCCGGTCCTCTATTTTGCGATACGGCACCTCGAGGCAGAGGGGGGCATTATGATTACTGCGAGCCATAACCCGCCCCATTACAATGGGTTCAAGGTGTGCAGCGGGTTCGATACTATCTATGGAGAGGAGATTCAGGGGTTAAGAAGGCTTATCGAAGAGGGAGATTTTGTAAGGGGAAAGGGAGCACATTCATCATATGAAGTCGTTGGGCCCTATATGGATATGATCAAGGCAGATATCAAAATAGCTGCCGGGATCAGGGTAGGTTTTGATGCGGGTAATGGGACGGTGGGGCCCGTAGGGGTAAAGCTGTTGAAGTCCTTTGGCTGTGAGGTTCACGATCTTTACTGTGATATGGATGGGTCATTTCCCAACCATATACCGGATCCCACTGTGCTCGAGAATGTGAAAGACCTCATCGAAGAGGTGAAGAGGCACGGCCTTGACCTGGGTATTGGCGTTGATGGAGATGGAGACAGGATTGGTGTGGTAGACAGCTCGGGTGACATTGTATTTGGAGATATGCTTTTGCTTATCTTTGCAAGGGATGTCCTGGCTGAACATCCCGGGGCAACTATTATTTCTGAGGTGAAGAGTTCAGACAGGTTGTATAAGGATGTCGAGACCCACGGTGGAAATCCGATTATGTGGAAGACGGGGCATTCCCTGATAAAGGATAAGATGAAGAAGAGTAGGGCCCTCCTGGCAGGAGAGATGAGCGGTCATATGTTCTTCGCCGATAGGTATTTCGGGTACGATGATGCCATCTACGCATCCTGCAGGCTGTTAGAGATACTATCCAAGACTGGTAAATCGATTAAGCAGCTTCTAGAGGATGTCCCGAACGCATATACCACGCCTGAAATTAGGTGGGAGTGCCCCGACGCCAAGAAATTTGAGCTTGTGGACAGGCTCAAGGGTGAATTCAGCAGGCAGTATAAAATCATTGATGTAGATGGCGTGAGGATTGTCTTTGAGGACGGTTGGGGCTTGGTGAGGGCTTCTAATACCCAGCCCGCACTCGTACTCAGATTTGAGGCACAATCCAAAGAGAGGCTGGATGAAATGAGGGCCATGGTGGAAGGGGCTATTGATAGATTGAGGTAAAAGCGACAAACAGGAATGCTTGAGGCATATGAACAGTGGGCGATGAAGTTATTAACGCTATTCGGCAAAGGGTGGCCAGCGAACCATATGCCAGGAAACTGGGTCTAAGGTTGCTCCAGTTGGGACCTGGATATGCGCTGGTGGAGATGGATCTCAGGGAGGATATGGCCAATATCTTTGGTATGGCCCATGGAGGTGCTATATTTTCCCTCATTGATGAGGCCTTTGAGATATCCTGCAACACCTATGGTACAGTGGCAGTCGCCCTGAATATAACAGTTACCTATCATAAGCCACCGGCCAAGGGAGGGATTTTAAGGGCTGAGTCAAGGGAGATCTACAGGTCCAAAAGGACTGCAACTTATGAGATAAAAGTTACCGAGGGAGCCGATAGCCTAATAGCCTCATGCCAGGCCTTGGCATACAGAAAAGAGGAAAAACTGCCCTTTCTTTGACGGTTAGTCAGCCCTATTCAAAGCCCTACACTATCTACCCGTATTCTCCCAGTATCCGCCTCTACATCGAACTTGAGCGGGAGAAATTGCTCGACTACCCAGATATTTGTAAGCAGATGCTCAGTTATGCGCTCAGTTACCAATGTTGAGCGCCCCTCCGCCAGGGCCATATAGGGAACAAGTTGGTCGGCAAGGTGAATATCAACAACCCCCTCTGAATCCAAGAATCCGATAAACTCATTGCAGGCCTCATCGGCTACCTCTTCAGCCCTTTTTCCTCTTTTGCCCAATGAGATAAAGCCCCCTATTCCCCCCTCGAATTGAGCGGCCAAAAAGAGGAATGTGCCTTGGCCTGGTGATGGGGCGTTCTCAATGGAGATAGTGGGCTGGATTCCTAAATAGTCAATCCTTTTCAAGGCCTGGTCTCTCTGTCTCTCAGCTATGCTTGAAGGGAGGTTGGAGACGGCGGAAAGTATATGAAGTTTGATCAGCCGGCCTCGATGAGAGAGATGAATTGGCTTGAGGCCCGTTGTATTTTTTATTGAGGCAGTAATCTTGCCACCCCCTTTGGGAAACCACCCCCATTTATCGATCTCTAAGGAAACCCCTCCCCCTATCTTTTTGAGCGCAGGCAAGAAGACGGCCTTAAGGTAGTGAAAAGGTGGGCTCCATGGAACATGGGTACCCCCTGTGATCCGGACTTGAGAGGGGGTTTTTCCAAAGAGCAGGACGGGAATCAGGGTCTGTACTACTAATCCGGTTGAGCCTGCCGTGCCGATATCAAAGCTGAAGCTTCCCCCCCGTATCTCTCCAGGCTCAAAGACGAGTTCGTGTGAGTCAACGTGCGCGCCCTCAACCGTGGCCCCGGTAATAGTTGCCAGTGCGTTTACCGCTACCAGGTGTTGAGGCCTTAGTCCTGGCTTTTTCCTGTTACCCCTGATGTGATTAATGTGCACGGGCGCTCCAAGGAGAGCAGAGAGGGTCAAGGCTGTTCTGAGAATCTGACCACCTCCCTCACCGTACCTGCCATCTATTTGAATTTCTTTATTCATAAGGAAATGATATGAAATTTAGATACTTAGATTCGGTCATGACGAGGCGCCTGTGGAACAGTCCACCGACCCGTGTTGGGAGATGCTCGACGCATCGGCCTGCCAAAACAGAGGGTTTATACGTACTGCTGGAACGGAGTGGGGTGAGTTCATTCGACGCCGAAGATTCCGGCAATTGTGCGACAGACTACTTCTCGCGATTCAGAAGTTTCTGCGCCAACTCATGCAGAGCCTCAGCGGCTGGACCCTGTAGCTTCACCTCTTCCAGCGCCGCCAGTGCCTGAGCATGGTGCTCCTGTGCCAGTTGTTCGACGTACTCGCGGGTACCGGCGTCTTGCAGCAACTCCGTAGCGCGGTGAACATCGGCGGGCGCGAGCGTCTCTTGTGCCAACAGCCCACGAACTTCCTCGCTCTGCTCCAAGCCGTAGAGAATGGGCAGCGATTTCTTGCGCCGGGCGATGTCAGCACCCTTCGGCTTGCCAGTGACGCTTGGATCGCCCCAGATACCCAGGATGTCGTCGCGCATCTGAAACGCCAGGCCCAAGTGGTGACCGAACGAGCGCAAGTTTTCGCGCCGCGTGTCCGAAGCAGAAGCGATGAGGGCACCCATCTCACACGCACACGCCACCAGCGCGGCGGTCTTCCCTTCGACCATTGCCAGATAGTCCCCAACGGAAACACTGTCACGGCTCTCAAAGCCAATGTCGAGGTACTGCCCGCAGGTAAGAGCCAGCTCGGTACGATTGAAAAGACTTAACGCAGCCAAGACCGCTCTGGCTGGCACACCTCGCTCGGCAAGCCTCAGCAATGCGGAGTTAGCCAGTCCGAAGAGCGCATCCCCGGCATTGATAGCCTGAGCCTTCCCCCACAGCGTCCAGACGGCAGGGCACCCCCGGCGAGTCTCATCCTCATCCTCGATATCGTCATGGACGAGGGTGAAGTTGTGCATTAGCTCAATGGCGGCTCCGGCAGGCAGAGCTTGCTCCCAATCACCGCCGCAGGTCTCGCAGGCCAGCAGACAGAGCACAGGACGTACGCGCTTACCCGTTTGCGCCCGGCAGGGATTAAAGGAGGCGTCGGCCCAACCTAGGAGGTAGCGAAGCATACCGAAGAGGCCTGCGTGACGTGGATCGGCACTCTGGACAACAGCGCGCATTTCCACTTCGAGCGGTGGTAGATAGCGGGTAAAGAATGTTTCAAGAGACATTGTGCTTGATAATGTCAGGCGTTGCGAGATTGAAAGCCAATACGCTGGTTTACGACTGTTAGGTCATTACGTCGAACCGCTCAAGTAGGTCAGCAGCCCACCTCGTGCTTCTTGTAAACCGCCTCCCTCACGCGAATACCGGGCGAGCCAGATATCTCTCATACCAGGCGAGCCAATGATTCGACCAGCCGAATAGTTTGGTGTCACGCATGATCTTCTTAACTTGGTCGCGGCCTATTTTTGCCTCGGCAAAGAGCACATTCACGTTATTTCGGCTGAGCGCCAGTGTTTTCACTGCAAAAAAGTATGGCCACATACAGGCTAGCCGAATGCGGTGCTGGTAGCGTGGTAATGCCCTGATGTAACTATTCCCGTAACGCAGGTGGCGTTCTGCTTTGCCTATCAACATGTCTACGACCTTTGAGGCACGGTCTGCATTAGCGGGATCAAAGAATTCATCACGAGTGAGCCCCGCCTTTTCATAAAAGGTGCGTGGCACAAAGACCCAGCCTCGCTCGTAATCCTTGCGGATCCCTCGAATTACATTGACTGTTTGCAGGGCCAGCCCAGACTCGCGAGCCAAGGGCATCAGTTGTGCCTTACGGTCCCGGATGATCGGCAAATACCAGGCAAGAACGTCAGTCACCAAATAGCCCACTATCCCCGCTACGTGGTGCATGTAATCATCCAGCGCCTCTTCATCCTCTATAAAGGGGCCATGCTGCTGCCAGCGGGCCATACCTAACGAAGTCTCAATCACACGTTGGCTAACGGCTTTTTGAATTTCGGGCGGGAATTTGTAAAGCTGCCCTATTATCTCACCAGCACGTTGGGAGACACGCACACCGGGGTCGCTGGGATCCAGGTCGGAAATACGGTCTATCAGGATCTCTGGCAGTTCCTCCCCGCTCAACACAAGTGCCCACAAGCGAAGCAATTGGACTTTGCGTTCGACCTCCATCGCGTCGTTATCTTCCAGATAGTCTGAGACTCGAAAGAGTAAATATGCAACGGTCAGAATGTCTCGCAAGACTGGCGGCAACTGCTCGACAGATAACGCAAAAGTGCGACTGACCTCACGCAGCATCTTGTATTGATTCTTCATAGAGTACATCCGTATTTGATATGACTGGCAGCCAATTCTACACTGCAGTGAATTCTATAGGTTAATTTATCTGTATAAATCTATAAGAAGTCCCTTTTTTTGGGAAAGCACTATAGAGGCAAATAGCCTTATGTGTCAAGGAAAAGACGTCACAACATATGGCAATTTTAGGTTATACGTTTGCGAGGGGGTATGCGAATGATACTAGAGGCGGGGAGGCGAGCCTTTGCAACGATTGGGGGTTGGGTGTATGTTGGCTCAATTGGTTTAAACCACTCCATCTCAGTCCCATTATTAAGTTTAAAATTAGGATGCATAAGTGTCAATAGGGAATATAGCCCTAAGAACCCTAGTGGCGGGAGCTATCACCCGTTTTGTGTTTTATTGGGGAGCCCCGTGACTATTTGGGAGGTTGTATCGTCCTGGGAATCGCAATACGTCATATCAAGCCTTGGAGTTTTTGAAGAAGATGCTCGCCCTTTTGCCTCCTGAGGTGAGCGGTGGTCAAAAGGCTTCGCGCAGATAGCGGTTACTTCTCTTATCGGTTGATGAAATGGCTGATCAAGAAACAGATTGAATTCCTTATTGTGCTTCCCATACAAGCATGGGCTCAGAAAGAGATTCAGAGGCTGTCTAATCAATTCTAATCTAGCGAATGGACTTCAGTTATTGTAGAGAAGACATATTCATAGGCGCCAAAATTGGCAATCGCAACCTCATGCATTATTTGGGTTTATTTTCAACTGCGATATTGCAGTAAAGCAAGAGGTTATAGCCAAGCTTGTTAAGTTATCTCGACGTTATTCTAGATTTTGTTCTTTAGAACACAAGATTTCGTGACTTTTTGGGCCGCAGTTAAAAAGAAGGTCAAAGGCCGAAAGATTATGGATGAATTCACCCCAGAGTTGTGGATACACATGAATGGGAGGGGTAAAGAAGTTCAGCTTGATCCCCGCCCGAGAAAATATCTCCCGGTCGAGATATTTTTGCGCGGGCCTCTGGGCTAGATAGTCAGACGATCCAATTTTACGGCAGATCTCAATGAGAAGCTTATTGCCCTTCTCTTTAACCCCTAAACTGGATTGCAGGATGAGAGGTGTGTCAATCATCAGGTGCTTTTTCAGATACTGGATTATGGTCATATTTAGATCTATGAGCTTCTCAAATGTTTCTGAAAAGATCTCAGAAACAGATTCCAAATGGTCTTTGAAATGGGGGGCATTGGCATAGGAGGTCTTTAGGCTGGCCAAGTGCTTCTTTCTCCAGTTCCCTTCAGGGCATATCGTTACCTCGTTGATCTTTTGGAGGCCAAGTCCCTTTCTCCATACCGGGATGGTAATCCAGAGGGTTCCCTGGTCGTTTTTAAACCGATTTCTCGTTATCCAGGTTGTCCTCTGAGGAAACTGAACATCATCTAGAATAACCATTACGTCAGAAAGATGGGCTTTCAAAAAGAACCCGGGGAATGGGGCAAAGAATGGTTGGTAAGTAGATATAATCATCTTCGCCTTTTACAAAACTCAATCCTTCATGAGGGAGTCAATTTTGGCAAGTTCATCGACGGTGTTGATATTGAGAAAAGCCCTGCTTGGCGAGCCGAATTTCCTGATCTCATCTTCCTTGACATACCTAACCGATACGTGGTCATAAAAAAGCCTGATCTGGTAACGTTTGGAGTCAATAAGGCTCCTGATAGGCCCCAAACAGGCTCGGGTATAGATAGCATGGAGGGGCTCTATTTCATTGGCAACTGAGGGAACGACGGCTGCATGATTGTCCCTTATATCCACCATATACCGAACTAATCGCCTGTTGATAAATGGCATATCACATGGAATGAAAAACCCTGCCTTGTCAGCTATACTCATCAGCCCCGTGTATATCCCACCTATGGGGCCTAACCCTTTAACGAGGTCTTCTACTATTGGAATCTTGAGGTACTCATAGTCCCTCGTTTGATTGGCGACGAGGATGACCCGTTTAAAGATATTTTTCATTTGCTCCGCCACCAGGTCTATCAATCGGATACCACCAATCTCCAGAAAGGCCTTGTTTTGACCGTAGCGTTCACTTGATCCGCCAGCCAATATTACGGCCGTGATGTCGTCGTAGGGCCTTTTTTGCTCAGGTTGTTCCCCCATAGCAGTGACATTCCCTTTTACCCATATTTATACACAAACCTCTATAATTGGTCAAAATGGGAAGGTAGGATGCGCGATCCCACGAGATTTTTGCCGCATGGGCCAGCAGCAATGCCCAAGGTTTCCGTGATTTCGAAAATTCTCCGGTAATTCGTTGACATAGAAGGCATTTTGTGGCATATTGATCGCTGATTTTCTCGCAGTGCTCATGACATGAGGCTCGAGAGGGAGAATTGAGCAAAGACGATTTAATACATTTGGAAGGCGTAGTCACACGGATGCTCGGGGGAGGGACTGTGGAAATTGAGTGTGACAAAGGGATTAAGGTCACGGGTGTCCTTTCGGGTCGAATGAAGAAGAATAAGATCAAGGTAATAGTTGGAGACAGGGTCCAGGTCAGTGTCTCCCCCTACGATACTGCGCATGGCCTCATCACCTACCGTCTGAGGTAGAGCCCTGCTTTCACAGGAGATCTGCTGGTTCTCCCTGATAAAGCAACTACCTCTCCCCGAGGGACTGCACTACCACAAAGGGCTGTTAGCCAATTCCCTGGAATACCAATCTTCTGCGCCTCTTTCTATTGTCAAAATCCACAACAACAATCTGCTGCCAGGCACCAGTTGCAGGCTTATTGGCCACGAACGGTACTGTGAGAGAGGTCTTGCATATCGCTGATCTCACATGGGAGAAGCCATTTCCATCACCCCACCTGAGGTTGTGCCTGTATTCTATGGTTTGGGGGATCAGTCTTTCAAAGGTATCTTTCAGGTCCTCAATAACGCCTGGCTCGAACTCGATGGTCGTTACACCGGCTGTGGAGCCTGGAACAAAAATGATCACAGCGCCTTCGGAGAATGGTAGCTTTTTTACGAAATCAGCCACCAATAGGGTAATATCACGAACATCACTAAAGCCCTTTGTCTCTATTTGAAATTCTTTCGTAACAACTGCCATAACCCAATCTCCTCTTCTAACCCCCGCCTTTCTCCAGGATAAGGAGGCATCTCTTCCCCCCCGTTTCCGGGAGGCTATAGGGGACTATTTTACTAAGCCTGAGATGCAATTCCCCCATTAATCTCTCACTATCTTTGATTTCTTGATCAACCCTTGATCCCTTGAAGGTTACCAGAAGGCCACCTGCTTCGAGATAGGGGCAACAGATGCTGCACGTTTTTTCCAGAGGTGCCAGGGCACGGGCAGTAACAATATCATAGAAAGGGAATAGTGTCGGTAGACCAGCCCTCTGTCCTGCGCGACCCCAATATGCCTTAATACCCTTGAGGCCCAATTTTCTGATCATATCCCTCAAGAAACTCACCTTCTTGGCCTTTGATTCAATAAGATGGACCTCAAGCTCCGGTCTCGCTATCTTGATTGGCAAACCGGGGATACCGGCTCCTGAACCTATGTCAAGTAGTGTGCCACTTGATGAGAGGTATGGGACCGCCACAAGAGGATCCAGGAGGAGTTTTATGATGATCTCCCTTTTCTCCATTACGCCCGTGATATTTATCCGCCTGTTCCATGACCATAGCCCTTCAAGGAAAAGGGCAAAGAGGTATACCTGTTTTCCCGAAAGGGTGACCCCGAACTTACGGGCTCCTTCTCTTAGTAGTCGGTGATCTTCCTTGTTCATCGTTATCGCATCAGGCAACATACCGTGCTGCTCCATCCCGCATTTTCTGGATGCCAATGGTATCAACTGTCTCGAGGCTCTCGAGCAGGATAGTTTCAGCAGGAACAGTTGTCAAGGTACAAGCCTTTTAACGCTAAACCGTCACAGTGGGTTGATTTTTAACAGGGAAGAGGTTAAATTGTCCAGGTTAGGGAGGACAGTTTGGGGTAAGCTGGCTATGGATATACGTACCTATCCAGATCCAATCCTAAAGGAGAAGGCGGAACCGGTAGTCAATATCGACGGGAACATTCAGAGGCTCATAGAGACTATGAGTATATTGATGTATCAAGCATCGGGTATAGGCCTTGCCGCAAATCAGGTTGGGGTAGCAAAGCGGGTTATCATCTTTGATCTCAACTACAGGGAAAAAGGGGAGGATTTAACCGTCCTGATCAATCCAACAATTGTCCTGGCACAGGACAAGATAGTATTTGAAGAGGCGTGCCTGAGCGTGCCTGATTTCAGAGGCAAGATCTCCAGGAATAGATATCTCAAGGTGAGGGGCTTTGATCGGCACGGTAAACCCATTGATATTGATGCCGAGGACCTGACCGCCATCTGTATCCAGCACGAAATCGACCACCTTAATGGTACCCTCATACTCGATCGTGTGAGCCATCTGAAGAGAAATCTGTACAAACGAAGAGTGGAGAAGTTACTGAGAGGGGCTCACTAATGGGTGGCCAAATTACACAGGGCTCATTTCCATCAAGGCCAAGGATGATTTTCCTGGGAACACCCCAGTTCGCTGTTCCTACCTTAAGGGCCTTGATTCATGAGGGATACGATATCATCTCTGTAGTTACGCAGCCTGACAAGCCACAAGGGAGAGGCCAGAAATTGACGCGCTCACCCGTTAAGATTCTCGCCGAGGAGAACAATCTCTCCATCTTTCAGCCAAAGAAGTTAGATGAGGCCTTCCTAGATCTCCTGCTTCCCTTGAAGCCCGACCTTCTTGTTGTTGTTGCCTTCGGGCAGATTGTTCCTGGCAGGGTCCTGAGTGCGGCCACATGGGGCGGAATAAACATCCATGCCTCCCTGTTGCCAAAATACAGGGGTTCTGCCCCTATTCAGTGGGCAATTATCAACAATGAGAAAAGGACAGGATTGACGACAATGTGTATGGATGAGGGGCTTGATACGGGACCGATCTTTATGCAGCGGGAGGTAGATATCTTGGAGGGAGAGACGGCAGGACAGCTCCATGACAGGCTCGCTTCCCTAGCACCTGGATTACTCATGGAGACGCTCCAGGACTTGTCCAATGGGACAATCGAAGGGAAAGAACAGGATCATTGCGTTGCCACCTATGCCCCAAAACTAACAAAGGAGCAGGGCCAGATAGACTGGTCTTTGCCGGGGGAGCGTCTGTGTGGGTTGATCAGGGGTTTAGATCCTTGGCCCGGGGCGTTCACCTACTGCAATGGAGGCATGCTGAAGCTCTTTGGTTGTCTTCTTGCTGATGAGAGAGGGAGAACTTCAGCACCAGGCCGGATAAAGGGGTTGACTGAGGAAGGTCTTGAGATAGAAACCGGGAAGGGGTCAGTCATCGTCAGAGAACTTCAATCACCTGGGAAACGGAGGCTGCCCGCTGAGGAGTTCATGAGAGGGAGCCAGCTGCATTCGGGAAGTATTCTGGGGAAATAGCCCGCTCAATGAGTCAACTAGGGTTATGAGAGGATTTTTTCGGGTGGCCTGCGCTCAGGGACATATAGGTGAGGGGTTTTGCCCTCGTTCCAAGCCCTTGACACGTAGAGGTTGCAATAGCAGCTTTCGTACTCCTCCACGTCAGGGGTTCTGTAGACGCACGGACATATGATGTCTTTGTCCTTTTCCCGATCCCCCGATGCCAGCCTGCATGGGCAGGACATGTATCCATAACGGTCTTTGTTCACCAGAAGGGCCTGAAGGAGTTCAAAGACCCTCTCTCTGTCCTTGTTGAAGTAGTAGCCCTTTGGCTCTTGAACCTTCCTTAACATCTCGTATAGCTTCTCAACCTCATTCATAATCCAAGGGCCTCCTTTATCTCATCTTCCTTATATCCTATGATAACCTTGTCTCCAATGATAATAGTGGGAAAGGAGCAGCGCGGATTCAGTTTTCTCACGTCTTCAAGGACCGCTGCCCTTTCATCCCCCTCAAGCAGGTCAACATCAGTAAACTCGTACTGGACCCGGCAGTCATCGAGAAGCTTTTTGGTGGCCTTACAATGACTGCAGGTGCTAAGCGTATAGATCCTGACGGGCTTTTGCATCCCTAACCTCCTGTCCTTTTCAACAAGTTATCTGATTTGAGAAAAGGCAGCTGCACAAAGAGCATTTGACTATATTCTAGAACGAAAGATGCGCCCCTTCAATTCTCATCGTGGCCAATTAATGCCGCTTAGCTATTCTTCGAGCTATCTCAAAGGCGGCGGCAATCCGTATGGCTTTCACGTTCCCGAGTCCTCGTATCCCCAGAAACTCGTGTAAAGGCTTATTTGTCATTCCCTTGAACGAGCCGAATTTGGCAAGGATCTCATGGGCAATCTTTTCAGCGGGCTTGCCTTTGATACCAGAGGAAATCAGGATGGCGACAAGCTCGACATCTGAAAGGCTTTCTGGCCCGAATTCCCTGAGTTTCCCCCCGGGATGTCGCCACTTCACCTCATGATTTAATCCCTTCTGTTCTTTTCTATCCACCTGTCTCTGTCCTCTCTTTTGGAACGCCACTGGCTAGGTATTGTAAAGGGTAGAATTTTACCCTTCTCGAGCATTGTATGTAAGATCGGATTGCCTATTTTGGAAACTATGAAGGCTCTTTAAGGAGTAGGGAAGTCTTCCATGCATGGGATTCCACGAAGTATCAATACCTTTAATCGTGGTCGTGCCTAGTAAATATCACAAGCTGTTAGAAGTCAAGCGGAATCCTGTGGAGCCAGTCATCGGGAATCTGGAGCCCGACCGGATCGAGGCCAGCTTTACGCGGCAGGGAAAGTTAACTGTTTGGAAAAGGTTTTGACGGGCTTTTTATACTGTGTTATACAAAATTAAAGGAGGGATGTCCGAGTGGTTGAAGGAGGCGGTCTTGAAAACCGTTGTCCCGAAAGGGACCGTGGGTTCGAATCCTACTCCCTCCGCCAGGAAATTTAACCTTGTTAAATTTCACTACTGCCTGGTGGCTATTAGTTTTTAGCAGGAAGATTTGATCTAGCAACCCTCTATGAGTATATTGATGAAAATCTAAACCAGAGCATTGAGGGCAAGGCATATGCTCTGGTTAAGCAGTTAGAATCATTCCGAAACAAGCTAAAACCATAATTCTATAAGCCAGAAGCTAAGAGCAAATAGTGCTCCGCTTCAACGGGCTTGCGGAGAGATGGCCGAGTAGGCTTAAGGCGCTCGCCTGCTAAGTGAGTGTGGGGCGAAAGCTCTACCGAGGGTTCGAATCCCTCTCTCTCCGCCAAGAGCCACTTTTTCTCGTCTGCGGCATCTAGCTGATCTTCTGCCACCTTGTTCCATCGTGGGTGTCAATCACTTCAACACCCAGATTTCTGAGCTGCTTTCTTATGGTATCAGCCTTTGCCCAGCCCTTTTTCTGCCGAGCGTAAGCCCTTTCTTGTATCAAATCCTCTATCTGCCGGGAAGATTCCGCCTCCGTCAGGTCCATTACCATGAGCACCGAGTTGAGCCTCGAGAGAAGATCTTCGATCTTATCCCGATCAGGTGGATGTAGGCCCTTAGAATCGACTATGCGGTTAATGTGACGGATAAATTCAAAAAGAGCTGCTAGGGCGGGTGCAATATTCAGATCATCATCCATCTCCTTCATGAACTTATGCCTGAGGTCATAGATCAATTGGTCAATTGCAGGAGTAACTGGGCCCTTCGGGGAGGATCGGAGCCTATGGATGAATCTATCTAAGCGTGAGACCGTATTTTTGGCGATAGCTAGCTTTGACCACGAGAAATCAATTGCCTTCCTGTAGTGCATGTTGATGAGCCAGTATCGAATCTCCCTTCCCCCATAGCCCTTATCGAGCACGTCTCTAAGGGTGATAGCGCTTTCTGTAGGTATTTCGGGGGATTTTTTTACCAGTTCATTATGAACCCAGTAGTTTGCCAATGGTTTGCCAGTAAGGGCTTCTGATATAGCTACATCGTTTTCATGGTGTGGAAAGACCAAGTCAGTGCTTCCAGTATGGATGTCATGGGTTTCACCCAGGTGTTTCATGGCCATGGCAGCACATTCCAGATGCCAGCTGGGTCGGACGTTTCCCCACCTTGTGGAAAAGAAGATTCCCCTTTTCAGTTCATTTAATGTTGACCTCTTTAGCAGGGTAAAATCCCTCGGGTTATCCTTTTCGTACTGATCGAGGTCTACTGTCTTGCCCACCCTGATTCTGTCCAAATCCACCCTTGAGAGCTTACCATAATCGTTGAAACGTGAGATGTCGAAATAGACAGAGCGCAATCTCTCATAGGCAAGCCCTTTTTCTAAGAGTTTTTGGGTAATCTCTATCATTTCCTCCACATGGTTACTGGCAAAGAGGTACGTAGTTGCCCTTTTGATGTTGAGGCTATCCATGTCCCTAAGGAATTCTTTGTAATACTTTTCGGTGAATGTCTTTATATCTTCACCTGCGGCCTCCGCTCCCTGAATTGTCTTATCGTCGAGGTCTGTAATATTTACCATGTGGGTCACAGTAAAGCCCTTGAATTCGAGGTAACGTTTGATGAGGTCAGCAACCACGTATCTCCTGCAATTGCCCAGATCAATTAGCTTTGATACTGTGGGTCCGCAGGAATAGATAGTGACCTCATTTTCTTTTATGGGGACGAAGGGGTCTTTCTGTCTGGTCAGGGTATTGTGGAATTTAATGTCAGTCTTTCTTCTGTCCATAAACAGATTGGTACTGAGATATCGCTCTCCGCCATCGGGAAATATAACTACGAGGAGGCCCTCCGTTAGCCCCTCCGCTAGTTTGAGAGAAGCTGCCATGGCTGCCCCTGAGCTCATACCCACAAAAAGACCTTCCTCTCTCGCGAGTCTCCTTGCCATCTGAAAGGCCTCTTCATCCTCAATATGGACGATTTGATCGAGGAGGTCTTTATTGAATATTTCAGGCCGATAAGATTCCTTCATATTTTTCATCCCTTGGATGTTATGCCCCAAGTAGGGCTCGACCCCGACTATCCTGATTTTTGGGTTGTATTCCTTTAATCTCCTGGAAAGACCCATTACCGTGCCTGTGGTACCCATGGGAGCTACTACCATGGTCACTTTTCCGCCAGTTTGTTTCCAGATTTCAACAGCAGTCCCTTTGTAATGTGCCATCCAGTTGTTTTCATTGTTAAATTGGTCTGCAAGCCAGTATTGGTCTGGGTTCTCTCTAACGAGACGATATGCCTCTTCGATAGCACCATCGGTACCACGATGGGAGGGGGTATACCTGAGATCTGCCCCTAATGCCTTCAGTATCTTTCTCCTTTCCTCGCTCACTGAATCGGACATGGTGAGTATCAGCCG
>Ga0209636_10001133_pt1 | contig 26783 bp, 24 predicted proteins | sample DeeMarSWOR152_54_FD_187464 | JGI IMG/M metagenome (GOLD analysis project Ga0209636, IMG submission 187464) | Marine sediment microbial communities from White Oak River estuary, North Carolina - WOR-1-52-54 (SPAdes) (version 2) | ecosystem: Environmental > Aquatic > Marine > Intertidal zone >...
AATCGGCCTGTGGGCAGGTGAGGGTCACCTTATGACGAAACCCTTTGAGTTTAGCGTTCCGTCGGTTCACCCGCTCGTTCTTGACGCAAGGTCGTTTTGGGGTTAGACTGCTAGATTGTTCAGTAGTCCGAGATTCCTGAAGCACTGTCTTGGCCTGAACGTGCCCTTATTTTCTTCTGAACATACTGAGAGCCTGAGAGGAGGCCGAGATGTATTCCGCACACTACGGGGCCTTCAAGAGTGGAGTTGCCATAATCTGCCTGTTTGCCGTTGCGCTTTCGATCTGCTTTGTCTTCTCGTGTGCGAAAAAGACCGAGGAGATTCGCGTCGGTGAATTCGGCTCGTTGACCGGGACGACCGCCACTTTCGGGATTTCTACGAAGAACGCGATTGACCTGGCAATCGAAGAGGCGAACGCCGCGGGGGGAATAGAGGGAAAACTCATCAAAGTGATTGTTGAGGACGACCAAAGCAAGCCCGAAGAGGCGGCGACTGCCGTAAGGAAGCTCATCGAGCAGGACAGAGTCGTCGCGGTGCTGGGCGAGGTTTCCAGCTCCAGGAGTCTCGCAGGAGCGCCGATATGCCAGAACGCGAAAATCCCGATGATCACACCTTCCTCCACTAATCCCAAAGTGACTCAGGTAGGAGACTACATATTTAGAGTCTGTTTCACTGACCCGTTCCAGGGAATGGTCGCTGCGAGATTCGGACACGACTCGCTTGAGGCCCGGGATGCCGCAATTCTAAGGGACATCAGGAATGACTACAGTGTGGGGCTTGCAGATTTCTTCATCCAGACGTTCACTTCGCAAGGGGGAAGGATAGTTTCTGACGAATCCTATAGTGAAGGCGACATCGACTTCAAGGCCCAGCTTACGGCCATAAAGGCGAAGTCTCCTCACGTGATCTTCGTTCCTGGTTACTACACGGAAGTGGGACTCATCGCCAGACAGGCGAGGGAGCTTGGCATAGACGTTCCTCTTCTTGGAGGGGACGGTTGGGTTTCCGACCGATTGATTGAAATCGGAGGAGAAGCGCTCAACGGCTGCTATTTCGTCAATCCCTACTGGGAGCACGACCCTGACCCCGCGGTGCAGAATTTCGTCACCTCTTACCGAGAGCGTTTCGGTGGCAATCCCGACGGGATGGCCGCGCTCGCCTATGATGCGGGCAGGTTCCTGGTTGCGGGGCTTAAGAAACTCGCCTCCGAGGAGCCGGAAGCGTTCGCAGCCATTCTGGGACTGCCTCGACCCGAGACAAAAGAGCTTCGTAAGGAGGCTATCGCCAAGCTGCGAGACATCTTTGCCTCCACAGAGGACTTTCCGGGGATAACCGGTAGCATCACCATAGACGAGAACCGGAATGCGGTGAAGCCCGCGATCTTTCTCACAATAGAAGACAGACAATACAAGTTTGTCGGAAAAGTGCTTCCGTAAAAGCCTCCAGAGGAATCCTTGCAGGAATTTCTTCAGCAGCTTGTAAATGGAATCACGTGGGGAAGCATCTATGCCCTCATAGCCCTGGGCTACACCATGGTCTACGGCATACTGAGGCTCATCAACTTCGCCCACGGCGATGTTTACATGGTCGGGGCCTTCACTGCATACTTCGCCGCTAGACTATTCGGGGCACCCGGGCCCGTGAGTCTGTTTGCGGCGGTTCTTGTTCTGCTCCTTGCGATGGCCGTGAGTTCATTGCTCGGTGTAGTCATTGAGCGAGGGGCATACAAGCCGCTGAGGAAATCACCACGACTCACCATGCTTATAACCGCTATTGGAGTCTCCCTTCTCCTTGAGAATCTCGGGCTCATCGTCTTTGGCGCCGACCCCAAGTTCTTTCCGCAGATCGTTGCTCCTCGCCAGATAGAGCTTGGAGTAGGAGTTCTTGTCAGCAGTCATCAGATCATCGTGCTTTCTGTGTCCGTTCTCCTGATGGTGGCGCTTCAGGTCGTAGTGCTCAAGACAAAGATTGGAAAAGCCATGAGGGCAGTCTCGTTTCACAGGGAAGCGTCGAGTCTCATGGGAATATCCACGGACAACGTGATCACTTTCACTTTTGCCGTCGGCTCGGCCCTGGCGGCGGCAGCCGGAGTGCTGGTCGCACTAAGCAATCCCAAGATAGACCCTCTGATGGGTATCATGCCTGGACTCAAGGCCTTTGTAGCGGCCGTACTTGGCGGGATAGGCAACATACCCGGTGCGATGCTCGGGGGACTCATCATGGGGATTTCAGAGGTAATGGTCGTCGGCTACATCTCCTCAACGTATCGTGATGCAATTGCGTTCGCCCTGCTCATCATAATCCTTCTGGTCAAGCCTACGGGACTTATGGGAACTGGAATGGGGGAGAAGGTATGAGACAATTCCTCTTCATACTCGGTGCCATAGCAGTCCTGTTTGTGCTCAACCTTGTGCTTCCTGCTCTGGTGAATCCCTATATTTTTCAAATACTCATTCTCTGTGGAATAAACATCATACTTGCTGTGAGCTTGAATCTGGTCAACGGACACACGGGTCAGTTTTCCATAGGTCACGCGGGCTTCATGGCCATCGGTGGTTACACGTGTGCGGCCCTCACCTATTATTTGGGCCCGCAGATAGTAGAGAGAGCAACCTCCATCGGGCTACCACCGGCAGTTTCAGGAATCACTTTCTTCGTCTTCTCTCTTCTGGCCGGAGGTGCAGCAAGTGCGGTGGCCGGGTTTCTCGTTGGACTTCCCTCTCTCAGGCTGCGGGGAGACTATCTGGCGATAGTCACACTCGGATTCGGGGAAATCATCCGGGTGATGATTCTCAACGTCGAAGCCGTGGGGGGTGCAAGGGGGTTTGCGGACATACCGGGCCACACCAACTTCTTCTGGGTTTCGTTTTTCGTTTTTTTAACGATTCTTGTTGTGAGAAACCTCACTACGTCCACTCACGGGCGAGCGTTTATCTCGGTTAGAGAAGACGAAATCGCTGCAGAAGCTTTGGGCATCAACACCACGAACTATAAGGTCCTGGCCTTTGTCATCGGGGCGTTCTTTGCCGGCGTGGCGGGCGGCCTTTTCGGACACTACCTCATGTACCTTCACACAAACAGCTTCACATTCATGAAATCGTTCGAAGTCGTGATAATGGTTGTTCTTGGAGGCATGGGGAGCATCACCGGCTCGGTCATCGCTGCGACTCTCCTGACCGTGCTGCCGGAGGCGCTCAGGCCCGTGAAAGAGTTCAGGATGGTTATCTACGCCGCGCTTCTCATATTTCTCATGATTGTCAGACCACAAGGATTGCTGGGAATGAAAGAGCTCAGTCTTAGAACTTTCCGTTCGCTTCCTTTTAGAACTGAGAAAAGTAAGTCTCGGCAAGGCGAGTCAGGCGCAGCGGAGGGCACGAACAAGAATGCGGACTAAAAGAAGCGGAAATCGCCTGGGGAAGAGAGGCCTGTGCTTGGAGATTCGAACACTCGGTATAATAGATAGGTTGTAAAGGAACGTCTGCAATGAACGAGCTCCTTTCGCTTTCAAACTGTTCCATGGACTTCGGTGGTCTTCATGCGGTCTCGAATTTCGACTTCTCTCTCAGTGAAGGAGATCTCGTAGGACTCATTGGGCCGAACGGGGCAGGGAAGACGACCGTCTTTAACATGATCACAGGTGTCTACAAGCCGACCGGAGGGAGGATACACTTCTCTGGCAAGAGAATTGATGGACGTCCCACTTACGCAATCGCATCTGAGGGAATTGCTCGCACGTTTCAGACCACGCGTCTTTTCAAGGATTTGACAGTACTCGACAACGTGAGGACCGCGTGTCACCTCCATTCTCGTTCAACGCTCTACAGCGCCATTGCGCGAACCCGCAGGTTTGTCGATGACGAGGAACACATACTGGCAATTGCGCTAAAGCAGCTTGAGACCTTCGGGCTTCTGGAACTTAAGGACACAAACGCGAGCATGCTTCCCTACGGTCTTCAGAGACGCGTCGAGATTGCGCGCGCGCTTGCCACCGAGCCGAAGCTACTCTTGCTTGACGAGCCGGCGGCCGGGATGAATCCTCAGGAAACCGAAGGCCTGATGAAGCTAATCAGATGGGTCAGGGACGGGTTCAAGTTGACCGTTTTTCTAATAGAACACGACATGCGGGTGGTGATGGGAATATGCGAGCGAATCGGAGTGCTTGACCACGGGGTGAAGATTGCCGAGGGGAAGCCTGACGAGATCAAACAGGATCGCAAGGTCATAGAAGCTTATCTGGGGGATGAAGTTTGCTGAGTCTTAATGACGTTCACGTGCATTACGGTGCGATACACGCTCTCAAGGGAATCACCGTCCAGGTTGACGCTGGAAAGATAGTGTCTCTCATAGGGGCAAACGGCGCGGGGAAGAGCACAATTCTGAGGACCATCTCAGGGCTCTCAAGACCCACCGAGGGGAACGTCCTGTTTCTGGAAAAGGAGCTTTCCACCGTCTCTCCACATGATATAGTGAGACTCGGAATCTCTCACGTCCCCGAAGGGCGGATCATCTTCGCGAATCTCACGGTTCTGGACAATCTTGAGCTCGGCGCTTACGTGAGGAAGGCCTCGGCTGAGATAGGCCGAGACATGGAGAGAGTTTTCAAGCTCTTTCCGCGGCTTAAGGACCGGCGAAAGCAGAACGCCGGAACCCTTAGTGGGGGAGAGCAGCAGATGCTTGCCATCGGACGGGCCCTCATGTCTGCGCCGAAGCTGCTTCTGATGGACGAGCCGTCTTTGGGTCTGGCACCGATACTTGTGAGAGACATTTTCCAGACCATCTGCGAGATTCGCGAGCGCGGCACGACGATCCTTCTGGTAGAGCAGAACGCTCGAATGGCTCTTTCGGTGGCGGATGAGGGCTACGTACTTGAGACAGGCAAGATCGTCCTTCACGATAAGGCCGAAGAGCTACTTCACAACGAGCAGGTCAGGCAGGCCTACCTTGGTGGCTGAGGGCCTTTCGTCAGTAGCTCAGGTGGCGCTGCTAATTCCCGCGCCGTCAACATCTTTCGCACCGTCGGCAGTCTCGAGGAAATTGACAGGGCCAATTTCTTGTGCTATCCTAAAGTTGGCTTAAGGTAGGCGCTTGGCCGCGCCGTTACATACGTACGTAAGCGGGGTCGTAGTTCAGCTGGTTAGAACGCTGGCCTGTCACGCCAGAGGTCGCGAGTTCGAGTCTCGTCGGCCCCGCATCCGCCTGTGATTCTTTATCATTCCACTGATTAGTAAACTCTGCTTTCGGTCGGATTGGGATTACGTTGAAAAGAAGGGTGGCGTGGTTCATTGCCCCATTATGAGAGACGCAGCCACACCCCAACTCGTAGGGATACTCTTCTGCCGCCGGGTCAATCAAGAGGTTATGTACCTAGACGCGTTTTTTCTGAGTTTTCGGCTCCAATACTCGCTTCACTTCCGCACGCAGCCTATTTATGTCAATCGGCTTAGTTATGAAAGCGGCGACATCGGGAGTGCTGATATGAAAATAGCCACCATCTGAAGTGCTGACTGGCGTATTGGTCTGCATTTTCTGGTAGGCCGTGCATATTATCACAGGAACGCTTTTGTCCAATTTTCGAATTCTTTCCAAGACTTCGAATCCATGCATACCTGGCATCTTTATGTCGAGGATGACAAGATCCGGTTTCTCGGCCCTGAATTTCTGACACGTCTCTCTACCATCCTTGGCTGTTAAGACCTCATAGCCCTCTTCGCTCAAGATTTCCACGTACAATTCACGCACGCTGCTCTCGTCTTCTCCAACCAGTATTCTTTTCATTGTTTTCCTCCTTCGCCGGATACAGTTGCGACTTCATCTTGTGTCTCGCTATCGTCCTGCTGTACAGACAAGACGGGAAGAGTCACTGTGAACGTAGCGCCCTGTCCCGGTTCACTCTCGACCTCTATGCTGCCACCATGATCTTCGGCTATCTTGCTGCAGACTGAGAGGCCGAGGCCGGTGCCCTCTTCTTTTGTGGTGAAGAACGGATGGAAAATCGACTCCAGCTTTTCAGGAGGAATTCCAGGGCCCGTGTCAGACACCTTGGCTTCCACGTGATCCCCCACAGTGGCTGTCGTTATTTGGATCGACCCTCCGTCCTGTGTTGCCTGCAGTGCATTGATTATGAGATTGCTGAAAATCTGCTCCAGCTGGGTCTGATTGCCGGAGACCAAGGGTGCGTGTTGTTCAAGGCCCAGAGATACGCTTACTCCCCTCTCCTCAGCCTTGTCTGACAAGAATTCAACGGTGGTCTCGATTATCTGATTGATGTCAACTGGCTGATGTTCTTTTGATGCTCCTCTCGAGAAAACCAGTGTGTCACGTACCATGTTCTCTATCCGCTTTGCCTCTTTAACCATTATTCCGAGGAAGTGCTTGCACTTGTCTCCTTCTTCGGACCTTTCATAAAGGAGTTGTGCGAAACCGGAGATTGCATTCAAGGGATTTCTTATCTCGTGAGCCACGCACGCAGCCATTTCCCCAAGCATAGCAAGCCTCTCTGATCTCTTGAGCTTGCGCTCGAGTTCCTTTATTTCGGATATATCTTTGAAAGTCGCTATTGCACCGGAAGGCCGATATTTCGTGTCACGAAGTACCGCAGTGGAGATTTCCACGTCAACTGAGCTGCCTCGTTCAGTATCGACGGCGAGTTCTCCTCTTCCGCAGATTTCGCCCTCTCGCGTGACCCTGGTGAGAAGAGCGTCGAAAGCTCTGAGAGCTGGCATATCAGAGAGAGGCTTTCCCACCACCCAAGAGTCAGGGAGACCTGTTATGCGAGTTGCCTCAGTGTTGAACGTTGTGACTATACCCTCAGGGTCAACCACTAGGACACCAGTGTTGAGACTCTCCAATACGTTTTCGTTATATCTGTGCAGAGCCAGAAGCTCCTCACGTGCTTTCTCCTCTGTTTTTCTGGCCTTTTCCAGTTCGTGCTGCAAACGCGCACTGAAGAGAGTAGTTCTTTCAACCTCGCTTTCGCGACGCTTGACCTGGGAGGCCAGGAACCCGGAAAAGACAGCGCTGAGAAAGAAGAAGGGAATCCGTATTAGAAAAGCGGTGGTCAAAAACTCTCCATTCGTCATCCTCCACGAAGTCGTCAAACCGTAAATCAAAATGACCACAATCGCGGACAGCACGCTCACCTTCATATTCCGGCTTAATGCGGCAAGGAATATCGTGAGAAAATACAGTAAGTAAAGATCACTCCTGAGATTCCCCGAAAGGTAGATCGCTGTTGTGACAATAAGTATGTCGGTCATAACCATGGGACCAGTGAGGATGAGTCTCGTGAATAGCCTGCGAGGGAGAAAAGACAGAAAAACGTTGGTGAGCACAAAAACAGTCGCAAGAACGAATCCTCTGCTCGTTACGGAGATTCCTTCCTCTCCCGAGAGTATGAATCCAACTGCGATAAGTACCAGTAGCCATCGAAGCGCAAGGGTCACCTGTTTCTGGTCAATGTGCCCCTCTGCCTTCTCCATGAACCTCGTTAGCTTACTCCTTGGTCTCTCTCTGGCTATCATCAGGTCTCCTCATTGACAGTTTGTTTGAGGGGCAACCCGGGAGTACATGCCGGCCCCGTGTCAAACGAATCTGTGGAAACACGCTTTCTCCTGTTCTCACTTCAAGGTGCTTTGATGCTGGTCACAGTGGGCTTAGCTTCGCGTAGATGGAGATTCTCTCGGAGAACTTGCCCGTATCTTCATTATCGTCCCATCATCGTTGGAGCTTGAGCCTCACCGTCAGGTATCAGCCCGGGCACTCAGGGCTCTCCGTAGAGGGGTTAAGTCAAAGTGAGGCAATCCCGCCCTTCCACAGACTGTAACGGCTCGGTTCTAACTTTGTCTTTTTGCCCTCGCACCTGCCCGCAGTGCGTTTTTCGCACTTCGGGCAGGCCTCTTCTGACGAGCAGAGTCTTCTCAACCTTCTCTTGAACTGTGGCTTGTCCTACATTAGTATCCTAGTCACGAGCTGACTTGGCTCGTATCTCCGCGCCGGCCGTGCCGCGAGGCGGAAAGACACATCGTGAGTCATCTATGATCGGTAAGACCATCTCCCACTACAAGATCCTCGAGAAGCTCGGCGAAGGCGGCATGGGTGTCGTCTATAAGGCCCAAGACACCAAGCTTGACCGCACGGTTGCGCTCAAGTTCCTTCCGCCCGAGCTAATCCGTGACGCAGATGCCAAGACGCGCTTCATTCATGAGGCGAAGGCTGCGGCTGCCTTGAGTCATCCCAATATCTGTACGATTTTTGAAATCGATGAGGCTGATGGGCAGACCTTCATTACGATGGAATACCTGGAGGGTCAGAGCCTTAAGGAAAAGGTTGGCCCAGGTCCCTTGAAGCTGGATGAAGCAATAGCGATTGCCCTACAGGTCGCAGAAGGGTTACAGGAGGCCCACGAGAAGGGGGTTGTTCATAGGGATATCAAGAGTGCCAACATCATGGTCACGCCTAGGGGACAGGCAAGGATCATGGACTTTGGTCTGGCGAAGCTCGGTGGGGGGACGAAGCTGACCAAGGTTGGCACAACTGTGGGAACGATAGTATACATGTCACCTGAGCAGGCCCGAGGAGAGGTGACTGATGGTCGGACGGACCTGTGGTCCTTGGGAGTTGTTTTCTATGAGATGCTTACCGGCCAGTTGCCGTTCAAGGGAGACTACGGTGAAGCAATTGTTTATTCCATTCTGAACGAGACTCCTGAGCCTGTGACGGGTCTGCGCACCGGAGTGCCCACGGAACTCGAGCGGATAGTGGATAAGGCACTCGAGAAGGATTCCAAGATGCGCTACCTATCGGCCTCGGATCTGCTGGTTGACCTGAGGCGAGCGAAACAAGCTCTGGAGTCAACCGGTGCTGCAGCTCCCGTACGAGGACAGACAGGATTGGGTACGCCACAAAGGAGATCTCTGAAAAGATATCTGATACCAGCCTCAATTGTTGCCGCTTCAGTCTTTCTAGTTCTTGTCTTTAAGCCCTGGAGGCTTGAAGTACGCCCCACGCAGGAGGCGATCGCAGAGGAGAATTCGCTGGCGATCATGTACTTCGACAACCTGGTTGATTCGGAGGATCCGGGAAGACTTGGTGAGATTGTGACCAATCTCCTGATAACCGACCTCTCCGAGTCACGATACGTGCAAGTCGTCTCGAGTCAGAGGTTATACGACATTCTTAAGCTACTGGGCAGAGAGGGTATCAAGCTAATCGACAGAGAGGTGGCATCACAGGTTGCGAAGAAGGCAAACGCCAGATGGATGCTTTCCGGAAGCATTCTTCAGTTGGAGCCAGAGATAGTCCTGACTTCACAGATAGTGGAAGTGGCGAGCGGCAAGGCAATAGCCTCGCAACGGGTCACGGGGGAGACAGGTGAGAAGATCTTCTCGCTGGTGGATAAGCTTACTGTAGAGGTTAAGAACGATCTCTCTTTGCCTGATGCTGCGCAGAATGAGCCGGATAGAGCCGTGGCGGACGTGACTACCCATTCGCCTGAGGCCTATCGTTACTATCTGGAGGGTATTGACTACAATTACAAGTACTACGATTCTGAGGCGACTCGCAGTTTTGAACGCGCTCTGGAACACGACCCCACCTTTGCCATGGCATATTACAGACTGGCTCGGGCCAAGCGGGGAGCGGAGGGCAGCAGACTGCTGGCGAAGGCAGTGGAATACTCTGACAACGCCAGTGAAAGGGAAAAGCGGTACATTCAGGCTCAAAGCGGATGGGAAGCGCGGGATTTTGCGCGGGCCATCAACGAAATGGAGAAGATAATCGAGCGGTATCCAGACGAGAAAGAGGCGTTTCTGGAACTGGGTTACATATACTCGATATCGCTTCAAGAGTATGAAAAGGCGGTTAGTGCCTTTACGAGGGCAATCGAGATAGATCCTCAATTCAAGGAGGGTTTCAACGCCCTGGCTTACGCGTACAACGACGCGGGAGATTTTGAGAAATCTATTTGGGCCGTAAACCAGTACATATCTCTGGCCCCGGACGAGCCCAATCCCTATGACAGCAGGGGTGAGCTCTACGCAATCAACGGAAAGTTGGGGGAGGCAATTGGGTCTTACAGGAGAGCGCTCGATATCAAGCCAGATTTTGGTATGTCCTTGGTGAGGCTGGGACACATGTATCTCTTCAAACGAGATTACGCAACAGCTGACAGCTGCTACAGGGCCCTTTCTGCTGGCAACGACAAGGAGTTGCGGTCAGAGGGAAGGACATTCCTGGCAGCTGTTCCGCTTTATCAGGGCAGGTTAAAAGCGGCAATCGAGCTTCTGGAGGACGGAATTGCTGCAGACAGAATGGAGCAGGTAGATGGCAAAGGAATCATACACAAGCACATGCTGAAGGCGCTAATTTACGAAGAAAGGGGCGAGTTGGACAGGGCGCTGGAGGAGGCGGAGATTTGTACTGGATTGAGTGCGAACGCATTCCCTAGCAGTCCTGTTAGAGCACGTGATTTCTATGCCTGTATGCTGGCAAGAAACGGAAATATTCCGCAGGCGGAGGACGTGGCCCGGAACGTAAAGAGAGCCCTCGATGAGAAGGGAGACGAGAGTGTCATGTACGTTCACTCGTCGATTCTTGGGTGCCTTGAACGGGCGAAGGGGGATAAGAAGGCCGCCGTGTCCCATTGCGAAAAGGCAGCCTCGGTGATGAGGGGTTTCTGGTATGGATCGTACTATTACTTCGGGATTCTCCGTGCGCGTTTGTATCTGGCCCAAGCCTATTTAGAGTCTGACCGACCGGACGCGGCAGCCGCAGAATTGGAGAGGGCTCTGTCGAGATACGATGAGGGTCGGGCGGGTATGCCGATTCAGGCAGTCAAGGCGTACTACTTCCTCGGCCTGGCCTACGAGAGATCGGGACGGACGGCCAAGGCAATCGAGCAATACGTGGAGTTCTTGGACATCTGGAAGGATGCAGACCCCGGTATAGACGAGATAGATGATGCGAGAGCGCGACTGGCGCGCCTTAAGAGCGTATCTTGACATTGAATATGAAAAGCCTCTTGCTGACCCTCCAAACCGCCGACTGATTCCACTCTTCTCACATCATCCCGCGAGGCCGGGGGCAATAGGCAGTCGTCGGTCCGTCGCGCCCGAGCCAGGGCAGGCTACTCTGTTGATTCCACGAGTTGCTCGTAGTATTCCGCCGGAATCTCGGTTGCATCCGACGCGGTATGAGCAGCGAGGCCGTCAGAGGGCGAAGACAGCTCCACATACGTTGGCGATACAAACACGGGTTCGCGAGGCGCCCAGCTCGAAGCGCCCAGTCCCGCCAAAAAACCTAGGACAACGAAGGCCGCTGCCCTAAAGATCGCCTGCGCGACAAACTGGCGTGTACGTGGGTAGGGGATTGCGAGTACTTGCCGGCGCGGTTTGACGCCGCCGATTATTTGGATGTCCTTCCTGAGATTCTCCAGTCGCTCGCGACACTGGGAGCACGCTTCCAGATGTGCCGTGATTCGAGCGCGTTCCTCATCGCTAGCAATGAGTTCCAGTGCGTAACCTAAGAGTTCGTCTTCGGTGTTATGTGTCATTTGAAGACTCCTTTCTGCCGCAATATCTCGCGACAGGACTTAACAGCGTGGAAGATCCGTGATTTCACAGTACCGAGGGGAATCTCGAGAATCTCGGCAGTCTCTTCGTAGCTGTATCCACAGTAGAATCGCAATATCAGTACGTCGCGATGCTTTGCATCCAGATTTCGGATCGCCTCGGCCACAAGACGGTCGCGTTCGTCTTCCAGAACCTTGTCCAGAGCGCTCTCACCCTGGTGCGGCAGGTCTATATCACCTATCTTGATGTGTCTGCTCGTCCGCTTAGCTTCCTTAAGAGCCAGACGATAGGCGATAGTGCTGAGAAACCCTTGAACGGTGCCCTTGGTGTGCTTGATTTTGGCGCGTAGTGCTCGCACAAAAGTTTCCTGCACTATGTCATCTGCTGCAGCACCCGAACCGGTAATGAAGAGTGCCAGTGCGGCGAGACGCGTTTGATGTTGTCCCGTCAGCACTCGCCACGCCGTCTCATCACCGTGCTGTGCTCTGAAGAAGCACTCCCACTCGAAGTTCACTCTTTCTTGCACTCCACACCCTGTTTCCTACACCACGTATCGACTTCTTTGAGGTCCGATGCGTAACAGCACCAGCCCTGGGCCATGTTATGTCGTAGATCCTCTGAGAGGAGATCATGCGCATGCTGAATATACCACTGGAACAGTTTGACTCGGAGTTCCGGCGCATTCTTCTTAAGCGATTCGAGGTTGATTACTGCCCCTGCAGCGTAGTTAGACATCAGGCTCCGCCCCGCATCGGTGTCTGGGGCGCTTCTGAGCCGCCAGCTCTGCAGCCCACCCGTACGAAAATCCTTAATCCACTTGCCGTAGACCTTCCGAAGCTGCTCGGCATAGGGAATCTCCGAGCGCGTTGCCAACGTCACCAAGCCTAAATCTCTGCCCCTTTCCAGCAGAGGCTTCAACTTCTTTGTAATAAAGACAGTTCTGGAAATATACACGGGACGCCTCGCACGCTCGGCCGATTCGACGATCTTCACGATGAGCGTGTCGCCAAACGGTCCACCCGCATCGGCGCTTGCCTTCTTCTTTTTCATCTCTTTGAGAATCGAACTTCGTAAGTCCTCCAATTCGTCCCTATCGGTGAAGCGCGACAGACCATGTTCAATAACGTACATCGGATACCAATCGGAGTTGAGCAGGCTACGATTCACAATGTCAACGTCAGGCCTTACGTTGAGGATACGCGTTAGAATCCAACCAGGATAGGTGTCGTTGTCGCCGTTGGTGACGAGAATGGCGTTGTCCTCCAGGGTGAGAAGCATGTTGTAACTGTAGTCCATGACTTCGTCGCTTATTACCCGACTCTCGAGCAGGCGACGAAGCGCCATGTCCAGCCGTTCTTCGTCCCCCGAATCCATGTAATGTATAACCAGGGCGAACCACGCGTTCGTGAAACCCGGATCCAGAGCGACCGCTCGCTCCAGGTATTTCCTGCCCTCTACGTCACCGTGAGCTCCGGGATGTTCGATTCCTTTTAGATAGAGCAGCGTGGGATTGGCCGGATACTTCTTCATTCCCTTGGCGAGGAGTTCCGAGTAATCCTTGAGTTTTGCATAACGCGCCGCGTACATCCAGTTGGCGTAAGCATATTCTGAGGGATACTCATCAAAGTAATCCTTCCACAGCCTGGCCAGCTTCTCGTACGTCTCCCTGTCATATATCACCACCCGGAGACTCTTGATCTCTTCCGGCCTGACTAACTCCTTGGCATTCAGGCGGTTAGGGGTTGCGGCAACAGCCAGCAAGACCAATGCGGCCACGAGGATCGAAACGTGTCTTGGATTCATGGGACTGACCCTCCTTTCTATTTATGTAATCTCCAAACCTGCAAAAGGTTCATGATTCTCTTGGAAATCCATCCCCCTTCGGCCTGAATTCGTCAGCCCTCCGTGGGTGGTCTCTCGTCTCAATGGCGACCCCCTTTCTGTCTTGCCTCATCTGTGGCCTAGACATTTCCTGCTTTGCCTTCTGCGTATGGCGGGCTAGACTCTTCGTATTGCATTTCAGACACGGAGTGGAAAATGCTCGGCTGACCCAGGTCGGTTTTAGCTGACAGCGTTGGCCACGAGAGAAAGAGATATCGAACGCCATGACCCCGGTAATTCAGTATGTCAGGAATAGCCGCGCCGTCAACTCCTTGGTCGCATTTCTCAAGCTACTGTATCACTCTCTTTTGGGCCTCAGCGCAAACGAGATTCCTGTAAGGGCGGCCGCGCTGACGTATGCGACGTTGCTTGCCGGGGTCCCCTTTTTGGTGATCCTCTCGATCTTCGCGGCCAAACTCGGATACTTGCCCCTTCTGTCCAGTGTGCTGCCCGAACTACGAGAGTCCCTTGGTCTGGAAGTGCCGCTGGAGAGACTTCAGGAGATTGTCAGACAGGCTCAGTCCGTCAGACTGAATAGGTTAGGAATTTTGGGAAGCTTCTCGCTGCTGGTTGTGTTTCTTCTTGCGGTGAGCGGCCTGGAGCAAAGTGTAAACGTCATTTGGGGAATTCGGAGACACCGCAACTGGTTGGTGAGAATGCGTGTCTACCTGCCGTTTCTGCTGTTTCTTGTGTCGTTCTTTCTCCTGGTCTCGTGGATGCTGGTTGAGCTGAAGGCGTATCTGAATGCGTTGGTGTTTGCTGCTCCGGAGTACCAGGTAGACAAGGACGTTCCGTTTCGTGCGATCGCGGTCTCGGTAATGGCGTTCAGCTGGTTTGCGATCGGCTTTCTCTATTACCTGATTCCATACACAAAGGTCCGGGTGCGTTCGGCAATAATAGGTGCAACGGTTTCAACTGCTGTTCTGTTTGTCTTTCTGTATCTGATGCTCAAGCTGCAGTCCCTTCTTTTCACGAGATATTCTTTAATTTACGGCTCACTGGCCGTGTTTCCTCTCCTGATGCTTGTGTTGTACTTTGGCTGGGTCATCATTCTATACGGCGTCATCCTCACCCATGGTCACCAGATGGCGAGGGCGTAGCGTGACCGAGATTTTGGAACGCCTGTCTGACCCGCCGCGGAGGGAGGCGCCCAGGCTCTTGTTGAATCAAATCTTGTTCTGCACTAGTTTCCTATGGCGAGCTCGAGGCAAAGGGCCTGAGTGCCGGCCGGCAGCCACCTTCTTGCACGTCCTTTGTTAGCACGGAGATGTTTCGTTTCAGTGAACGTTTGTTCAGGCTGGACTGCCCCGTTGTCTTGTTTGACTTCACCAGTTCCCACAGGAGGAGAGAGATGTCTAAGTGGTTGAGCAGAATTGCCCTGTTGACGCTCGTAATGGTCGCCCTGATCGTAGCTTCGGGCGACGCGCAAAGTCTGGCGAAGCGCTCAAGGCTCGAGTTTCAATTCGGCCTGGCGATGCGCAGCGGCGCCGGAACAGCAGCCACAAGTAGCGGCGTGATAAGCAAAACCAAAGCAGAGGGACTCCTCGGTTCTCTTGGATATTCCCAGTGGCTTAAGGAGGAGCTGGCCGCGACAGTGAATATAGGTGTGCTCATGGCCGACGTTGATTCACGCGTGGGGTCAAGCGGCGTCACCAGTCGTACGTCTGTAGTCGTGCCGATATTTGCGGGCGTCAGGCGTTACTTTCCGAAATCCACGTTCGGCACGGCGTGGAGACCTTACGTTTCAGCAGCAATCGGTCCTGTGATCGGCGTTGAGGTAGCGTCCGAGGTAGGGAGCGTTGTTGCGAGCGAGGCGATGACCCGAACCGCCTTCGCCGGCCGCGCCGGTACTGGGTTCGACATCCAGCTCAGCCGTCTCTTGATGTTGGGCTTTTCGGCCGGCTACAACCTGATGACTGACTTTCCAGATGAGATAGGCGGGCACAAGAACCACAGCGGTGCGGACTTTGGCATCAGCCTGAGTTTTCTGTGGGGTCGAGGTGTCGAGTAACGCCGTGAGCGATTAGCGAACGCGACCATGAGTAGCCTATGATCGGCAAGAGTATCTCCCACTACAAAATCCTCGAAAAGCTCGGCGAAGGCGGTATGGGTGTTGTCTACAAGGCCCAGGACACAACGCTCAAACGCACCGTCGCCCTGAAGTTCCTTCCGCCTCAGGCTCTAGGCACCGAAGAACAGAAGACTCGCTTTCTCCACGAAGCACAGGCTGCCGCGGCTTTGAGTCACTCCAACATCTGCACGATCTTCGAGATAGACGAAACTGACGGGCAAACTTTCTTTGTAATGGAATACGTGGATGGTGAAAGTCTCAAAGAGAAGGCCAGCTCTGGTCCGATGAAGCTGGGAGAAACAGTTCGCATTGGCATTCAGATTGCGGAAGGGCTGCGCGACGCGCAAGAGAAGGGGATTGTCCACCGCGACATAAAGCCCGCCAACATCATGATCACAGACCGTGGAAGGGTCAAGATTCTGGATTTCGGCGTGGCGGAGTTGGCGGGGCAGGGGGGAATTACCAAGACGGGGACCACCATGGGCACCGTGGCCTACATGTCACCTTAGCAGGTGCAGGGAAAGAAAGTTGACCATCGAACGAGACCCGACCAACGCCCTGGCCTATGCGGGAATAGCTGACTGCTACAACCTTCTCGGTTCGTACTGCTTCCTGCATCCCAAGGAGGCCTTTCCGAAGGCCAAGGCGTCCGCTGAAAGGCCACCGCTCTTCTGGGGAGAAACAGCTTGATGTTAGCGTTTCTTGCACACGCCTATGCAGCATGGGAAAAAGAGATGAGGCAAAGAAGGTGCTGGAAGAGCTGGACGAAATGTCCCGCGCCGAGACCGCGTACGTCCCGCCCTATTTCAGAGCAGTAGCACACTCAGATGTTGGCGAACTTGATCAAGCATTTGAGTGGCTGAACAAGTCCTATGATGAGCACGACCCATGGTTGATCTTTCTCAAGGCAGACCGGCCTGGAAAAGCCTTCGTTCTGATCCACGTTGCGCTGCCGTTCTTAAGAAGATGGGCCTGGTGAAATGATTAGTAGGGCAGACTGCGGCATCAGCCAGGAGTTAAGTCGGCACTACATAATCTTTTCAATCCGCACTTTTCTGTGTCTCAGTAGATTGCCTTCCTTTGCCACCGGCTCAGGAACAAGAACCAGTTCGTCTTGATCGTGCGGCTTTCCGGCTTTCACGTGCAGGGATCTAAGACCGCCTAGCCAGCGCCGTCCGTCTGCGATGTAGAGCAGGTCGCCCTCCCTGGCTTCAAGTAGATTCATGTCATTCTGAGTGAGATATATCTCTTTCTCGCTACCTTTCTGTATACGCATCGGGCGAACGAGCTTCTGCCCCGGCTCCTCGTTCGGCTTGCCTCCCTTGAACAGTTCCTTCGCCTTCTGGATCGTTTCAAAGGTCAGACCCACCAGCTCGCTCTCCGGCTTGGGCTTCGTGAAGCGGCTTATTATGACAGCCAGAGCCCCCACAACCACGACCCCATAGACGGCCCTGAAGTATTTGTAGCCGCCTTCAGGTGATATGTTGTGAGTCCACGCGAACGGCTTTATTAGTACGGGGAAGAAGACCGAGAGCAGAATCAAGACGCCCCCTATGATCATGGACCAGAACGCTGCCTTTGGGGTGAACCGTTTCCACGTTACGCCGAGCAGTATTGCGACCGCCATCGGAGGCGTCACCATGCTTACAAAAGCATAGTGAGCCGCGAAAATCGATTCGGGCCCGGCGAAAACCGGAACAAGCAACAAACCGAGCGCAGTGGCTAGGACAGAGGCAACACGCGACGCCTTAAGATAGTGTTTATCGCTGGCATCCTTCTTAATATAGGGCCTGTAAACATCGAATATGGAAATGGCGGCACACGCGTTGATGAGTGTGTCTATCGTACTCATGAGCGCCGCAGTCAAAGCCGCGATTACAAAGCCAAATATGCCCGGTCTTGCTATTACGTTCGCGACCAGCACAAAAACTTCTTTAGGATCAATTTGGCTGAGCCGAACAGCTGAACCGTCTGCCAAAGTCACCGTCATTCCCTTTGCGAGCATGGAAGCTGCAATCCAGCCGACGTTCCCGACGACGATGGCGGAAATGGGCATCAGAATGAGTGTGTTGAAGGTTAGGCACTTGCGGCCTTCTGTTACTGATTTCGCAGCAAGATACCGCATTATGAAACCCTGATTGATGAAGGTGAAGGCGATGGTGCCGGCTATCCCTTCACCCCAGAAGATAGCGGAGAAATTGAAATCTGGCGGCCTGTTGAATCCGGGGAGAGGCAGGCGATGTGCCAGATCCAGGTTGCTCCACCATTCTCCGAAGCCGCCGACGTAGCTCAAACCGAGAAAGAGCAGTATTGCCCCCGCGAGGTAAAGGAATAAGCCTTGAATGAGGTCGGTAAAGATTACGGCTGTCTGTCCACCCAACGTAACGTAGATCGCCGATATCAAAGCCACCACAGGGACTGACACCGATATGGGGATTCCGAGAAGGGCTTTCAGAGCAGTTCCCAGAAGGTAGAAGTTGAGACCAATGTATCCTACGAGGTAGAGCAGTGTGAATATTGTTGCGACAATGCGCGTTTTTTCGTCAAAGCGACGCTGGAAGTATTCCGGCACGGATTTGATGCGAGCGAAATAGATGATCGGTAGCCAGCCGAACATAAACAGCGGGATGATGAACCAATCGTTGAGATACGTCATGGTAGAGCTCATGCCGCGGAGATATCCGGCTTGAGCGTATTTGATGAAGCTGTAGGAACCGATTCCCGTGGCAACGAGACTGGCTGCAATGAGCCACCACGAGAATCTCTGCCCGCCGAAGAAAAAATCTCTCGTGCTTTTTGTGAAACGTCCGAAGTAGGCACCGAAGCCCAGGATGCCAACGAAGTAGGCAACGACGATTAAATAGTCAATGGGCTGCCCTAGCGCTGTCATTGAACACCTGCCGGGGGAGAGATGTGGAGTGCGGCCAGAATCCAGAGCAGATAAGCAAGGGCAAGAGCGCAGTATCCTATAATGAGTGCCCGAAACCACGTCTTCTCGTGCTTAATTCGCAGATCGCATGCACCAGTCTTCAGAATGAGCAACAGGCTTCCGGCAAAGATTAGTCCCCCCACGCCGAACTGGTACAGATACGAGAGCCAATGCATGTCTTCCCCTTAGAGAGACGGCTCGCGGTCTTCTGAATGCGCGCGAAAGTATCGAGGGATTTTACATTAACTGGGTGACTTTTTCACGAAGGAAATGTGACGATTTTGTGAAGCTCTCTGTTTGGCCACCGGAGAAGGCCAAGGCTGTCCATTTAGTGCCTAGACGTGGGCCAACGCACGGCGGGCAAGGGGCTTTACTTCGACTTCGGGCGGTAGCATGAGCTTCTGTCTGCATCATGATTTCCGATGCATACGCCTTTCGCAGATGCCGCTAGGCCACGAGGCTGCAGAGGAACGCAGCGAAGAAGGCGGCGTAGTTACCCACGGCGTACCCGATCAAGGCCATCAGTATGCTTATGGGCACAAGGCGTTCGTCGTGGTATGCAGCCACTATGGGGGCACTGGCTGCACCTCCTATGTTGGCGGCGCTGCTGATTGCGGCAGTGTGGACGTCTATTCGAAAGAGTCGGGCTGCTACGACAATGAAAATCCCGTGGATCGCTATCCAAACGAACCCGCCGGCAACGAAAGGTATTGCCTGTCCTGCCAGGCCGGCGATGGCGGTTTTCGCACCCATCCGGGCGACAAAGAGATAGACCAAGGCCATCGCCAATTGATGACTCCCGGGAATTCGTCTTGCCGGAGAGTGAGAAAGTATTAGCCCGAGGGTGGTTACGAGCAGGATTCTGTAGGTTCCCGCTGTCAGGACAGGGGGAAGTTCGCGCAGGTTGGAGGCAATGAGTCCACAAACGTATGTCACGCCGAAGCCAATTGCTATCAAGTAGAGCAAATGGCGCATTTCCGGAGTGTCCTTCTTCACGAGAAGCTCATCTGCTGCGTCCTTGAGTCGTGCCAGGCGTTTGTCAGTTACTCTCGTGAATCTATGAAACCACTTCGCCATGTTCTTGGATTGGAGCATCAAAGGCAGCCACACAAGGTAGACCACGTTGTCAGCGATCACCGCCAGACCGAAGTCCGTGCCCGAGGTTCCCAGGCCCTCTGCTACTGCAGCCATGTTGCCTGTCCCGCCGATCCATGACCCTGCTAGGGCTCCGAATCCTTTCCACGCCTCGGGTCCCAACCACCCCTTTACGAGAAAATACGCAACAGGGGCGCCTGCAACAACGCCTGCCGTCCCAAGCAGCATCACGAAGACACCGCGTCCGGTGGCTCGGATGGTGGAGCGCAGATCCACATCCAGAAGCAGCAGAACCAGGAAGAAGGGCAAGATGTTGTCTCCGAGCCAGTCGTATACCGGGGCCTTTGAAGGAATGAGCCCGAGATTCGAAAAGAACACAGGCAGAACGTAGATGAAAATCAAAGGCGGAAGGAAGCTGAATAGTTTCCAACCGGTCTTCTTCTCGAGAAAGAACCACAGCGCTGCATTGGCTGCCAAAACAAAGAGAATACCTGTCGAATTAGTGATCAAAGAGTCGGGCATATCAGGTGCTCCAAGCGCCCCGTGATTCCCAGCAAGGCGGATATTGCAGGTGTCTTGCCATCTGACGGGCGGACCAGTGAGATTGGGCGTCCGAATTAGGTTCGCCCGACAACCGGCTTGACCCTGGCTCCCTAGTTCTGTTTCCGGCTTGGGGCGGACATGCCGCTATTGCGGCCAGAATACTACTCATGGTCCAACGCCGATGCGGAAGGGTATCATAGTGTGGCCCTCGATGACACCCCATTTCGGTATGTGCGATGCAAGGGGCATAATTGTGTTGACTTTGTGGCCTCGTAGTAGTACACTACGCGGCACGTCGAGGTGTTTCCCCTTGACGCGCGGTGTTTACTCAATTAGCTGCCTTGTTGTTACCTCTGCCGAAAGGAGTACACCCATGAGGCACTTTGCTAAAGCCGTTGCTTTTCTGCCCCTTTTCGTGGGACTTTTCCTTCTCTCCGGACTTGCGCAAGCTGATTCACCGCCAGCAACCGTGACTGCGTACCTTACGTATCTCGAGGGCCCTCCTGGGAACGCAACCTATCTCTTTGAGTACGTTGTCGAGAACGTCAGTCTGACGCCTGACATTTCCGGTTTAGTCATCCACTTTGATGACGACGGGCTGAACCGTTCAGATTTTGTTTCCTACAGTTACCCCACTGGATGGGACGACGTTTTTGTCACTCCCGAGGCATCCAATGGCTCTTGGGCGGTCGAGTGGAACGAGCTGTTCGGAACCAACAGGATCGAGCCCGGGGAGAGTCTGAATGGCTTTTCTGTTACATTTGTGTGGAACGATGCTGAGGCCACTCCCGGCACTCAGGGATTCGAGGTTTGGAACGGTGGTGCGTATTACGGTGAAACGGAGGTCATTCCAACCAACCCTACTGCTACCGAAAATACATCATGGGGTAAGATCAAGTGTCTGTTTAGGTAGACTAGATAGGATGGGTTAGGAAGGGGGCAAAACATGACACGACTGCTATTGACCATTTCTGTGACGTTGACGCTGGGGCTATTTCTGATTCCGTTTGAGGCCGATGCCTTGCCACTGGGCTCTGTCGGATACAAGGTCTATCACTACGAAGACAGCGAGTGGGTAAGGTATCATCAGGGCGATCCCTTCCCGCCAGGTGGGGCGGACCCGGGAACGAACTTATGGAAGTATACGTATTGTCCGATTAACCTAACGTTTTCGGCGGACATCTATCAATTCTTGATCTTTTTCAATTCGGACAACGAGGTCGATCGCGCCCAGTATGTCTCCGCTGCTGGTCCCGAGGGTTGGTCGAGCACTTATTTCCCGCCGGTGAGTCCAAACGTTAACTGGAAGGTACGTTTTCGAGCCTCCAATGCGATGTACTATATCGCTGTAGACGATACTCTCTGCGGGTTCGAAGTTCAAATCACCTGGACTGATCCAACGATGCTTCCCCCGCAGAACTATGACCTGGTTTGTTCTGGAGAATCTGAGCCTGGCGTCACTCACGAGTTGCCCCCTGACATAACTCCCGTGGAAACCACCACGTGGGGCAGATTAAAAAGTCTCTTCTTAAGGTAGGCATCTTGAAGGCGCCTCTTGAGGTGCCTTGTGAGATTAGGAAGGCAGGAGCCGGATGAAGCTCCTGCCATTTCTTTTTGTGTAGCTCTGGCTGCTCATTTCCTCCCAGGGCGGTCATGCTTGGCCGCTTCCTGCGAATCCCCACGGAATCGGGACCACTAAGCTTCTCTGTAGTTGATGCTTGTCCCATCAGACACGGAAGGGTTTAGAAGCAGGTATGATTGGACGATATAGACTCATGTAAGGAAAGCACAGAAGGCGTGAGGCGAGCTCACGCGACTCAACAGAGAGGTAACGAGTATGACTATTCACCTAGGACGCATCTTGAAGCACGGCCTTTACATAGTACCCATTCTTGTGGGCGCCTACCTCTGGATGGGCAGTAGTCCCGTTTCCTATGGCCCAGGAGTCCTTGCTCCAAACGAGCCCGTGCAGGAGGAAGTGAGTGTACCCAAGGGTTTCATACACGGGGACTACTTGATTTCACATCTGGCGAGGTTCGAAATCACTGCCCGGGTCTTGTCCAGAAAGAATTACTCTCTCGGTCGCGAATCCAAACTGGCTCCCGTAGACCTGGCTCTCGGATGGGGGCCCATGTCAGACGAGAGGGTAGTGGATAAGATATCTGTGTCCCAATCGGGTCGATGGTACAGATGGTCTGTCAAGACATTCCCCATACCTCAGCGTGAGATCGAAACACACAGCGCCAACATGCACATGATACCTTCGACACCTCAAATCAAGAGGCAGCTGAAGCGCGTGAGAAAGGGACACCTCATCGAGTGTAAGGGATACCTTGTTGAGGTAAACGCCTCAGACGGATTCGCCTGGAGGAGTTCGCTGACCAGAAACGATACGGGCGATGGAGCGTGTGAAATAGTCTGGGTCGAGGAGTTTGACATACTGCAGAGTCCTGCAGGACTGTTCGAGTGAGCGCTGTGCTAACGGAGAGTTGAATGCAGAATCAACTTGACTTTTGAGTATTTTGAAGGTATATTTTATATAAGTAGGTGAAAGGATCCTGGAAGATGAGACTCTTTGTTTCCCGAATGGCCTCAGGCTCAGTTGCTTGCTCCTGGTGGAGCTGGTGCTGGCGTAGCTGTGGCCGTAGTGGGAAGAGAGTTATCTGATAGACTAGCAGACGATCTTTAAAACAGCGGAACTTACCCACTACGAGAAACGTAGTGGGTTTTTTGTTTCACGTTAGAGGACCTCTAATCCAGGATGGAAGACGATGGCAGTGAAGAATCATGATGAGTTAAGGATTGGTGAGCTTCCCAGGCTGCAAATCATGCCCATCGAGGACATCATGTTTCATGAAGAACCGGACATCGGGCGCGTAGCCAAGCTCATCGATCGGTTTAGTGCGGAAGGCACTCTGAGGAACCCGGTGGTCGTTGCTGTTGTTGACGGCAACGCTAGGCGTGTTCTCCTTGACGGGACAAACCGTAGCACGGCTCTTAAGAAGCTTGGGATGGCCGAGGTATTGGTTCAGGAGATCGAGCTTGAAGATGGGGGACTCGTCGTCTCGCAGTGGCACCACGCGATCGAAAATCTTACAAAGCACGAGATCCTCAGACACATTGATGAGATCCCCGAGACACGGAAGGAAGACGGGAACAGGGCGACAGATATCAATCAGCCTGATTATCTTTGCAGTGTCCTTTTTGACGATGGCACTGCTGCGACCCTGTTTGGGTCAGGTGACATTTTTCAGGAGGCTGATGCGCTCCAAAGGTTCACAAATTTGTATTTCGGTTCCACACAAATGGACCGGGTGAGTTACACAAACCCGGCTCATCTGCGGAAAAACTACCCCGGCTTCACCGCCCTAGTTGGCTTCAAACGGTTCACTAAGTTGGAGATTGTGGAACTTGCTGACGCCGGCAAGCTTCTGCCAAGCGGAATAACACGCGTGCTTTTGCCCAAGCGAGCCCTCAATTTCAATTTGCACCTGGATGTGCTCAAATCGGAACTGTCTGTAGAGGATAAAAACGAATGGCTACAGGAGACCATTCGAAGGAAGGTGCTTGATAAGTCAATACGATTCTATCGTGAACCCACGTTCTCCTTTGACGAGTGAGTTTGTCCTACGCCCCCCACGTAGTGTGGCGCTCGTACGTTTTGTCGCAGAGACAAGGAGGCAAAAATGGAAGAGACTAAGATTCTGCTGAGTGAAAAGCACTTGCCCAGGCAATGGTACAACGTCCTGGCGGACCTACCGTTTCCTCCGGCCCCTTATCTTCATCCGGTAACATTCGAGCCGATAACGCCCGAAGACCTGGCTCCTCTCTTTCCAGAGGAACTCATAAAGCAGGAAGTCTGTCAGGAGCGCTTCGTTGACATACCGGACGAAGTTCGAGACATATATGCACTGTGGAGACCGACACCACTGTATCGAGCCCGGCGTTGGGAAAAGGCTTTGGGTACTCCCGCGAGGATTTATTACAAGTGGGAAGGCGTGAGTCCTCCGGGCAGTCACAAACCAAACACGGCCGTCGCTCAGGCCTACTATAACAAAAAACAAGGCGTGAAACGTCTGAGCACAGAGACCGGAGCCGGACAGTGGGGGAGCGCTCTGGCGTTTGCCTGTAACGTGTTCGATATGGACTGCAAGGTATACATGGTGAACGTGAGCTACCGACAGAAACCTTACAGACGCGTCCTGATGGAAACCTGGGGAGCGACGGTCGTCCCGAGTCCCAGCAGTGACACGAATTATGGACGAGCTCTTCTGGCTGAGAACCCCGAGGCCTCTGGGAGTCTGGGCATTGCCATAAGCGAGGCGGTTGAAGACGCCGCGCAGAGAGACGACACGAAGTATTCGCTCGGTAGCGTGCTCAACCATGTGCTCATGCATCAGACGATCGTAGGCTTGGAGACCAAGAGGCAACTGGAAATGGCCGGAGACTATCCCGATGTTCTGATAGGTTGTGTTGGAGGCGGGAGCAATTTCGGTGGGTTTTTCCTTCCCTTTATTCCTGACAAGCTAAGCGGCACGGCCAAATCATTGCGCATCATTTGCGTCGAGCCTGAGGCCTGCCCCACTTTGACTAAGGGTCTGTATGCATTTGACTGGGGCGATACTGCGAAAACGGGGCCTATCGCTCGCATGCACACTCTTGGGCACGGCTTTGTGCCGCCGCCGATTCATGCAGGCGGACTGCGTTATCACGGAATGGCGCCGATCATCTGCGCGCTTTACGATCATGGCATAGTTGAAGCGATTGCTCTGGCGCAAACACAGGTTTTCGAGGCCGCCATCAGTTTCGCCCGGGCCGAAGGATTCATCGTCGCCCCGGAAACAGCACATGCTGTGAAAGTCGTGATGGACGAGGCCTTGAGGTGCAAGGAGTCGGGGGAAGCGAAGGTTATTGCGTTCAACAACAGCGGGCACGGTCATTTCGACCTGGCAGCGTATGAGTCCTTTTTGTCAGGCGAGCTGGAGGATTACGAATATCCGAGCGAAGCGATAGCGGCATCGCTCAAGGAACTTCCGAAGATAGAGGAGTGACTCCGGTTCGTGGTGAAGGCAGATTATCACGGTTTTGCGCGTAAGCACGTTCGAGAAAGACAGCTACGGCACTAATAAGCCAAAGGGCTAACGCTTGGCTAGCCCGTGCTTTCATGCGAACTTGAGTCTTTTATTGTTTCAGTCAGCCACGGCTTCGCGCAGACCCATCGGCACAGTGCGCCCAGCTACGACAGAAGGCCTCAGGAAACAAAGGAGACCCCGGCAGGAACGAAGAGCCTCTCTGAAAGCCTACCTGCCTTCGTGATCCAGAACGTGATAGATGAGCAGACCAGCGAGGCCGATCTCCAGAAGCGTCTTTGCCCTATCGAATACGGTTCGCTTATCCAGTCTCGCTCTCAACGCATCGATCTCTCTTTTCTGCTCGGCGACCAAGTTGCCGAATTCCTGCTTTTCGGTTTCGAATTTCGCGACGAGCTCTGTTTCCTGTTTCTTCAAAGCCTCGTCCACAACCAGCCGCAGGTTGGTAATCTGGCTGCTGCTACCCTGAGTGGCAGTCTCCAGATTGGTCATTCCCGCCTGGATAAGACCCATCTGTTGGCCGATAATAGCGAGTTCCTCGTCGATGCCGGTTAGCTGTTCTGTGATAGTTCCGATCTTGAGATTGAACGAATCTGCCACGCTCTCGATCATAGGTTCCAAACGCGCCTGAGCCTTGGCCGCACCGACGTTGGCTATCTCCTGGGACTTCTTGTTGAGTATGTCATTGATATCCGCTCTGGTTAGAGGTCTGGCTGCCATGGCCGAGGTCGACAGGACAAGAGAGCCCAGAAGAACTAGTGCCAACAGAATCGTTATCCTTCTCATACATTCACCTCCTAATCTGCTGACGCTTTTTCATCCACAAGATTGCTTGACGAAAGTACGTCCTTGCTCTACGGGTCGGCATCGCCGGATCCATCAGGAAACGAGGCACTCTCGCCCGAGTGCTTTCCGGCCCACAGCCCGTCCCCGTGGCAGTCTCCTCACGATCCGCACTATGATACGCTATCGTGAAGAGTTGTGCAAGCCTTGAGTTTGGGATCTGAGAAATCACCTCGCAGCGGTCCGTATCCGCCTCGGAATCGGCCCTAGAGGGGGCGCTTTGCCGCAGCAGCATTGAGAAGGAGGCGCGTGTGTGCCATACTCCGCTATGCCAATGACGCGACAGACACAATCGGGGTGACGGAATGAGGTTTGAAACGGAAATCAAGATCGAGGCCTTTGTTCGTCCTGCAACCATGAGCGATGCCAGCGCCGTGGTGGACGTATTCAACGCTTGTTCACTGGAAACGCTGGGCAGACCTGAGTACACGGTAGGAGAGATAGAAAAGGACTGGCAGGTGCCGGGTTTTGACCTAGCTACAGATACGCAGACGGTCGTGACTGCTGACAATAGACTTGTCGGCTATGGTGACCTGTGGGGCAGTAGTTTGACGTTCGTCCAGTTCAGGTCGTGGGTGAGAGTGCACCCGGAGTTTCGCGGACAGGGCATCGGTACATACCTCAATCGATGGGTGGAAGCGCGCGCCAGAGAGAGGCTGGGGAAAGCGCCGGAGGGGGCACGAGTGGTCCTGCGCACTACTGCTCCGGCGAAAGACAGTGCCGCCGGGATGCTCCTGCATGACCGGGGAATGGCCGAGGTGCGC